>Ga0310124_10000162_pt1 | contig 43537 bp, 31 predicted proteins | sample CB11b_AW_Bot5_MG_FD_203507 | JGI IMG/M metagenome (GOLD analysis project Ga0310124, IMG submission 203507) | Marine microbial communities from Western Arctic Ocean, Canada - CB11b_AW_Bot5 | ecosystem: Environmental > Aquatic > Marine > Oceanic | place: Canada: Western Arctic Ocean | collected... | reverse complement strand
GTTGCTCCGCAGACAACACCGGCAGAGGCTGGAACCCCTCCCGCTCGCCCTGGCTACCGCAGGTATCTTTCTGAATCATGAGTACTGGCGCTTTCTCTTCCTGTCTTGCAGGCGCGTATTCTAACGCTTCAGGTCAAAGGGTTCCCGGCAAATAGTCCCGCCCACGGCCACTCTTCAGCGAAAGATGGCGAAGAACGTCCCTAGTATTTTTCTGAGGCCGGGACCGAGACGGCCCCTCTGCCACTGGCCGCAGGCGCGGGAGAGCGCCTCGCTCCGGGTAGGATAAGGCCTGATGACTCCTCCCAGTTTCCGCAACCCGAGCTTATGCGTTATGGCGAGGCTGATCTCCGAGATAAGCTCGCCGGCATGACTCGAGACGACTGTGGCGCCAAGAATCCTGTCCGAGCCGCGGCGAAGGTGTAGTCGAAGAAAGCCCGTCTCCTCTCCATCGAGTACGGCCCGGTCATTCTCCGCCATCGGCACGGTCAGGGTGTCGACCTCGAAACCCGCCGACCGCGCGTCCTCGGGACTGTAGCCGACATGGGCCAGCTCGGGCGCGGTATAGGTACAGCGGGGAACAACGAGCCTTCGCACCTCGAGACGCCTGAAGAAGAGGGCGTTCTGAACCGCTATTCGAGCCTGGGCATCCGCCGCGTGGGTGAATTTTTCTTTCGAGCAGACATCTCCAACTGCGTAGATCCGGGGATTCTCAGTCCTGAGCTGTCCATCAACGATAATGCCGCTATCATCCGCGCCCACCCCGGCAGAGCTCAGGCCCAGATCCTCGATGTTTGGAACCCGGCCTGCAGCCACCAGGAGCTCATCTCCTGCGGCAACCTCAGCCGCCTCCCCCCGTCGATAATGAACCCGGCGGCCCTCCGCGACCTCGAGAAGTTCGGCACCCAGGACGCAGCGTACACCTTCCTCCTCGAGAGCCGCCCGCACGAGCGCGGCGGCCTCGGGATCCTCCCGGGGAAGCACCTCACCAGCGGACTCGAGCAGAGTAACCTCGCTGCCGAAGCGGCTGAAACACTGCGCCATCTCACAGCCGATCGGGCCGGCTCCGATCACGACCAGCCGGGCAGGAGCCTCCTCCAGGTCAAAGAGCGTGGTGTTATCAAGACAGCCTGACTCGGCGAGTCCCTCAATCGCCGGCAGGGCGGGCCGGGAGCCTGTGGCGATGACCGCGCGCCTGAAATCCAGGGAGGCCCCATCCACCTCGACCCGGGAGAGGCCAGCGAAACGCGCGGTGCCGAGAAAGACATCGACGCCCAGTCCAATGAACCGTTCAACGCTGTCGGCAGGACTGATGGCCGCTCGCAGCCGGCGCATACGGCCCATGGCGGCCTGGAAATCTCCCGGCCCCTCCGCCGCTGGGCCGCCGAAGAGCGCGGAGCTCCCGCGGGCAGCCTGCCAGGAGCGGGCGGCGGCAATGAGACCCTTGGAGGGGACGCAGCCGGTGTTGAGACAGTCGCCCCCGAGACGATGTCGCTCGACCAGGGCCACCCGGGCGCCGAGACCAGCCGCGATGGCCGAGCTGACCAGGCCCCCCGCGCCAGCGCCGATAACAACCAGGTCATAGCGCTCACGCGGAATCGGATTCTCGTATCCCGGGGGCCGCACATTTGACAGCAGCCGGCTCTCCGGCGTGCGCGAGGCTTCGTCACTATGAGGCTTGTCGATCATTTTCCGTCACCGGGGTGAGGGTTTAAAGGCACGCCCGCTTGAAAGTCCCAGCGGTTATACTCCGGCGACCATGTCACAGGCAGCAATAATCGTCGCCAGCTCCGATCAAAGTGTCAACGCAGGGGTGGAGATCATACGCGCTGGCGGCAATGTCGTCGATGCCGCCGTGGCCGCCGCCTTCGCGACCTCCGCCGGAGAGCCGTCGATAACGAGCCTTGCAGGGGGCGGAGTGATGATCCATCGCGACGCCGTAAAGGGCGGCGTGAAAATCTACGACCTCTTCTCCAACGCTCCGGGTCTCGAGGGTACGCCGGGACCGGTCGACTTCGAAGGAATCGACATTTATTTCCCGGAGGGAGCTACGACCCAGACCTTCCACATCGGCAGGGGCGCGGCGGCGGTGCCGGGAACCCTTGGAGGTCTCTGCGCTGTCCTCGAAAAGAAAGGCCGGCTGGCGCTCGGCGAGGTCCTAGCCCCCGCCATTCGCTGCCTCGAGGAAGGAATCGAGCTGCGGGACTACCAGGCCGCCTGCTTCAGCTACCTCGAGGGCATCCTCAGGCTCTCCGAGCTCGGCAGACACCGCTTCCTCGATGAGAAGGGCGAGCTGCTGGCGGCAGGGGGAAGCTTCAGCAACCCTGCGCTTGCCGGAACCCTCCGGGCCCTCGGAGGATGCGAACCGGAAGAGGTCAAGGCCTGGCTGGGGGGAAACATCGAGGCCCCGATTCTCGATGCCTTCGGTTCCTCCAGCGGCGGACGCATCACGGCCCGGGACCTCGAAAGCTGGAAACCGGAATTCCGGGAGCCGCTGGAGTTCAGCTTCGCAGGCGCCAGGATTTTCACCAACCCCGCCCCATCTTTTGGCGGTCCCAGCATCCACCAGACCCTCCGCCTGCTGGCTGAGGCCAGGGCTGAGAACGCCGCGGCGGGAAGCCCGCTGCGGTACGAAAGGCTTGCGGCGGTCTTCCGCAGCGTCTCCGAGCTGAGAGCTGAAGACCCCGGCATCTTTGACCGCGACAACTCGAGCGAGCTCTTTAGCTCCCGCCTGCGGCGCAACCTCGACAGGCCCCGCGGGGAGGACGGCGAAGCCCGCGCGGAACCGCAAGCGCCGGGCTCCACGGCCCACATCAGCGTCATCGATGCCGACGGCAACGCCGCGGGCATCACCCTCAGCCATGGGGAAGGCAATGGCTTCGAGATCCCGGGAACCGGGATCCTGATGAACAATTTCCTTGGCGAGGAGGATCTCTTCCCCGCCGGGCTCGGCAACTTCATCCCGGGCGCGCGGCTCTCGACCATGATGGCGCCAACCGTCATCGAACATTCCGATGGGGCTGTGAGTGTCCTGGGCTCAGGAGGAGCGAACCGGATCCGTACCGCCATCTCCCAGGTCGTTTGCGGGCTGGTCATGGACGGTCTCGACCCGCGGGAGGCCATCGAGCAGGGCAGGATCCATGTCGAGAACGGGATTCTCAGCACCGAGAGCTTCGCCATCGAGGGCTGCCCGGAGAGCCTCGCGGGCGCCCTCCAGCACGCCGGCGAACTCGATGAGTTCAACAGCCCGGGGCTCTTCTTCGGCGGCGTACATATCGCCCACCGAAATACCGCTGGAGAGCTGGCCGGCGGCGGCGATTTTCGCCGAAACGGTACAGTCGGAAAGACCGGCTGAAGCCGGCGCTCCTTGAAGAGTCGGCGAAGAGTGAGTATCCTGCCGACTCGAAAACTGAACTCCCGCGGTAATCATCGAGGCTCAAGCCATGCGCTGCTACAGTTGGAATGTCAACGGAATCCGCGCCGTCGCGCGCAAGGGCCTGCTCCCCTGGAAGCAACTTCCGCGGGCGGACGTCTTCTGTCTCCAGGAGACAAAGGCCCATGTCGAGCAGCTCGACCCCGAGATCAGGGAGCCGAAGGGCTGGCATGCCTATTACTCGAAGACCCAGCGCAAGGGCTACTCCGGAGTCGCCATCATCTCCCGCAAGGAGCCTGACGAGGTCATCGAGGGGCTCGGCGTCAGGAAGCTGGACCAGGAGGGCCGGGTGCTGCGCGCCCGCTACGGCGACCTGCTGGTCATCAGCGCCTACTTCCCCAAGAGCCAGCCCGAGGGTCCGCGTTTTGAATACAAGCTCGCTTTCTGCAGGGGCATGCGGCGCTTCCTCAAAAAGCAGGTCGACTCAGGCCTCAACATCCTCCTGATGGGAGACTACAACATCGCCCACGAGCCGATCGATCTCGCCCGCCCGAAACAGAACATCGAAAACCCGGGCTTCCTGCCCAGGGAGCGTTCGTGGATGAGCCGTTACCTCAAGAGCGGCTTCCATGACGTGTTTCGCGAACGCAATCCCGACCTCGAGGGCGCCTACTCCTGGTGGAGCTACCGCTTCGGGGTCCGGGAGAAGAACATCGGCTGGCGGATCGACTACGGCACCGTCAACACCGCCCTGCTCGATCGCGTGACCGACGCGGCGATCCATCCGAACATCACCGGCAGCGACCACTGCCCGGTGAGCGTGCGTCTGAAATGAGCGGCCGCTCTCAGCCCAGCCGGTAGACCCGGATGGCATTGTCGTGGAACAGCTTGCGCCGATGCTCCTCGGGCTCGCCCTTCATCACCTCCTTCAGCGCTCCTACCCAGCTCTTGTAGGAGGCGCTCAGGTTACAGACCGGCCAGTCACTTCCGAAGACCACCCTGTCGGGTCCGAACGACTCGTAGCAGTGCCGAATGATCGGCGCCAGGTCCTCCGTCTTCCACTCGCCCTTCTTCGCCGTGGCGATGAAGCCGGAGATCTTGCAGACCACGTTTTTCTTCTCGGCCAGGGCGGCGATATCCCGGCGCCACTTTGAGCGATCCGCGGAATGAACCTCGGCATTTCCGCAATGGTCGAGAACCAGCCGGGTGTCGGGACAGGCAGCTGCCAGCTTCGCCGCATCGGGAATCTCGCCATGGCGCATGCAGAGATCAAAGCTCATCCCCAGCTCACCGACGAGGCGAACGCTCTCGACAAACTTATCGCCAAGGCAATGGCCCGGGGGGGTCTCGCCGACCTGCAGGATTCGACGCACACCCTTGATCTCAGGAGTGTCCTTGAAGGCTGTGATGTAATCGCGAAAACCATCGCTCGACGGCCGGCCGGAGATCACCGCGCCGCTCATCGGATTGTCATCCCTGCGGCACATCTCGACGACGTGCTCCGCCTCCCTGACCTGCTGCGACGGCGTCACGTCAACCTCCATGTAGACCGTCTTGACGACATTCAGTCCGCTGGAGGCCTCGAGATAATCGGACATGAGAAAATTGCGCGCCAGGGGTTTTTCATCCTTCGTCCAGGGCAGCTCGAACCTGCCGAGGTCCCACATATGCTGATGCGTATCGACGATGGGTATCAAGGCTGTCTCTCCTCTCCCCGCTGGGTCTCTCGGCGCCGAAGCGCAACAACCCGGGACAACTCCACCGACTCCTGCCAGGACGGCTCCCTTGATAAAATCACGGCGACTGGTCATATGCGGGCTCCCCCTGCGAGTTGAATAGGCTGGTAATCAATTCCTACAGGCCACTAATCTGGGATGATTCGGCGGTCCCGTCAAGCCCCGGCTCCCCCGTCATCGATGTTCTGGTTGCAACGAACCGCCTCAGCGATTAAAAAAGCTCCTCACACCTTGAACTGCCCGGGTGAAATCCCGTGTGCAGTGAAATCGCTGAATAGCCGTTGCCGAATGGTGTAATTGGTAGCACGCCAGATTCTGATTCTGGTAGTCGGGGTTCAAGTCCCTGTTCGGCAACCATTTGAACAAAGGCCGCGCGGAAACCTTCCGCCGCGGCCTTCTCTTTTACCCGGCGTCCAGGACCTTATCTCAGCCCATGGCTGGCCTTAAACTCTCCCCAGTCACGCTTGAGACGGAGAAACTCCTCCGGCGAGCCGGCCAGGATGAAGGGATTGGTCTGGAGCTCGAGATCCAGGGTGGATGATGGCCGGCAGCCATAGTCATGACCAGGCCAGATCGTGGTCTCGGGAGGAAGCTCCCGAAGCACCCGCTGGATGCTCTCGTATTCCTCTAATGCCAGCTCATCGTTCGCGGTGCCGCCAATCTTGCCGACAAAGAGCAGGTCGCCGGTAATCGCGACGGCCTGCCCGGGGAGGTAAATCACCAGGTGGTCGAAACTATGACCGGGGGTGTGGAGAAAACGGAGGCTGAGCGAGCCGACCTTCAGCTCGTCCCCATCCTCGAGGGAGACCTCTGGACCACTCTCGGCATCCTTGTAGGCGGCAAGACGGGCGCCGGTGAGCTCGAGGACGCGATCGTTTCCGTTGACGTGGTCAGGATGTCCATGTGTATTGATGACATGGGTCACGGTCAGTCCCTGGACGCGGGAGCGCTCAACCACCGCGTCTGGATCGTACGAAGGATCAACCAGAACCCCCTCGCCAGCCTCGCGGTCGCCGATGAGATAGGCGAAGTTACGGTCTCCGCCTGTTCGAATCTGTTCGAAGATAAAACGCATGAAACCGCGCCGTCCCTCCAGGACCTCGATGTAACAAAGGCAGAACGCCGGCTCAGCCCAGGGGTGAGCTCGACTCCAGGGCCCCGATATAGGGCAGGTTACGGTATTGCTGGCGATAGTCGAGCCCGTAGCCGACAACGAATTCATCGGGAATCTCGAATCCACGGTAGGCGATGTCAACCTCCCACTTTCTGCGCGCGGGCTTGTCGAGCAGGGCTACCACATCCAGCGAGGCCGCCCCCCGGCTGGAAAGAAGGCCGAAAAGATACTCCATCGTCAGCCCGGTATCAACGATGTCCTCCACCAGCAGGACATGGCGGCCGCTGACGGATTCATTGAGGTCGGTGCGGAGCTCATGAGCCCCTCCGCTCTCGGAACCATCGCCGTAGGAGCTCACGCAGATGTAGTCGAAGCGCAGGGGGATGGTGATCTTCCTCGCAAGGTCGGCGAAAAAGACCATCGAGCCCTTGAGCACGCAGACCAGCAAGAGATCCTTGCCCTCGTAGTCACTCGAAATCTCAAAGGCGAGCTCCTTCATCCGGGCGGTGATCTCATCTTCTGATATCAGGACTCGAACCGATGGTTCCTCTTCGTTACCGGGCATCCGCTCTCCTGGAAAAATATTCAACGCACCCAGCTTATTCGCATCAGGAGACTATTATCAACCTCCCTGCCTCTGGTACTCGCCGCCCCCGGCGGTCCATAATGCCGGCGAAGACAAGCACTGTAAAAGCAGCCCATGCAAGTACGAGACATCGCGGAAGCTATCGTTCTATCAGAGGACATCGAGTTCAAGCTCGCCGCCCTGCCCGAAAACATCGAGGACGGCGAGCCCGGCCCCCCGCTGCGTATCGAGAAGCCCGGCCGGCCTCCGGCGCTGGAGCCACGCCCGATCAGCGAGGCCCAGGTACCCTCAGTCGCGGGCTACCACGATCCTGTCCAGAGACCGCGAATCCTGCACTCCTTCGCGAACCATGAGCTGCAGGCTGTCGAACTCTTCGCCTGGGCCCTGCTGGCCTTCCCGGAGGCTCCGTCGGCCTACCGCGCCGGGCTTCTGGAAATCCTCGCTGAGGAGCAGCGCCACACCCGTATGTACGTCGCCAGGATGAGAAAACTCGGCGGCGAATTCGGCGACTACCCTGTCAGCGGCTACTTCTGGAACAAGACCCCCCAGCTCACCACCCCCCTGCGCTTCGTCTGCGCGATGTCGCTTACCTTCGAAAACGCCAATCTCGACCACACCACGGACTCCGCGGCGGAAATCCTCAGAGCCGGAGACGAAAAGACCGCGGCGCTCGTCGAGCAGGTCCACCTCGATGAGATCGGCCACGTACGTTTTGGCTGGAGATGGCTGGAGAAGCTCAAGGACCCGGAACAGACCATGTGGGAGGCCTATTGCGCCAACGTTACCTGGCCGCTGCGCCCCGCGCTCGGCCGCGGCAGGGTCTTCCATCGCGCCAGTCGTGAAGCCGCGGGGATGGAAGCCGAGTTCATCCGCCTCCTCGAGGCAAGCCAGAGAGCTGACCCTCGGAACGGAGAGGCCAATGGCTGAACGAATCATCGTGGGCAACCTTGACTGCGAAACCGACTTCGCCGCTGCGTCTTCCGGAAGCCCGCGCCCGCCAGTCCTCCCGCGCCATGTTCTTGAAAACATCGCCGCGGCCTCGACCCTGCTGCGGGTTTTCTGCGAAGAAGGGGACCGGCTGTGGACTCCTGTCGAAGTTGACAGCGGACGCCTCACGGGCCCGCCGGAGCTTGCGCGGCCGGCTCTCACCTCCGGCCCGCTCGCCGCAGCCGCCGAAGAAAGAGCGCTGCTCGCCTGGGGAGAAACCGGAGATGTTGCCGCCGCCAGGTCCGGACCCCCGCCGGCGCGGCCCTTCAGAGAAGGGGCCCCGATCGCTGAGAATCTCTGGAATCTGCCGGCGACGACCCCAGGCGCGGCGGCGAAGGTCAATGACAAGCGCTTCTGTCAGCGGCTTCGCGAGAAGCTCGGCCTCGCCCTGCCGGCAAGCCGGATCGTTGAAAGCATCCCGGAATTGGAGAAGCACCTCGAGGCTGAAAAAAACCGGCCGGAGCTCTCCGGTGGATGGATTTTAAAGGCGCCCTTCTCCGCCGCCGGGAGGCTGCGGGTGGTCTCCGCCGGCCCGGAGGCCGGCGAGCTTGAGCTCAAGAGGGCCCGGAACCTCTTTGAGGTGCAGGGAGCGCTGGTCTTTGAACCCTGGCTCGAAAGGACCGCCGACTTCGGCTTCTGCTCCCTGGTGCTCGAGGAGAGAACGATTCTGCTGGGATCACACGGCCTCGAAACCAGCCCCCAGGGCCGCTTCCGCGGTCTCGTCTTCGATCCCCCGGCGCCGGCGGGCGGCCTGGCCGCCCCGGCCGACCGGGCTGAGCTTGAAGCCGCTGTAGCGGCTGCCGCCGAGGCCGCCAGGGAGGAGGGCTACCTGGGACCCCTCGAGATCGATTGCTGGTCCTGGCGTGATGGAAATGGCGCGGACCGCTTCCACCCACTCGGTGAGATCAATGCCCGGATCAGCTTCGGGCTCGTCGGCCGGGCTATCATCGAAAAGCTGAGCGGCTCCCACGGCTGGCTCGTGAAAGAACCCGCCCGGCTGAACATCGGCGCCGGACAGACCCACTCGGAAGACGGTTCATCTATCGAGCTGCTCTCCCCGGAACCTCCGGACGGCTGCGGAGCCTGGCTTCAACAGATCCCTGCGCCCTAGGGTTTCACCGGCAGATCGAGCATCAGCGACCGCACGAATCTTACCGGCGGCGAGCCGTAGGAGATCACCTGGTCGTGGTATCTCTTCAGGTTGAATCCATCGCCCCTCTTCTTCTCGACCTCACCGCGCAGATCTCGATGCTCCTGGTAGCCGACGAAATAGGTCGAGAGCTGCGTCGAGGTGAGCTGGGCACGGATCCACTTGCCGGCCGCCTCACGCTCCTCCTGGAAGGTTGTGACCGTCATCAGGCGCATGGCCTCCTCCTCGGTCATGCCCTCGGCGTGGATCGCCTGGTCGATGATCGCGTTGGCGATTCCACGCAGGTACCACTTGAGGGTGATGAGCTTCATCAACGGATCGGCGTTCATATAGCCCTCATCGGCAAGCATCTGCTCGGTGTAGACCGCCCAGCCCTCGATAAACACGCCGGAGGAGAGCACCGCCCGAAGCAGGGACGGATAGCGGTTCGAGTGCGCCAGCTGCAGAAAATGACCGGGGATCGCCTCGTGGACCGAGAGGTTATGAATAGAACGGCGGTTGTACTCCCGCAGAAAGGAGTCGACCTGCTTGTCCGTCCAGTCTTCCGGCAGGGGCGCCACCGCGTAGAAGGTCTTCTGGCCGACATCGAGAGCCCCGGGGGAATCACAATAGGCCACCGAGACCCCGCGCTCGAACTCCGGCATGATGATGATCTCTATCGGATCGTCGGGAACAGTGATGAGGTCACGCTTGCGGACAAAGGCCTCGATCTCGACGAGGGAGTCCCTGGCCGTCTCGACGACCGCGTCTCGCGCCGGCTTGTCGGCATAGGCCAGCTCGAGGGCTGCCTGGATGGTCCTCTGCTTCTGCGCCTCGTCGGGCTCCGCAGGAAATTGATCTCCTGGATGGTTCTTGAGATGAACTCCCCTGCTGAGCTGGTACATCTGCTCGCGTACGCGTTTCAATTCGCTCTCGGCGCGCTTGCGAATCTCCCCCCGCGACAGGGGCGAATTCAGGGTGAAGGCGAGCTTCTTGTCGAAGACCTCCTTCCCGATCCGGAAATCTCCGGCCGCCTGGGGAAGGACCTGCTTCTCGAGCCACTCCTGGTGCTGATCGACGGCCGCCCTGGCCATCTTCATCGCGGCCTCGAGACGTCCGCGCTCGCCCTTGCCTAACTCGTCGAGGTGGGGAACGACCCTGTTGTCGAGAATGCTCAGGACTCCCTTGTTCTGCCGAATCGCAGTCTCCGCGTGAATCCTGGGCACTCGCTTCGCCACCAGGGTTCCCCGGACCTGCTGAAGGAGCCTTGGCAGCTTCTCGAGACGGTCCGCCGCACTCGACAGGCGCTCCGCGATCGGGGCGAAGTCACGCGCCATGAGGCTGTAGATCGCGCGGCCGCAAAGATCGGTATAGCCCAGGGGATTCCAGGCCCACTCCTGGAGAACATCGAGACGCCAGAGCGTCTTGCGCAGCTCGTGCTCCAGCAGAGCCGCATCGATCTGATTGGCCTGTGAGAGATGCTCGCGAGGCAGCGTCTTGAGGCGCTCGAGGTACTCGAGGGCGAAGACCTTCGTTCGCGCCCGTGACTCCGCGCCAACCTCATCGAGCTCTCCATCGTAGCGGTGGTCGCCTAGGTAGGTGGCGTAGACCGGAGAGAGAGCCGTGAAGCGCTCGAGGTAGCTCTTGCTGAGCTCCAGGAACTGATCGTCGAAGGTGAGATCTTCGGTGGACTGCATTTGCACCGCGCAGGAAGAACAGAAAAGAAGGATCAAGCTGGCTGAGAAACAACGCATGGGATCATAGCTCACTGAAAAAGAAAAATCGTCTGAACCACGGCGCCCCCGAGCGCCCGTGGCGAAAAAAAGAATACCACAGCTGGCCGGACATCAGGAAAGCGAGTCCTTAGCCCCCGCGATGGATTTGCTTGATGGCTGGAAGGCTCTGGCCTAATCTCAACTACCTGATCCATCCGGCAAATAGAAGGAAAGCTCCATGATGAAACGAACTCTTCGCTCCGCGCTCGCGGCCATCTGCCTGTTGACCCTCGCAACCTCCGCCTTCGCGGAAGACTGGACCCGGTTCCGCGGTCCGAATGGCACCGGCCTGAGCGCGGCTAAAGACATCCCGGTAAGCTGGGGCGATAAGGACTACAACTGGAGGACCGATTTCCCCGGCATCGGGCACTCGCAGCCGGTCGTGTGGGGCGAGCGGCTCTTCCTCACCAGCGCCGAGAAGAAGGGCGAGGTGAGACACGTGCTGTGTTTCTCCACGGGAGATGGCTCCATCCTCTGGAAGAAAACCTACGATAACCGCACCCACGGCAAGCACCGGCTCAACAGCTTCGCATCCAGCACACCCGCCGTGAGCAAGGATGCCCTCTACGTCATGTTCGGTAATCCGGACGCGGTCAGAATCCGCGCCCTCGACCATTCCGGCACGGAGCTCTGGAAGCATTCCCTCGGCAAGTTCACCAGCCGCCACGGCCATGGCGCCTCGCCCATCGTCTACAAGGACATGATCCTGCTTGGCCACCACCAGGGCCGCGATGCCGACGACAGCCTCGAGAGCTACCTGCTCGCCCTCGATGCGAAGACGGGCAAGGTGCGCTGGAAGACGCCGCAGAAAACCCGCTTCGTCTCCTATTCGACCCCCTGCGTCTACAAGCCCGCCACGGGCCCCGCCCAGGTGATCTTCAACAGCCCTGGCAACGGCATCGGAGGCATCGATCCGAAGACGGGCAAAATCCTCTGGGAGAATGACTGTTTCACCATGCGCTCCTGCTCCTCGCCTGTCATCGCCGGCGATGTGATCATGGGCACCTGTGGCTCCGGCGGCGGCGGCAACTACCTCGTCGCCGTGACACCCGGGAAGGACAAGGCCAAGGAGGTCTACCGCCTCAAGAAGGCCGTCTCCTACGTCCCCACGCCGCTGATCAGGAACGACCTGATGTTCATCTTCAGCGACAAGGTCGATGTCGCCAGCTGCTACCAGGCCTCGACCGGGAAAACGATGTGGCAGAAGCGCGTCGATGCCATCTTCTGGGGCTCACCGGTCTGCGTACAGGACAGGATCTACATCGTCTCGCGAGAGGGAACCGTCCTCGTGCTCGCCGCCAGCGCCGAATACAAGGAGCTCGCCCGGATCGACCTCGGCGCCCCCAGCCGCTCGACGCCGTGCATCTCAGGCGGCCGGATGTACATTCGCACCTACGACTCGGCGAAGGAGAGCGGCCGGCTGCTCTCCATCGGTGGAAAGAAGCGCTGAGCTGAGCCTACCCCGGGGCTGCGGGCTGCTCCTTTGGAGCGAGCAGCGACCCGCCCACGGCAATGACCAGGTTGACCGGCAGTCCGTAGAGCCCGGCATGGATTCCCCACGGCTTGCCGCTCACCCCGAAGGCAAGCCCCAGGGCGATGGCCAGGCCGGCGACCAGCCCCGCGAAGACAGGCCGTGGGCGCAGGCCGCTCCAATGGAGTCCGAGGAAAAATGCGGGGGAAAGCTGCACCAGCAGATCGAACTTCCGGTCGAGGAGCTTCAAGAGGGTCGTATGCCTGAGGGCAATCGCCAGGACGACCAGGACGATGATCAACGCCCACGAGCTGGCCTTGCCAACCCTCGTCAGGCTCTTCTCACTAGCCCCGGGAGCAGCGCGCCGATAGAGATCGCTCGAGAACATCGATGAAATGCTCAGGAGAGCCGAATCAGCCGTCGACATGATCGCGGCGAGAACCGCGGCGAAAAGAACGACGACCAGCCAGTAGCCCACGCTGCCCTGGGCCTGGATGTCCCGGAAAATCACCGTCAGCACCCGGTCCGCATCGGCTCCTTCCAGTCCCGGGAAGTGAGCCAGCGCCGTGATGCCGATGAAGACCGCGATCAGCGATGCGGTCAGCGGCAGAAAGGCCATGACCTGCAGGCTGCGGCGCAGAACCGCCGGGCTGCGTGCGGCATAGAGCCGCTGGATCGCCTGCGGATAGAGCGCCGCGCCGATCCCCACCATGAAGATGTAGCTGAACCACTCCCGTGACATCGCCCAGCCCGGCGGCTGGAGCTTTTCGCCGCCGCCTTCCTGCGCGAGAATTTTCAACGCGCTGGTCTCCGGGCCGCCGAAATAAACGAAGACCAGCACCGATAGAATGACGAAACCCAGCATCAGCACCACACCCTGGAGCACATCAGTCCAGGCAACTGCCCGAAGGCCACCAAGGGTTTCGTAGATAACCATAATGAGCGCAAGGGCAATGACAGCCCAGAGGTAAACATCGACCTCTGTGTTTGCACTGAGCCCCTCGACAGCGCGGCCCATGGCCATCAGCTGGGCGAGGAGATAGTTCGCCAGGGCGACGATCATCACGACCGAGGCCAGCACCGAGAGCGGCGTGTAGGCGAAGCGGTCGTGCAGGTAATCCGCCGGGGTGATAAAGCCGCGAGAGCGGGCGCGCGCCTGGAGCTTCGGGGCCAGCAGCAGGTAGAAGACGATCACCGCCGTCATGAAGTGGACGCTCATCGTCCAGGCGTAGCCGATGCGGTAGGTCTTGCCGGTGAAGGCGAAGAGAGTGTTGCCGCTGTACTGGGTGGCGTAGAGGGTCAGCAACAGCACGATGAAGCCGAAGCCTCCTCCGGCGAGATAGAAGTCCTTCATCGAGTCTTCCCGCCGGGCACGATAGCCCCACCATCCGACCAGCAGGAGCGAACAGAGATAGAGGGCTATGAACGCCCAGGCGCCCGGCCCGAATGGAAGCAGCCCTTCGTTCATTCCTCCTCCGAGGGCCAGGGTCGCCTCAGCAGCCAGGCCGTGTAGAGCGAAACCACCACCGAGCCGGCCAGCGCCACTACGACCCAGGCCGGCACCCCGCCCCAGCGGGTCTCATCGTCGGCCGGCCAGTACCAGGGAACCACCGCCAGCAGCAGCACCGCGTAGACACCCCAGACCTTCAGGCTGAGGTAGGGTCCCTTCATCAGGAGCCGCCCCTTTTCTGCAGCCGGGCCCAGGAGTCCCGCAGGGAGACGGTGCGGTTGAAGACCAGGCTGCCGGGCAAGGAATCAACCGAATCGACACAGAAATAGCCGTGTCTTTCAAACTGGCAATTGTCTCCGGCCACGGCCGACCCCAGGTCCGGCTCCAGCTTGCAGCCGTCGAGCACCTCCAGGGAATCGGGGTTGAGGTTGTCCTTCCAGTCGCCCCCCTCACCGGCCTGCAGGGAATCTTCAGCCATGAAGAGATGGTCATAGACCCGCACCTGCGCCTCAACGGCATGCTGCGCCGAAACCCAGTGGATCGTGCCTTTTACCTTGCGGCCATCGGGGGAGTCACCCCCCCTCGTCTCGGGGTCGTAGGTACAATGCACCTCGACCACCTCGCCGGAGGCGTCCTTGACGACATCGACGCAGGTAATGTAGTAGGCGTAGCGGAGCCGCACCTCGCGGCCGATGCCGAGGCGGAAGAACTTCTTCGGAGGATCCTCCATGAAATCCGTCTGCTCGATCCAGAGCTCGCGGCTGAAGGGAACCTTGCGTGTTCCAGCGCTCTCATCCTCGGGATTGTTGATAGCGTCGAGCTCTTCGGATTCGCCCTCGGGGTAATTGTCGATGACCACCTTCAGGGGCCTGAGCACTCCCATGCGGCGCTCGGCGGTACGGTTCAATTCATCGCGGAGGCCGTGCTCGAGGAGAGCCACCTCCTGGGTGTTGTCGCGCCTGGCCATACCGATCCGCTCGCAGAAGGTGCGGATCGAAGCGGGAGTGTAACCGCGCCGACGCAGTCCGCAGATGGTCGGCATGCGCGGGTCGTCCCAGCCCTCGACCAGCCCTCCCTCGACCAGCTCGAGCAGCTTGCGCTTACTCATAACCGTATAGGTGAGGTTCAGGCGGGCGAACTCGATCTGCTGCGGATGGCACTCGACTCCCACCTCATCGATAAACCAGTCATAGAGCGGCCTGCGTACCTGGAACTCGAGAGTGCAGAGAGAGTGGGTGACCTTCTCGATCGAATCGGAGAGCCCGTGGGTAAAATCGTACATCGGGTAGATGCACCACTTGTCGCCGGTTCGATGGTGATCGACCTTCATGATGCGGTAGATCACCGGGTCGCGCATGACCATGTTGTCCGAGGCCATGTCGATATTGGCTCGCAGGGTGCGCGAGCCCTCCTCGAATTCCCCGGCACGCATGCGCTCGAAGAGATCGAGGTTCTCCTCCACCGAGCGGCTCTTGTGGGGGCTGTCGCGGCCGGGCTCCTGGACCGTGCCGCGATGGGCCGCCATCTCCCCGTGGTCGAGATCGCAGACAAAGGCCTTTCCCTTGCGAATCAGCACCAGGGCGTACTCGTAGAGCTGGTCGAAATAATCGGAGGCGTAAAAGAGATTCTCACCCCAGTCCCAACCCAGCCAGCGCACGTCATCGAGGATGGAGTCGACATACTCGACATCCTCCCTGGTGGGATTGGTGTCGTCGAAACGCATATGGCAGACACCCTCCTCGTACTCCGAGGCCAGGCCGAAATTCAGGCAGATGGCCTTGGCGTGGCCGATGTGGAGATAGCCGTTAGGCTCCGGAGGGAAGCGGGTCACCACGCGCCCATCGTTCTTGCCGGCGGCCACATCATCGGCTACCCGCTGGCGGATGAAATCAAGCGGAGAGGTGTTTTCTTCTGCAGTATCGTTCACGGTCTTTTTCTTTTCTTCCCGAGACCTGGGTCAGGCCCATAGATACCCTCACTCGATCGCCTTGTCGACCCATTCCTGCAGCTTCCCGAGCCGACGAAGGCAGGTATCCATCCCGAGGATCGCCATCACCTCGAACAAACCCGGCGTCGCCCCGCGCCCGGTGAGGACGGCGCGAACCGGCTGCGCGAGATCTCCAAGGCCCGCGTCCTCCTGCTCGAGAAAGCTCTTTACGTGCTCCTCGAGAGCCTCGTGGTCACCTGGACCCCAGCCATCGGGAAATTGGGCGGTGAGACTTTCACTGTAGCGTTCCACCAGCGGCACCGAATCTTTTTTCTTTCTGAGAGCCTTGCGCGCGCCCTTGTCGGGCTCTTCGGGATCCTCGAAGTAGTAGCCGACCCGCTCGGGCAGCTCCCCGATCCTGTTGATCCGCTCCTGCTCGAGAGCGATGATCGCCTCGAACCTTTCTCGTCCGCCGCCGCCGCTGATCACCTCCTCCAGGTCGATCTGGACCTGCTCGGATCGAAGCAGAAAGGGAAGCGACATCTCAACCAGCTCCTCCAGGGGGCGCTGGCGCATATAGTGCCCGCCGAGATGGTCGAGCTTCTTGAGATCATAGACCGCGCCGGACTTCGAGACGCCATCGATTGAGAACTTCTCCACCAGGTCCTCGAGGGAGAAGAGCTCCTCCTTGTCGTCATAGGACCAGCCCATGCGTGCGAGGAAATTGATCATCGCCTCGGGCAGGTACCCCTTCTCCTCGTACTCGGTAACCGAGACGGCGCCATGCCGTTTCGAGAGCTTGCCCCCACCGGGGGCGAGAATCAGGGAGATATGGGCGTAGCGCGGGACGGAAAAACCGAGGGCCTCAAAGAGCAGGAGCTGCTTCGACGTATTGGAGAGATGATCCTCGCCGCGCATGACGTGGGTGATTCCCATGCCGTTGTCATCTCCGACTACCGCGAGGTTGTACACAGCGCTGCCATCGGCGCGGGCGATCACGAAATCTTCGATGTCACTATTGCTGACCCGAACCTCGCCCCGCACCATGTCGTCGATGACGGTCTCGCCTTCGGGAACCCGGAAACGCACCGTCGCCTTCTCGCCGGCATCGAGCCGTGAGCTCACCTCGGTAGGGTCGAGATCCTCCCTGACTGCCGCGGTAAAGCTGGTCGCATCCCGATGCTCTTCCCTGAGCCGGGCCAGCTCCTCGGAGGTCTTAAAGCAAGGGTAGGCTCTGCCTGCGGCGAGCAGCCGCTCGACCAGCTCCCGGTGCAGGCCGTCACGCTCCGACTGGAAATAGGGACCGTAGTCGCCGCCGACCTCGGGGCCCTCATCCCAGTCGAGGCCCAGGAAGCGCATCCCGTCAAGAATCGCCTGGGTCGCCTCTGGAGTGGATCTCTCGCGGTCGGTGTCCTCTATGCGAAGCACCAAGGTTCCCCCGCACTGGCGGGCGAAGAGATAGTTGAAAAGCGCCGTCCTGGCGCCGCCAATATGAAGATATCCCGTCGGCGAAGGAGCGAAACGAACTCTGACCGCTTCACCGGCAGCCTCCGGCTTGGTGCTTTCCTGAGTCATGCTGCGGAAACTATCCTTCCCCAGCGGTTCACGCAAGAGTAAAGAAACCCGGGCCTCAACACGTCTCAATCCCGCCCGGCCCTTTCCCGCGGAGCCGGGATGATGTACTAATTGGTCGTCGAGAAAGAAACCTCCCCCAGTTTGGAGCAGATCCTTGTCCTCTAGCAGCCCAGTTGCCCTCGTCACCGGCGCCTCGCGCGGAATCGGACGCGCCATCGCCGTGGAGCTCGCCTCGGCAGGCTACGACATCGTGGTCAACTTTGTCTCTCGGCCCGAGGCGGCCGAGGAGACCGCCGCCCTGATCGCCGAGCAGGGCCGGGAGGCACTGCTGGCCCGGGCCGACATCTCCGGAACCGGGGACCGCGCGAGCATGATCGAAGAGATCAGGTCTCGTTTTGGCCGGATCGATGTACTCGTCAACAACGCCGCCCTGGCGCCAAGGGAGAGGGTCGACCTCCTTGAATCGAGCGAGGAGCATTACGACCGGACCCTCGACGTCAACCTCAAGGGGCCCTTCTTCCTCACCCAGTCCATCTCCCGCTGGATGGTCGAAGAGCGCCTGGCCGACCCCGGCAGGAAACTCTACATCGTGAACATCTCGAGCCTCTCGGAATACACATCCAGCGTGCTGCGCGGTGACTACTGCCTGGCCAAGGCCGGCCTCGGTATGCTCACGAGCCTCTTCGCCGACCGACTCGGCGAACACAACATCCCGGTCAACGAGCTCCGCCCGGGCATCATCGCCACCGACATGACCGCCGGGGCGAAGGAAAAATATGACAAGCTCTTCGCCGAGGGCCTGACTCCCTTCAGGCGCTGGGGGCAGCCCGAAGATGTCGCCCGCGCGGTGCGGGCCCTCGTTGGAGGTGACTTCGATTTCGCCACAGGCTCGGCCATCGATCTCGACGGCGGCTTTCACCTCCATCGACTCTGAGCAGGACGTCCCCTCAAGCCCCGGTGAGCTTGTTGAGCTCCGCCTCCAGCGCCTCGGTGCCGCCCTGCTCCCAGATCCGGATGAAATGAGTTCCAACGACCGCTATGTCGGCATGGCCGCCCAGCGCCTCGACCTGTTCCCTTGTCGAGATGCTGAAGCCCACCGCGATCGGCAGGCCGCAGGTCTCCCGGGCGTTCGAGAGAAATCCGGTCAGCTCCTGCATCTCCAGGTCCATCTCCTTGCCGGTGGTCCCGGTCCTGGAGGTCGCGTAGAGCAGTCCGCTGCCGGCTGCGGCGATCACCTCGAGACGCTCCCTCCCGGTATTGGGAGAGACCACGTAGACCGGGTGCAGCCCGGCGCTGTCACAGGCCTCCTTATATCCCTCGCGAACCATATCAGGCGGCAGATCGGGCAGGATCAGGCCGCTCGCCCCGGCAGCTGCGGACGCGGCCACGAAGCCGGCAACACCATCGGCCCCGCCGCGGCCGCCGCTGGCCGCCTGGCGGTAGGCGAAGGCGATATTGAAATAGCTCATGAAGAGAAAGGGAAGGGCGTAGCGTCCGCTGACCTCTTCCATGAATTCAAAGGCGTCCTGCACGCGGACTCCGCCATCAAGCGCCGCCTGGCAGGCCTGGGTAATCACCGGCCCATCGGCTGTGGGATCGCTGAAGGGAATCTGGATCTCGATAAAATCGACTCCACACCCGGCCATGGTCTCCACCAGCTTGAGGGACTCTTCGAGCGATGGGTAGCCCAGCACGATGTGGGTCATCAGGCCGACCCGGCCCTCCGACCGTATCTTCTCGACAGCCGACTCGATCCTGCCGCCGCTCATTGAATCCTCCCGGCGCCGTATTCGCGGCAGTATTCCATCCAGGCCTCATCGCCAACCGCCTCGGCAATGATAAAGATGTCCTTGTCACCGCGGCCGGAGACGTTCACCACGACCACCTCATCAGGCGGAAGTGACCCGGCGTTCTTCACCACCCAGGCCAGGGCATGGGAGGATTCCAGCGCGGCGAGGACCCCCTCCTTGCGGGCGACCAGCTGGAAGGCCTCGATGACCTCCTGGTCGGTAGCGGGTGAGAATTCGACCCGGCCGTTGTCCCTGAGGTAGGCGTGCTGCGGTCCGATCCCGGCGTAGTCGAGCCCGGCTGAGATGCTGTGCGTCTTCTGTACCTGCCCATCCTCGTTCTGCAGGAAGTAGGACTTGTAGCCCTCGATGACTCCCGTCCTTCCGCCCTCGAAGCGACAGGCGTGCTCTCCGGGCTCGAGGCTCCGCCCCCCCGCCTCAACGCCGACGAGTCGAATCGATGGCTCATCGAAAAATTCATTCCAGAGACCCAGCGCGTTGGAGCCGCCGCCGACGCAGGCTACCAGCACATCCGGCAGGCGCCCCTCGGCCTCCAGGATCTGCGCGCGCACCTCCCGCCCGATCACCGACTGAAAATCCCGGACGATCATGGGATAGGGATGCGGTCCGAGCGCCGAGCCCAGCAGGTAGTAGGTGTCACCGACATTCCAGGTCCAGTCCTTGAGGGCGGCGTTGACGGCGTCCTTCAGGGTCCGGGTACCCTCCTCAACGGCATTCACCGTGGCGCCGAGCTGGCGCATCCAGAAGACGTTGGTGGCCTGGCGCCTGACATCCTCCGAGCCCATGTAGACTGTGCAGGGAAATCCGAATCGCGCCGCCACGGTGGCGGTGGCAAGGCCGTGCTGGCCCGCGCCGGTCTCGCAGATAATCCGCTTCTTCTTCATTCGGGAGGCGAGCACCACCTGGCCGATGCAGTGGTTGATCTTATGCGCACCGGTGGCCCCCAGGCCCTCCTGCTTGAGATAGATCTTCGCTCCGCCAAGGTGCTCGCTGAGGTTCTTCGCGAAATACAGCGGCGTTGGGCGCCCGGAGTAGTTCTTGAGGAGGTCATCGACCTCGGCTACGAAGCCATCCTCATCCTTCCAGTGGAGGTAGGCCGCCTCGAGCTCTTCTAAAGCCGGGACCAGCATCTCGGGAACGTAGCGCCCCCCGTACTGTCCGTAGAAGCCCTGCTCATCCGGCAGCGGAACCGCGCCGCCACCCTGCTCCTGGTTGTCTTCGACCATGTCTTGTAAGCACCTGCAAATGGACCGCCCGCTGAAATCCTGCACGCCTTCAAAAAGCGCCTTTCGGGCAGAGAGCGAGTTTAATCCAGACGAGGCCCTGTGAGAAGCCCGAGCACGACACGATCCCGGGTTATCGGGATCTCTACAAACCTCTTATTTACAGCAGGATGCACCATTAACAGCGAAACTAAAACTAACCTCTTCTTTCTTGGTAGAAACGTGCACGCTCTGGTATTCTCGCCGTTTACACCTGAAAGAACGCTATTGAAAGAGGTAATACCGTGTTGAAGCTAGCTGTCCTGGGGGGAGATGGGACCGGCCCCGAGGTCGTCGCCGAGGGACTCAAGGTCCTCGACGCGATCAGCAAGAAAAACGGCTTTGAGTACAGTACCGAGGAATTTGACTTCGGCGGTGAACGCTACCTGAAGACGGGCGAGGTTCTCCCCGAGGGCGCGGTTGAAACATTGAGCGGCTTTGACGCGATCTATCTCGGCGCCGTAGGGCATCCGGACGTCGCTCCGGGAATCCTCGAGAAAGGACTGCTGCTCGAGCTGCGTTTCCAGCTCCAGCAGTACATCAACCTGCGACCGGTGAAGCTCTACGAGGGCGTCGACTGCCCCCTGAAGGACAAGGGTCCGGAAGACATCGATTTCGTGATCGTGCGGGAGAATACAGAGGATCTCTACGTCGGCTCCGGAGGCTTCGCCCACAAGAATACCGACATGGAGGTCGCCACCCAGATCATGATCGCTACGCGGGCGGGAGTCGAGCGCTGCCTGCGCTACGCCTTCGAGCTGACCAGGGAACGTGACCAGGAAAAGCGGCTGACGCTCGTCGCCAAGACCAACGTGCTGACCTACGCCCACGACCTCTGGGACCGGGTCTTCACCGAGCTCAAGGAAGAATACAGCGACATCGAGACCGACTACAACCACGTCGACGCCTGCTGCATGTGGATGGTCAAGAACCCCGAGTACTACGATGTCATCGTCACCCCGAATATGTTCGGCGACATCATCACGGACCTGGGCGCCATGATCCAGGGTGGCATGGGGATCGCCGCCGGCGGCAACATCAACCCCGCCGGGGTCAGCATGTACGAGCCGATCGGCGGCTCGGCCCCCAAGTACACCGGACAGAACGTGATCAATCCTCTCGCCGCGATCTGCGCCCTGGCGATGCTCCTGAAATACTCAGCCGGCCAGGAAGAGTCAGGTGACCAGGTGGAGAACGCGGTCATGAGCGTGGTGAAGAAACTCGACAGCCTCTCCGCCGGCAGGATGGGATACTCGACCAGCGAGGTCGGAGACCTGGTGGTCGACGCCCTAGGCGACTGAACCGGTCGGAAAGGCCGTGGAGTATTGCAGTGAATCCATTTCGCCAGGAAGCCCTGAACGTTCTGAGCCGCCATACCGGCCTGGAGCCCGAGAAAATTGATGCCGTCCTCGAGCGGCCTCCGAAGTCAGAGCTTGGGGATTTCGCCTTCCCCTGCTTCCAGCTGGCCAAGGAGCTCAAGAAGGCGCCAACGCAGATTGCCGAGGAGCTGGCGGAGGAGGTCGCGGGAGAGCTCGAACTGCTCACCGAGGCCCGCGCGCTCGGCCCCTACCTGAACCTCTTCGTCAACCGCCAGGAGTTCGCCAGGAGCGTGCTGCACGCGCCCAATGCCCTGGCCGACGATTTCGGCAACTCCATCGAGGGCGAGGGCAAGGTCATCGCCATCGATTTCTCCTCACCCAATATCGCCAAGCCCTTTCACGTCGGACACCTGCGCTCGACGATCATCGGCAGCGCCCTCTACCGGATCTTCGCCAGCCTGGGCTACGAGTGCGTCGGCATCAACCACCTGGGCGACTGGGGCACCCAGTTCGGGAAAATGGTTTGCGGGTTGAAGCACTGGGGCGAGGAAAAAGATCTCGAAGACCTCGACGCCCTCAACGCCCTCTACGTCAGGTACCACGAGGAAGAAGAGAAAAACCCCGGGCTGGCTGACGAGGCCCGCGACTGGTTTCGCCGCCAGGAGGAGGGCGACCCCGAGGCCATCGACCTCTGGAAGAAGATCCGCGAGACGAGCCTGGATTATTTCAAGGTGATCTATGAGCGCCTCTCGGTTCGATTCGACCACTACACGGGAGAATCTTTCTTCAACGACAAGATGGACGCGGTCGTCGACCGCGCGGAAGAGCTCGGACTGACCTCGATTTCCGATGGCGCCCTGGTCATTGACCTCGAGCCGCATGGAATCGACACCCCCGCCCTCTTGCGCAAGGCCGATGGGGCGACGCTCTACATGACCCGCGACCTGGCGGCGGCCGGCTACCGCCAGAAGACCTACAAATTCGACCAGCTGCTCTACGTCGTGGGCACCGCGCAGTCGCTGCACTTCCGCCAGCTCTTCAAGGTTCTCGAGCTCATGGGAGAGTCCTGGGCGGAGGATTGCGCGCACGTCAACTTCGGCCTGGTGCAGGGCATGTCGAGCCGCAAGGGCAACGTGATCTATCTCGAGGAGCTCCTCGACGAGGCGCGGCGCCGGGCGCGGGAATACATGACCGCCAACGTCGACAAGCGCCCCGAACTCGAGGACGAGGAGGCTGTGGCCGAGGCGGTGGGCATCGCCGCCATCTTCTTCAGCGACCTCAGCAAGCAGCGCATCAAGGACTATAACTTCTCCTGGGAGCGCGCCATCTCCTTCGAGGGAGACACCGGCCCCTACCTGATGAACGCCCATGCCCGAATTGCCGGGATCATCCGCAAATGCGGAATCGAGGTCGACCCGGAGGCCGATGTCAACCTGCTCCAGGAGCCATCGGCCCACAACCTGGTCTCGCTCGTCTCGCGATATACCGAGGCGCTCAGGGAAGCAGCCAGGACCTATGAACCGTCCATCCTGGCCGCCTACCTCCTCGACCTCTCGCGCGCGCTCCATTCGAGCTACAAGGAGCTGCGGGTCAAGGGCGAAGAGGAAAAGCTCGCGGGCGCAAGGCTGTTGCTGTTCGCGGTGGTGAAAAATATTCTTGCCGGCGGCATGAAGATTCTCGGGATCAGGCCGCTGGAGAAGATGTAGAGACGCGCTGCGTCGATGCTTTACTACATCGACAGGCAAAGCTACAATCCAGTGCTGGCAGGAAGCCGGACCCTACAACTGAAGAGACAGGGATCAACCGTATGAAAGTTACCGTCGCAAAAGCCCTGGGCACCTGTTTTGGCGTACAGGATGCCATCGATCTTGCAATGGATGAGGCCTACCGTGACAAGCTCACCATCATCGGTCAGTTGGTGCACAATCCGCAGGTCGTAGAAGAGCTGCGCGCCCGGGGCGTGAACATCGTCGACCAGCTCGACGAGAATATTACCACCCCGAACGTCATGATCACCGCCCACGGTGCGCCTGGATCGATGCACGAGACCGCCCGCAAGATGGGCTACAACGTGATCGATGCCAGCTGCCCGCTGGTCCTGCGCGTCCACAAGGCCATTGCCGGCTTCGTTCGTGAGGGCTTCCATCCCGTCGTCATTGGCCAGGCCTCGCATGTCGAGGTCAAAGGGATCATCGGAGACCTCCAGGACTACACCATCATCGCCAACGAGAGCGAGCTCCCGAGCCTGGCCCCGTATCAGAAGATCGGCATCGTCTCCCAGACCACCCAGCAGGTCCAGCACGTCAGAAATCTCATCGCGAAGATCCGCGTCGCGTATCCCGAGATGGAGGTCAGGTTCCAGGATACCGTCTGCCAGCCGACCAAGGATCGCCAGGCCGCCGCACGGGAACTCACCAGCGAGGTCGACCTGATGATCGTCATCGGGGGCTACAACTCGTCAAACACCAAGAAGCTCAAGATGGTCTGCAACGAATCCGGCGTGGAGGCCTTCCACATCGAGCGCGCCAGCCAATTGGATCCCGAGATGTTCGACGGCTGTGAGCATGTAGGGATCACCGCCGGCACCTCGACGCCCAGGGAGGTCATCGAGGAGGTCTACCTCACCATCCTGAGCATGCCGGGAGTTATCGTTTCAGAGGCATCCGGCATGCCGCCGAAGGAAAAATACCTTCACTAGAGGAAGGAGCATCCTCCATGCGGAAGCTCCCCGCGATCGAATCCGACTATCTCCTTGAGCTTGAAAAGCTCCCCGGACAGGACAAGGGTCCCGTTCCCTGGGACGAGGTCTACGGGCAGTCCAGGCCGCTTCGCATCGAGGTCGGGGTCGGCAATTCTCCGTTTCTCATCGAGGTCGCCTCCAGCGAGCCCGGCTACAACTACCTGGGGCTCGAGTACTCCCACAAGCGGGTCATCAGGTTCCTCCAGAAGGTGCACCAGGCCGGCCTCGAGAACATCCGCATGCTGCACCTGAACTCCGACAGGCTCTTTGACGAACACATCGCCCCCGGCAGCGTCGAGCATCTCTTCGTCAACTTCCCGGACCCCTGGCCGAAACGCCGCCACGGCAAGAAGAGGTTCATCGCCAGGGAACGCCTGAAGGCCGCCGTGAAGCTGCTCTCCCCCGGCGGCGGCTTCTCGCTGCGCACAGACGCGAGAGATTACGCCCTCGAGGCGCTCGACAACCTCGAGGCAAGGGAAGACCTCGAGAATCGTTTCTCCGCCGGTGAGTGGGCCCCCAGGCCCCTCTATCCCTTCGAGACTCCCTACGAGATCAAGTTCAAGGCGCAGGGCCTGCGAATCTATTATTTCGAATATCAAAAACGGGCGGAGACCTGAGCGCCTTGTCCCAGCCATGAGCGAATCGCAGGCCCCCATACTACCTGCTGCCACCCCAGGCCCCGAGCTGACGGAAAAGGTTTCGCGTCTTCCAGCCTCACCGGGAGTCTACATCATGAAGGACGCCCGCAGCAGGATCCTGTACATCGGCAAGGCGATCAACCTGCGCAGCCGGGTGCGGTCCTACTTCGGAAAATCCAACGATGGAAGACCCTTCATCCGTCTGCTGCTGAAACGGCTTGACGACCTTGACTGCATCCTGACCGAGACCGAGGAGGAGGCCCTGATCCTCGAAAACAATCTCATCAAGAAGCATCGCCCCCTCTACAACGTCAGGCTGAAGGACGACAAGACCTACGTCAGCCTCAAGGTCACCCTCAGCGAGGAATGGCCCCGGGTGATGGTCACCCGGCGCTACCGCCAGGGAGAGGACCTCTACTTCGGACCCTACGGCTCGTCGGCAGCGGTACGTGAGATGCTCCGGGTGATCAAGACGGTCTTTCCGCTCAGGACCTGCACCAACGGCTTCTTCCGCAACAGGACCCGCGCCTGCATGGAGTACGAGATCGGCCGCTGCACGGCGCCGTGCGTGAACCTGATCTCGAAGGAGGACTACATGGAGGATGTCTCCCAGGTGGTGATGCTGCTCAAGGGCAGGAGCCGGGACCTCGAACGCCTCATCGAGAAGAGAATGAGGGAAGCCTCCGGGTCTCGGTCCTACGAGCTCGCCGCCCGCTACCGGGATCAGCTCGCGGCCATCGCCAAGGTCTTCGAGACCCAGAAGGTCGAGGAGTTCCGGCTCGGAGACATCGACGCCTTCTCCATCATCCGCGAGGGCGACTTCGTCGCGATCCAGGCCGTCCTCGTTCGAGAGGGAAAGATCATCAACTCGAAAACCCACAGCTTTCGAACCGGGCTCCCCAGGTCGGAGGTGCTCGCGAGCTTCCTGACCCAGTACTATCTCGCCGACAGCTACATCCCGCCCGAGGTGCTCTGCGATGCGGATTTTCGCGACCGCAAGCTCCTCGAGACCTGGCTCTCCGAGAGACGCGGCGCCAGGGCGCGCATCCTGCTTCCCCAGAAGGGAGACAAGGCGGCCATCATGCGCCTGGCGAGCCGCAACGCCCGCAACAGCTTCCGCATCGCGCTCGATGAGCAGGAGAGGATGGAGGCGCTCCTCGGTTCTCTGAAAAGGCACCTGGAGCTGCCGGTCAGCCCGAGAAGAATCGAATGCTACGACATCTCGAATTTCCAGGGATCGCTGGCAGTCGGCTCGATGGTCTCCTTCGAGGATGGCAAGCCGGTACGGGACCGCTACAGAAAATACAGGATCCAGACTGTCGTCGGAGCGGACGACTTCCGCTGCATGAAGGAGGTTCTCGAGCGCAGGCTTGAGCGGGGACTCAAAGACGGCGACCTGCCCGACCTGCTCCTCGTCGACGGAGGCAAGGGGCAGCTCGGAATCGCTGTCAAGGTGCTCAAGACGCTCGGCCTCAGCGGACTGCCGGTCGCAGCGCTCGCCAAGGAGCGCCGCAGCAAGAGAACCACCGAGCGCGTATTTCTCCCCGGCCGCAGAAACCCGCTCGCCCTCGCGCAGGACACTCCCGAGTCCCTCTACCTGCAGCGCATCAGGGATGAAGCGCATCGCTTCGCCATCGGCTACCACCGCGAGTTGCGCAGGAAAGACGCCATGAAAACCGGACTCGAAGATGTCCCCGGAATCGGCAAGAAGCGCCAGCAGGCCCTGCTCGACAGGTTCCGCACCCTCAAGAAGATCCGCGCCGCGAGCACGAAGGAACTCGGCGAGGTCATCGGCGAAAACCTGGCCCTGCGCCTGCAGGAGGCCCTCAAAAAAAAGCCCGCGAAGAAAACCTGAGCCCGGCCGCGCGCATCGAATAATACCTAAGTTGCTTATATAAATGACCTTAAGGCCATCCCGCCAATGGCTGGTCGGTTGGCGCGTCCGGCGATAGGGTGATAAGCTTCTTTGTCGGATCGGCTTCCTATGGCTGCAAGGGGCAGGGGTCGATCAAACCGCAGGCCTGGCGCGCCGCGCAAGGGCGTCAGCGAAGAGAAAACCGAAAGGAAATCTCAATGAGTTCATTCAATAAGACTCCCCGGCCCAAGCTCGGGGAAATCCTGATCGATATGGGACTGGTCACCGAAGAGCAGGTCCAGCAGGCCCTCGGGGTACAGGAAACAACCAAGGAAACTCTCGGCTCGATCATGGTCGACATGGGTTGCCTGAGCGACAGCGACTTCACCAGAACCCTGGTGATGGAATACCAGCTGCCCTACATCATCCTGGAAAACTACGAGCTCGATGAGGAGCTGGCCTCCCTGCTGTCAGCCGAATTTCTCCACAGCCACAAGCTGCTGCCCTTCGACCGAATCGGAGACACGCTGCTGTGCGCGGTAACCGAGGTGCCGAGAGAAGAGATCCTCGAGGAAATAACCCGGCAGACCGGCTGCAAGCCGGGTCTCTACGCGGCGTCCCTGAGCGAGGTCAACCGCTACCTGTCACACCTGGCTCCGCTCAAGCACCAGGCCCCGGCCGAGACCGTCGACCAGAGCTGAGCCCGGCGGCCAGCGGAACACCCCGCCCAGGATAACAGCCCGACACCTTGACTTGGTGCGCAGTCATCCTACAATCCTCTTTCCTCACCCAAGGATGAAGGAAAAAGGACATGATCCGGAAAGCGGCCTCCGGCCCCGCCCAGACACCCATGATGCAGCAATACCTCCGCGCGAAGGAGAGGTATGCCGAGGAGATCCTCTTCTTCCGCATGGGTGACTTCTACGAGATGTTCTTCGAGGACGCCCATCTTGCCTCGGACCTCCTCGGAATCGCCCTCACCTCCAGGTCAAAGGACAAGGACGCGATCCCCATGGCGGGAATCCCCGTCAAGGCCCTCGACTCTTATCTTCCGAAGCTCCTGCGCGCCGGAAAGAAGGTCGCCATCTGCGAGCAGGTACAGGACCCCCGGGAGGCCAATGGTCTCGTGGAGAGGGAGGTCGTGCGCGTCATCACCCCCGGCACCATCACCGATGAAAAGATCATCGGTGAAAAATCGAACAACTACCTCGCGGCGCTCTGTCTCGTATCCTCGACGGCGACAAAAAAGAAAAAACCCAGCGAGAGCTACGGGCTCGCCTGGATGGATGTGACCACCGGTGAGTTCCTGGTCTGGGAATCCGGCAACCTCGCCAGCATCGCCACCCAGCTCGAGCGGCTCGCGCCGGCGGAATGCCTTCTACCAGAGAGCATCGCCTTCAATCTCGAACACCACCCGGCCTTCGGCGAGCTGGTCAGGGACTACCTCGTGACCCCTTTCTCCGATCCCGCCTTCGACAGGAAAACCGCGCATCGAAGCCTTGTCGAACATTTCAGGACCAAGACGCTCGATGGCTTCGGCTGCGAGCACCTGGACCTCGCAGTCCAGGCCGGAGGCGGCCTGTTGAGCTATGTCCAGGAGACCCAGAAGGTCGCGTTGAAGCACCTCAATACCATCCGAGCCTACCAGGAGACCCGCGTGGTCCCCATCGATCGAGCCACCCGCCGCGCGCTCGAGCTGACCAGCACGCAACGCGATGGCGAGAAGAAGGGGACCCTGCTCGGCTCCTTCGACCGAACGGCCACGGCGGCCGGCGGCAGAAAGCTGAAGGCCTGGATTCTCGAGCCCCTGACCGGCGTCGAGGAGATCGTCCAGCGCCAGGAGGGTGTCGCGGGGCTGGTAGATAACCAGCAGGTTCGCGAGCAGGGAATCGACCTGCTCAAGCAGGTGCACGACCTCGAGCGAATCTGCACCCGGATCAGCTACGGCAGCGCCAACGCAAGGGACCTGATGGCCCTGGCCCACACCCTGGGAATCGTACCCCGGGTACAGGAGCTGCTCGCTCCCCTGGACGCGGCAATCATCGCCGGCATCAGCGAGCGCATGCCGGCCCTGCCCGAGCTCCGCGCCCGGCTGGAGGAGGCCCTCCGGGACGAGCCTCCCCTCCAGCTCAGGGAAGGCGGCATGATCCGGGAAGGATACAACGAGGAGCTCGATGAGCTGAGAGTGGTGAGCACCGAGGGAAGCCAGTGGTTCGCCCGCTACCAGCAGAAAGAGATCGACCGCACCTCGATCCCCAACCTGAAGATCGGCTACAACAAGGTCTTCGGCTACTACCTCGAGGTCACCAACTCGCACAAGAACAACGTCCCCGAGGAGTACATCCGCAAGCAGACCCTGAAAAACTGCGAGCGCTACATCACCCCCGAGCTCAAGGAATACGAGAACAAGGTTCTCCACGCCAGGGAGCGGGCCATCGACCTCGAATACAAGATCTTCACCTCCCTGCGGGATGAGGTCGCGAACGAGATTCCGCTGCTGCAGCAGGCCGCCGAGGCTCTCGCCGATCTCGACGTGCTCGTCACCTTCGCCTCCCTGGCGGCAGAACGCGGCTACGTCCGGCCCGTGGTGAACAGCGGTACCCGGCTGCTGATCGAGGATGGACGTCATCCTGTCGTCGAACGGGTAGCGACGACCGAACCCTTCATCGCCAACTCGGTCGACCTCGATGACGAGAACAACATCATGATCATCACCGGGCCAAACATGGCCGGCAAGTCCACCTATATCCGCCAGGTGGCTCTCCTGACCCTGCTGGCCCAGACCGGCAGCTTCATCCCGGCTGGGAAGGCCGAGATCGGCGTCATCGACCGGCTCTTTACCCGGGTCGGCGCGAGCGACGACCTGACCCGGGGACAATCGACCTTCATGGTCGAGATGAACGAGACCGCCAATATCCTGAACAACGCCACCGCCCGCAGCCTGATCATACTCGACGAGGTGGGACGGGGGACGAGCACCTTCGACGGAGTCAGCCTGGCCTGGGCCATCACCGAGTACATCGCCGACAGGATCGAGGCGAGAACGCTCTTCGCTACGCACTACCACGAGCTGACCGAGCTGACCCGCACCTACCCGGGCGCGCGAAATTTCAACTTCTCCGTCAAGGAATGGAACGAGGATATCATCTTCCTGCGCAAGATTATCGAGGGTGGCGCCGACAAGAGCTACGGGATCCACGTGGCAAGGCTGGCGGGCATACCCATTGAGGTGATCGATCGCGCCAGGGAGATTCTCGGGAATCTCGAGCAGCAATCGCTGGATATTGATGACCGCCCCGCCCTGGCACGCAGCACCGCGAAGCCCAGAGACGGAGAAGGAAGAAAGGCCGAGTCGATCCAGCTCGATTTCTTCCAGAGTATCAACGATGAGATCTACCGCGAGCTCAAGAGCCTTGACCTCGACGCAATGACTCCGCTGGAAGCGCTGAAGCTGCTCGCAGAGCTGAAGGACAAGGTGCTCTGAGGGTAGGCGGCAGGATCACTTGCGGCCCTGAGATCCCATCCTGTACTCGAACTGCAGTCTCACGACCTCGCGGATGACCCGCTCCGCGTCCCAGCGACGCTCGGGGTTGATCTCCAGCATTCCCTCAACAAGGCTCGCGAACCCCTCGGGGAACCTGCCCAGCTCACTCGGCGGCAGACGCACCGGGGTCTTGCGATAGGCCGCCAGGAGGCCCTTGCCCTTGAGAGCCGGGAAAACAGTCTCCCCGCAGACCATCTCGTAGGCGATCAGCCCGAGAGAGAAGATATCGGAGCGAGGCCCTCCACGCTGGCCTTCACCTCTCTCGGGAGCGAGGTAGCGGGGGGTGCCGAGGGCCGGACGATGTCCTACCGGGTAGCCACGCTCCTCGTCCGCTGTGCGAAACGAGATGCCGAAATCGGCGATCTTGACGTTGGCCACGCCCTGCTCCGCCCCCAGGTCGCCGAGGATCTTGTACCAGTTACCATCCCGGCCAAACCAGCTCTTCAGTACGCCGGTGACCTCCCGCCGGGGAACCTCCCGCCGGGCAAGCTCACGGTAAATACGAAGAATCTCCTGGTACATCTCACGGGCAAGGTCGGCCTGGTAGACGTTGCCGGCAAGGTGGGCGCCCTCAAGATAGCATTCCACCGCCCTGGAGTATTCCCTGCAACCGCAATAATGGGTAGCCCGCAGCTGGTAGAGTCCCGGCGACTCCGGAACCGGCACATCCTGCAGCAATCCTGAGAGCTTCCTGTGCAGCTGGCCGCGATCTGGAAGCGGGATCCTCTCGGCCATGTATTGCTGGAAGGCCCTGTTGGTAAACCTGTACCAGGTCCGGCTCTCCTCGGTGAAGAAGCCCTCAGCCAGCAGCTGGCGCACGACAAAGTAGAGCGAAGTCTCATCGAGATCATGCAGACGAGCCAGCGTATCGAAGAAGAAACTAGGTCCGATGAAGGCTGCGTACTCAAGCACCTTCCTCTCGACCCTTCCGGCATGGCGATATTTTTCATACAGGTTCTTGCCCTCCTCCAGTTCGAGCTCGCGAAAATCAGGGCGATAGGAAACCGTCTTCGAGCCCGTGTTGACGACAAGGATGCCGCGCTCAAAGAAGCTCCTCAGCAGGTCGAGCATTCTCGCGATATTGCCCTCGCTCAGGCGATAGAGATCGACTGAGAGCTCGCTCCCTCTCAGGTAACCCCGGAACAGGGCCTGCAGGTAACGCTGGATCTGGTAGCCAGTAAGCGGCCTGAGATAGAGCTGCTTGAGAACCTTCTCGAGAGAGGGCAGCAGCGCCTTGACCGAATCGTTCTTGCGGATCTCCTCGGGCTCGATGCTGGCGATGATCGTGACCTGCAGGCTCTCCATCTTCGAGGCCAGGTGCGACAGCAGCTGCCCGGCCAGGGGCGAGGCCCGGCCAAGCTCAAGAACCCTCAGGATGGTCGGCTGCCCATCCCGCTCGAAGCGGGCCTTGAGCTCTCCAACCATCTCGCGCAGGGTCGCGCGGGAAGCGGAGATCTCCGGGCTGAATTGCTCGTAGAGCAGGGGAAGGCCCTCGATCCTCGAACAATCGAGTTCCAGGAACCTCAACCTGCTCTCGGCGTCGGCAGAGCGAGCGGTCGCCCTCTTCTGCCGCAGCAGAAACTCGCTGATCAGGCGGCCCTTGCCGGTCCCGGCCTCTCCCTCGACGACGATGAAGAAGCCGTGGCCAGCCGTCTTCATCCTCTCGAGATAGTGCTCGAGAAAACGCTCCTCGGACGGTCTCGAAAAATAAGGCGGGTCATCGAGAATCGCCTCGGAGGGGCCCTCCTGCTTGCCAACCCTCTTCTCGATCTCACGCCAGAGTCCGGGATCGGATGTTTTTGGATCCACCACGGTCTCCACCGTTGACGCCTCCTCCGTCTCGAACTCGAGTATCCCGTCTCCCTCCAGGGGAGTGCGCTCCTCTGAAGCCGCTCCGAGAGACTCCTCGCTATGCAGGAGAATATTCGCCGGCTTGATGTCGCTGTGCACCACCCCCTGCTGGTGCGCGGCGGAAAGTCCGCAGGCGACCTGCCGCAGGAGCTCGAGAATCTCACCCGGCTCCATCAAGCCGCGCTTCAGCACCTGGTAGAGGCTCTGCCCCCTGACGTTCTCCATGGAGATGAAGTGCTGCTCCTCCTCAACGCCGTGGTCGTAGATCCTGATGACGTTGGGATGGTCAATCTCCCGCGCCAGCACCGCCTCCCGATGATGAAAATACTCGAGGAAGGCTTCCCGGCGACCGATGTTCTGCCGGATGAACTTGACAGCGACCTCATCTCCGCTCTCGAGGTCTCGGGCGCGGTAGACCGCCCCCATGCCGCCCTGGCCGATCTTTTCTTCCAGCTCAAATCTCCCGACCTTCCTCGGGAGGATCTCTGGAAGGGAGCTGATGTCATATTCCCCCCCCACGGCAGGGCGGCCCTCACGGGCAAGCGTCCTGCTCAGCGGCTCGGTGGCAAGCGAAGCGTTTGTCTGGTCCTGTTCTCCGGGGAGTGAAAACTCCACCACCGCCGTACCGATGCAGATCTGGTCCCCGCTTCGAAGCTGCGCTTCCTTGAGCAGGGGGCGCCCATTGAGGAGGGTTCCATTCGTGCTGCCCATGTCAGAGAGCACGAAGGCGTCGCCGCGTTCCTCGATCAGTATGTGACAGCGAGAGACCCCCTTGGACTCTACCTTGAAATCAGCTTCGTCGTCTCTTCCGAGAACAACCTTGGAGCTGAAGGAAAAATCCTCCTGGGAGCCGTCCGCTTTCCTCCATATAACCCGGGCCATACTCCAATTTTATGGAGTAGATTCCCCGGAGGACAGTTTTTCAGGAAGATTGCGTCGAGCTTCTTCAGCGATGACGCAACCCAGGCTGACCGCCGAAACGGGTCCGCACCGGGCAATACTGTAATCTTCCTGGCTGAGCGCCGTCTTCAGGCTGTCTGGAGGAGTTCCGTCAATCCAGCCCTCGAGGTCACAAATGGACAGGGCATGGCTGGAGAGCTTGCCGAAAAGCTCACGGGCAAAAATTAATTCGTTCTGCCTGAGAGAAATGGGGATGGGAACCCCCTGCCCGGGCTTTTTATCGGATGTTGCCATGTCGTTTCTCCTGGTTCGAATTTCCGCCCACCCCGGGCGAAAATCACCCGAAAAAAGCCGCAAATAGCGTGTTTCACGCCATCCGCAGCTTTCTGCGAAAAGAGGCCGGGCCGCCGGCACGTACCGGAACCAGAGAATATTATCATCCCCCGGAAGAACTGACGAACGGAAGACGCTCCTCGGCAACCAGCGGATCGTCAACCGGCTCCCCGCAGGCGTAGTCACGACAGATATAAAGAAGCGGGTTCTCACCCTTGTGTCCCTTCCCCTCCAGCAATGGAAGGCTCGAGACCCGCTCCCCTGAAGGCGGATTCGTGCTGGCCGCGATCACCCTTGAGGGCAGAAAACCCGAGTAAATCTTCTCAAATAATTTCGCCGCCGCAGAACCCTCAAGATCGCCGACAACCGCCAATTCAACGGGTGGATGCAACAGGAAGTCCAGGGCAATGAGGGTCGAGCCAAAGCCCATGGGGGCCCTCGGCAAGGCAGCGGAGACATCAAGAAGAACGGCCCGGGCCCTCTCCCCATAAGCCGGAACCCCGACGAGCTTCTCAAGCCGCAGCAGGTTCAAGGCCATCACCCCGATCGCTGACGGAACCGCTCCATCGAAGGGATCCTTCCGGCGGGTCAGAACCAGCTCGTGATCAGCCGAGGTAAAATAGAGACCGGCCTCCTGCTCATCGGAAAAACGATCCAGGACGATGTCGGCAAGCCGGCGAGCCTCCTCCAGGTAGCCAACATCGAACCCGGTCTCATAGAGGTCAATCAGCGCCTCGATGAAGAAGGCGTTGTCGTCAAGAAAGCCGAGGATGCGGCTCTGCCCATCCTTGCGCACCCTCAGCAGGCGCTCCCCATCGCGCATCGAATCAAGAACCAGGCGGGCGGCCCGCTCGGCGGCCTCCCGGTAACGCGGCTCACCCAGGACCTGCGCGCCCCTGGAAAAAGCCGAGATCATCATGCCGTTCCAGGCCGTCAAGACCTTCTCGTCGCGAAAGGGAGCGGGACGCTTCTCGCGCGCCGCGTAGAGTTTCCCGCGTGCCGCCTCGATCCTTTCACGCGCGACAGAGAGGTCGAGCTTCAGCCTGCCAGCCACCTCTTCGAGCTTCCCGGTGATGTGAGGAATACTGGAGGCCTCTTCAAAATTCCCTTCGGCTGTGACGTTAAAATACTCACAGAAGAGACGGGCATCCTCGGCGCCCAGCACCTCCTCCACCTCCTCGGGCCGCCAGACGAAAAAGACGCCCTCGCGCCCCTCGCTGTCGGCATCGGTGGCGGAATAAAAGCCCCCCTCGGGACTGGTCATCTCCGCGAGCACGTAGTCGAGGATCTCCGAGGCGACCCTCCTGTAGAGCTCCCGGCCGGTAAGCTGCAGCGCCTCGAGGTAGGTCCTCGCCAGCAGGGCGTTGTCGTAGAGCATCTTCTCGAAATGGGGAACGAGCCACTTCGCATCGGTCGAGTAGCGATGGAAACCTCCACCGACCTGGTCGTACATCCCGCCCCGGGCCATACCCTCGAGGGTGCGCTCGCACATCTCCAGGATGTGCCGCTCCCCGGTCATGGCGTAGACCCTCAGCAGCATCGAGATCTCCGTCGAACGCGGAAACTTGGGAGCCGGACCGAAACCGCCATGCGTCGGATCAAAGCTCCGGCCCGCGTACTCGCCCGCGAGCCGCAGGACCTCCTCGCTCGGCAATTCCCCGGCCGAGTGGCTCTCTGCCCGGCAGAGTCCCTCGAGAACCTGTCGGGCGGTATCCTCAATCCGGTCGGGAGTCTCCCTGTAGGCTTTCGAGAGAGAGAGAAGGATGTCCATGAAGCCGGGACGAATGACCTCGCCGCCAGGCTGGTAGAGACCCTTCGGCGGGAAATAGGTCCCCCCCCAGAAGGGCCTGAGGTCCGGTGTCAGGAAGACGCTCATCGGCCACCCTCCCTGCCCGGAGAGCATCTGCACGGCATTCATGTAGAGAGCATCGATGTCGGGGCGCTCCTCCCGGTCCACCTTGATATTGATAAAGTTCTCGTTCATCACCTTCGCGACCTCAACGTTCTCGAAGGACTCCCGCTCCATCACATGGCACCAGTGGCAGGAGGAATAGCCGACCGAGAGGAAGATCGGGCGGTCAAGCTCTCTTGCCTTCCCAAGCGCCTCTTCTCCCCAGGGATACCAGTCCACCGGGTTGTGGGCATGCTGCTGCAGGTAGGGGCTGGTCGAATCGACCAGGCGGTTGGGCTTGGATTTTTCTTCAGACATGTTTCTTAAAAAACTCGATAAAAGGACAATCTCCAGTAAATGTGGACTCTTTCATAACAGACTCGGCGATTCCTGTCGAAAGAACCTCCGGCCGCGGGCCGAAGAAGAGACCTACCAGGCGGCGAGCTCCCGAAGACTCGTGGCGATGCTCTCCTCATCCGGCAGGCATTCGGCCTCGAGCTCCTTGTTGAACGGAACAGGGTGGTCAGGATAGGCCAGCCTTCTCACCGGGGCGTCGAGCGAATCGAAGGCCCGATCGGCAATCCGGGCGACAAGCTCGCCGCCAAACCCGCCGGTCAGCTGCGCCTCGTGTACCACCAGGACCCTGCCGGTACGACCGACCGACTCAAGCACCGTCTCTTCATCAAGAGGAGCCAGCACCCGCAGGTCGACCACCTCCACCGAGAGCCCCTCCTCGGTGAGCAGCTCGGCAGCCGCGAGAGCCCTGTGGACCATCCACCCCCAGGCGACGACGGTGACGTCCTCTCCCCGGCGAATAACGCGGGCGCGGGCCTCGACACCCGGACCGACGGCTACCGAACCCGGCGACAGCTCGGCCTTCACCCGGCGGTAGAGGTACTTGTGCTCGAAAAACAGGACGGGATTGGGGTCCCTGATCGCCTCGCGGAGCAGGACGTAGGCGTCCTCCGGCGACGCCGGAGCGACCACCTTGAGACCCGGAACGTGGAGAAATGTCGCCTCGAGGGACTGGGAATGGAAGGGTCCGGCTCCGACCCCGCCGCCGGAGGGAAGGCGGATGACCAGCGGCACCTCGAGCCCTGTGCGATAGTAGAACTTGGCCGCCACGTTCACCAACGGGTTGAAACCGCAGCTGACAAAATCGGAGAACTGCATCTCAACCACGGGCCTTCCGCCCAGCAGCGCGGCTCCCGAGGCGATACCGATCATGCCGGCCTCGGCAATCGGGGTGTTCAGCACCCTCTTCTCCCCGAACTCTTCCAGCAGCCCCCGGGTCACCTTGAAGGCCCCTCCGAAAGCGGCGATATCCTGTCCCATCAGGAAGACCTCAGGGTCCTCCTCCATGGCGTCACCCAGGCCCAGCGAGATGGCATCCAGGTAGGTCAGCTCTTCGGCCGGATTGCGCTCACGCCTGCCCAGCGGACCCGTATCGCCGCCGCCGACGGCCATCGAAAAAACAGGACGTGCCCCGCCAACCAGGTTCGGCTTCGCCGAGGCTGCCGCCTCGTCGACAATCTCGAGAACCAGCTCGGAGCAGATGCCCCTTACCTTTTCAAGATATTCCAGCGTCGTGATTCCCTGTTCCACCAGGCTCGACTCGAAAGAGGAGACCGGATCTTCGCTCTCGTACCGCTCCCGCTCCGATTCTTCGAGTATCCCAAGCGAGTCATCTCCCTCGGAGTGGCCTCGCATCCTGCCCAGCATCGCCTCGATGAGAGTCGGCCCGCCGCCGCTCCTCGCGCGCGCCGTCGCGTCTGAGACCGCGGCGAAGACCGCGAGCGGATCGTTGCCGTCGACCTGGATCCCCTCGATGCCATAGCCCGCGGCCCGGGCGGCCAGGCTCTCGGCGCGATACTGTTCCCGCGTCGGGGTGCTGAAGGCATAGCGGTTGTTGAGAATCACCAGCACCAGCGGGGCATCGAGGACCGCCGCCATGTTGAGGCCCTCGTGAAATTCGCCCGTCGAGGTCCCTCCATCGCCGATGTAATTCAAGGCGACCCGGTCGCTGCCCTGCTGCCTGAAAGCGAGCGCCACCCCCGCGGCCACGGGAATCATGGCGCCCATGTGGCTGATCATGCCGATATGTTTGAGCCCCGTCTCCTCCTCGATATGAGCGTAGTGAAACGATCGGTCGTAGCCGGCGGTGAAGCCATCGGCGCGGCCGAGCAGCTGGCAGGCCAGGCGATAGAGCAGCTCCCTGGCCTTCTCGCCTCCGTGACGGTTCTCCACCGGCAACAGTCCCGGAACCAGGTCCTCGCAGGAGGCGTAATAACGCAAGATCGCTCCGCTGTCGCGATGGATCGTCAGCAGCGCGTCATCGGGACGCAGGCAGCCTGCGGAGGCGACCGTGGTCGCCTCGCTTCCCACGCCGCTGTACCACTTGGCGACACCCCCCTGGCGAAAGAGCTTCTCAAAGCGCTCATCCCACTCGCGCGACAGGCGCATGTGGAAATGCGTCTCGAGCATCCCGGTCGCCCCGGGGACTGCCCCGGAACCGGCTGAAGACTGCTGGTTTCCCGGTTCATTGTTCATGCGATCATCTTATCCACCTCATCCTGAGACAGCCACTGCAAGAATCAGGTCGGAAAGGTCCATTTCAACCGCGAAACGGCGGCCAGAACATGTATCCCATTGAGGGAGTGACTGTTGACCTGAGGCCGACAAAAACCCATCCTGTAGAGAGCTATTGAAGAAACCCGCCTTGAATCTCGTCATACTGTAAGATAGTGGAAATGGCAACGGCAGTTGGAGAACGCGATATGAAGACCGGATTCTTTCGAGAAAAAGCCGTCCCCTTCCTTCTCCTGGCCATGGCGGCCGGTTGCGGCGGCAAGGACAGCTCACCGCTCGACCTTGGAGAGCGCCAGGGCGGCGTGGTCAGCGCTGATTTCCAGACCCTTGACGACTACCTCGACCATCCCACCGTGCAGATGCTACTCGACAATATGCCGCGCCATACGGGAAACAGCCCGCCTGAGATCGCCGGTACCTACGACGCCTTCGGCGGTGTCATCGACTCCACGATCCCCGGGTCGGAGATCGGCGATTCGATGGCCTCCTATTTCTGCTTCGGCCTCGGCTCTGAAGGCGCCCTCGAGGTTCGAGTGATCGACCCCACGGTCGACGACTCCTGGGCCCGCTCCTTCATCGAGGGCAGCGGAGACCAGTTCACGGTCTACACCGCCTTCCGCTCCGTCCAGGAGCATCCCGATGGTGGCCACTGCGAGATCACCAAGGTCAACATCTTCAGCGGCACGAGGGAGAGCGATGGCAGCCTGAGCGACCTTCACATCGGCTGCGGCATCGTCGGCCTCATCGGCGGCTGCGGACAGCTGCGTATCGATCAGACCCAGATCTCCCGCCTCGCCGGCACCCTGGTCGGGAATGCCTGCTCCTCGACGCCGCAGGGGCCTGAGGATGGCAGCAAGGTGCAGCTGGTCATCGAAAACTTCCTGCTCGACTCGGTAAACATCTACACAAACTCCAACCCCGCGGCCGTTGCCTCGGCCAGTGTTGGCGCCCTGGGTACGGTCGCCCTCGAGCTCGATCCGGGTTTCTCCCTCGACTTCGAGAGTGCCAGGCCCTCCGCCGGCATCGACGGAAACGGTAACGAGGTCCTGATGGGAGAGGTTGTCGCCGGCTCGTTCGGACAAGACACCACGGCCGCCGGTGAAACGGTCACCTACATCCTCGAAAATGTGGTCGGCCAGGATGTGTTCTTCGCGCCGCGCCTGGTGAACTCTTCCAGCAGCGAGATCTATGCCATCGTCAACTCCGGCATTCCAGCCCTGGACTTCTATCCCTACAACGACACGGCCCCTGGAAGCGGACTCGACTGCCTCTGCTCCATGCCGCCGAATGCCGAGCCCGAGTTCATCGGCTACTACTCCTATGACTCGCCCGGCTACATCTCGCCAGCGCAGGCCAATGTCAGGGTGTTTGATGCCGCCGATGATCAGGAGCTCACCGCTCCGTTCACGGGGCCCTTCGCCCTTGAAAACGGCAGCGGCGACGTCCTGCTGGAGATCACGGACTGACGATGACCCCAGCATTGCGAAAAGCCGCTGTCCTGTCCCTCGTGCTCGTAGCCCTGACGATCATTGGAGCCGTTCTGCTCCTCAATGAACCGGACCGGGATTACTACACGGAACCGGGGGAAGAACCAGCGAACAGGCCATCCCGGGAGGAGGAATCCGGGCCCGAGTCCTCAGGCGACGAGACCGGCAACGAGCTCGCCGGTGGGACAGGAGACGCGACGGAGCCGGCACCGGAGCCTGAGAGCGGCGAAGCCACAACCAAAATCGAAGCCCCCATCCGCCTGGTCCTCCTGCTTCTGGACGCCGATGGCGAAGAGCCGGTGGGTAACGAGGAGTTCAACCTACGCATGGAGGGACCCGTGACCCGCAACCTGCTGCTTCGCACCGACAGCGACGGCTTTGCCCGCGTCACGAATGTGCCGGAGGGCGAGTACCCGGCCCTGCTGCGACACCCGAGCTACCTGTCCGACCGCCGTGTCCTGACTATCCCGTCTGAAAAGCCCACGACAGACCCGGAGGTGGTGAAGGTGCTCCTCGAAAAAGGGAAATCCCTCACCGGCAAGGTAATCGATCGCCGCGGCCGGGCGATAGGGGGCGCCAATGTGACCCTGCACACCGGGACTTCCGATGGCCCCCAAACACGCAAGGCAACTTCCGGAAACGATGGGACCTTCACCATCGGAGCCCTGACCGTAGGCATCTGGACGCTGACAGCTTTTCACCCGGCCTACAGCTTCGCCGGGCCGTTGAGAACCGAGATCCCGGCCCAGGAGGACCTGACCATCCAGCTGGGGGAGACTAAACAACTGAATGTTTTCGTCGAGAACCCCGACGCAACTCCATGTGAAGGTGCGCGTATTGTCATCCGAATCAACGCCTCTCCCGCCGGGGGGAGCTCCATGTCCCTGGGCGTACCCACGGCAAAGACCTTTACCGATGCGGAAGGACTGGCCGTCCTCAACAACCTTCCAGACGACCCGAGCGTAGTGGTGACACTCTCCGCAATCCATGCTAGTTACACGCCGATCAGCAAAAACGCGACAATTGACGAGTTGGAGAGGGGAGAATTCGTGTTGCGCTTCGCGGCCAGGCGTTCCCTGGGCGGCATAGTTCTCGACCCGGACGGCAATATCGTTCCTAACATCAGGGTCTCCCTGACCGGTCCCCAGAATCAGTTCGTTAATAGCATTTCCGATGGCACCTTCCAGTTCAACTGGCGGAAACTTAAACCAGGGAAATACTGGCTGCAGGCTTCGGCGGCCGCCAGCGGCGTCTCAAAACGCCTGCAGGTCGACCTGAATGAGGAGGCCCCCCTGTTGGTGGAGCTGGTCCTTGAGCCCGGAACGGGAGCCATCTCCGGGTGGGTCGAGGACGCCGCCGGCCAACCCCTGGGCCTCGTTCCGCTCAAGCTTTACTCCGAAGGCATTTCCATCGAAGCGGTCAGCGCCCCCTCCGGGGACTTCTCCTTTGACTACCTCCCCAAAGCGACCTACACCCTGCGGGCAGGGGATGCCAAGCGCGGCCAGGCCATGCTCGACAAGCTGCTCCCCGGCACCGATGACATCCGCCTCGTCATTGGCAGGCCGGGCAGCCTGCGAGGAATCATCGAATCCGAAGGCCCAGCGCTCGGCTTCAGCCTTCGTCTCCAGGAACGTCCGGGTCCAGATGCGCGAAGTATTCCCCCGCGTACCTGGAAGTACACCTCCCAGGTCGCCCGCTTCCACCTCCGCGACCTCTCCCCGGGGACCTACGACCTGCATGTACTTCAGCAGGGAAAGGTGATCGGCAAGCTCGAGCGGATCACCATTCGTCCGGGCGAGGAGACCGGCCCGGTCGGCATCACGGGGCTGAAGTGATCATCTCAGCGGAATCTGGCACCCGATCATCAGGGACAGGCCGGCGCGTTCGGGCAATTCAAGCGGTCTCCCATCCGTCCCCCTGTCGACCTCGGTGAATCCCGGAGTGACCATCGCCGCCAGGTCAAAGGAGACATCTGCCAGGCTGAAGCCAAGGCCGAAATGAAAAGCGGCATCTTCCCCCCCGGCAAGATTCTTCGACATCCCGCCTCTCAGGAAGACATTCTCCCAGCCAGGGAGCGAATACTCGAACCCGGCGGCAAGGTGCTGCGAATCGTAGCCGGGAAGAGCATCGGTGTGGTTCCGCGTCAGGTCGAGATCCGCCGCCACCACCAGCCCGGGGGCCAGGTCATAGACCCCCACTCCCATGCGCACCTGCGGGTCGAGCTCGTAATCGCCCGCCCGGGCGAAATCAAAGCTCGGACTGTTGAGATTCCGCCCCACAACTCCCAGGGATAACCAGTCAAGGGGCTGGGCCAGCAGGCCGAGGTCGAAACCTATATTCATCGAGGTCTCCTCTCTCGCCTCCGTCAGCAGGTCGCCACCGACGCCCTCGAAATCCTCGAGCGACGAGAGGGCGAAGGGTGAGAAGAAGGTCCTGGCGTTCATCACCTTGAAGCTCGCGCCGATGGAGACGGTGTCCAGCGGCGAGGAATCGAACCAGTCCTTGAGCGGCTGAGAATAGCTGGCAACGTATTCCGTCACGAAAATCCCGCTGACCTCGACGCCGCTCTGGTTGGCCGTTATGAATTCTCCTGAGGATCCCGCGGCACTGTCGCTGGTCGCCTCGAGAATATCCTCGACCATCCCCCGGAAGCCGGTGGAATTAAGATCGACCCCCGCCTGCTCGGCCAGGAAGACGAGGTGATCCGCCTGGGGTCGACCGAGAAGGCCCGCCTTCACCAGGTCGTTGGCCAGCGAGAGGCCCGCCGGGGTAACCGGCCTGCCCTCGCCGGGCGGCAGGAAACCCTCGATACCCTGGTTTCCCAGGGCCAGGTTTCTGCGGTCCAGCCTGGTGACAGCGCCCGCGCTGTAGAGGCCAAGACTGTTGAAGGCGAATCGGTCGAGACGCAGACCAAGCCCCATGCTCACATCTGTCAGGAAACCGTTACCGCTGGCCTCGAGCCCGGGCAGCTCCTCGGCCAGGCTCAGCAGGTTCCTCACCTGCTCGCTCGTCAGGGGCCTGCCCGCAGACAGCCGCTCCTCGATCGCGCGGAAATCGGCCTCCCCGGAGAGATCGACCACCTCGCCCAGCTGCCGCAATGCGTTACGGGAGGCCGCTCCCATGACCGCGAGAGGAAGGGCGAGTTCGAAAAAGCCAGCGGACTCCGGGGTCGAGGGGGGACAAAGCGCCGCCGGGTTCCAGTAGGTGCTCAACACCCCGCGGGTCACCGCGACGCCGGCGCCGCCCATGCCCATGGCGCGGGAGCCGACTATATGGAACTCCTCCGCTGTCAAGCTAAGTGAAAAGCTCAACAATAAAGCGAAAAATGAGAGCGCGGCATTTCCTCGTTTCATGTACCCGTCTTCCTCTATGACCCCCTATAGATCATCGGAAAGAAGCGGACCGCGCCTTGAACAAACACCCACCCCCGGAGCTGTCAGGGCTTATCGGTTGATCCCGGTAGCGATAAAGAGAACCAGGCTCCCGTAATCAGGACTCGAAGAAGCTCCTGACGCTGGTGGCGCCCCGGCCTGAGGATTCCTGCCCCATCCTCTCAACGAACTCATCGAGGGGCATGGCGCCGAGGTTGTCCTGGATTCCCCTGGAGCGAACGCTGACCTCGCGTTTTTCCGCATCCCGGGGCCCGACGATGAGAAGGTAGGGGATCTTCTCATTCGCCCCCACCTTGATCTTCGCCTGGATGCGCTCATCGGTCTCATCGAGTGTGACCCGAATGCCCGCGGCGAGAAGGGCCGAGTGGACCTCGCAGGCATACTCGTTGGATTTCTCGCTGATCGGCAGAACCCTGACCTGTTCAGGCGAGAGCCAGGCCGGGAAGGCGCCGGCGAAGTGCTCGATGAGGACGCCGACGAACCTCTCCATCGACCCGAAGGGCGCCCGGTGGATCATCACCGGACGATGGGGCTTGTTGTCGGAACCGATGTAGCTCAGGTCAAAGCGCTCGGGGAGATTGTAGTCAACCTGGACCGTGCCGAGCTGCCACTCCCTGCCGATGACGTCCTTGACCACGAAGTCGATCTTCGGGCCGTAGAAGGCGGCCTCGCCGGCCTCCTCGCTGAAGGGGACCTCGAGGGCGCTCGCGGCGGCCCGGCAGGCCTCCTCCGCCTTGTCCCAATTCTCCGCATCCCCGGTGTACTTACTCGAGTCCTCGTCCCGGAGGCCGACCCGGACCCGGTAGTC
>Ga0310124_10000161_pt1 | contig 43548 bp, 36 predicted proteins | sample CB11b_AW_Bot5_MG_FD_203507 | JGI IMG/M metagenome (GOLD analysis project Ga0310124, IMG submission 203507) | Marine microbial communities from Western Arctic Ocean, Canada - CB11b_AW_Bot5 | ecosystem: Environmental > Aquatic > Marine > Oceanic | place: Canada: Western Arctic Ocean | collected... | reverse complement strand
CCAACCAGGAAGCGAACTATTCGTGGTCTACAACGACGAGCGAGATACCGAATTAGGCCGCAGTGTCCCGCTGCTCGAGAACCGAGCGTTCGTCGTGAAATTCACCAGACTGTTTCGCTTCTGAGTGACGTTGGTGCGCCTGTCGGTCTCGAATTCGTTGTCAAGCCGCCACTGGGAGCTGCACGAGACCCCGGCAGTGGGACGCCCAACGCACCTGGTCAAATTCGGCGCGGGGCACCACACGTCCGCCCGCGAAGCCTACCGGTGTCTGACCTTCCAACGACGCGTGACTCCGTGCTTCATTGTAGTAAGCCTCAAACTCCGCCAGCTTCCGTTCCAGATCGCACCTGTGGGTCTCGAATTCGCAATTCCCGTGTAAATCAAGGCCCAGAAGACCATTGCGTGCCGCCTGAGTCTTGCCTTACGTTGTCTCGCGCATGAAGGACATCCTTCTCGCGCTGCTCGACGTGGCCGTCACGGTCGCGAAGCTCTGCCGACCCGGCGGCGTGCGGGCGGTCATCAGCGAGAATCTGCTGCTCAAGCAACAGCTGATTGTCGTGGGCCGGTCGCGGCAGCGCGCGCCGAATCTGCGAGTCGGCGATCGGCTGCTCTTCGGCTTCTTGTCCATGTTTCTGAGTCCAGGACGGATTCGGAAGCTCGCGATCGGCATCCGCCCGTCCACGTTGCTGGCCTTCCATCGAGCCCTCGTGCGCCGCAACTACCGCCGCCTCTTCTCCTCAGCCGGAAGACTGAGGAAGCCAGGCCCGAAGGGACCGAGCGAGGCGCTCATCCGCGCGATCGTTGAGCTGAAGACGCGCAATCCTCGGTTCGGTTGTCCGCGAATGGCCCGCATCATCTCCCGGACGTTCGGGGTCGACATCGACAAGAACGTCGTGCGCCGCGTGCTGGCGAAGTACTATCGCCCGGCTCCCGGCGGACAGGGACCATCCTGGCTGTCGTTCATCGGCCACGCGACCGACAGCTTGTGGAGCGTGGACCTCTTCCGCTGCGAGTCCATCGTGCTCCAGAGCTACTGGGTGCTCGTGGTCATGGACCAGTGCACCCGGCGGTTGGTCGGCTTCGGCGTGCACCACGGGGCGTTGGTGCATGAATAAGTTTTGGCCCGCAACACTCCCCCACCCCGGGGCCCTCACCGACCGATGGCGTACGAGTCTGGCCGTCCCAGGTCGGTCATCTGATTCAGGACGTTGCATGCGAGGAGTGCCTCGGCTGCTTGTCCTCCTGGACTCCGCGCTCGAAGGCCGTCTCCAATGATCGACTTGTACCGGAAGAAGGCGTTCTTCACGCGGGCCTGCCGATGGTAGCCTGACGTCTTCTTCCAGCGTCGCCGTCCCATCTCCTTGACCGCCACGATCGTGCGATCACGGGCACTCGACCGCGGTCCGTGTCGAGACACGCTCGACGTCTTGATCGGCGGAACGACGACGTTCGCCCGGCGCGCACCTGCCGCCTCGTAGAACGCGACCCTGTCGTAGGCCGCATCTCCCGTGACGCTCACAAGGGCGCCTTCGACGGCCTCGACCAACGTGATGCCGGTCGTGGCGTCATCGGCCTGCGCGTCCGTCAGCGCGTGGGCAACGATCACGCCCGATCGGTCGACACCCACATGCAGCTTCTTCCAGCCCCGCTTGCCGCGCCGTCCATGTTTCGCAGCGGCCCATTCGCCTTCGCCCACGATCGAGAGTCCCGTGCTGTCGATGATGAGATGCGTGCCGTCGCCCGTCGGAATCCGGCGAAGCGCGAGGGCGAGGTGCTGACCGCGCCTTGATAGCGTCGTGTGATCGGGGACGGGAAGGTCGAGGCCCATCAGCCCGCAGAGCGCCGTCAGAAGCCCCTCGGTCTGGCGGAGCGGCAGGTGGAAGAGCAGGCGGAGCGTCAGTGCGGTTTCGATGGCGAGGTCGGAGTACTTCCGCTGCGCACCCCGCGTGGCGACGCCCGCGGGCTCCCACGTGGCGATGGCCGCCGGAGACACCCACACGGTGACGTCGCCGCGCCGGACGAGCGCGCGATCGTAGGAGGTCCAGTTCGCGACGCGGTACTTCGTCTTGTTCGTGGGATGGACTCTCGACTGCATCCCCGCAGTCTGATCGTTCCCCCGAGAAGATCGAGCGAATCCCCGGTGTCTGGACCTCTCAGGCCGCAGGATTCATGCACCAACGCCCGACGACAGGCGATTTCACTATGGCGCAGAGCTGTTCGACGGCAGAGGAGGCCGGGTTGCCACGATCCGTATCGTCAGCATGATCCCCAGTCATGCGCCGATGAGGTTGTAGGACACGTCGCCCATCGACGGGTGTCGGCTGAGGGTGAACAACTGCGAGGCCTCGGTGGAGATCGCCAGCAATGCCGCGGCTGTCCGGGGCGCGCCCACGGCGCCCTCGGACCCGATCATCGGCCGTGCGACGCACGCCGATGACCTTGACCTCGACACGCCGACCCTTCTAATGCTGTCTATCGTCTTCGACTCGAAAGGAACGTCATGGGGAGTCTCAGCGTCATCGTCGTTCACTTCCTTTCTGCGGATGCGCGCCCTTGACGTGTAGGGAACAGGGGCTACTATAGGCTCATGAAGCATTGGCTGTGCGTTGGTCTCTTGGTGGTGGGCGCAGCAGGCGCGGGCGCGCAATCGCAGATCCGTACTCCCGAAGCGACCGCCCAAAGCTCGGGCTCAACCGAGCAGTCCCCCACGTTCCGGACCGGCGTCACGCTCGTCCGCACCGACGTCATCGTTCGGGACGCAGACGGGGCATTTGTCCCGGACCTCGGTCCCGCAGACTTCATAGTGAAAGAAGACGGGGTCGCCCAGGAGGTCGCTTCGCTCGTGCTGGTCCACGGCGGACGGGTCTACACCCAACTCTTACCCCCGGTCCCGACGCAGGAAGGCATCATCTTGCCCTCGCGGCGAGCAACGAACAACACCGCGGGGCGGGTCATCATCTTCTTCGTGGACGAGCTCCATCTGCGTCCAGAGCTCACGCCAAAGCTCAGACACTTCATCAAGGAAGTCGCGAGCACGCTGGTCCACGAAGGGGACCTGGTAGGTCTCGTTTCGAACGGACCGGCAAACACGTCGGTCGAACTAACCTACGACCGCGCCCTCCTGAACTCCGCGGCGAATCAGCTAACCGGACGCGGTCTCGGACCCCGCGAGCTGATCATGGAAACCCAAAACGGATCCCAAGGGCCGGCGGAGCTGCGGTGGAACGCGCATCGAGCCTTCTGGACGGTCAACGAGCTTCTGAAGAGTCTCGAGACCCTGGAGGATCGCCGGAAGGTGCTGCTTTACGTCAGTACCGGCTACGACGTCAACCCGTTCTCACTGCAACGGTTGTATCGCTCTACCCGGCGCGACGAGTTCCTGCGAGACCGGCCCATCGATCTGGCTTCGAGCTACGACGGACCTTTCGAGGGTAGCAGGATCGGACAGGTCGAGCGGCAGGGCGCCATTTTTGCGGACGGGGAGCTCATTCGAGAAATGGACGAGCTGACTCAAGCCGCAAATCGGGCCAACACAACCTTCTACACGATGGACCCCCGGGGACTCATCTCGAGTCCGGACATCGACTTCGACGTGCCGCTGGACGCGTGGAGAGAGTATACGCAGACCACTCGCAGCAGCCTTCGCACGTTAGCAGAGTTGACCGGTGGGTTCTCGATCGTCAATACCAACAACTTCGACGATCTCCTCGCCCAGATCGACGCGGAGACCAGTGACTACTATGTGCTGGGGTATTACGCGAGCAATCCCAATGCGTTCAACCAGACCCGCGAGCTGAGCGTCGACGTGAGTCGCCCTAACCTCACTGTTCGCTCGCGCGGCTCCTACACCTTCCGTCCCACGACCGCTCCTATTCCGTAGTCCGGGAGGTCTTCCGGCTCCGTGTGTTTCGCCTCCAACGTTTGCGCCCGTCGCGCTTTGTCGACCGGGCGCGCCGCCAAGTCTCCCTGCCACCCACGATTCCCACCACAACGGCTGTGAAGCCGACAACTACGTGTGTTCTCGCCATCGGACGTAGGCCTAATCTGTTGCTATTTCGCGAATTTGCGCGCACGTGGCGATATTTCTAGGTCTCATAACGCATTATGTATACTTCACGTGGCTTATTTTGAGCTATGGTGCACCGTACGGTGTGTCAGGCTTCCCAAAATGGGGAGTAGTCGAGAGGTGCAACGTGGCAGCCGAAGTTGCGACGCGAATCAGTGAGGCACCCGGAACGCTCGTCTTCGTCGTCTCTTTCATCTTTCAATTGGAGGTAGAAACGTGCGGAAGCTCGCGACATTTCTCGCAGCCTTCACCCTAGTCGGCATGACAGCAGCCACCTCGCTTGCACAGGAAGGTCGCGCCGAACTTCGAGGTGTAGTAACCGACCAACAAGGTGGGGTCCTGCCGGGCGTGACTGTCGTTCTGACGGACCAGGACACCGGAACGTTCCGCGAAGTGATCTCGTCCGCGGACGGCCAGTTCTTCGCGGCGCAAATTTTAACAGGCATGTTCACCATTACGGCACAGCTGCCTGGTTTCAACACGTTCGAGCGAATCGATTTCGCGCTCCGCGTCGGACAGACCCTCGACCTCGATATCGTCCTCACAATCGGCGATCTCGAGGAGACGGTCACTGTCTCTGGGCAATCGCCACTGGTCGACCTCACCTCGGCCGAGGTGGGCGGCACCGTCAACGCCGACGAGCTCGTGCAGCTCCCGCTGGTCAACCGGAGCGCGTTCGCCGCGATTGCGATGCTACCCGGGATCCAGTTCGAGCCGTCGGCCTCGCAGGGCAACGATCGGATCATCGCCAACGGTCAGACCGGCGCGTCGAGCTCATTGAACGTCGACGGCGGAAACAACGCCGACACCACCAGCGGTGGAGCCGGGGGCAGTCAGGTCAAGATGGCGATCGAATCGATCTCGGAGTTCCAGGTCATCAGCAACCAGTTCGACGCCGAGTTTGGCCGCGCCACGGGCGCCATCATCAACGCGGTGACAAAGCGGGGAACAAACCAATTCACCGGCGCCGGCTTTACATACAGCACCGGCACGGCGATGACGTCGAAGGACTTCCTCAACAAGAAGTCTGGTCTGGACAAGCCCACGAACAGCAAGTATGAGTTTGGCGGCATACTCGGGGGGCCGATCGTCCCGAACAAGGCGCACTTCTTTGGCAGCCTCGAGCGGCGGCTTGCCAGTCCGGGCCGGACGCGTAGTTTCTCCAGCCGTCCCGACCTGAACCGCTCGTCCTCGGAGGATTGGCAGGCGTGGAACTACTTGCTGCGGGCGGACCACCAGATCAACGGTAGCAACTCCTGGGCGGTCCGACACTTGCGCGAGTTGAGCCCTGAGAAAAATGTCATCACCGGCAACCGGACGATGAACGGGTCGCAGGAAAACCTGGACGACGAATGGATGATCGTCGGGACCTACACCTCCGTCATCGGGAACAACCTCGTCAATACCGCCCGGGTCACCCGGGGCGAGGAACGGTTCAACAACGGCCCGCCCGCCTGGCGGAACGTCAACGGCTCTGTCGTCCGCACGGGCATCATGCGCGACCTCTGGCCGGGCTACGAGCATGACAGCTTTTGGGACAACATTACCCCCTGGGCGGGCGGCCGAGACGACTTCCAGTGGCAGTTCAACAACACGACGTCGCTCTTTGTCCCCGACAAGGCCGGCGACCACGACTTCAAGTTCGGCGTCACCTATCACTCCAACGAGATCAGTGACTTCCGTGAGGACTGGTTGGGCGGCTCCTTCAGGTTTCCGGGCGACCAGTCTTTCGACTTCGACGATCCGACGACCTATCCGGACCGGATCCGTGTCCGGGTTGGTCAGACGAAGGGGCTGACGTTCGAATATCCCGTCTCCGCCCTGGAGATGTTCTTCCAGGACAAGTGGACGCTGAATGACCGCTGGACGCTGGGGCTAGGCCTCCGCTATGACGCAGAGATGCTGAACGCCAAACGCTTCGATAACCCGCTGATGACGCCGGGGCAGGATCCTCGCGATTGGGACAATTTCTCGCCGCGAACGTCGATCGCCTACGATGTCACCGGAGATGGCCGCTCGGTCATCCGGGCGGGGTACGGGATTTTCTACGACCGGACGCTGTTTAGCGGGCTCGACAACGTCCTGCAGGACCCGATCATGAACAACTCGTTCGAGGTCTTCTTCCCGCGGGCGGAAAATCGGGACCCTGGACCGCGGCTGGGGCTGCCGGCGACCGACCCTGAGCTTGTGGGGGCCACGATTGTCGTGCCACCAGGCGACCCTCGCGCATCCGACCCAACCGTATGTGGGCCCGCGCAACAAAACGGGTGTCTGTTGATCAATCATGCTTTCATCGACGGCATCTTTCCCACCGATTCGACCCAGCTCAACGAAGGCCGTGTCTACCTCGACAACGAGCGGCGGAATCAGCCGTGGTTTCATCAGTACACGGTGGGTTACGAGCGAGAGCTGGCGCCAACACTGTCAGTGTCGGTCGACTTCGTGAGTATGCGGGGTCGTGACCTCCTCAACCGTATCAACTACATCGCACCGCTGCGATCTGGGGTCAGCCCCAGCGACCCGCTCACCTGGTTCGACGTGGGTGGCAGTTTTGGCGGCCAACCCGTGGAGGGCCGGACCGATACAGTGTTCTACGCTCCGGGGACGTTCCAAAATCGCGTCCTGTCGATCGAGAGCGTTGGGACGTCGGAATACGATGCGCTAAACTTCGCGCTGGAGAAGCGGTATGCCAACCGCTGGGGCGCTCGGTTGGCGTATGCCATCGGCCACTCGCGTGGCAACTCGTTCGAGCAGTATGGGACCAACGGTCCGAGCCTCAATGGGATCCAGTCCCAGGTTCTGGGCGACCTCAGACTAGACGAGAACCATCAGGACTCCGAGACCGACCGACGACACATCCTGTCGCTCAGCGGGAATACTGAGCTCCCGGGTGGGATCACGGCCAGCGCGATTTTCCGCTATATGAGCGAGCTCCCATTTACTGTCTACAACAGCACCATCGACACCAACCGGAACGGCTCGTTCTGGGACCCGCTTCCGGCGGGGACGTATAGCGCTGCCGCCGGGAGTGACCCGGATGTTGCTCTCACAGGGGTCGAGAATGGCGGTCGTCAGGCTGACGCGCGCTCGGCCAACTACTTGCAGCTCGACCTGCGATTCGGCTACCGTGTTCGCCCGCAAGTGTCACAGACACTTGACATCTACTTGGACGTCATCAACTTGGGCAACCGCACCAACTTCAACCCCGCGAACGGGAACCAGAACAGCGGCGACTTCCTGAACTACACTGGGCTCAGGGGCGGAGGGTTCCCGCGTCAGGCAAACTTCGGCGTGCGCTTCGGCTTCTAGCCTCGGTCTGAAGTCACAACCGCACTTCGCTTGGGCCGGGTGCCTCGATCGAGGCACCCGGCCCTTTTTTCAACGACAGGGCGTCGGGTTGCACGATTCCGGTTCATGAGATTCTGGCACCGAGACAGCCCGGCGCGCGGTGCGCTCGTGAGCCAGGACTGGCGTGTTCGGGGCGCGTACGGACCGGCCGCGCTGGCTCGAGGCAAAGCCCCGTTTAGAGATTGAGAGGGATACTATGCCGGTTCGAATCGTGGACTTTGCGGTGGTCAGTCTCGCGGCAAGCGGCTTCTTGCTCGTGGGCGAGACGCTTGCAGCCACGGGCCCGGTGCAAACGCAACCGTCGGCGGTCGCGTCCGAAGTGTCGAAGACGCTCCGCGACGACCTCGACCTAGAAGGCATCACGGTGATCATGGTCGGCAGCGAAGCGACGCTCAGCGGCCGCGTCCCGACCTTCTGGGACAAAACCCAGGCCATCAATTTGACCCTCGCCTTTGACGCGGTGGAGACAGTCGCGAGCGAGCTCACCGTGCCGGGCATCGAGGACGACACCGAGGTCGCGGGAAACGTGGGCCGGGCGATCCGGACCTACCAGTTTATGACCATTTGGGACTACGTCGGGGGCGGCGTGGAGGACGGCGTGGTGACGCTGAGCGGGAGCGTCACGCCGGACCGCAACAAAGGGGACGAGCTCTTCGAGCGGGTGGCGAAAATCCGGGGGGTGCAAGACGTGCAGATGCGTATCGCGCGGCAGTCGGAGTCCCGCCGCGATACCGACCTGCGTCGTCAAATCGCCCGCCGGGCGCTCCGGCACCCGACGTTGTCGCACTACGCGCTGGTGGCTGACACACCGCCGTTCCGCATCGTGGTAGACGAGACGGTAGTGACGCTCGTCGGGTCGGTTCGGAGCGGCGTGGAGAGTCGTATCCTGAACTCGATCGCCCGCCAGGCGTTCGAGTCCAGCGAGGTCGTCAACCGATTGCAGTACCCACGATAGCGGCATTCCCCGTTCGTCGCGCCTTAGCACTGCCGGTCATAACTACGACCACGTATTCGAGTGGCGCGCGATGCGTGGCCGTAATCGTGACCGGCGGTACTTAGCGAATGAGCGCCTCGCCCGTGCAAAAGCCGGAGTTATACTTGCCCTGGCCCTGGGCACCCTGACCGGGGATCGGCGGTTGAGGGTGACCGCCGGGTATGAGAGAGAACTCGCTGAGAATCACCGCTTCGAGCAGTCGTTCCATACGCGCGGCCGGGCTCACCCCGTTGCTCCCGGCCATCGTCATGCTCACCAGCTGCACAGCTGACCCCAGGGGCGCGGACCGGCCAGCGGGGGCGGGCGGGGAGCGCCTCGAGGTCGCCGCCGCGACGCCATCCGACGCGGACACGCGACACGACTGGTTTGTCGACCGAGCCGCGGCCGTGGGCCTCGACTTCGTCCACTTCAACGGCATGTCCGGCGAGCTCTACTTTCCAGAGATGATCCCCCCTGGCGTCGGTCTTTTTGACTTCGACAACGATGGAGACCTCGACGCCTACCTCGTCCAGAGCGCAATGCTGGGCGACGACAAGACACTTGACGACGCGGTGTTTCGATGGACCGGTTCGTCACCACCGCGGGGTCGCCTCTTCCGGAATGACCTGCAGAAAGGCACCGGCGGTTCGGAGACGCTACGGTTCACGGACGTCACGGAGGCGAGCGGGATCGACGCGCGCGGCTACGGGATGGGCGCGGCCGTTGGCGACATCGACAATGACGGGTGGCTCGACCTCTACTTGACCTACCTGGGACGGAATCGTCTCTTCCAGAACCGCGGTGACGGCACGTTTCGCGACGTGTCGACGGCCAGCGGTACAGACGACCCGGGTTGGGGCGTGTCGGCGTCCTTCCTCGACTACGACCGTGACGGATGGCTCGACTTGTACGTCGGCAATTACGTGCAGTACGACCTGGCGGCCGACGTCCGCTGTGCGCGCCTGACCGGCGAGCGCCTGTACTGCGGTCCGGAGGCGTATCTTCCCCAGTCAGATCGGCTGTTTCGCAATCGAGGCGATGGCACGTTTGACGATGTCACGACGCGCGCGCTGCTCTCGCCGCAGGTCGGTCCCGCCCTCGGAGTATCGACCGCCGACTTCGATGGTGATGGCTGGATTGACATTTATGTGGCCAACGACCAGACGGAAAACCTGCTGTGGAGAAATCAGCAGGATGGCACGTTTGTCGACAGCGCCATGCTGTCGGGCGCCGCGGTCAGCGTCGACGGTGAGCCGGAAGGCAGCATGGGCGTCGACGCGGCCGACGCCGACAACGACGGCGACGTCGACCTCGTCATGACCCACGTCCCGGGAGAAGGCCACAATCTCTATATCAACCTCGGAGCGGGGTTCTTTGAAGATCACAGTGCGGCGTCGAGGTTGCACGCAGCGACCCTCGGCTACACCGGTTGGGGGACGGCCTGGTTCGACTACGATAACGATGGCTGGTTGGATGTCCTCGCCGTAAACGGAGCGTTTCGGCAGGTTCCCTCACAGGCGGGCGACCCGTTTCCCTACGGTGAGCGCAACTTGCTTCTGCGCAATACCGGCGACGGAAGGCTGCGGGATGTCACCGACCAGGCGGGGGCGGTGTTCGACCTCGTCGAAGTCAGCCGCGGGGCGGCGTTCGGTGACATCGACAACGACGGCGACGTCGACGTGCTCGTGAGCAACGTGAACGGTGCCCCGCGGCTCCTCGTCAACAACGTCGGCCAGGACTCGCACTGGCTCGGCGTCCGGCTCGTCGGTGCGGAAGCTCCGCGGGACATGGTGGGCGCTCGGGTAGAGGTCACGCGACCCGACCAGCCTACGCTGTGGCGACGGGCCCGCGCCGACGGCAGCTATGCGACGGCCAACGATCCGCGCGTTCATGTCGGGCTCGGCGATTCCGACGTCACACCCACCGTCCGCGTGATCTGGCCAAACGGGCGAAGCGAGCAATGGGCAGAGGTGGAGATCGACCGTTGGATGACCCTGACCGAGGGCACGGGAGCTGCACCGTGAAGGCGGTCGTGGCGCTGACGGCGGGCGGCCTCCTCTGGGCGGCCGCGTGCGTGGAGCCACGCGACGCTACGCCTCCCCTGCCTGACGCGCGCGTGCTGCGAGCGCCAGATACGGCCGGTCTCGAGCCAGTTCCCGTCCCGGATCTTTCCACAATGAGCGAGTCGGTCCAACGCGGCTTGAGAGAACGCATTGAGAAGCTCCGCGAAAGTCTCTCGTCGGCCAGTCCGCCGGAGGAAACCCTGGCTGATCGCTATGGCGACGTTGCCACAGTGCTGCTCGCCGCACGATATTTCTCGGAGAGCGAGCAATACTTCCTCAATGCCCACACCTTGACGCCGATGGACCGGAGATGGCCTTACTATCTGGGACACGTTTACCGCAACGTGGGCCCGCTGGACGAGGCAGCGCGCTTTTTCGAGCAGGCCAACCAGCTACAGCCCAACGATTCAGCAACGCTCATCTGGCTGGGCGAAGTCTACCTGGCGCAAGGTCGCCACGACGGTGCCGCCGCCCTGTTCGAGAGGGTAACCGCCCGCGAGCCCGCATCGGCGGCGGCTTGGTTTGGGGCGGGTCGGGCGGCACTCGCTGGCGGCGATCGAGCCCAAGCGACAGCGGCGTTGGAAGAGTCACTGCTCCGCGAACCCACTGCCACCGCCGTGCACTATCCACTGGCCATGGCCTACCGCGGGCTCGGTGACCTGGAACGAGCCGAGGCTCATCTCGCCCGACAGGGAGACGTCGCCCCGCGGCCGGTTGACCCGCTTATGTCCGCGCTAGGAGACCTGCTGGAGAGCCCGGAGGTGTACAGCTCGCGGGGCAGAAGCGCGCTCGCCGCAGGCAATTGGCCGGGCGCTGCCGACCTCTTTGACAAGGGGCTCGCCATGGCGCCGGCAGACCCCTTCCTGCGCTACGGATTCGGGTTCGCGCTGATGCGGATGGGTGACGCGGGAGGGGCGGAAGCGGCGTTTCGACGGGCGATCCAGACCAGTCCGCGCCACGTCGAGGCCTACTACACGTTGGCTGAGGTTCTGGACGGGACCGGGCGACCCGTCGAGGCGGTCGCGACCCTGAGACTGGCGTTGGAGTATACGCCGGGCCACGTGGCCGCCCGGACCAAGTTGGCCGGCATCCTCGGCCGCACTGGCGCACCCGAGGAAGCCCTGCAGGAATTCGCCCGCACGCTCGAGCTGGCGCCCGCCAACGCCGAGGCGGCCTTCGGATACGCCATGAACCTCGTTCGTGTCGACCGCTTTCAGGCCGCGCGCGACGCGCTCGCTGAGGCAGTGCAGTCATTTCCCGACCCGACACCGTTCAGGCTCGCGCTGGCTCGTCTGCTGGCTGCCGCCCCTGACGCACGAGTACGCGACGGCCGGCGAGCGCTGGAGATGGCCGAGGACCTCCTCGAAAGCGCACCGGGTCTCGCGCTGGGCGAAACGCTGGCGATGGCGTTGGCCGAGTTGGGGCGGTTCGCCGACGCGACACAGGTGCAGCGCGATGTCGTCGCCGCCGCTCAGCAAGCCCGTCTCGACGACACGGTGGTCCGGCGGATGACCGAGAATCTCTCGCTCTACGAGGGAGAGCAGGCGTGTCGGCGACCGTTTGGGGCCGATGAGATGCCTTGACGGGCTGGGCGCTGGGGCGCCGCGGCTTCGACCTCGAAGCCATCGGACAGGGTTCGCGACATCCCACAAACCGCGGCCGCTGGGTTTGGCCACAAACTAGCCGCTTCTGGCACGTCTAGTCGAAAATCGTCGGCAACCTGGCGAGAGCGCCCGTACTCAGCTCAGCTCCGCGCGACGTTGCCCAACCGCCAAACGGCGACGACTACGGCGCCAGCTGGGAGAGGAGCGCGGTGGCCTCGGTCGTAAACCGCCCGTCCGGCTCGCGTTCCAGATACGTCCGCATAAAGGTGACCGCCTCGGGAATCTGTCCACCGTTCAAGCTCGCCATCCCCATCCAGTAGTTCGCCTCACCATGGTTTGGGTCCAGAGTCAGTGTCTGCTCGAACAGGCCGCGCGCGTCGTCAATCCGTCCGGCGTTCCACGCGATGAGCCCCTGGTCGAAGACGGCGCCCGGGTTGTCGCCTCCGCCCGACAGCCTCATCGCTGCTGCGCTTGCCTCTCCCGCTTCGTCAAAACGGCGCTGCGCGTTGTAGAGGTCGGCCAAGGCGTCAAACGCCGCAGCGTCGTTCGGGTCGATCTCCGTGGCCCGCCGGAGGGCGGTCTCCGCCGACTCGTAGTTCTCCCGCCGGAACTCAACGATACCCAGATTCCGGACGCAATCGCCGCACTCCGGGGTCAAGGTCGCCGCCTCGTCGAAGGCCCGCGCCGCCTCGTCGAGGTCGCCGGCCTGTGCCGCGGCCACCCCGTCGGCGAACTCCGCGCTGGTCGTCTCGGCCGCTTCGAGCTTTGCCAGGTCCTCCGCGGCGAGGCCCTCGCGGTCGACCGCTCCGGCGGCGAGATATTCCATGTCGAGCTCGAATTCGAGGCCGGCCGACAGCGTGAGGTTGCGTAGGAGGGTACCCAAGCCCTCTGCCGTCGCCGTCACGTTATACGGCCCACTCGCCAGACCGATCTGCACGTACTCCCCGTTCTCGTTCGTCGCGAGCTCATAGTTGCGCAACAATCCGCCCGTGAACTCTATGAGAATGGTAGCGCCTTCGACAGGGTTCCCATCGTGGTCCGTGATGGCTCCGTAGATGCGGGCGCTGTTTTGCGCAAACGCCGACTGGGTGCCGACCACGATTACCGCCGCAGCGAGGAGCAGGACCGACAGACGAATCAGACGCGAAACAGGCATATCATTCCTCCGGAATTCGAGTGTCCTACCGTACCGTACCGGCCGGCCTGGGGCAACTGTCGACGCCGCCCCAGAGGCCACTCAATTTGTGGCGCGCTCAGCCCCCGCGTCTAGCAGCCCGCGGTCCTGCAGCGGCTCCGTTCAATAGACCTTGTTGGTGGTGGCCATCACCGGCATCATAGCGGCCCCCGCCACGGCATCGCCTTCCCCTGCGTCTCCAGCGTCGTCCTCGGACGTGGCACCAGACGGAGGCGGTCGTATTGGCACGAGCTCATCGCTCAGAGATGACCTCTGGCTCGGTCTGGCCTCGACGTGCCCGCTCTGTTGGCCGCTTTTTTCTTGTCTTTCTTGTCTTTCTTATCTTTCTTGTCTTTGTAGGCGGTCGGATTCTCGATAGAATCCTGGAATCGTTGATGCTGAATGGTGCCTGTCGACGTGTGACTTCGTATAACTTCCGTTCAGGAGGGATACCCATGACGAGACTCATAGCTGCGGTGGCACTGCTGGTGGTGGTCGCCACCGCGCAAGCCATAGGGCAGGCTCAGTGGGAAGAAGTAAAGTTGGACGGTAGCGGGTATGAGCTCTGGCTCCGCAATGACGACGGGGCGGCGATCGTTTTGAGGTGCGTCTTGCGAGGTGTGAGCGTGGGGTTCGAGATGCCGTGGCCGTTTGAAGACTCGGAGCGTGCTAGGATTCGCGCTATACCTGGTGAGCGCCAAAACGCCCCACTGGCGCGGGCCGGTGAGAATCTGGCGCGGGTGGAATCCAACACCGCGACCCGGTGGCTGTTCGAGGTGCTTCAGGAGTCCGCTCGGCTCAACGTCCGGGTGGCCGGAGAAGACACAACCTTCCAGATCTTCGGGAGTCAGCAAGCCGTGCGGTTGTGCCAGCAGCAGCAAGAAGGGGGCTTCGGAACCGGAGCGGCCGTATCGAGAAGACCGGAGGAATAGAACGCTCGTTTCCTACGTCGGCTCTGTCGGCTACACTGCCGCAGTGTCAACAGTGTCACTGGGAGGAGCTATGCTGAAGCTCATCGTAACGATAGTATCGTGCGTTGCCCTGGCCGCGAGTCCCTTGGCGCAGTCGCGGTGGGATGAAATCGATCTCGCCCCCGAAGGCATGGAGTACCGCCTCCGGAACGACGACGGCGCCGTGATCATCCTGGTGTGCCAAACCGACGGGATCCTCGCTGGATTCGAGTTTCGCGACCCCCTCGACAACCCAGCACGTGCGATGGTTCGGGCCATTCCCGGTCAACGGGAAAATGTCGCGCTCACACCCGTAAGCGATAGAGTCGTCCGAATTTCTGGTTTCACTGGAACCACCATAATGCTAGCCCTTCTTCGCGAAGCCCCGCGAATGCACGTGCGAATCGGTGGCGTATCGACAATCTTTCGCACCGAAGGCAGCGGTCACATTGTCAGCGGATGCTTCGAGCGTCAAGAAGCTCGCGCTGGCGGCAACACCCCGGTGGGGGTTGCTCCTTTGCCGTCGCCTTGCATACGAGCACCCACGGCACCGCCATGCCCGCCCGCGCGCTAACAAAACCGGACGAGGGAAGGACGACGAAACAGGCTCTTTTCTGTCGAAAATCGGATTCTCTCCTTCGCGAGAGCAGCGCCTGGCCCCAATTCTGACCCATTCCCACCGAAAGCGGGGCACAATAATCGTCTTACCTGTGGATCTCGAATTCCTTGTCAGGCCGCCGTCGGGAGCTGGACCAGGCCTCGAGACCAGCACGCATTATCCGCACCGTCCGGGTTGTCTCCCGGTGCTCGCGCACCGAGCCTCTTCCGGTGGCTCTGCGTCCCCAGGTGGCGCTATAGTGGAGCTCGTCGCTCGTTGCTCGACCACAAGCCGCAGCTTCGACCGAGATGTGGTCTCCTCCGTCCTGTGAGCTCTTTCCGCACGAGGTAATCGACATGAACTACTACGGCGCAATGGAACTGGCCGAAAGCTGGCGCACGGTGCGCAAGAACACCGTTCAGGCCGCCGAGGACATTCCCGAAGACAAGTACTCGTTCCGGGCGGCCGCCGAGACGATGAGCGTGGCCGAGTTCCTGGCCCACCTGGCCTCCTCGCCCCACTGGGCCACCCAGTGCCATTTCGTGGACAAGAAGACGGCGGTCACCGGCGACGACTTTGGCACGTGGATGGGAGAGATCGGGAAGGCCTCGTCAGCCCTGACGACCAAGTCGGCGATCATCGAGGCGCTCAGGGTAGGCGGCGAGGCGTTCGCGAAGGGCCTGGCAACGATGACCGATGTACAGCTGGGCGAAAAGGTGGCGCTTCCCGGAGGCGACAAGACGCGTTTCGAAATGCTGCTCGGCGTCAAGGAGCACGAGATGCACCACCGAGCACAGCTCTTCCTCATAGAGCGCATGCTCGGAATCGTCCCCCACCTGACCCGGGCCCGTCAGGCCCAACAGTAGAACCTGTCGGTCTCGAATTCCTTGTCAGACCGCCGGCGGGAGCTGCACGAGTCCCCGGCAGTGCGAAACCCAACGCACCTTGTCGTGTTCGATATGTGCCGCCGGACGTCCGCTGGCGAAACCGAACGGCGTCTGGCCATCCAGCGATGGGTGGCTTCGGGCTGCATTGTAGAAGTGCCGACCCCAGTGATCATAAGACGGACGTTCGTCGGGTGGAGTACCCGTGGCATCCCCAGTATGGGCACGACGTCATCGTGCGCGGGAAGCAGGCCGGCAGTCGAGGTGTGCTGCAATGCCAGGTAGACGACGACGAGGCACGCGTCACCCGAGAGATCCCCCTGTGGATGTTCGATGCGGTGCGGTGCGCGCGGATGGCGCGCACGTCGCGGCCGCAGGTATGTTGGGAACGGTGCTCAACGACGTCGCCGTCCCCGTCATCCTGACGGTCACCGTCAACTTCCAGCTGGGGTAAATGGGCGCTTCCCTGACGGAGGATACCCGGGCTGCGGCTCAGGTGAAGCAGAGTGAGGGGGACGACGTGCATACACGCCACAGCGTAGATCACGCGATCGGCGGCGCGCAGTGTCGCCCGCGTCCCGGATTCAGCGAGAGAATTGGGAATTCGAGACCCACAGGCCATGATTGGTCTATGGGTCCAGCCGTGGGCGAGTGGCCCGATTGTAGCCCAGCCCGGCACGCGGCTCGCACGGTTTCTTGCCCATACGAGGTCGATGCCGCCCTACTCGGGCAACGCGAACACCAGAAGTCCGGGTATCTCACCACCGACCGTCACGGCGAGATACTGCCTGTCATCGAGCAGGTAGGTCATCGGTGAGCCAAGCGCTCCACTGGGGAGGTCGAGAGAAGCTCTGGGCTCGCCGGTGGCTTTGTCATACGCGACCAGCTGCGGTCCGCCATCCGAACCGCCGGCTGACAGCGCGTGGATGAGAAGCGTTTTTGTCAGGAGGGGACCACTACTCCCAGCATCACCGCCCAGCGGTGGGAGAGCAAGGTCGCGCAGCATCGGATGGTTACGGAACCGATCCCCATTTCCGGTGGGTCGCATCCACGAATGGTCGCCAGTATTCATGTCGATCGCGGTCATGCGGGTATAGGGAGGCTTCCAGAGCGGGAGACCCCGCGGCATGATCGGTCCGATCGACGCGCTTGTCGTCCCCGCTGAGAGGGAGCGACGGATGTATCGCAGCGTGGCGGGTTCGTCGGGTTCGGGAGCGGTGAGCCGAATCGTTGAGTGCCGGTTTGCCGACGGGACATACAGCAGTCCGGTGTCGGGGTCGACGGCGGCGCCCGACCACGTGGCTCCGCCTCCAACCGACGGTCGCATGACCGTTCCCTGAAGCATCTGCGGTGTATAGAGCGGTCCCAGGCGAAAACCCTCGACAGCCGATTCGGCGAGGCGTCGGATCTCTGGTGTGAAGTCGACGAGGTCTTCAATCGACGTGCCTTGATATTCGAAGGGAGCCGGCTTCGTAGGGAACGGCTGGGTCGGGGCGACGACTTCGCCCGCGAGATCGGTGTCGGTGGCGACGGGGCGCTCTTCGATTGGCCAGATCGGTTCACCCGTACGTCTGTCGAACGCGTAAACAAATCCTTGCTTCGTGACCTGGGCCACCGCTTTGACCGGGCGCCCGTCGACGAGGATGTCGAGCAGGTTTGGCGCCGAGTGGTTGTCATAGTCCCACAGTCCGTGATGCACCATCTGAAAATGCCACTCGCGCGCGCCACTCTCGACATCCACGGCTACCAGGCTTTCCGCAAAGAGGTTGTCTCCCGGCCGGTGCCCGCCGTAGTAATCGCTGGTAGGTGTGCCCACGGGCAGGTAGACAAGACCGAGCTCTTCGTCGGCGCTCATGAGCGACCAGACATTGGTGTTGCCGGAGTAACGCCACGACTCTTGCAGCCAGGTATCGGCGCCAAATTCGTCGCCACTCTGGGGAACGGTGTGAAAGTCCCACTTGTGTCGGCCGGTTCTGACGTCGTAGGCGCGCACCCATCCGGGTGGCGCCTCCTTGGTGACCACCCGGTCGTTGATGGAGTTGCCGACCACGATCGTGTCCCGCACGATGATCGGGGGCGACTGTGAGGAGAGCGGGACCAAGTTCACGATGTCGCGTTCGCCCCGGGTGGCGCGCGGCAGCCCGTCGAGCAGATCGACACGCCCCTGGTCACCGAATTCCGGAACGGGCAAACCGGTATCGGCGTTCACCGCCACCAAGAAGCCGTCGCCCGTCCCCCAGACGATACGACGGTCGTCCTCATGCGCCCAGTAGGCGACGCCGCGATGTCGCCACGGCTGAGGGGGCGGTGTCCCGGCCTCGTAGCCACGCGGGTCGTGTACCCAGAGCGTCTGCCCGGTGCGGGCATCGATTGCCGCCGCTTGATAGAGAGGGGTGCTGAGGTAGAGGACGCCGTTCACCATGAGCGGCGTCGCGACGAGTCCACGGATCGACGGACGCCCCGCCTGGTAGGTGACACCGTCCCACATCGTCCAGCGGTTCGGCTCGTCCCGTTCGAGGCGGTCGAACGCGACATCCGATGACACCCGGGACACTGCGTCGTCCGTCACAACTGTGAGGTGGCTGTCGGCCGAATCCCATCGCCATACGACCTCGAGGGCGGCGAAGTTGTCGGCGGTGATCTGGTCTAGCGATGTGTATCGTGTCGCGCCCAGGTCCCCGGCATGATGTCGCCATTCACCGTTGGTGATGCCATCCTGGGCCAGTAGAGGGTGCGCGCACCCAACACATAGAAAGCACAACGCGAGCCCATGTCGCATCCGCGCGGGTCGTGGGCGCAAGGTTCGGACCGGACTCTTCATCTCGCTCATCAACGTTGCCCTCCGTCAGTGTCGTGACCGGCACTATGAACGCTTGCGCCGAGGTCGACACGCGGCCCCCGCCGAGACACTGCCTATGTCGCGGGTGGACGAGTTTAGATCGCACCCCTGCCGGTCAACTGCGCATCATAATTTTTTTATGTCATTTCGAAAGCAGGCATTCTGAAGCTGCTGCCGCCGGATATAACCCGCGATCAGAACCCAATCAACAGGCACGAAGCTCACGAACATCTTCCCGGGCCTGTATTCGAGAACCCGGGTAACGAGCGCGGCGATGGCAGGGGGAGGGAGAGCCCCGAGCCGCCAGGGATCTGGTGGCCAGTGAGTCGAATAACCGATCTTCGGTAAACCTCAGACCCGACTAATGCGGGCTACTATCGCGCGCGCCTAGTCACGCCCGCCGGCTTTCTCTGCGGCGCGCGCGCCAGAGAGGATCCCCACGATGCCGTGATTTCCCTCGTGGCAGGCGTACTCGTAGAGCGGCGTGGTACTCCGCGTCAGGAATTGCTCCCCGGTCCAGGGCCGAGTCCACGTGGTGGGATCCTCCACCGTGTATCGATAGCGAAGCGTGTCGTCATCGACCAGCGTCAGTCGCTCGGTCAAATGCACGTTTGTCCGTCTTCCTCGGTAGTCCGTCTGATCCGAGGAACCGCCCGGATCGATGAAATCTTCCATACTCACGAAATTGGTGGTGTCGATGATGAGCGTGTCACCCTCCCATCGGCCACGCGAATCTCCAAGCACGTTGCGAATCGATGGCGACAGATGGGGACGCCCATCCAGGGGGATGATCCGTGCATCGTGAATCATCTCCATGACGATCGCGACGTTATCTGGAGTCTGGACGAGCTGGAGATGGGCATTGTACGCACCCATCGGTGTGAGGGGCGGTCCCTCGCTCTCCCACCAGATGCAACGTTCGCGTACCGGACGGGTGTTCGCACCGTCGAGGGGACCGCGGACCCCTTGTCTCAGAAACGCCGCCAAGGCGTTCTCTCTCTTCTGCCCCTCCGGTGTCAGGGGCGGAAGCTTTCCATTCGGGGGGTCGATGATGAGCGAGGTTCGTCGTGTGCCGACGACGGTTGTTCCGCGGTCGTACCAGAAGTCGTTGTATGCACGAGCAACGTCAATGTCTTCGCCCGGCCGGCGTTCGGTTCCAGCACCATCGCGACGGTCGGCGTTCGAGTTCTGGATTCGCTGCTGGATGTACTCCCCCGCTTCCTTTTCAGTCAGGAACTCCTTCCCCGCCAGCTCACCGGGTCGTTCCAGGGGAGTCAACGTAGAGAAATTCCAAACGCCTTGAAGGTCGGGTTTGCCATCGGATGCACGGGGGGCGGTCCAGGTAGCCCCCGCCGCCGGTTGCGCCAGCGCCGCGCCCTCCGCCAGCCACCCGACTGATGCGATCACCGTGAGTCCTGCCGCAAGAAGTCGATTCGTCATCTGGTTTTCCTTCCTCACCGCCCGTAAGTAACCGTCACCCCGTACTGTCCGACAATACGCTCGTCGTGCTGACGCCTTGTATCACGTAGCTCACGCCGCCGATCGGTGGTAGTAGTTCAACATCCCACCGAGCCGCTGGCGGCACTGCACGGGGCCATGGGACGGCGTTGTTGCGGAATTCGGCGGTCGACGCGGAGCGGTCGCCTCTTGCTGCCCATCAGCGACCGACGCTGTAGGACACTGGCCTACTGAGGCTCGTCAGTCGATTCAAGATGTTGCAGCCGAGGACGGCCTCGGTGTGCCGGCCTCCCGCCGACCGTGTTCTCCCCCCCCCCGGCCCGATGATCGATTTGTACCGGAACATCACGTTCGCCACGCGGGCCTACCGATGATATCCCACCGCCTTCTTTCACTGCCGACGGCTGGGTGCTTCCGCCGGTCGCTGTTGATCAGGCCGCCAGTCTTTGCTCATGCGGCCACGAGACCGTCGGTCGCGCGTCAGAGTCAATGAACCGGACAGTCCCTGGGATACGTAGGCCCACCGCACGAAGACGTCGAGAGAGACCGGGCGCTGTGAAGATGTCGTTCCAGTTCATGCGAGTGCTCACCACGCCGGCCTGCATCGCGGGCCCGCAGACCGGACTGCTCTATATCCCGATCAACCGGTCGTGTCTCAACCAGACGGCCAACGACCGGTCGGCGACCGGCACCGGCCCACGATTCACCGTCCCCGAGCCTGGCCTGGAGGAAGATGGTGACCTCACCGAGCTCCGCGCCGTCGACATCTCGACCGGGCGTGAAGTGTGGAGCTACAGTCAACGGGCCCCCAAACGCAGGTTCGGCGCTGGCGACCGGCAACGAGTGCCGTCGGCGTCCAGATGGGGTCGTAGTTGTCTCCGTCGAATGTCAGTCGCGTGCGTGTGCCGCGCTCGAGACCCAAGACCCGCATCGTCGGCTGCCCCCCCACATCGACTTGTTCCACCACCGCCCGTCGGCCATCTGGGGAACGTCGGGGGCGGCGGGCGCGCAGGCCTTCCAAAGGCATCGCGAGTGTAGCCCCCCCATCGCGGTCGACCCAGATGACGTGATGGGCACCACGGCGGACCTCCATGTGTGTCGCCGGAAGGGTTGGCGTATGGTTCACCAGTGTCGGCTAACACCAATGCTCAAGCAACCGAAACTGCCGTGGGCGACAACACGTTCGGAATATTTGACCCAACGGAGATCGAAGTACAGCCGTCAACCTGACGCAATACTGCTTCATTCCTGGATTGAGCAAGAGAATTGGGAATTCGAGACTCACAGGCTGACCGACCTGGTGGTCGTCGAGCACTGGTTCGAGGAACTCCAGTGCCTCGCGCCCACCCCATCGCCATGCCGCTGCAGCGGGGTGCGCCGGCTACGTGGTGCGGACTGGTCTCCCTCGCGCTGCTGGCTGGATCCGCCAACGCAGCGCAGGACACCGCCGAGACGGTGCCGCCTCTGATCATCCACGGACCGGCTCCACCACAGCCACCCGACGTTATCTCGCGGGACGCGAACGGCCGTGCGACGATGCGGGCCATCCGGCTCGTTGAGTCGCTGCGTGTCGACGGCGCCCTCGACGAACGCGTATATCAAGATGTCCCGGCGGTGTCGGACTTCATCCAGACGGAGCCGGTGGAAGGTGCGCCGGCCACCGAGAAGTCCGAGGTGTGGGTGTTATTCGACGATGAGCACCTCTACATCAGTTTTCGCTGCTGGGCAGAGAATCCCGAGACCGAGCTGGTCGCCAACGACATGCGTCGCGATAGCTACGGCGTGGCCTCGGGTGAGTTCGTGGACTTGATTTTCGACACGTTCTACGACGGCCGCAACTCGGTCAACCTCACGGTCAACCCGATCGGGGGCCGTATGGACGGGCAGATCACCGACGAGCGTGACTACTTCGGTGACTGGAACCCGATTTGGGACGTGAGGACCGGGCGCTTCGATGGTGGGTGGACCTTCGAGGCGGCGATCCCGTTCAAGTCGCTCCGATACAAACCGGGCCGGACGCAAGTGTGGGGCATCAACCTTGCCCGACACGTCAAGAACGCGGAGAAGAACGAGATCTCGTACCTCGTCCCCATTCCAGCCGGCCTGAGCATTCTGCAGACCTCCCTCGCCGCCACCCTTGTCGGGCTCGAGGTGCCAGAGGCCGGGTCGGTCCTCGACATCAAGCCGTTCGCGATCGCGGATCTGACCACCAACCGCGGCGTCACACGGGCGCTCTCAAACGAGCTGGGTGGTGACGTGGGGATCGACGTGAAATACGGCATCACCCAAAACCTCGTGGCCGACCTGACGGTGAACACTGACTTTGCCCACGTCGAAGCGGACGAGGTGCAGGTCAACCTGACCCGGTTCAGTCTCTTTCTTCCCGAGAAGCGTGAGTTCTTTCTGGAGAACCAGGGGCTCTTCGCGTTTGGCGGCACGAGAGCAGGCGCGTTTGGATTCAATTCCACGCTCGCGGGCGATGACAACACGCCGGTACTGTTCTACAGTCGCCGGATCGGCCTGCAGGACGGGCACGAGGTGCCGGTCACGGCGGGTGGCCGACTGACCGGGAGGGTCGGCAGGTTCAGCGTCGGCGTATTGAACGTCCAGACGGAAAGCGAGCGGGTGTCCGGTGCGCAGGCCACAAACTTTTCGGTTGTGCGTGTGAAGCGGGACATCCTGCGGCGCAGCACCATCGGCGCGATCTCTACCGGGCGCTCGGTCTCGACCCTTGGACCCGGATCGAATCACGCGTATGGCCTCGACGGCACGTTCGCGTTCTACGACAACCTCAACATCAACACATACTGGGCACAGACTCAGACGTCCGAGCTCGGCGGGGATGACAACAGCTATCGAGCGCAACTCGACTACAACGGCGACCGCTACGGGGTGCAGGCCGAGCGGCTGGTCGTGGGGCACGACTTCAATCCTGAGGTCGGGTTCTTGCGGCGGGACGACTTCGAGCGGAGCCTGGGCGCCCTACGGTTCAGCCCGCGGCTGCGTTCGGTCGCCTCGGTCCGCCAGCTGTTCTGGGAGGGGCGTTTCGACTACATCACCAGCCGGGCTGGTGTGCTCGAGACCCGTGAGGCTCAGGGTCGATTCGCCATCAGATTCGAGAACAGTGACGAGTTCGATGTCACGTATACGCGGACGTACGAGTTCCTGGAAGAACCGTTTCCGATCGCGCCGGCCGTGACGATCCCGGTGGGTGGCTACAGGTTCGAGGACGTTCGGACGTCCTTCACCCTGGGAACGCAGCGGAAACTGGCTGGGACCATGTCAGCACAGCACGGCAGCTTCTTCGGCGGGAACAAGACCAGTTTGGAACTCATCAGCGGCCGCCTTGAACTGACCCCACAGCTCTCGGTCGAACCAGGGGCCTCGTTCAACTGGGTCGATTTGCCAAATGGTGATTTCACAGCCGAGCTCGCCACGGCGCGGACGACCTACACGATGACTCCGTGGATGTTTGTCAGCGCGCTGCTGCAGTACAACTCCAGGGGCAACTCGCTCGGCGCGAACGTCAGATTTCGCTGGGAGTATCAGCCGGGCAGTGAGCTGTTTGTGGTCTACAACGAGCAGCGCGACACGCTGACGCCTCGCTTTCCCGAACTGGAGAACCGTGCTTTGGTCATCAAGATCAACCGGCTGTTCAGATTCTGAGCGCGCCTGCCCGTTAGACTCTTCCAGCCCGTGAATGCCGCCAATATTGGAATGGTTCAGCGGGGCTAGACCTTGGCTTCCCGCTCGAAGCGCGTCAGCCGGTCAGGGTCGGAGGTGAATGCCTCGGGCAACACGTTGAGCGCTACGTCTCCCGGTCAAGCTTGGTATCGCGGGCACGGTACACCTCGCCATCGCGCCTTCGCCGATGGGTGCTTGCGCGGTGGCTAACGCATCGGGCAACTGCACGACAGACAAGCGGCGAGCGGGCCGGATCCGAGCGGGGCGGGTGCGCCGGCGGCTCAGCCAGTCATCGAGGTCGTGGCGGACAGGAATCTCGCGTTCCTTGCCGCCTTTTTCGCGAAACCTGAGCACCCGCTGCGGGCCGTGGTCCTGGAAATCTCCGCAGCGCAGCCGAGCTAAGGCCCCGATACGCGCGCCGGTGTAGGCGAGCACCCCGAGGACGGCGCGGTCGCGCAACCCCACGATGTGCGAGATATCGATCGAGGCGAGTAAATCTCGGGCCTGCTGGACGGCGAGCTCGGGCGTCTTGCCGTCCGTGACACTTGCGGCAACCTCTGACCACGTCGGATTCGCTGTCGTCGTCTGCCGGATACAATGGCCAGCGCGACGTCAATATACCGCGGCACCGGTGAACCTTCCGTTCCAGATCTGACGCACGGTCGACGGTCGCGGTGAACCCGCGTGGTCGAGCTGCCGGAGTCTCGACGACGCTCCGCAGAAAACGGAGGAGTCATTGATCATGTACGCAGCGATGATGCATTCACTGAGTCGGCGAATCGTCCCCGCCGTTCTCATCGCCGTCGTCTTCGCGGTCCCAGCTGCCACGCAGGAGTTCGCAGCTGGTGAGCCGATCGGCGCGCTCAATGAGGCCGGCGTGTGGCAACCGATGTCGGACAACGTCACCGTCTATGGCAGCTTTCATTTTTCTGAAAGCTGCACGTTTGATCCCAACAAGAACCTGATTCTGGCCATGAATACCGGTAACCGGGGAGACGCCAGCGAAAATGATGGCTTTGTCTCCCTCATCAATCCCGATGGCAGCGTGCATACGCCAAAGTGGATCGGCGCCACTCGGGAGGGATTGGAACTCTATGATCCTTTGGGCAGCGCCATCAGCAATGATGTGCTCTATACCGTTGATGTGGGATTCGTCCGTCTATTTGATCTGGAAACAGGGCGACCCCTGCGGTCCATTCCCGTTCCTGAATCTACGATACTGAATGGCATTGCCGTTGCGAATGATGGCACCGTGTACGCCTCCAACACCCGGAATCCGGAGCAGATCTGGAAGGTCACCGCAGACGGTGAGGTGTCGGTATTCGCAGAGGGCGCTCCACTCGTTGCCCCCAACGGCGTGGCGATCGACCAGGACGGCAACATTGTGGTGGTCAACGTCGGGGACAATGCCGTCATCACCTACGACCAAGACGGAGCGGTCGTTCGCATAGAGCATAGCGTCGAAGGCGGGAACGATGGCATCGTGATAACCGCAGACGGGACGAAGTACGCGAGTAGCGTGCGTTATGGCAGCGTGTCCCGTATCCGCCTGGGTCAAGATGCAGAGGTCATCGCCTCGGGCATACCAAGCGCGGCGTCCATGTGCTACGACTCGACTCAGAACCAGCTAGTCATTCCATTGAACAGCAACTACGCGCTCGCGTTTGTTCGGGTTGATAGTCACGAGTAAAACGCCGGCGCGATGGGGTCGTCCGTTCCGGTGCCGGCGGCGGTCACCGATGCCTGGACCCGGTCACGCTCAACCGGCTACCGGTATGTGATGGGGATGTTCGAAGACGCTGACATCTCCGGCCCCCACGCCACGCCCCATGGGCTGCGCCACGCCTTCTGAGTCATCGGCGTTCAGCACGCGCCGTTCAACATGGTCCAGAAGTGGGTGGGGCACGCCCAGCTCAGCACCACCCGTCCTGTCTTCTCGAGGGCTAATCCGCGGCGCGTCTTGAATGCGCCGCGAAGCGAGCCGAGCAACGACCTCCGCCTTCATCGGCGAGCGCGGGATGGGCTAGCTCTGGCAGGGCTTCAAAGACTTGGCTGATTCGGGGGCGACGTAGGCGGTTGCGGCGGCGGCATATCCGGAAGCGGTGGGTCTTCCCGCTTTGGATCGGGTTCAGGCTCAGGCTTGTTTGAGGGTTCCTCGCGATGGGGTGGCGTGGGCGTGTGTGTCTCGAATTCGTTGTCAAGCCGCCACTGGGAGCTGCACGAGACCGTCGGGGACTTCCAACGCACCTGGCTAAGTGCGGCGCCGGGCAGCGCACGTCCGCGGGCGAAGCCTAACGGCGTGTGACCTGCCAACGATGCATGACTTCGGGCCGCATTGTAGTACGCCTGAAACTCCGACAGCTTCCGCTCAAGATCGCGCCCATTCCAGAACAACACGTGGTCCAAGAACTCTCGCCGTAGCGTCCCGATCAGCCGTTCCACGAACGGATGCGACATGGGAACGTGAGAGACGGTCTTGAGTTCCTCAATCTCGAGGACCCGAAGGGTCCCTCTCCAGCGATGCGCCTCAAACAACGGGTCATGGCCGGTACTGAGATGCCGTGGCGTGCCCTGGCCACGGATGGCATCGTTGAACATGCGGCAGAGGTTCGCGCCGTCGACATCCCCGTGATGCACGCCGAAACCGATGAGATGGCGGGTGCACTGGTCCATCACGACCAGCACCCAATAGCTCTGGAGCACGATCGACTCGCACCGAAAGAGGTCGACGCTCCACAAACTGTCGGTGGCATGGCCAATGAACGACAACCACGACGGGCCGCCACCGCCGTGTGGCCGATAGTGCTTCACAAGGACGCGGCCCACAACGTTTCTGTCGATGGTGACGCCGAACGTCTGCGAGATGATCCGTGCAATCCTCGGACACCCGAAGCGAGGATTACGCGTCTTGAGCTCGATTATGGCCTGGATGAGCGCCTCGCTCGGCCCGTTCGGGCCTAGTTTCTTCGCTCGTGATGCTGATGAAAACAAGCGCCGGCACTTGCGGCGCACAAGGGCCTGATGGAAGGCCAACAACGTGGACGGGCGCAGGCCGACGGCGACCTTGCGGATCCGTCCTGGACTCAGAAACAGCGACAAGAAGCCGAAGACCAGCCAATCGCCGACGCGGAGATTCGGCGCGCGCTGCCGCGACCGAGCCAAGACGATGAGCTGTTGCTTGAGCAGAAGATTCTCGCTGATGATCGCCCGCACGCCGCCGGGGCGGCAGAGCTTCGCGGCCGTGACCGCCAGGTCGAGCAGCGCGAAGAGGAGATGCTTCATACGCGAGACAGCCTAGGTCAGAACTCAACGCCACGCAACATTGCCCCGAGCGCCCATTTCCCGAGAGAATTGCGAATTCGAGACCGACACGGTTGTGGGAGTGGCCGTTATGACCGATACAGACGATACGCGGACAACGTGTGTGTCGCACTTCGGCGACATCGCGTTTTTCGAGTCGGCGTCTTGATGGGACGGACGGCGCCACTGCTCGCGCCGGCCACTACGCCGTTGCGGCAAGCCGTTTGACCACGAGCACGACGTGGACCGCCACGCGCATCCTTGACGTGACAGGACGTGACCGCGGCGGCAGTGTCTCAAAACGATCCCATTTCGAACGCGATGCCGGTTCGCGCCCGGCCGGTCACAGGGTTCTATTCTGAGACGGGCGCGTCGGCGCCTCGCCAGAGGTTCGACGTTCCCAATTGCTCCTGCCCGCAGGACTTTAGATACATGAACAACTGCAATCGATACGCGGCGCATGAACAAAGCACAGAATCCACCATGTAGGACCCGCGCGTCATCTTGCTGCCGTCAAACCCTGTCATCTCTGACCGAAGGTCCGCATCCGTCACGTCGGCCAGTAACATCTTGTACTCGTCGGTGTGACCGGCAATAGCGGCGATCTTCTGCTCGAGGTCACGCTTCTCAGCCTCATCAGCCGCCGCCATCCAGGCATCGCGGTCAAACTCGCCGCCCTTGGACAAGCCGTACTTTGTCATCATCGGGCCCATCATGCTCAGGTAGCTCAGCAACTCGGCCAGGCTGCGTTGCTTCGGCGTGGGGCGGTAGTCCAGCATCGCGTTATCTACCTTGCTCGCGAGATGAAGAAGGATGCGGACTTCGTTCCGGAGGGAAGAGAGGAACTCGGATTTCGTCAGGATCATGATGCCTCGTGAGAGAGTCTTGAGAAGTTGATACGTTTTTGACGGTCGTGATTCAAAGCGGAACTTTCGCCGAGCGACGAGCGAACTAGGCGCCGATGGCGAGGGGGACATCCTCGGCGCGACGGGCGAGGAGTTCCGCGTAGCCATACTGATGGTCGACAAAGCCCTCCTCCGTGAGCTCGATCACGCGGTCGCTCAAGGATGCGATGAGCTCGACGTCGTGCGAGCCGAAGATCAATGTGCCGCTCCGCGCGCTCAGTGCTTCGTTCAAGGCACCAATCGACTCGAGATCTAGGTGGTTCGTCGGGCCGTCGAGGATCAGACACTGTGGGTCTTCTAGCATGAGACGCGCAATCATACAGCGCACTTTTTCGCCGCCTGAGAGGACGCTGACGGCCTTTCTGGACTCCTGACCGCTGAACAGCATTCGTCCCAAGAACTTCCGAATGAAGCTTTCGTCCTGGTCAGTGCTGTATTGGCGGAGCCAGTCAATGATACTGAGCTCGACATCGAACAGCTGGCCGTATTCCTTTGGCAGGAATGAGCGTCTTACCGACGCGCCACATCGAATGCTGCCCATCTCTGGCGCTATGGTGCCCGCAACCAGCTCCAAGAACGCCGAGGTGGCGGCAGAATGACGCGAGATCACGGCGACCCGTTCGCCATTGCTGATGGTGAGGCTGACTCCGTCCAGCCGACACTGCTCACCGAGAGACGCCGACACATCCTTGACACTGATCATCTCCTTGCCGTGCACCTTGTCGGCGCTAAAGACGATATGAGGCGACTTTCGGGACGAGGGCGCGATCGCTTCAACGTCAAGCTGCGACAGCATCTTCTTGCGCGCGGTGGCCTGTCGTGACTTGGATGCGTTGGCGCTAAACCGTGCAATGAACTCCTTGAGTTCCCGGGCCCGGTCTTCGTTCTTGCCTTTTCTGGCCTGGCGATGGCGCAACGTCATCTCACTGGCCGCACGCCAGAATTCATAGTTCCCCGTATACAGCTGCACCTTTTGGTAGTCGATGTCTGCCGTGTGAGTGCTGACGGTGTTCAGAAAGTGGCGATCGTGCGACACGACGATGACGGTGTTGCGAAAGCCGATCAAGAATTCTTCAAGCCACAAGATGGAATCGACATCCAAATGGTTTGTGGGCTCGTCCAGCAGCAAGATGTCCGGATCCCCAAAAACCGCCTGCGCCAGCAATACGCGGACTTTGTCTCCATCGTCGAGGTCCCGGACGAGGACCCGATGGCGGGATACCGGGATCCCGAGCCCCCCGAGAAGTTCACCAACCTGTGCCTCGGCCTCCCACCCATTCAGGGCGCCGAATTCAGCTTCGAGCTCGGCGGCACGGAGCCCATCGGCTTCAGTAAAGTCTGGGCTGGCATACAGCTCATCCTTCTCCTGCATGATCGCATAGAGGCGCTCGTGCCCCATGAGCACGGTCGTCAGCGCATCGAACTCGTTAAACGCGAAGTGGTCCTGTTTGAGAACGGCCATTCGCAGGTTCGGGGAGATGACGACCTTGCCTGAATGGGGCGGGACTTCGCCAGACAGTACTTTAAGAAGCGTCGATTTCCCCGCCCCGTTTGGTCCGATCAATCCATAGCAATTGCCCTGCGTGAACTTGAGCGAAACGTTCTCGAACAGGACGCGTTCGCCGTATTGGACGGACAGATCTTGTGTACGAATCATGACTCTCTTGCTTCTGATGACGCGAGCGGGATGGCGGCGCGCCCGTGGGTGTTCGAAGCACGAGCGTTTCGGGAAGGTCTAAGTGTAGCAGGCGAACCACATAAACGCCGGAGTCGGCCGCGGTCGTTGCGGCCGGGACCGTGCTTGACACACGCCCCCCGACATGACCGTGATCGTATCTTCAGTGACGTCAAACACCATCAGCTACGACCCCCTGCGCTCGCGCGTCCGCCTGTATTTCAAGGTGCTGTTCTTGATCCATCTCGGACTGGTGTGCTTTGTGACCATCCTCCGGGCCACCGGGATCGACATGCCGGTTGACGGGTCATCTGCGCCGCGACCACTCGTCGAATGAGGCATACCGGGAGCGCTGGGCGCCGGTTGGCTCGTTCTGCATCACGGATGCCCACCCCGCTGAGCCGTGCACGCCGGCGACGTTGTCGTGCCGCTGCTGCTCGCCGCCATCTATGTGCGGCTCACACTCGACCGCCCGGTGGAAGCGGGCATGGTGGTCCTGGTCCTCGTTTCCCTTACGCTGGTGCTCCGGGCCGCGCTCGTTCCAAGCACCCTGGCGCGAACGGTGGCGGTCGGTCTGGTTGGCGAATCAAGCGCGGTTGTCGGAAGCTTCCAATCGCGCCAGAAGCGGACCCTCTCGTGCACGTCTGGGTTGGCGTCCTCAGGCTGACCTTTGTCGCCGTCACGACCGTGACCTCATCGGTGATCTACGGTCTCCGGACAGGAGGTGAACGATACCCGACGTCTCGGCCAATACGAGCTGCAGCGAAAACTTGGCGAGGGAGGGATGGGCGTCGTCTACGAGGCCACCCACGTTCTGCTCCGTCGACCGACAGCCGTCAAGCTCCTCCCGATCGACGGTGCCGGAGAGGACGCGGTGGCTCGCTTCGAGCAGGAAGTTCAATCCACCAGCCGACTCGAGCACCCGAACAGCGTCTCCATCTATGACTATGGACGCACGGCGGATGGACAGTTCGACTACGCCGGTTGCCATCTGGGTTAACTAGGGGAAATGTCGCAGAGCCAAGTCGACGGCGTCACCGTCGACCGCGAAGCCGATCTTCGAGCCGCCATTCAGCGCGGCGTAGCGGGCAACAGACGTATAGCTTCTCACGGCTGGCGCGCTGTCGTTTTGGTCGGACTGGTCGTGACGGCCAGCGCGTGCGCGAGCTTGCCATCCACCGACATGCCTTCGGCGGACGCCGATACTCCGTCGACCATTTCGCTGGTTGAACTCATGCAGTCAGTTGTTGATCCGGCGGCCGGTGCGCTCTGGGCCGCTGTCGCTACCATTGCGACTCCGGATGGGGTGAAAGAGATTCGGCCTCGGTCGGACCAGGAATGGGACACGTTGCGTCACCAGGCAGTGCGACTTGTCGAATCGAGCCGCCTCCTGGGTGCGACGGTCGGCACGGATGCCCGCTCGGCCTTTCGGTCGGATTACCTCGGTATCGAGCTCGAGCGATGGGACCTCCCTCCATTCCATGACAACGACCCAGAGCGATGGACCGGTCTCGTCACCGATTTTTCCCGTGTCGCCGCCACGATGCTCGACGCGATCGAGCGCCGCGACGCCGACCGTCTCTTCAACGAAGGTGGACCGCTAGATCTGACGTGCGCGCGTTGTCACCGAACATACTGGGACAGCGACGAGGCTCCACGCCGGATCCCTTCCATGCAACGTGATGCCCCCGCCCCGGCAGGCGCACGTTGACGGCGGGCCGTTGGGCAGCCGTCACTCTGTCGCGTTCTCGACTCGTCGAAACGTTGACTCCTCGAGACGTTGACACCTCGACACCCTCGGCTCCTCACTCCGTCGGGAAGCCAGTGTTCCTTGGCGGACGCGAGAGACCGCGCTCCCGCCTGTGCGATCAGTGGTCGAGAGATGCGAAAACTCTTACTTCTCGACCCACTTCTGCAGGCATCCGCCGGAGGGGCTTGCGTCGCACCCGCTTGTCAGTCCCGCGAAGATGTTGCCGGACTCATCGGCAGCCATGCCTTCCGGCCGAGTCCCCGGCACGAAGTATTGCAACGAACCGTCCTTCGCGCTTCCAATCCGGATTCCGACCTGCCAGCCTGGGTTGCGCTGAAGGCGCCCCTCGCCTTCCGGTGCGATTGACGGGCCAGGAATCGAGGCCCCTGACTCCGAATCAGCAACGATCATCGTGTCGTCCGCCAGGATGGTGATCCCGCTGGGCCGGCCAAAGTGTCGCCACTCGTCGACGAAGTTTAGGTCCTGGTCGAGAATCTGCACACGATTATTCGACCGGTCGGCCACAAAGAGTCGCCCCTGTGAGTCGAACGCCAGCGCGTGAGGTCCCAGGAACTCGCCCGGGCCGAGACCGAGCCGGCCAACGGCCCTGACGAATTCACCATCGGTCGTGATCTCGACCAGACGGTCCCCATCCTGCTGGGCATCGGACGGGCGCGGCCAGTGACCGTCGGCCACGATGATGTTGCCATTTGGCGCCAGCGCACACGAAGTCGGACCAATAAAGGTGTCTTCGCCTGCCGCCGATACACCGGCCTTCCCGAGACTCATCAGCAGGTCGCCGTCCTGGTTGAACTTGTGCAGCTGAAAGCCGCGCCCCGCCGTCGACGGGTCGTCGCCAAACGGCCCGCTATCGCCAGCCCACAGATTGCCGTCGTTGTCCATACAGAACCCGTGCGCCTGGACGATCATCCCCTCGCCAAAGCTCTTTGTAATCTCGCCGGACGCGTTGATGTAGTTGATGGGAGGCTCGGACCGAAACATCATCCATGTGCCACCGGTGCCGTCCGGGATGATCCCGATCGCCGCCCCCCACTCCATTCCAGGCAGTAAGGTCGGCCAGTTCTCTATCAACTCATACGGGTTAGTCATCGTGCTCGTGGGACGGCGTGACAATTCGAGAAGCGTCGACTCCTGGGCGGAAGACGCAACACTCATCCCGACCATGGCCGCGACACCCGAGGCGACGACGAATCTCTTGAAAACACTTTGCGACATCTTCTTCTCCTTTGGAATTCTCAGCGTCCCGTGACAACAAACTTCTGTACCCGAGAGTTGCGACCGACTTCCGCCCCGTACAGGGCGTTGTTCGAATCGACGGCGATATGATGCAAGTTGGTGAATTGCCCTGGATCGGCGCCCAGAGAGCCGAGCTCGCCGACCGTCTCGAGGGTCTGGCGGTCGAGGATCCAGATCTTGCCGTTCCCGAAATCGTTGGCAAAGATGTAACGCTGTTCGGGGTCGGCGGAGAAGACGACGCGGGCGACCGTACTCGCCGCTGGTCCGGTGCGGTTGACGAATCCCTGCATCACATACTCTCCGTCGACGGTGAACACCTGAATACGACGGTTGCCTCTGTCCGCGACGTAGACGAACCCATCCCGCGACACGCCGATGCCGTGCACGATGCCCCATTGGTCCGGACCCAGCCCCTCCGTTTCGAGCGGTGCATCCGGATCGGCCGGGGCGGCCGGAGGTCGCGCTTCGCCGGTCGGGAAGGCATCAACCGGTGCATTGCCAAAGGCTCCCCACTGCCGTTTGAAGGCGCCCGTCTCCGCGTCCAGCACCCATACGCGCCGGTTGCCGTATCCATCGGCGACAAACGCTTCGCCCGTCGGCGCATACACTGCGACGTCGGCCGGCTGTCGCGGATTCTCGGTGTCCGCGTTGCCGCCGCTCGCGTCAAACCCGCCCGCTTGAAACAGGAACGTCCCGTCCTGGGTGAACTTGAGCACCATATCGTCCGACTGATCAGAGACGTCGCCCCCGGCCCTCGGATTGATGCCAGTGATCCACACGTTGTTCTCGTGGTCGACAAAGATCCCGTGCTCGGTGTCCGGCCAGTCATACCCGTCAGCGGGTCCGCCCCACGCCCGCACGAAGGCACCCTCGGCATCAAACTCCAAGACCGCCGGCGCCGCATTCTCCTCCGCCCCCTCCGGGACGGTCCGGGGTCGGTGCAGCACCCACACGTGGTCCCGTGGATCCACCGAGACCGACGTCGGCACCCCCATCGCCCAGTCGTTGGGGAGGGCGGGTGGCCAGGACGAGTCCAGCGTGTAGGTCGGCACCGGATCAGGGTTGGGAGCATCCAAGGCCGACTCGGACATTGCCTCGTCGACGGTCGCTCCACCGTCACCTCCACAAGCAGAGAAAAAGCCGACGAGCGTGAGCACGAGCGCCAAACGTTGCTGCATTCTGTTCATCCTTTCGCACCATACCGAACCGACAACTCATCCAGATGAACCCCTCCGGCCACAACTACGTGGGACAGGACGCAACACTATACGGAACGCGTGTCGTCTTGACCACGCGCGGCCATTCGACATCCGGTCACTCAGTTCTTGAATCCCTTGAGCTCGAGCCAGGCCTGAAGCATTCCCGTGACGAACGCGATATCGCCCGTGTTCTGCGAGTTGTGACCCACGCCGGGCAGCGTCAGCAGCGTGAGGTCCTGGGTCATCCACTCCCACGTGTCGTTCAACGACTCGTTGACGTAGGCGCCGTCATCGAGTCCATGGAACTCGAGCACCGGGGCGGGAAACATCACCTTCGGCCCCTCGTCCACAAGCCATGGCGGTTGCGGGTAATAGGCCCGATAGTAGTTCACCATCGCCTCGTAGTCGGACCGCTCGAACGCCTCGCGGTAACGAGCGTTCCACGCCGTGCCCGGCTCCGCGCGCCGGGCGGCGAGCTGCTCAGCGTCCAGCCCCCCCAGATCGCCGGTCGTCGTCGTAAACCGCGAGATGTATTGACTGCGCCGTTTCTGATCGTTGTTGAGCGCCATCTCGCGACGTCGGGGACCCGGATGGGGCCGGTTGTAGATGACCAGCCCCTTGATCATCTCGGGGTATCGCTCACCAAAGAACCACGACACGATACCGCCCCAATCATGGCCAACAATGACGGCCGACTCGCCGCCCAGGTGCCGGATGACCGCCGCCACGTCACCCGTCAAATGCTCGATGTCGTAGTGCTCTACGCCCGTCGGTTTGTCACTACGGTTGTAGCCGCGCTGTGAGATCGCCACGACCTGATAGTCATCAGCCAGCGCCGCCATCTGATACCGCCAGGCGTACCACTGGTCGGGAAACCCGTGGATGAAGAGAACCAGCGGTCCCTCCCCGAGCGTGACGTAGTGAATCCGAACTCCGTCACTATCCGCATAGCCGTGCTCGACTGCGTCGTAGAGCTCGTCGACCGGGATGCCGGCCGAGACCGCTATGGGCCCCGCAAGGCACAACCCGCCGATCGCCGCCGTCAGTAGTAGTCGCTTCACGCCAACCTCCTGATTCGGCTCCACGCCGAACGACGAACCATCGACCGAGTGGACGAGCGTACCCGTATCTGGCAACGTCGCACGCGCGGCAGTCATTCTACCCGGGCGCGTCCGGCTTTCCACACACACTACTCCCGCTGCCCTCGAATTCTCTCGACGACCTCCCCCGCTAGGTCGTTCGGAATGGGAATGGTGAGGTTGTATTGCGCGACCTTCCACGTGCCGTTCTCTACCACGAGAACCCCGCTACCTCTCGTCTCGCCCAGGAACGCATTATCGAGCCGTTCGTCGAACCACGCGGTCTGCCGCCCGGGTCCGATGACCACATGTCGCTCGATCAGCGAATAGGACCATCCACGCCCCTGGGAAAAGGGTTCGCGGGCATAGTCCATCATCTCGACCCGATCCCACCGCTCGGTGCCATCGGTGCCCAGAAAGACGAACTCTCGTGCGTACAGACCGAAGTAGCGATCGAAGTCGGCCGCCGCAGCGGCCTGGTGGAGGGTATCAAGCGCGTCGCCGACCGCAGCTCGGTCTGGAGCCAGAGTGTCGGTGGTCTGCGTATTGGCGGTCGCTACCGCCAGCACACCCAGGCCCACCGTCGTCATCACCACGATGCTATTGAACATCGCTCTCGGACCCATCGCTCGTATGCCTCCCTGGCGGACGAGGTTTCGCTCCGCGCCGCCCCGCCTCGGGTGCTAGCGGACTGTCTAGTGAGCGTCACCGCCGCTGACTACTCCATCCGTGGCGGAGCGCTCCCGGGGTCGCAGAGAGAAGGTGACCATGCCCCAGCCGCGGCGGCGTGCCGGCCAGGGTCCACTTTTCTCTGCGATAGTCCACTAGTCTGGCATAGCGGCCTGGTGGTGTGCCGGGCTCGTGCTCATCAAGGGAGGACCCGCACATGCATTGGTTGACATTGAGGCAGTGGTCAGCAGCGCTCGTGATCGGCGCGCTGGCGGTGACCGCTCCTGCCATACGCTCCACTTCCCAAGAGACGCAGCCTCCGTCCGATATCCGCGCGACCATCGAGGGCACGTGGGAGCTGATCGAGTGGCACGTCGACGGCGTCATCGTCACACCGCCTGAGATGGAAGGCCGGTGGATGGTGCACGATGGATTCGTGATGGCCATCCGTCACCGCGACGGACCGGAGTCGTTCGTGTCCACGGCCGGTTACGGCGAATACGTCTGGGGCCCCATGACCTGGACCTACGGCTACGAGCGCTCAGAGGACCTCGCGGGCACGACGTCAGCCGACCCCGTCACGCTGTCCGTCACCGGCGCCAACCCGATTCCCATGCGAACGTTTGACATCCGGCGGGAGGGTTCTCATCTTCTCCTCGAGCAACGGGGTGGCGGCCTGACGTGGGACTACGATATGCCACGGAACACATTTCTCCTCATGGCTGCCGACGGCACGACCATCCGCAAATACCGAAGAGTACGGTAGACACGCCGTGTTGCTTATGCTCGTCGTCAGAACCGCACCCTCACGCCGCCATTGACGATGCGGCCGTCAACCGGTGCCCAGGCGTCAACGGTCCAGCGCCCATCGGCGGCCCGATCTGGGCGGAGGATGCGGTCCCACCGGCTCTGACGCACATCCGTCAGGTTTTCGCCGTTGACGAAGAGGCGGAAGGAGCCAACCCGACGTTCTATCAGCACGCCGAAGACCACATACGGTGCACCTGTCTCGCGATACGGGTTGTCCTCGAGGCGCTGGCGACCTGTGTAGTACACCTCCAACCCGAACCGCCCATCTTCGTTCTCTACCATCGTCACCAGACCGAGGCTGTGCCGCGGCGTCAGCTCGACATCCTGCGCCACCCCCTCGAGATGTTCACGTGCGCGCACGTAGGTATAGCTGGCAGTAATCGCTAGCGGCGATCGTCGGACAATCCCCAGCAGTTCTACGCCGGCGTTCGTTGTCGGCATCGCCAAATTTCGCAGGATATACGCGGATCGATCCATCTGGACGGGGTCGGCGATACGCGACCCAAAGAACGTGGCCGTATACGAGAACGAACCATGCGTACGCGTGAGATCAATCGAAGCACTGCGGCCACGTTCCGCGCGTAGTGGGTTGTTGACGGTGAGCCGTGTCAAGCCGGCGGCTTCCGTCTCGTCGGTGAGCGCGGACGGGCCAAAGAATCCGCTACCCGTCGACAGTCGTGTCGACCAGTCACCCGCTCGAAACAGCGCTGACACCCGAGGGCTGAAGAACCACCCGTATGCGCTGTGATGGTCGAGACGCCCGCTCATCGATAGCGCCAGCCACGGACGAACGTCGACGTCGTCCTGGACGAACACGCCGGGTGTCGTAAACGCATAGGCAAAACGCGGCAAGTCGGTCGGGTGGTAGGCGTTGTGCTCGACGGCCAATCCGCCGACCCACGTGTGCCGGCCCCGTGTGCCGCGAAGCGTGACCTCCGCAAAACTCGTCGCGTGGCGGTCGCGCTCGAGAACCTCACCAAACTGATGGTCATGCCATTGCCGGGCGACCGTGGCGCGCGCAGTCAGCACATAGCGTCCGGTCGGCAGTATCTGCCACAACATGCCAAGATCGAAACGGCGCGTGTCGAGTGCTTCCCGATACGGCATCCCCGTTCTGGGCAGGACAGCGTCCGGTTGCGTTCCGCCCACTCGGTTCTCGAGCGTCGTCCCCGCCGTCAGGAAAAACAGCTGCCCCTGGCCGTCGTCCCAAAACAGTCGCGGTCTGACGACCCCGCGTTCGTAACCTGGCAGGTCCGCCCACGCGTCTCCGTCGACATCCGTTTGTTCCTGCCGGTGGCCACCGCCAAGGAACGTCACACCCCAGTGCTCAGATAGAGGTGACGACAGCCAGAGCACGCCGTCCGTCGCACCACGGGTCGACTGATTGAGGAGCACCTCGTGTGCGGGCTCATCACCAGGCCGCCGCGAGAGAAGGTTGACGACGCCACCCATCGCGCCCGCACCATAGAGTGCGGAAGCCATGCCCTTGATGACCTCGACCTGCCCCAGATCCATAGGCGGGATCTGGAGTAGGCCAAGACCACCAGGTTGACTTCCAAAGAGCGGCAGACCGTCGGATAGAAAGCGAGTGTAGCGGCCGCGCATACCCTGCACACGAACCGTTCCTGCCCCGAGCGACGGCGACGTGGATTGGACACGCAGACCGCCCATTTCGTTCAGCATCATGCCGATATCGCCGGGGGTCATGAGCATCTTTTCTTCGAGCTCTTCCCGGTTCAACACCTCAACGCGGAGTGGCTGGTCCTCAATGCGCCGATCCGTTCGCGTGCTGGCGACCACGGTCACCTCTTCCTCCAGTGCGAGCTGGCGAACGAGCTCAACACGGACCACCTGCTCTTGCCCTGCAACCACATTCACAGAAACGGTCACTGGCACAAAGCCTCGCCCAAGCACGGTCACATCGATGGCGCCGGCCGCCGCGTCGATACCGACAACGCCGTCCTCATCCGTCTGCTGCGCGACCCCGAGCGCAACAACGTCCGCGCCCACGACGGCATCCGGACCTGCGTGAACCTCGATTCGGACACGACCTGTGTGTTCCTGGCCATTGACGGAACACACCAGACCGACTACCACCGCCATCGCGGCGACACCTCGCACTACAGTCCTCCCCATGGCGTTGACCCGTCGATCGAGAAAAAACGAATTCTGAATTCGCGTGACGGCCTTCAGACGATCAGCGGGCATACGTCACCGCATGCCACTCGGCGAATGCCCGGACACGAAGCAGGCGGTGATATACGGCGCGAAGCTCATGGCGTCCGACGCTGAGGGCCACACCGTGACACAGCCCAACAGCGTGATTGATAGGCTGAGGCGAAAAGCGGTATTGATGACGACGAGGCGGCTGACGGATCATGCACCCACTCTGCCCACTCGGCTTTGACGTTGACAATGCCGGCCGGACGTTCCGGACACCTCGACGCGTTAACAGTCCACAGGCCCGTTTGGTCGTCTAGCAAGACAGGGTACCGAACTCGATGAAAAGTACAACGTCCCAGCAACAGATCAGTGATGGAATCTGACACAGTAGTACTAGAGAAGGACGTAGCGTGTCGACATCGCAGTTACTGAGCATGCTCGTCGAGCACGTCGCGATACAGCTCGGCGCTGATGTCGTCGGCGTGACCAGCTTGGGTGGCGGCGACGTGGCCCTTTCATTCAGGCTAGACCTCGAGGATGGACGTCGCGTCTTCGCCAAGACGCACGCCTCGCCCCCTCCCCACCACTTCAGCACGGAGGCCGCGGGTCTCGAGTGGATACGCGGCGTGTCCGACCTAGGCGTGCCGGAGGTACTCGCGGTGTCGGACGCCCCTCCGTTCTTGGTGCTCGAGTGGGTCGAGGAAGGAAACGCGACAGTGGCGCGAGAGGGCATGCTCGGACGCGGGCTCGCGTCGCTCCATCGGGCTGGAGCGCACAGTTTCGGCCGTGAGGACAGACGTTCTACGGGCAGTCGAGGGCTGCCCAACGAACCCTGCGCGACGTGGGCAGAGTTCTATGCGACGCAGCGGCTCCTCCCGCTCGCCGGTCTCGCAAAGGACGGACGCGCTTTGGACGACCGCGCTATCCGAGACCTCGAATGCGTGGCCGGACGACTGGACGAGCTCGGTGGCGGGCCGGAACCCGCTGCTCGCCTTCACGGCGATCTGTGGGCCGGCAACCGGTTACGGGGAGACGACGGCCGGCACTGGCTCATTGATCCCGCAGCGCACGGCGGCCATCGCGAGTTTGATTTGGCGATGATGCGGCTTTTTGGCGGATTCGGCTCAGAGTGCTTCGCGGCGTATCACGAAGTGTTTCCCCTTGGCGAGGGATGGCGAGAGCGCGTCCCGCTGCATCAGCTCGCCCCCCTCGTCGTCCACGCGATCAAGTTCGGGGGCTCTTACCCAGCTGCCGTCGAAGACGCGCTGGCGACGTTTGCGTGACCGCTCACGGACGGCATCCGGGCTATCCTGTGGGCGATGCGATGCTCAATCGGACTGTTCGTGACCGTACTCCTGGGGGGGCTGGCCGCCTGCAGCCCCGCTGAACCGCCCACGCCCCCTCCTGGGGCCGGAGCCCTCGCGATCGTCGGCGCGCAGCTGGTCGACGGCACGGGTGGCCCACCGATCGCGGACTCGGTGCTCCTGGTGCGGGACGGGCGCATCGAGGCGGTCGGCGCCCGATCGTCGACGCCAGTCCCAGAGGGCGCCGATGTCATAGACGCCGCGGGCCACACGGTCATTCCCGGACTCGTCGACACCCACGCGCACTACCACGGTGAGCTCGACCGGGTAGAGCGTCAGTATCGCAAGCAGCTCTACTTCGGTGTGACTACGTCACGCAGTATTGGGGCCGACCCGCCGGAGAAAGTCGCCCTCATGCTCGATGCGCGCGCGGGTCGTGTCGCGGCGCCACGCATGTTCACGGCCGGTTTGGGATTCTCGTATCCGGACGGCTTCCCCGCCGGGTCACCCGTCAACCGCCCCGCCACCGAGGACGAGGCCCGGTCGATGGTGGACGACTTGGCCGAGCAGGGCGTGCAATTCGTCAAGATGTGGGTCAACAACATGCCGACACCGGGCATGAAGATTACGCCGGAGATGCGCACAGCGGTCGTCGAGCAAGCGATACGACACGACCTCATACCGGTCGCGCATATCGTCGAGCACGACGACCTGGTGCAGCTGTTGGATCTCGGTGTACGAGACTTCTTGCACACTGTCGAGGATGCCGAGGTCAGCGCTGAGCTCCTCGACCGTCTGCGCGAGACGGGCACGGTCTTTTCGCCAACGCTTACAAACATCCATGCGGGCTGGTACTGGCTCGACCATCCGGACGAGCTTGACGACCCAGAAATCCGAGCCGCGTTCGAGCCCGAGGCGCTCGCCCGGTGGTCGGCCCCGGAGGAGCGGGACCAGGCCGCGACCAGCCCCACGCTCGAGGTCCGCAAGGAGCGCCTGGCGCGCTCGATGGCATTCGTCAAGATGGTCAGCGATGCGGGCGTCGCAGTAGCCGTTGGGACCGATAGCGGTGCCGGAAACGGGAGTTGGAACGTGCCCCAAGGCTGGGGAACGCACCATGAGCTCGTGCTCTATGTCGAGGCAGGTCTGTCCCCGATGCAGGCGATCGTCGCGGCCACCGCAACGGGCGCGACGCTCTTGTCGAAGGGCGACGCCGACTTCGGGACGTTGGAACCGGGCAAGGTCGCCGACCTGGTCCTGTTGGGCGCCGATCCGCTCGTCGACATTTCGAACACGCGGGCGATTGATCGTGTGATGCAGGCTGGCGTGTGGCTCGACCGCGCCTCGCTCCTGCCGATGCCGTAACACCGAGCCCCGATCGGGGCTCCGCGGGGCGGTTGGCGCCCTAGCTCACCGAAGGAGGGACCTATGCGTTGGGTGTTTGTATTATTCGCCGGGTGCGCGGTGCTGTTGGGCGCCGCATCACTGATGGCACAGGATCCACCGGCCTATTTTGTGGTCAGGGTTACCATCACGGATCAAGACGCGTACGGCCAGTATCGATCCGGCTTCGGAGCGGTCTTCGCGCAGTATGGGGGCCAGGTCGTCGCCGCCAGCTCCGACCCGACCGTGCTCGAAGGGGACTGGGACGCGACAACCACCGTGATCATTCGATTCGACTCGCGCGCCGAGGCACTCGAGTGGTACAACTCGGACGGATATCAGGAATTGATCCGTATCCGCCAGACGGCAGCCACCGCGGACTTCATTCTCATCGACGGTCGACCGTGAGACATGAAGCCGTCCGGCGCCGTCCGCGCTGAACGAGGGAGCGGAACTCGGTTGTGGCCGCTGTCAAAACTCGAGCTGCCAGCGGGCGTAGAGTTGGTAGAGTGAGGCCGGTTTTGCCCCCGCCGGTCCCGTTCGGAAAAAATCGCCGGTAAAGAGCCACGAGCCCCCGAAATCGAGGGCGAGTATGCTCGCCATTTTCCAGCGCGCTTCCCCGAGGAGTTCGGTCCCCATATTCGACGCCCCGCTGACGGGGTTGGGCTCGTCAGCGCGGAGCCACGCCCCCGCTCCATAGAGGGACCAGCTGGCGCTAAGTGGGTGTTCCCATCCGGCTTGCATCGTGAAAAGGCCGTGGCCGTCGTTCTGGAGGCCCACACCTAGGTCGGTCAGGTCGGATGGCCCTCGGGGCGACGTAATGCCCACCAGACTCCAGTAGGACTGTGCGCCGAGGTTGTCGCGCACACTCTGCGCGATGGTACGAAATTCTCCGGACCGGCTGGGATCAGATCCGTCGTCTCCGGTCGAATAAAGCGTCTGCCACCGTAACGTCCCACGTTCGAATGGTATGTCCATGGCCCACTTGGCTGCCCAGCCCAAGTGCGACCACCCAGCGTCGGAGATGTCCCCTCGGTTCCAGATGAGAAAGAGCGCCGACTCGGCGCGGCCGGTCGCGAGGTGTGCGCGCCCGCCAAGCCACAGGTCCCAGTTTCCGTCGGACGGCCCGGGGCCACCGAATCGGCCATACGAATAGTTGCCCCGGTCTCGTAAGTAGTAGCTACTGAGACCGATCAGACCAGAGCCTACTTCTCGATCCACATCCCCGGTAAAAAGCAGGCTGCTCCCGTTACCCACGATCGTGCGGTCTGCTCGCTGGAGCACGAGTGTCCCCACGCGGTAGTGCCACCCGTCAGCTACGCTCGCTTCGAACGTCACGCCGCCGACTTGGAAGCCCCACGCCGAGTTGGCAAGAGGTGCGCGCGACGCGTCGGAGCGGTCGATGGCCCACAGTGAGTCGCCGAACGTCGGCCGCTGACCGAAACGATCCTCCCAGCCAATGACGCCCGCTCGCAGCAAGGAGTATGAGGTTGGCTTGAACCAAAAGTGCCCACGTCGGAGCTCGACCCGGGCGGTTTTGGCAGACTCCAGCTCGTCGCCGAGGAAGAGATGCCCGACCTCGGCTTGGATGTAGACACCAAATCGGCAGCTCTCACGGTCGTGCAGGTTGAACCATGTCCGAGACCTCTGGGCGGCCACACTGGCGGGGGCAGTCCCGACTCGGTCCTCATGGAACGTGAAGTTCGAGCCGTCGACCATCAGCCGGTGCTGACCGCCCACGGACACCCGCGCGTCACCGATGTCCCATCCGGTCGAACAGCGTGCGATGTCGTTCGCCTCTGCAGGCTGGCCAAACGCGGATGATGCCACCGCCAGCATCCAAAGGCCGAGTGCTCCCCGGTGGAGTCCGGTATTTTGCATAGTTCGGTGATGGAACTGCTCAGTGTAGTCGCCGCTGCCCATCGATCGCAGGCAGCGCCCGAGTTGTAACTCCTGACGGCCGGACGGCCCGAAGGGCTGAGGGGCCGAGGCGTTCTATCCTCAGAGCCAAAAGCGCGACCCCGGTCCGGCACGCCCCAGACGATCCTCGGGATTCGCGAGGTGGCAGTACTCGAAGGACAGGCATCCGAAACGACACAGGCCCTCGCGCAGATCGACTGGGGAGATTGGGTTTCTTCCCAGTCGATCTACCGTCCAACGGCTGACGACCCCTTGCCCTGAATGACGTCCGGGTTCATTATGGACGGCACGCTCACCAAGGAGGCTCGATGAGGAATCGCTATGCTCGTGCGATGTGTGTTATGACGGCCGTGGTCGTGATACTGCTCCCAACAATCGTTGCTGCTCAGAACGCAAGCGGCACTCTGCAAACGGCGTGGGGCGACCCCGACCTCCAGGGTGTATGGGACTATAGAACGCTGACCCCGCTCGAGCGACCGGAAGAGCTGGGCGACAA
>Ga0310124_10000160_pt1 | contig 43675 bp, 37 predicted proteins | sample CB11b_AW_Bot5_MG_FD_203507 | JGI IMG/M metagenome (GOLD analysis project Ga0310124, IMG submission 203507) | Marine microbial communities from Western Arctic Ocean, Canada - CB11b_AW_Bot5 | ecosystem: Environmental > Aquatic > Marine > Oceanic | place: Canada: Western Arctic Ocean | collected... | reverse complement strand
AACGTCGTAAAGAGTTTTGGTTCCAGGCTATTTTCATTTCCTCATGGATTTTTTCTCGACCACGAAGGCTACTTATGGGTAACCGAAGGTGCTCCTGCTGGTGATGCGCGCGAAGTCGAAGGGCTCAAAAGAGGACTTGGGCATCAAGTCTTTAAATTCAGTCAAGACGGCGAAATAGTCATGACTTTGGGGGAGGCTGCCGTTTCTGGATACGGCCCAGCTCATTTTAATGGACCTGCCGGTGTTGTCGTCGCCGACAATGGCGACATTTGGGTGTCAGATGGACATCGTGATGGTAACAACCGTATCGTAAAATTTAACAAAGATGGGGAGTTCCTTCTTGAGGTCGGTGGAGGGGTAGAGTCACGTAGTGGTGACCCTGCAAAATTTAACGATCCACATGACATCACTATTGATGCACATGGTCGAATCCTCGTGGCAGACCGAGGTAATAATCGGATACAAATCTTTGATCAGGATGGCAATCTCATTGCTGTGTGGACCCAGTTTGGTCGACCAAGTACAGTAGTCGTCGACCGAAACGGCATGATCTATGCCGGTGATGGAATGTCGAATGACCAGTGGAATCCTGGATGGGAGCGAGGTATTCGAATCGGCGATGTCGACACGGGCTGGGTTACTGCCTTTATTCCAGATTCTGAGAGACCCGAGGGTACCGGAGTGGAATTCCTCGGGGTTGATTTCGACGGGAATATTTACGCGGGTGAGGTTGGGCGGCGACGGTTAGTGAAGTATGAACGGTTTAGGCCGTAGTGACTTTTGACCTTTTAAGAAAACATTTACTAACGAAGGAGCCACATGCGATCGATTCTATTCCACATCATGTTCCTGTTATTGACGGCGACACCCTTATTTGCGACCCAAAGTGAGTCGCCTGGAGCGAGTGGTGAGCCGTTCAAACTCGGAACCTTTAACATTGGTGGTGTCCAGCAGATCGGAATCGTTTTACGAGATAGTCTGATAGTCGAGATGAACAGTGCGAATGCTGCGCTGGAGGGTGATGCGACTTATCCTGTTATCCCGATGCCAGTTGATATGTTGGAGCTCATCGGTCGATACGAATATGGATTAAAAGTTCGTTTATACGAAATTGTTAATGACTTAGTGGCGAACGACAGACTCATAGGGAGTTTACGCCCTACTTACGTGCATGATGTTGCTGACGTACGAACGCTTGCGCCTATTCTCTATCCTGGCAAGATCTTGAATGCAGCTGTTAATTTCTATAGCCACGTTAATGAAACGGGCAATCCTGAAGAGCGAGCGGCGGCTCGACGCGCTAGACAGGAAAACCGTGGTGTACCTTATCTGTTTCTTAAACCGACGAGGGGAGTCGTTATCGGCAATGGTGCGCCGGTGGTAATTCCAGACGGTCGAGATCGTACCGACTGGGAAGTTGAATTATCTACAGTTATTGGACGAGCGGCGAAGTACGTCAGTGCGGATGATGCTCAAGATCACATATTTGGTTATATGGTCAGTCTAGATATTTCCGATCGGGGTGGACGTCCACCAGGTGGTAATCCATTACGGTCTGACTGGTTTGTAGGAAAGGGTCATGACACGTTTGCACCGATGGGCCCATGGATTGTTCCAAAGGAATTCTACGGTGATCCAATGGAAAACCTTCGTCAGACACTTCGTGTTGGCGATCAGCAAATGCAAGAGGCGACAGCGGGTGACATGATCCATTCGCTGTACGAGTTGATTGAGTACGCATCGTCAATCGTTACACTCTATCCCGGGGATGTTATTAATAATGGCACGTCAGGTGGTGTTGGGATGGGCACGGCAGTACGCGGCGAGCAACAGTTTTTGCAACCCGGTGACGAAATCATTGCAACCATTGATGGTATCGGAACACTGACGATGCCCGTTGTTGGCGAAGAACCTCCGCCTGCTGGCAGTGGCGCCCGCCTACCACCAGTCAGTAGCTACCGTCGTTAATTTTCTGTTAACCCGGTAAGACATAGTAGTTTTAGGGGTACTGATTCAATGATTCAGGCTGATATGTCACGTGCTTGGGGTCTTTCACGCATGGATCGGATCAGGTCATGGATTTGGAATCTGCTTAGCATACGAGTGCAGCGAATTGCCTTAGTTGTAATATGCAGTTCCGTCTTTACTGTCGGCATGGTCGCTCAAACCTTGGAGATTACAGCGTCCACGATTGAAGACATCAACGCAGCTTTCAACAACGGATCGTTGACTTCTGAGCAATTGGTCGAATTATACCTTTCCAGAATTGAGGCGTACGACGATGCAGGGCCAGCTATCAATGCGGTACTTGCGCTAAATGGCCAGGCAGTAGATAGGGCTCGTGCTCTCGATGCCGAAAGACGAGCCAAGGGACCTCGATCGCGATTACATGGGATTCCGATCGTTCTGAAGGACAACATTGATACGGCCGATCTACCAACGACTGCTGGTTCTTCCCTGTTGGCAGGATCCTTGCCGCCAGACGATGCGTTTATTGTGCAGAAATTGCGAGCGGCCGGAGCTATTATCCTGGCGAAAGTGAATATGAGCGAATTCGCGTCGGGTGGAGCCATGAGTTCTTTGGGTGGACCGATTCGGAATCCGCACGACTTGGAGCGGTCTCCTCTAGGGTCGTCAGGTGGGACGGGCGCGTCTATTGCAGCGGCCTATGCACAGTTCGGATTGGGTACGGATACCGGTGGTTCGGTGCGATGGCCTTCGACCGCCAATGGTATTGTCGGACTTAAACCGACATATGGATTGGTGAGCCGTGACGGAATCATTCCACTTGCTCTCTCGTTCGATATGGCTGGCCCAATGGCGCGAAATGTGTATGACGTAGCGGCCGCGTTGAGTGTGATGACTGGTATCGATCCGGCTGATCAAGCAACCGTTCAGAACGAAGGGCGAATCGGCATTGATTACACTGAACATCTTGATGTAACAGCGCTGAATGGTGCACGTATTGGAATCGCACGAGATTTTCTCGACCAAGATTCAGAGGTTGACTGGGTTATTGAAGCTTCGCTGGATGTTATGCGAGGTGCTGGGGCGACTGTTGTCACGGTGCGCTTTCCACAATGGTTACTTGATGCGAATGGGGAATTGTATACAGCAGTCCGTCATCGAGAGTTTCGAGTGCAGATTGCCGAGTATCTCGCCACGCTCGAATCTAAATATCCTAAGACGCTTGCGCAGTTGATTGAACAAGCCACTCGTATGACAGCGCCGAACGACAGCGGACAACCGAATCCAAGCCGGTGGAGCTTGATGCGACGTGAAGAGGACAGTGGAGATCTTGATGATCCTGAGTATCAGGCCGTTCGTGAACATGGTCTAGCTTTGGTACGCGTCTTTATCGATGGCATTCTAGAATCCAAAAAACTTGATGCTATCGTGTATCCGACATCGCCGAGGCGTCCCTCACGCATTGATGCGGATTCGAGTTCTGGTGGTACCCGGGGCGTATCTCCAATTCGGCTAGCGAACCTGACGGGTTTCCCAGATCTCGTGGTGCCAGCTGGATTTACGGGTAACGGTTTGCCGGTCGGTATTTCATTTTTGGGAACAGCGTTTAGTGAGCCTAAATTATTAGCGTTGGGCTATGCGTTCGAGCAAGTCACGAAGGCCCGACGTCTACCAATCAATACGCCGTCTCTACCTAACGAATTTATTGAGATTGGTCAGTAGCTCGAATGAACCTGGAGTTATTTTGGTGACCTAAGGTCTGGTAGCAATGTCACGGAGTTGAAGCTATGTGGTGGGCTGTCCCAAGCTAGAATGACTCCAAAGAAAACACTTTGTGATTCACTGCGTAATGGAGGATGCGATGAGCGAGAGAGCAACAAACATTTCGTGGTTTTGGGTGAAGGTTACTGGAATGGTACTTGTAACGCTCAGCATGACCATGTGCGGTGGTGCAGAACCACCCGTTGAAGATGCCATCGTCGGATCGTCACTGGTCGAGCCGGATGTGTCAACGCTTACACCAGAGGCGACGGATGAAGACATCATGCAACACATGCTTTGGGTCATGGAGAATCAAAGTATTTCGACGGAGTTAACGCAGCACTTCCCAGATATTGACCGTGCTCGTGCATATGACATCCAGCGTTTGCGGTTGGAGCATCGAGAGCAGACAGAGGCGAGAGTAGGTTGGAAAATTGGGTGGTCTAATCAACCGAATCCGCGTGTTGCGATCGATCCAGTGTTTGGACACATTATGGCGTCCAACGTATTGGAACCTGGTCGTGAGGTGTCGCTAGACCACTTGATCAATGGTAGTACTGGCCTCGAAGCGGAGGTTGTGTTCTGGCTGGATAAGGACTTGCCTGGACCTACGGTGACCCGGGACGATGTGCTCGAAGCAACCGCAGAAGTCGCTGCTGCCGTTGAATTAATCAAACCGCGCGTGGCAGCCTATGACAGTGAATCGTCTACGGTGCCGGCTGGAGGCGAGCAACCGATCTCAATTTGGCCCAATCGTCATAACCACGGGATTATTGACAATGTCTGGCACATTGGCGTGATTTTTGGCTCGAATCGGGTTGGCGTTGACGAAGTTGATTTGATGAACGAGCGGGTGTCGATTGCTGTCAATGACGAGACCATCGAGGAAGGGCGTTTCGCGTGGACTATGGGCCGTGATCCGATTCAAGGAGTTGTTTGGCTTGCGAACGAATTGCTTAAGTACGGTTATCAATTAAATGCGGGCGATTTTGTTATTACGGGTTCTGTAGCCTATACAGAATCAGTGTTTCCTGGTGATAGGGCGACCCTGACGTATTCAAGTCTTGGTGCAATCGATATGTCGGTGGCCTCGACGCCTTAGGTGTGTCGATTATTGACGTGGGAATTTGTCTGGATTGTCGGTAAACAATGCATCGACGCCCAGGTTGAACAGGAAATGCCGCATTTCCGCTTCTACATCTGGAAATGGTTGTGTTGACGACGATCGAAACGTATAAGGCGTCACTGATAACCCAACCGTGTGTGCGCGGGCGACAAGCTTAGGTTGCGCGGAGATGATTGATTTAGCCGGCCCAATGCCTGTAGCGAACTCGGCGACTTCCTTCAGCCACTTGTCCGAAATTGGTGCCGTAGGATCTTGTGCACCGAAGAGAAAGATCCGCGGCAGTAACGGCTGCTTAGCGACGATGGTTCGTAGACTCGCTGCATCAAACGACTGGATAATGACTGGCGTTGTTGGGTCAGTTGCCGGTTCGTTCAAACCATTGCTGCGGAGGACTTCAAGTACAAGGGTCGCCATATCAATACCGACTGCCTCATAATCACTCGGACTTTTTAATTCTGGAAAAAGCCCTGCTTGACCGCGGATAAGGTTGATCGCTTCTTGCCAGGTCGGAATTTGGGCACCAGCGAATTCTTTGGAGAACCAGCTCCCAGCATCGAGTGTCTTAATTTCAGCAAGTGTAAAATCTCGTAGTAGCCACAGTCGATAGCTCTTTCCGGATCGTGAGACCGTCGTATAACGATCTGGAAATATTTCTTCCACGTTGGTCGTTCGTTCAAGACTGTCGTCGTGGAGGCATACAAGAACACCATCGCGGGTTACTCCGAGATCTTGTTCCACGAAATCGGCACCTTGGGTGAGTGCCAGTTGGTATGCGGCGAGAGTATGTTCGGGAGCGTAGGCCGATGCGCCGCGGTGAGCGACGAGGGTTTTATCCTGATACTGTAGCGTGGATCCCATAATCGTCAGACTGAAGATGATTACCAGGCTGGACAGTAGTTGTGCGCCGTAGCAGGAAAAAGATGCGTTTCGTGTCATTGATACACCGCCACAGTGTTACGAGGGGTTAAATTCTCACCAGGAATTCGCACCACTATCACCCAAACACAAAGTCTTCTAATACATGTTGAGCAGGCCTAGCGTTTGTGTGTGATTATGTGCGACGATCACAAAATGGCCAAGCTTCTCTTGTTATTCATTTTAGTTCCGGCGACAGAATTAGCGTTACTTATTGAGATTGGGTCTCGTATTGGGACTATCAACACGCTACTCCTTATCGTTGTTACTGGAGTGTTAGGTGCTTCACTCGCGAGTCGCCAAGGGCTTGCGGTGTTACGTCAGATTCAGGACGAGACGGTACGTGGTCAAATGCCTGGCAGTGCAATTGTTGATGGCGTGATTATCTTAGTGGCCGGAATTGTCCTGATGACACCAGGCATTCTTACAGATATTCTTGGATTCTTATGCCTGATACCGGCAACTCGCAGCCTTATTAAAGACCGGCTGTGGCAAATGCTCGAGCGGGCAGTCCACAACAATCGAGCCAGAGTTGTCGTCAACGTGGGTTCGTCAGAGACTCAAGATCATGGACCAAGTGATCAAGATCAATCTTGGCCACCGTCATTTCCACCCCAATAGTGGTGGTGTGGCGTTAGACACGTCATTGTTCGGTTATTCCTGGTTCACATATTGTGATTTTGTGACTACGAGTCTGAGTCGAGCTTGAGCGCCACCGAATTGATGCAGTAGCGGAGGCCGGTCGGCCTAGGTCCATCATCAAAAACATGACCAAGATGTGCGTCGCAACTACCGCACCGCACTTCGGTTCGTCGCATTCCAGATGACAGATCGACTGCTGTAGTGACTTTTGTATTTGCCGCTGGTTCGAAAAAGCTTGGCCAGCCAGTGCCGGAATCAAATTTGGTGCTGGATTGAAAGAGTTCGTTGTCACAACAGACGCATCGGTAAGTACCATCTTGATCGCAGTTGTAGTACTTGCCACTAAATGGCGACTCGGTGCCTCCCTTGCGACATACGTCATATTGCTCATCAGTAAGATCAGCACGCCATTCTGCATCAGATTTTTCTATTGGTTTCGACATCGTTACCTCATAGGCAATCTAGGACACCCTAGGCAGGACCAGGTGAGTTAGTGGGTATTATAGCGTAGAGCTTTATACCGATTCGAAGCTTGGCATTTAGAGATGGATTGTCTTGTGCTAGGATGAGTCGGCATTGATATCTCCTGTGTTCTGATTGTCGTGTGAAATGATTTCTGGGCTGCCTTGGACGACGTGGCTGTTGTTTGCTGCTGGTGTTGGTATCGGTTTGGTTGTCGAAGTCTATTTCGTTTTGTCTCACCGCGTGTCTCGGTCCAGTCGTCGTCCATCGAATCAGCTTTCCCCGCCTCGGTAGGTTACTCAATTTATGGATTTGACAATTATCATCAGTGTTCTCGTTCTCTATCTGATTGTTTTGCTTGGCATTGGGACTTGGGGGGCACGCGATACAAAAAATCTCGCAGGTTACTATCTGGCAAATAAACGACTCCCTGGTTGGGTGGTTGGTTTTAGTTCTAATGCTACGGGTGAGAGTGGATGGCTCTTGCTGGGATTAACAGGTATGGGATACGCAGTCGGGGCTCATGCGCTCTGGGTGGTGCTGGGGGAGGTTCTTGGCGTGACGTGCGGCTGGGTCTTGGTGGCGATTCCCTTTAAACATTTTACTGACCGTTATGGATCTATTACCGTGCCGGATTATTTGGAGTCCAGATTGCGGGATAAGAACCAAGGTCTACGTCTTGTCAGTGCAGTAATTGTGTGCAGTATGGTCATTGCGTATACCGCAGCGCAAATGACGGCGTCTGGTAAAGCGTTTGATGCGTTTCTCGGGACAGGTTACACGGGCGGCGTACTGATTGGAGCGGCGGTGATTTTCTATTACACGACTATCGGAGGCTTTAAGGCTGTTGCCTATAGTGATTTCGTTCAAGGGCTCTTGATGTTTTGCGGCCTTCTTGTGTTGCCAGTAGTTGGTGTCGCCGCCGCGGGGGGCTGGATACCCATGATGAGTACTTTGCGCGAAATTGATCCGAACTTGTTGCAGCCAATGGGAGAGTTTGGTCTTTCGTTGTCAGGAATCTTCAGCGCGTTAAGTTTTACGGGTATTGGTTTGGCATTTTTAGGGGCACCACAATTATTAACAAGATTTATGGCAGCGCGATCTCGCGATGACATTGTTTCCGGTAGTGCGGTGGCTGTCATCACAATCATTGTTTTTGATATTGGTGCCGTACTGACAGGTATGGCTGGGCGTGCGTTATTTCCCGGGTTGCTCGATTCGGAGATGATTTTACCGCATATGGCTTCAGCTCTTCTTCCTTCAGTGTTGACAGGCGTGTTTATGGTAATCGTGTTAGCCGCGATTATGTCAACAGCAGATTCACTCCTCATTCTTGCGTCATCATCTGTCGTGTGTGATGTCATGCAGAAAGTGGTGCGACCGCAGTTCACAGAGTATGAACTGTCACGATACGGCAAAGTCACGACAGTGCTGATTGGTCTGGCCGCACTGACATTTGCGTTAGGAGCAGAACGGGTTATTTTCTGGTTTGTCTTGTTCGCCTGGTCAGGACTTGCATCAGCATTCGCTCCTGTTGTGCTTTGTTCATTGTTTTGGAGGCGGACGACTTGGCAGGGTGCGGTCGCAGGTATGACAGTCGGCTTTTTAGCTACCGTAAGCTGGGTATTGATTTTTAAAGATCGCTTTTACGATCTTTATGAGATGTTTCCTGGTTTTGCTGCAGGATTCATTGTGACCATTGCTGTTAGTGTCATGACGAAACCCAACGATGAGGCGGTACAGGAATTTGACGAAATTTGGAAAGAAGTGAACTATTAAATCCCATGCCGGGATTAGTGTTTCTTCAGCTTCGTGAAAAATGTAGGAGTTCTATTGGATCGTGTCAGTGATATCAGGGCCAGGGGTGGGCGGTGACGGCATAACCAACCAGGCTATGACGTAGGCAGCGATTCCACCAATGATGAAGCCAGGCAAGATGGACAGCACTGTCCACAGGAGACGGGCTGCTGTAGGGTCGACACCGAAGTACTCACCAACTCCACCACAGATACCAGCAATCTTTCGGTTGGTCGCTGATCGTGTAAGGCGCCGATCAGATCTTGCATTCGCCGAAGTTATGGAGTCTGGCATGATTAGCCAGGCTAGAAGATAAACTGCAATACCTCCGAAGACAGCTCCAGGGACAATTGATACGATCACCCAAATGAGCCTGACGATTGTGACTTCGACATCTAGGTACTCAGCGATGCCACCACAAACACCAGCGAATTTTCGTTTGGTGGCGGACCGGCGGAGTTGTCTTGCGTCCAATGGGGGTACCGCGGTGGGTTGTCTCTGATCGGTACCGCACGCCGGGCAGAAATTCGAGTCCGCCGGTAAGCTTTGCTGGCAGTGTCGGCATGTCATAGGGTATACCTAGTTTTGACAGGTTTGAAAAACATTCGTATTTAAAACTATTCTAACACAGCGATCAAAACGCACTCTTTCGCTATTATTTGTTTTGTGGCGAATGTTAAGATTGGTTCAGTTTCTATTTGAGCCTCTTGAATCGATCGGATGAATTGATCGCATAATGTTGTCCGGCCTTCACTCTTGCGAATGTAAGCAATGTGACTGAAGGAGAAACTGTTCGAAAGGAGTTGTTATGCAGAGTTATGTGCTGAATGGCCTATTGGCCAGTTTGCTGTTGTTGGTTCCAGTGGTTGTAGAGAGTGCCCAGTCAGACACGCCGCCGGTGGAACAACAAATCGAGGAGGCGGTCAATCCATTGCCGGAGTCTATGCGCGAGGGTGCTGCTGTATGGGGTTATGATGACGCAGGAACCCTTGTCTTGCTTCGAGAAGGCACCAGTCATATTTCCTGTATTGCTAATGACGCGTCCGTCTTGCGAGGTTACGTTGTCACTTGTTACTACCAGGGCATGGAGGCGTATGTGCAACGTAGTTTGGACCTGACGAAAAATGGCGCTGATACGCCGGAACGTATGAGGACGTTACAAGCTGAACTCGATGACGGTAGTCTCACGTTACCTGACCGCGGTGTTATTTATGAGCGTGCTGGGAATGACCACGAGTTCAGCGATGTTGGTATGAAAGTGTTCTTGCCGAATGCGACTCCGCAATCCACTGGCTTAACTTCGTTACCAAGTCGTCAACACCCCTGGTTGCGAGAACCGGGCACTAGTCAGGCACATATCATGATACCGATGGAATGATTTAGGGTGCCGATCTGTTGTATGTAAGTAGATGTTAGGGTGCTGCGAGAGCGTAAGCACCTCTGTGGCAGTTCTATTGAGAAATCCTGTGCGGCCAAAAGATTATTCGCTTTCGCTACCTAGGGCTGACGTGTTGAAGACACTCTGAATGGTGGAGAGGTCGACACCCAAAACTGTCTGAGCGATTGCATTCAGGTCGTTCGATGAACCTTCGAAATGAAAGGTGCGATGTGCGTGGGTGATGGAGGAATTCGGCGAGAGGGCAGCCGCAGGTGAGGACGTTTCAAGTTCATAGAATGGTCCCAAGGGTGGGGTCGTAGCGTCTGGCGGCCCATCGTTATAACTATTTAAGACATCACCGGCGTAGGGCGCATCTTGAAACTCCCACATGGAGTTCACATAATCGGTGATTCCATCTGGCAGGGTGTAGTGGACCACGGTTAACAGGTTCCGGGACGGATCATAGCTGCCAATGACCGGGGTGGCCCGTTTGGGTGTAAGACCGATCTTGCTGCGGTACTGCCCATCTCCCTTAAAGAACAGCGTGTTGTCCTGCGCGAGTAAACGGTCGTCTGGGACCGTACCGAAGTAAGCATCGTTCACAATGGGGCCCAGATCTTCGACGGATCCGTCACGATATGGAATCACGACCGTGGTCACTGGTGAATGTTGAAACATACCGAGAATCCAGATAGACAGCAGGCCAGTGTCCTTGTTCCAGGCGGTAGTACCTGTGTTGGTAATCGTGTTGTCGGATTTGTAGGCGACCATTTGGACGCTCGAGCCAAGCTCGACACCGAGTGTCTGCTGCAGTTGCGCCTGGTCGAGTAACCGGATGACCCGGTCGATCCGCAGGTCGAACACGGTGCCGGTGTAGTTGGTGACCTGCGCATCATGCCGAAAGGTCACGTGCTGCGCATCGCGGGATAGAATCGCGTACGCATCGGTGTCGATCAGCGATGGTGTTTGCCAATAGTCCAGGTCGAAGGGGTCGCCTGGTGCAAAGAAGATGGAGAATTGCCCGCCTTCGGGACCGAGCCAAAACCGATCCTCACCTCCCAATGCGTTGATATGCGGTTGATGCTCACCCGATGCGATCAAGGATTTATTGAGCCAGCCGTACCCCATGCCGGTTGCGGCATTGGCCGTACTCGTCATGACGCGCCCCTGCCAGGCCGGTGCTACGATGACTTGCGGACCGTCCGGACCATTACCGAGGACAACGACATCCGTATGCTCCTCCAGGAATGCTCGGTCCTCCAGGAATGTGCTTGCGCTGCTTGCTGCTTGTTCCTGTCTTGTCGTCATTTCACTGCACCCCGTAATACTGACAAGCGACGCAACAATTATCCAGGATACTTGTTTCACTCCGTCACCTCATGATGTAGACACGGACGACAGTTTCGTGTTTTCCACGATAAACGAAGCGTATCATGACATCCCTTAGCCGATGACTAAAGAGGGAATCAAGCTCTCTGTTGTATAATCCGCAGCGAAAGGAAGAGAGTGCATTGTATGAAATCGACCTGGATTATCGGTTTTTCGTTCATTTGCCTAGCCGGTTGTCAATCAGTGCAGGAAGAATTTCCTGACGTTGAGAGTTGGACAACAGCTGAGGGCCCGCTCGCAACCCGTTGGACGTCTCAAGTAACGCCAGACGCTCCGCATTCCGAGTACCCACGTCCGCAAATGGTACGCGACGCTTGGATCAATCTCAACGGGTTGTGGGAGTACGCAATTCGTCCACTGGAAGACAGTCAACCGCATAACTTTGATGGGCACATCTTGGTACCGTTCGCTCCTGAGTCAGCCTTGTCCGGAGTCATGCGTTCGGTGGGTGAAGATGCACAGCTCTGGTATCGGCGGACCTTTAATACGTCGGAAATGTCTGGCGCAGGGCGGGTTTTGCTGCATTTTGGAGCCGTCGATTGGCGTGCCACTGTCTGGCTGAATGGTAAGCAGATTGGCCAGCATGCGGGTGGCTATGATGCATTCACGTTCGATATCAGCGACAGTATTGACCCGGCCGTTCCTTTGCAAGAATTAGTGGTAGCAGTCTGGGATCCTGTTGACACGAGCATCCAACCGCGTGGCAAGCAGGTTAACGAACCTGAAGGCATCTGGTATACGTCGGTCACAGGTATTTGGCAGACGGTGTGGTTGGAGCAGGTGCCGGAGTCATCAATTGCCTCTTTGGAGATGACATCGGACATTGATGCCAATATTTTCGGTTTACGTGTGACCGGACGAGGTGTGGCCGATCATTACCAGGTTGAGGCGATTGCAAGTGTCGGCGGTGTGCAGGTTGCAGAACAGCGCGGTGTTGTTGACGATCTTCTTGAATTAGTCATTGACGCCCCGAGGCTCTGGTCTCCAGAAGATCCGTTCTTGTACGACTTAACCGTTCGTTTGGTTGGCGACGGGGACCCAGTGGATGAGGTGACGAGTTATTTCGGTATGCGGAAGATCGCTGTTGCGACCGATGCTGGCGGCGTTAATCGATTATTTTTAAACAATGAACCAGTGCTGATGTTGGGACCACTCGACCAGGGTTGGTGGCCTGATGGCTTGTATACAGCACCCACGGATGAAGCACTACTGTATGACCTTCAAATTACGAAGCAACTTGGCTTCAACATGGTTAGGAAGCATGTGAAAGTGGAGCCAGAACGATGGTATTACCACTGTGACCGTCTTGGGTTACTCGTTTGGCAAGATATGCCAAATGGCGACCAGCACATTGAGCGGACTGCATCCGATCTCGTGCGTTCGAGCGATTCTGCATCGGTCTATCACAAGGAATTGAAGGCGATGATTGACACTCACGCCAATCATCCCAGTATTGTCGTGTGGGTCCCCTTTAATGAGGGTTGGGGGCAGTTTGACACCGATGCAGTGTTGTCGTTGGTCAAGGAATACGACCCAACGCGGTTAGTCGATGGGCCCAGTGGTTGGGCGGACCGAGGGAGTGGCGATATTTACGATTTGCATGATTATCCTGGACCACCGCTTCTAGCTCCGGTGGAATTGGACCGAGCAGTGGTGTTGGGCGAGTTTGGCGGTTTAGGACTGCCACTCGAGGGACACTTGTGGTGGAACAAACGGAACTGGGGTTATCGTACGTATGGGACTACGGACGAATTGCACGCAAGTTACGAGGAATTAATGAAGCGCTTAAGTCCGCTGGTGGCCAAAGGTCTTGCAGCGGCCGTCTATACACAGACGACGGATGTGGAAGGGGAAGTTAATGGACTTATGACCTATGACCGCGAGGTCGTAAAATTTGATGCTGAGTCTCTTACTGCCATTCACCAGGCGCTCTATGCTCTGGTTGCGCCTTGAAGATCTACTACTCCAGACGGAAGTGTTTACCAGATCACGTGGTCTGTAACTTCCACGCGTTTGCCGTCCTGCCCTAGGTCGGTCACATTTAATCCTTCGAGCAGTTCACCGCGATCCCCGAATTGAGTAATTATGCGGTTTGGCTGTCGTACTTCGCTATTGACAAATTCCATCTGAAACGCCACCCAGACTTCGATTTCTCCAGGTTCAAAATTTCGGATGTCGACTGTCACCCCATATTGACCATCGGACACCGTCATGCGGCCTTCTTGGAAGAGCATATCAATTGGCGTCTCGGGATCGAAGTTCATGTCCTTGTGTCGAAGTTCGTAGCCCAGAAGGGCACCATCGCGGAGGTCTGTCGCGCCTGTAATCACAATTACGCCACCATCACGCTGAGCGCTCATTGTTAATTCGATCGTTGGCGGCGGAGTCTCGCATGAAACTATTACGAGCATCCACATTATGCTTGAAAAGATTCGTCGTCGAGGCATAACTCTCAATTACAGTCTGTCATATTTTGTTATCGAAGAATCGCACTGAGTTCAGTTCCATCTTCCCGGAAGAAATTAAATTTAACACGACTATCTTCAGTGCCGTTTAGTAAAAACAACTGAGTGGCTTGTTCGGGGCCATCACGATAGATGGGAAAGAAAACGGTGCTTTTTGGCGAGCCTGCCGATGTCATGGACGGCAGGAGAGCCGTGATGGTTTCATTTCTTAGGTTCACAGTTTGTTGTTCTGCGGTCATGGCGATCGGAATATCACTGATGATCCGGACACTGCCTCGAAAGTTACCTTTGTCGGCTAAATCGACATGGCTAAAGGCTACCTGACGACCAGCTGGCCCACCGTTTGTGACCCCTCCCACAAACGTAGGGTTGCCCCAGATATCCTCTTGGCCAAGCTGGTCGGTAGCTGCTTGCCCGTTTTGTTGTGCGATTCCGAAAGTCGGGCTAAGCACGGCGAGGGCGATTAGTGGGATGCTGATTCGGCATATGAAGTTAAAGCCCATGCGAACCTCCTTCACAGTTGTCAGTCAGGACGTGACCATCATAGTTACTAATGCTCAATACTTAAAGTCTGAACGACTCTTAGAATGCCAGCACGTTGCGCTGGGTTCTGGTTAGGTTCTGTTCTTCGCACCAGAGGTCGAGTTCGAATGAGGCTAGGTCGTCGACAATCGGAACAGCTAATCCATGCTCTCGTAAATCGATGGTTTTGAGATAGTGTTGGCACTGTTTGCAAATTTCAATACGAATATATGGGAGTGACTCACTGACGTGATGTGTCAGATGTTCAGTGTTGGTTTCAAGGCAATTTACGCAGGTTGTTCGAGAAAAAGGCCATTCACGCGAGCACAGCGAACAGATTAGCAGTCGCCGACCTTTGATTTCGAGTTCATCCGAGAGGGTGGCAAGGTGTGGAGGCCATCCGCAATGAGGACACTTAGCCTGCTGCCATATTGCGCTACCTTTTTTGCATTTTGACGCGATCGCCTCCACGAGCGGTTGCAGATAAGCCTGCGCGAAAAACTCTAGTTGCGGGGAAGCGCACCCCATCTCTGACGCGATATTGTCAAGGTCTTCTCGCTGAGCGACATTTTTTAAGAGGTGAACAAGGAGTTCTTGAGGAGCCTCAATTAGATTCTTGGTCAGAGATTCCAGTCGCCTTGGGACAACTACCGACAGCCCGCGGAGAAATCGTACAAAGGCAGATCGTAAAGACGTGACTGGAAGGGCGTCTAGGCAGATAAAGGGCAAGTGATCGCCCTGAGCCTTTACCTCATCAAGCCAATAGGCTGTCAAGCTTCGTCGATATATCGGTTCCTGTAAGTCCAGGAGCTTCACGTAAAACTGCAGTACTTCCGTGGCGTGGGGTTGCTGCTTTACAAGCGTAACAGCGCGATTTCGTCTGCGATTCCAACGAAGGCCAGGGTCTTCCCGAGGTTGTTTCATCTGGTGAGTTGTGCCCTGCAGCCGTGATCGGTACTCATGCGCATTCCGAATTTTTAGCTGCCGAACTGCTGCTTGTGCAGGCCGGAGGTCAAATCCTAGCAGGCTGACCGATAACCCGCCAACGGTGGGTGCTTTTAGAAAATTTCGTCTTGAGAGGTCCATGGTTCTATCAACGATGATCTATATACGGGAGAACTTTCACGTCTCACTGATACCGCCAGGACGGCGTCAGTATAACAGGTCAAAGTCGAGAAATGAGGCGAACCTCCTATTAGCTGGTGGAAAACAACAACCTTGCTAGGTCTAATTAGGCTAATTATGGGACATAGGTGTGACCAGGGTTGAATACCAGAATAGTTACAGGCTTACTCTTCACAGACAGTGCTTGCGGTATCGTGACCGGTTTAACATTGGTCGCTGTAGAGCTTGCTTTTCTGGCTGGCTTGGGGAATCTTGGTCCTGAGGATTCCCCAGGGATTCTTGGCGTAATATTTCTCTGTTATTTTTTCGCTCTGTCTGGGCCTAGGTAATATTGTCCTTCAAAATAACAACAAATAGTTACCACCCAACACGAGTCTCAACTTCTCGATTCACTAAATCCGATTGCAGAAACTTTAGTTTCATCACATCATCCTGAACCACCATGTACGCGCTTTCCATCCAATGCGAATGGATGAGAGTCTGATCCGTGGTTTCAAACAGCCCTTTATTGAAATAGGTAATATGTGCCGACTGTCCCTCGATGGAGACAACAAAGTCAGACAGGGTCCACCTTGTGCTCACCGTAGTTTTTTGAGTTTCTAGAATGAAAGCATCAAAGGTATCCAAGGTGAAATCTTGACCCATTTCAAAAACATGGAAGTCGTCAGTGACGATTCCAGACAGTACGTTCTTGTCGTACTGCTCGATGTCAAGCAGCTCAAAGAACTCCTGCAATTTTGCGATCACTGCCTCTTCCGTCATTTGTACTGATTGATTACAGCTAACGGTCAGCAACAAGAGTGAGAGCAAACATAAGTTGCGCATTATTGTTCGAGCTCCGCGAAGGCTTTCGTCACAAAATCGGTCAGGCCGCCGATCATCTGTCCGGTTGAGCCTAGGCGTGGATTGCGGTCATACTCGTCGTACAGGTTCGGCAGTTGCAGGGTTTCGACCGTGTCGTCAATGCCGCGACCCATTAACTTGGCTTGACGGATGGCGGTCACCAGTTCATAGGTGAAGTCTCCGAATTCTGAGAATGTCGCCCAGTCCGTTACTGTTCGATGACCCGGGATGACGGTATCGACCCCCGAGATGCCGGCCAGAGCATCCCGTACTGTGTCGGGATAGGCGAGTACGCTCCCACCGTTGTTCCGGTCAACAATGGGGACACTGCTGGAGGCAAACAGGTCTCCCGTGTGGACTGTACGGAGAGCCGGAAATACCACAAATGCATCGCCGTTAGTGTGCCCGCGACCGAAATAATACAGATCAATTTGATCGTTTCCTTCGAGCAGACTGATCTGGTTTGCAAAAGTTGTGGAGGGGAGATAGCGAGCATTGTCCCCATCAAAGATTGGCATACGTTGCATGTTGGCGTCTGTGTTCCTATGAGCCACGATTTCAACCGGCGAAGAGAACTCATCGTTACTGCCGACATGATCGCCGTGAGTATGGGTGTTAATGATCATCGTCACCGGTTTATCGGTCACCGTCTGAATCTGATCGAGAATCGGTTGACCCCAGTCGGAGAGTTTGGTGTCGACGACGACCACCCCGTCACTCGTAATAAAGGCCGCAGTGTTTCCGCCGCCGCCCGTGATGACGTAGAGGTTGTCCTTTACCTGTTCGAGTCCAGCGATGTTTTGTTGAGCGTGCGGCGGCGCAATGGTGATGGCCAATATACCACCCGCGAGAAGACTGATTAGTACGGTGCTTCGCATGAGGCACATCCTTTCATACGGTAAAGAATACTCTTTCCACGAACCAATAGGCACCCGCCAGCATGACCACGACTGAGCCAGTGATGGTAATTCGGTGACTGGCTACGGTACTTCGCTGGCGAATAGCTGCCAATCCTGTTGCCATTAGAACCACGATAACAAGTTGTCCGAGTTCGACGCCGATATTAAATGACGCTAACGTCCACCCAAGAGCCCGGCGTGGCAGGTCCATGTCTGCGAGTACACCGGCAAACCCGAACCCATGGATAAAGCCAAAGGCGAGAGCAATCCAGGCTCGCAGGTCACGTCCTTCTTGACTCACCAGTAAATTATCGGCTCCCACATAGATGATGCTCAAGGCAATGGCTGGTTCGACGACGCTTGCCGGTGGCGTGACCACGCCGAGCACGGCGAGGGACAGCGTGACGCTATGCGCCAGGGTGAACGCCGTAACGATCATGATCAGTGACGAGAGACTACCTCCAAGCAACAGCAGCCCAAGTAGAAAGAGAATATGGTCAGGTCCAATAACAATATGATGGATACCGACTGGCACAAATCGACGAACGAGAGCCCAGCGGCCATCGCTCGTGCCCGTGAAATACTCGTGTTCCAAGTGGGACGGGTCAAAAATTCGCTGCGCCACCAGTTCCCCTCGCTCGTAAATATTCAGAAAGGTGAGGTGATTGGGGTCGTAGGGAAAGAGTGAGGCTTGCACTGCAAGATGACCCGGCTCGTCGTCTAGCCCGTACTGCATCTCAAGTTTGACCGATTGTCGCGAGGGGAGGACAGCGATCTGTCCTGCATCGAAGTGAACAAGGCGGTTATCAATGCGTAGCGTTAACCGATCTCGTAACAGATTGAAGAGGTTAGTCCGTTCCACCTCCACACGATCTTGCTGTAAAAGTTGGGCAGGATCCTCAATGCCTAATTCGTAAGCAAAATCAATTGCGTGTACCACAAGCGTGGCCTTAATGTGTCCATCACCTAGATTGAGATCGAGATAACTGAACGGAGCAGGATGGGCGACAGCTGACTGTGGCAACAAGCTCACATGGATAACTGTCACCGCTAACAGATAGTACAGGCGAAACACAGGGTTGCGAAACATTCAATGTGTAAGTTACCGTACTTGCTCAATACTTAGATCGGTTGAGTTTAAAAGGGCTATTCGGTCTTTCTTGTGTGTCTTCCCAACTTAATGATTTGTTTCTGATGTTTTTAAAAATTGAGCGAAGTGCAGGATAATGACTTGGTGGACTCTGGGCAAGGCATGACATTCTTTCGAGTGCTCCTTAATCGATCAGCAGTCGCCGCACTGATTGGCTTACTCATGGTGTTAGGGGTGGGCCAGGTGCAGGCGAACGAAATGATTGAGTCGGTTCAAGGGACCAGCCAACTTGAGGGTCTGGACCAGCGTGTGATCGACTTTGGAGGTGTGAATGTCGGGTCCAACGCGACTGCGACACTTACCATTACTAACAGTGGTACTGCGCCACTAACGTGGACGGGACTGGACACAGGCGCAAGTATGGTTTCGTCCAGTGCGGTCAGTGGTACCGTGGCTGCTGGCGCATCCATGACGATCACTCTGACGTTTACGCCCACAGTGGCCACCACGTATAGCGGTGTGCTAACCGTCACCGGCAACCAGACCAGCGGTACGAATACCATTACCTGGACGGGAACTGGGACGACGCCTGAACCAGCCGCAACCCGGATCATAGGGCTTTCTGGAACCACGAATTTTGTCACTACTACTCCGGATGGGATCTACGGTCCGCCGCCACCGGTTGCTCCCGCAGTCGTCCGTCGAGACAACCAGGGACGAGTGACGGTACGAGCTGTACGTCTCGAGGAGTCACTGCGTGTTGATGGTCAATTGGACGAGTCGATTTACGCCAACGTGGCCACCGTGTCTAATTTTCTTCAACAAGAGCCACGAGAAGGTGACCCGTCAACTGAAAAAACGGAATTCTGGGTTTTCTTTGATGATGACACTTTCTATCTCTCAGTGCGGGTTTGGGATTCTGACATGGCAAATGTGGTGACTAGGGAGATGCGGCGTGGCCATTCCGGAGTTTCCCAGGACGATAGCATCACGCTCACGTTGGATACATTCTACGATCGACGGAATGGTTACTATTTTCAAACCAATTCCAGGGGAACCATTTATGATGCGCTCGTTGCTGACGAACGCAGCGAAAATATGGATTGGGATACGGTGTTTAGGACCAAATCTGCGCGGTTCGATTGGGGCTGGAGCATGGAGTTGGCGATTCCGTTTAAATCACTACGCTATCCAGGAAACGGTGAGCAAATCTGGGGGATCAACGTTCGACGGACGATGCCGCGACAAAACGAGCTGGCTTACCTGAGTCCGCCACCGGCCTCCTATGGCCGTGTCGGGATCTGGAAATTTTCATCTTCAGCAACACTGGTTGGCGTGGAAGCTCCACGTCGTTCAATCAATCTCGAATTCAAACCGTATGGGATTGCAGACTTAAAGTCTGATACCACCGTGAGTCCGGCAATCAACAATGAGTTCACCCGCACCGGTGGCTTCGATTTTAAGTACGGGCTTACCAGAGGATTAGTCGCGGATTTTACGTATAAGACAGATTTCGCGCAGGTCGAAGTCGATGACGCGATCATAAATCTAACGCGGTTTGGTATGTACTTTCCAGAAAAACGGCAGTTTTTCTTGGAAGGGCAGGATCTCTTTTCGTTTGGCGGCGCAGGTCCTCGGTTTTCTGGCACTCCGCCTGGAGACACACCGGTCCTATTTTTTAGTCGCCGAATTGGTTTGTCCGATGGAACACCGGTACCCATTATTGGTGGGGGACGAGTGACCGGACGAGCTGGACCATACAGCATTGGCTTACTCAACATTCATACGGAGGAATCGCCCAGCATGGGCGTTGGAAAAACAGCATTCTCAGTCGTCCGGTTGAAACGGAATATTTTTCAACGGAGCAGTATTGGCGTGATCGGGACACACCGCTCCCTGAATAAGCAGGGAACCGGTTCGAATGAGGTGTATGGTGTTGATGGCAGATTGGCACTCCTGTCAAACTTCTTCGTCGATGCTTACTATGCACGTTCAGATACAGTCGGTCGTACGGGTCAAGACGCGAGTTATCGTTTGCGCATTGAAAACAATGGCGATCGATACGGGTTTCAAGTCGAACATCTCCTCGTCGGGAAAGATTTCAATCCAGAAGTTGGCTTTCTCCGCCGACACGATTTCCGTCGAAATTTCGGGCAATTGCGTTTCAGTCCTAGACCAGAGTTGGATTCGGTCGTCCGTAAGTACACCTACGAAGTGAATTTCGATCAATTTGCGTCAGATTCCACTGGTCTCATTGAGAGCCAAGAAATTAAAGGTCGGTTTCGGACAGAGTTCCAGAGTGCTGATCGTATTGATCTGGACTACGTGAACCAGTACGAATTCCTAACGAAGCCATTCAAGATCACCGACGGTGTCGTGATTCCAGTTGGCGGGTATTACTTTGAAAATGTTCGGGCAAGTATTCTGTTCGCTCGACACCGGCGGTTTAGTGGCACGCTCAAAATACAGGCTGGCGATTTTTTTAGTGGAAAACGAACAGAGGTTAGTTATAGCGGTCGGGCACAATTGACTACAGGATTTGTGATTGAGCCAAGTGTTGCTGTTAACTGGATTGATTTACCGCAAGGAAAATTTTCAACCGAGATCGGTCGGATGCGTCTCATCTATTCGATGACGCCTCGGATGTTTGTTGAGGCCCTGTCACAGTACACCTCGAGGGATAAATCCGTCAGTTCGAATGTGCGGTACCGCTGGGAGTATCAACCGGGCAGCGATATCTACATCGTGTACAGTGAGGGCCGTGATTCGCGAATGCGTGGATTTTCAGGGCTCCTAAATCGTGGCGTCGCCATTAAATTTTCACGACTCTTACGCTTTTAGCGTTCGCTTACAGTTTTCCCAACGTTTATACCGTCGGTAGGGTCCATGGCTGTCGATAGTGTGCTCGCATGAGGCTATTCGCCTGCGCATTGTCCGTGAATTGTGCCTTGGCAGCGTTCCAGTGCACTTTTTGATTGGTGCGGAATGCGATATTGCCAAGATGAGCGTTTACTGCAGCCAATTGTCCTATTTCAGCATTGCAACGGGGTTGGCTGCGAGTCTTCATGCACTCGATGAAGTTCTGTGTGTGTTGATCGAGGCCCGCTGCCCCAGGGCGCACGCGCTGCGTTGGGACCGGTTCCATCTTGTAGTAGGGCGCGGAATTGCGCGTTCCAGTTTCTGGAAAAACTTCCCACTTTGCGCGGTCGATGACGAGTGTGCCTTCGTTGCCAATAAATGCGACACCATGGTCCCGTTGGAAGGGACCGAGTCCGATGCCGACCGCGTGCTCCCAGATCATGGTGAAGTCCTCATATTCATAGATCGCTTGGAGGGTGTCAGGTGTTTCTTCGGCATCGTCGGGATACGCGAACTTACCGCCACTGGCAATGATCGAACGTGGAGCGGTGACGTTCATGCCATACAAGACGATGTCGATCAAATGCACACCCCAGTCCGTCATTAAGCCGCCAGCGTAGTCCCAGAACCAACGAAAATTGAAGTGAAAGCGATTTTGGTTAAATGGTCGGAGCGGGGCCGGTCCCAGCCACATGTCGTAATTTACCCCGGCAGGAGCAGGTTCATCAGGGATGTTCGGGATAGCAGGCATCCAGTTCATGTAGGCCCAAGCTCTCGCCGTACGAATACGGCCAAGTTTACCTGATCGTAGAAACTTGATCGCGTCATCCCAGTGCACACCGCTCCGTTGCCATTGTCCGACTTGGACGACTCGGTCGTAACGTTTTGCGGCAGCAACCATGATCTGACATTCTTCAATGGAATTGGCCATTGGTTTTTCGACGTAAACATCCTTTCCGGCCTCACACGCCATGACCATCTGCAAGCAGTGCCAATGGTCAGGGGTGCCGATGACCACGGCATCGATGTCGCCATCATCCAGTACTCGCCGGAAATCTTCGTAGAGTGCTGGCTTTGTGCCCGTGGTTTGTTCAACGTCTTGGGCACGTCGCTCGAGCACATTACGATCCACGTCGCATAGGGCCACACATTCCACTTCGGGGAGTTTCAGTAACGAGGTCAGGTCGGAGTACCCCATGCCGTTGCAGCCGATCACGCCGATCGCAATGCGATCACTTGGTGCGACGCCCCAAGGACGTGACGCGAACGTTCTGGCTTCGGTGAGCTTGGCACCTGCGATGGCAACTGTGCCACCAAGAAGAAATGCACGTCTTGTCGCTTGCATAATTGATTACCTCATAGAGTTTGGAGGGTAAGTTATGGTGTGCTTAGAAAGGCTCTAATCTCTTCAAAAGCACGGTCCTGTTCACATCGGAACGATTGGTGTCCGCAGTCGTTGTCCAGGACCAGCGTTTGTGAATTCGTTAATTCAGCGAAAGTTAGTGCTGGGCCCGGGGTGACCATATGGTCATAGGTGCCCACGACAGCGAGCATCTCAGCTTTGACGGCGTCTGCAGTGGCTGGCCATTCACCATCAAAGGGTGTCGAAACGTCGTGCGCAATCATTGCTTTGAGTTGGGCCACGCGGTCATTAATAGCGAGTGTCATACCCCCTGCCCGTCCATCTTTGAGTAACGCGGCACCTTGGTCGTGGGGATCTTGTCGCGCATGGAAGTCCGGTGAGTATAGGGCAAGGTGGCTGATCATCCCGGCGACTTCAAGCGCGGTGGTTTCATTGCAGTCGCAATCGAGTGCTTGTTCCAACGCTATCAATTGGGTAGTCCATAAGAGCAAGTCGTAGGAGGCCAGTCGTGGTGAACCAACAATCGGGACGGCGCGATCCATGAACTCCGGGTAGGTTGTGACCCATTCGTAGGCTTGCATTCCACCCATGGAAATGCCGATGACCGCATGCAGATGGGTGATACCAAGCACTTCGGTCAGTAGTTGGTGTTGCGACTGTACCATGTCACCAATGCTAACCACAGGAAAGTTACGTTGTGGTTGCTGGGTGCTATTGGATGGGGATGATGAGATTCCGTTAGCTAGGGCGTCAACGGTAATGAGGAAAAACTGTGAGGTATCGACTGCACCCACAGCATCGCTAGTGAATAGCTCTTCGGATGTGCCGGTGAACCACGTTGGAAACAAAATAGCGTTTGATCGGTCTGCATTCAAAGTACCCGCGGTTCGATATGCGATTTCGGCATCTTGAATCACATCGCCATTTTCGAGTTCAAAATCTCCCAATTTAGCAATTTGAAGTGGGGGAGCCTCGGCTGCATGAAGCGTTACCGAGAGTAGTAGACAGACAAGCATGAAGACGGATCGCATAATATTTGGTTTCCTCCAGTTAGTCAGGACTCGTTAATGATCAATGTTTTTAACCTTCTGATAATTGTTCGAGGTCAACCGATAGTTCAGCTGCAAGGCGCTCTCCATTTGGGTTCGTGTATGTGACGACTCCTGTAATTGCTTGGACTGCGGACGAGAACTCACTTAAAGAACGGCTGTCGTGCGTTGGCCTATTGAACACCACCTCCGTGTGTTGCCGAGTCGTCTTCCACTCGCTCGTTGGGAATACAGTGGCGGTGACCTGGCTTGGAAACCATTCAATATTGGAAGGCAGCACTGTCCATTGCAGAATCATCTCCGGTTTGACCCTGGCCGTAGATGGGTGCACGCCTGTCCGTAGTTTTGCACTGAAAGGCCGGTTTGGGGCATCGAGACGGGTGGGAACTCGAGTCGACCAATTCTCGAAACGCGCAACGTTACCATGATTGATGAGCCGTGTTCCGGATATTGAGACTGGTAGTAGTAATTCAATGAATGCTTGTCCGGGTAGGCACTCTTCTTTACACGCTAGCCAATTTACCGTGGCCGTTAAATGCCATTCATGATCTGGATCATGGTTGGAGGCCTGCACGTCGGTCTGCAGCAAGACCTGATCGCGATAGCCATAGCCCTCTATTGCGTCTGGTGACGTGACACGAATGGGGGATGGCCAGCGAAGGCGACCATTTACAAAATCAGGAGGTAATGCGAAATTAACCTGAGTCGGGTCACCAGATGCACCTGGATTTTTCCAGTAGATAAACCATCCAGGTTCGATGTCAAGCAGTACTCCAAGTTTAAAGTCGTTTCCAGACTGTATGATGGAAACATCGGCAATCAGTTCGACGTCCACCGGTGATGCTTGTGGTGGGAGGAGTCTGATCTCAGCCAGTTCCTGATTTTGAACACTCGATTCCAAATCGGTTTCGGACGGACGTCCACATCCAAAAGCAAGGCCGAGCACTAAGGTGCTAGTCGTAAAGCTTACAAGTGCGCTGTGGCTCACTGCTCTCACATCTTTCGAAGGTTGGTAGGACATGTCGAAGACTCAAGGCTAAAGGCTGCTTATCTCTGAAGTCAACCAAAGGATGTTCCAGAAAACAACAATTGTTGTACTTTCTTAACAGTCGATGGTTTGAGGTCCGCTATGTGATATTTTTCTAAGGCAAATGCGTTGCTCTTCGTCTGACTAGGCTGGCCCAAGGGAGGCTTCGAATGTTTTTTTTGTTGAATGGCACCGTTGCACGGGTACTGCTGATCGGATTAATTTTTGTTGCCAATACCTTACCGGTAGTTGCACAAGATGGCCCGTCAGGTCGCGTCGAGGCCCTCACGGCAGAAGATTATGCCCAAGCCGAACAATTCATGAGCTATAACACCGCACCCCTGGTCTCGGGTGCGACCGTGCGGCCAACTTGGTTTGAGAATGATCGTTTTTGGTACCGCAATATAACAAACGAGGGTACCGAGTTCGTGTTGGTTGATCCTCTTGAGGGTACACGTCAATTGGCATTCGATCATGCTCGACTGGCCGAAGCGCTATCGGCAGCGACTAACTCCACGTACCGTGCCGAGACGCTCCCTTTTGAAGTGTTCGATTTTGCATCTGACGGCGAGACTGTCGTGTTCGGGCTTGATGATAAGGCGTGGCGTTGCGATGTAGGAGCGGCTGAATGTGTGACCGGGACGCAAGGCGCAGCAGGGTCACATGAACAATCACGAAATGATGCTATATCCCCAGACGGTAGTCTTGCTGCATATCTTCACGAACACAACATTTGGGTGCGGAATGAGGAGACAGGTGAAGAAACACAAATCACCTTCGACGGTGTCGAAAACCTTGCCTATGCCACTGACAATGCAGGCTGGCGTAGAAGTGATCGTCCAATCGTAGTGTGGTCTCCAGATTCCAAGAAGCTGGCTACTTTTCTGCAAGATCAGCAAGATGTGGGGAAGATGCACCTTGTGGAAACGCGGGTAGGGCACCCGATCCTCCATTCGTGGGTGTATCCGCTCCCTGGTGATGAAGTCATCACAACAATTCAGCGGGTCGTGGTAGATGTCGAGGAAAAGCGCGTTATACGTTTCTTGATGCCGGCTGACCAACACCGGTCCACACTCTGTGACGATTTGCCATGTCGAGGTGTGTGGCGCGACGTCCAATGGCATCCGGATAGTTCTCGTGTGGCCTTTGTCTCAACGTCTCGCGATCACAAACAGGTACACTTGAGGATTGCTGATGCAGTGACTGGAGAGATTCGTGACTTGTTCGAAGAGGTTGTCGAGACGTTCTTTGAATCAGGCAATGGGATGGTGAACTGGCGTTATTTGCCACGTTCTAACGAGATCATTTGGTTTTCGCAGCGTGATGAGTGGGGCCATCTTTATCTCTACGATCTTCAGTCAGGAGAATTGAAGCGGCAAATTACGACTGGTGCTGGTAACGTGACGCAATTGTTACGGGTCGATGAAGAAAACCGGTTGCTGTATTTTCTTGGTGTCGGACGAGAACCCGGACGGAATCCCTACTATCGTCATCTTTATCGTGTTGGTTTCGACGGTCAGCAACTGAAGTTGTTAACCCCTGAGGACGGCGATCACAATGTGACACTTTCGCCATCGGGTCAATTTTTTATTGATCGTAATTCAGAACCGGACGTGCCCCCGATTGCAACACTACGAGCGGCAGACGGCCAACATATATTGACGTTAGAGCAAGCGGACCTCTCTCGACTAACGGCCACGGGCTGGCGCCCACCGCTTCCATTCACGGTCAAGGCGCGGGATGGCGTAACTGATTTACATGGTCTTCTGTTTCGACCAACCAATTTTGATAAAAATCGTCAATATCCGATCATTAATCAAATTTATCCTGGCCCCCAAACAGGAAGTGTCCGTGGCCGTAGCTTTGCAGCGTCGCGTGGAGATGCGCAGGCATTGGCCGAACTAGGTTTTGTTGTGGTGCAGATCGATGGGATGGGCACACCCTGGCGTTCTAAATCATTTCATGATGCGTATTACGGCGACATGGGAGACAACACGTTACCAGATCAGGTGACAGGTATGCAGCAATTGGCTGCACGATTTGCATGGATTGATCTTGAACGGGCCGGTATTTATGGGCACTCAGGCGGTGGCTATGCAACGGCGGCAGCTATGTTCAGGTACCCTGATTTTTTTAAAGTTGGTGTTTCTGGAGCGGGGAATCATGACAATCGCGTCTATGAAGATGATTGGGGAGAGAAATGGCAGGGTTTGCTGACTCGCGCCGGGGACGGTTCGACGAACTACGATAATCAGGCCAATCAGAACATTGCAGAAAATCTATCGGGTAAACTGCTGCTCGCTCATGGGACGATGGACACCAACGTGCCCATGTACAACACTTTACTCGTCGTCGATGCGTTGATTAAGGCAAACAAGGATTTTGATTTGCTTCTACTCCCAAATCGAGGACATGGTTTTGGCAATGAGCCATACTGGATCCGGAAGCGATGGGATTATTTTGTCAGGCACTTACTCGGGGCAGAACCTCCCCAAGGATATGCACTTCGACCGACTTCGAGTACTCGCTAATTCATGACATCGCGCTTATTGCGTAATTGTTGCGTTCACTAGCTGGGCAATTGCGGCGAGGGTGGTTTGTGCAGAAGCCAAGCCCAATCGAAAGTCGTCGTCGGTGAATGTGTCAAACACATCAGTGGGTTGATGCCAATGTGGATCCCATCCGGCACCGATGTGAGCGCCACGTTCATTCTCCCGTAAGCTGATGGCCGGCACCAAGTCCATAAAAGGCGTTGAATCGGTATTGGTCATGTGCGGACCAACCGTGGCTGGATAATCGGTTGCGTATGCATCATTGGTGGCCTTGAAAAAGAAAGCGAGAGCCCGAGCCTCAGGCGCCAATTCCGCAGTGGATTGGAATTCAATATTGATGTCCGCTTCAGGTCGTTGGTCTGGACTAACGGTTCCGTCGGCCCGTGGCGCACCGTGATCGAAGAGCATCATGTCGTGTTGCACCATGCCGAGCCATCGCGGTTCCGGATAGTTACCAGAACCCGGTGGGACTTCTTGCCCCTGTAATCCTACCCGTTGTTCGACGTACGCTCGACTTCCGTTGAGCCCCGTTTCTTCGTTGTTCCAGAGGGCAAAGCGGATCGACCGCTCGGTCTGGACATCAGGAGCGTTAAAAATACGTGCCAACTCCAGCACAATTGCCGTGCCAGAGCCATCGTCGTTGGCTGCCTCTCCCCATCCATGGCCGTCCATATGGGCACCGATAATGTACATTTCACCGGGATTCGTCCTTCCGATTTTCGTGCAATAGACTTCCTGTCGTGGACCATTAGTCGCTGGTTCACGATTTAATTCACGTAAACGTTCGTTGGGCTGATTCTTTGGATCGGTATTCACGCCAGTGGCTCCACGATAACCAAAGATCGAACTTCCTCCTGGACCTGACCCGTTCCGCCCAATCTGTTTGCCTGTTGCTGTGGGGCCATCGACATTTAATGGAGTTTGCGATCGGCGGCGTGATGACCTGTTGCGTGGAGCTGGATCGTGGATGTAGTCAATTCGTTCAGTGGTTGTACAGCCGACACTTTGCAGCTGAGCTTCAATCCAATCAATCGCCTGACGATTGCGTTCAGTGCCTTGCCGTCGATCGCCGAACTGGGTCAAGCCTTCAAGCGTCGTCTTGTACTGCGTCAAATCTAGGCGGCTTACCAAGGTTCTGACGTCCTCGTTGCTCGGATCAGGTTGCTGCGCTTGCGCCATTGTTACTGAGGAGGTCGCGACTAGTAGCAGGGAAGTGATCAAAAGAAAAACGTTTATTCGCATGACGTGAAACCTTTCTTGTCCACCTTTGTCAGTTATCCTGAAGTGCCGGATTAATATACCCGGCTGGTAACACGCGGTCAGGGTCAGGTCGGATGCTCAGATACGTGACGTGATCTTCAATGTGTTGCCAGCCATGAAACAATCCTGCTGGAATGACGATAATGTCGCCTACTGACACCTGACGACTATACCCATCACGTGTGGTCGCCGAAGCACCTGGCCCTGCGAGGATGGTTACCGAGTCGCTGTCGGGTGGTCGTGCGACTACATCAAGTAGAGTACCGCCTGTTGTCAGCGTTCCAGAGCCCGACACAACATAGTACACCTCAGTGACTTTTGAATGCGTAAAGCCGGTGACGGCATTTCCGTCAGGCTCTACAGGACCACGATGCAGGATCCCGATCGCGACTTGCGAATGTCCAGTATCGACGACCCTCACCTGTCGATCGACACCACCATCAGGGTTGTTGAGCACCGCTTCAATCTCTGCCTTGAGAATATCGGTTGCTGACAACGTGTCTGGAGGCTCCTGAGCCATCGCGACAATCGACAGTAATAGGGTGCAGCTAATGAGCGTCGTTATTAAATTTCTTGGCATTCCGATTCTCCAAGTGTGTGTTTTCCTGCATAATCCGCGATTAACACGAAAACCGTTTAAGGGTCTTGTGGTGTACGAGAACGGCGTTCATATTGTTGCCTGAGTTCTTGGGAAAGAGGGTAAACGTCCCGAAAACGATGGTCTTGCGATCGCAAGAGCTCTCGCTGATAATTCTCCGCCAAATCTCCTGCGGCAGCCTGCTCTAGGATTGTTTCCACGAGATGGGCTGGGAAAAAGAGTATTCCTTCCTCTTCTGCGACGACGATATCTCCCGGCAATACGGTAACCGTGCCGAAACGAATTGGCGTGTTCCAGTCTACGCCGAGCCAACTCGTAGTATGTACATCGAAGAATCGCGCGAACACCGGAAAGTCTGCGAAGTCATCTCCTTGGAGTTCACGAAGATCGCGGCTCCCACCATCGATCACGACACCCGAAGCTCCCCGCAGCTTGATCCCAAGAGCCCCCATGTCGCCAAATAAATTGTGGCCGTCATTGCCTCCCAGGTCTGCAACGATCACATCACTTGGCTGGGCTTCTTCTGCTGCTCGCGCGTAGTACCGACGATCCCAGTCACCTTCTTTGGCGAGTGTATCAATCGCGTCGACAAAGTCAGGACGTGGAGGGAGGAACCGCATCGTTAAAGCACGACCAACAAGCCGAGTCCCAGGTTGGGTACTAGTAAACCCTCGGACATAGTTGACTTTATAGTCGCCGAGTGCTCCCCAAATCTTTTCAATTTGCAGTGTTTTCAGTTGGTCGAGTTGTGCTTGGGTCACGGTCGTCCGTTGCGAATCAAGTACATCCATAATTGCGGAATAAGACGTTCGATTGGCACGAAAGCCGTCTGGAACTGGGACAGGAACCGGGAGTTCTTGTGCGAAGCTATTCGCTCCAAGCAAAAGGTATGAAAACGCAAGTAACGAGAGGACCCATGAACGCATGAACAGTCTCCTTGAAGGGGTAAACAATACTGGAATGCGAGCAGAACTATCCTATTACACGTAAGAGCTTTTGAACGGCTTCAGGATCACGTGTGTGTCATTGCTCCGCGTTAAGTTCAGCGTAGATTGCTTCGACATTGGCTGCAGCGCTGGCAATTTGACCCACTTGCAATTGGTAGTCGGCATAGCGGGCTGGCAAGTTCAGTGACTCGGTGGTCTCTTGTGCTGATTTGCCCTCGGCCATACCGCGTCGCACTGCTGCGAGGAAATCACGGTTGAATTCTCCGAACTCTCTGAAATCGGCCCAGCTTGAGATTTCGCGGTGTCCAGGGATAACAGTATCGACGCCAGTAATGCCGTCTGCAGCCCCTAATACTGTATCCGGGTACTCGACGCCACTACCACCATTGTTGGTGTCAATGAATGGCGTTCCCTTCCAGGCAAATAGATCTCCCGTATGGGCTACGCCTAGCGATGGAAAGACGATAATCGCGTCACCATTCGTGTGGCCTCGCCCAAAGTAATACAGATCGATTTGGTCGTCCCCCTCGAGCAGTGTGAGTGTGTTGTCAAAGGTTCGACTTGGTAAGTACTGTTGCGCTGCAGCAGTCTGAAACTGTTCCATCTTTTCCATATTGATCTTGGTATTCGCATGCGCGATCACTTCGACCGGCTGTGCGAAGTCCGTATTACTACCCACATGATCAAAATGCGTATGGGTATTGAGAATCATCGTGACTGGTTGGTCAGTTACGGTCCGAATCTTGTCAAGAATCGCATTTCCCCAGTTGGGCACTTTGGTGTCGACCACCACCACACCGTTCTCTGTAACAAACGCCGCAGTATTGCCACCCCCACCCGTAATGACGTACAGGTTGTCTTTCACTTGCGCGATTTCGGCGACATTCTCTTGGGCACCTGGCCCAGTCACTATGGCCACCACGCCTACAGCGATCAGCACAACCAATGCCAGAGTTCGTTTCATTATTCGCCTCCCAAGAAAAATGTGTAGAACAGCGGAAGTATACCTGAGTCTGGCTGAGAACGGCCAGAGCCTCTACCGCACTCATTGCCTAGCTTGTTACCAGGTGCCGCCTTAGCGGGTCCGTGGTGAGGTGCCAAGTACGTCTCCTTCCGTCGTTACGCCCAAGCCGTTGAGCACACGGTTTGCATAATTAAAGTAGGACACCACCTGATTCGCTTCAAGGATCTCGCCATCTGTCGCACCGGCGCTCCGGAGCCGCTCAATATCTGCTTTTTCGATATGTCTCGGTGTGAGGGTGAGTTGTCGCGCGTAAAGGAGTAAGGCGAGTTCTTTTCCTGAAAAGGCCATATCGGGTTGGTCGCTCTCGAGCGCTTCAAGAATCGCATCTGTTCGTTTGTCCTGAGCTAAGGCGCGACGAAGTCCAAGGGCATGATGTGCCACACTGTAGTCCCCGTGGTTTAAAAGACTCGTGTAGACACCAAGTGTTTCAAGAAGCCACGCCGGCAGTTGATTCGCCGGGTCATGTAGTACAGAGCGATACAACGTGTAGTGACCTTCAAGGGTGTGAGGGCGAAGGCTGTGTACCTTCACCACATTGTCAATATTTCCGCTAGCGCCACCAACGATATCGTAGAGGCGCCGAAGCTCACCTTGGGATGCCTCGTAAGGCACTACACGAATCCAACTGAATGGTACAGCGACCCCTTGCGAGTCGCTGTCCGATTGCTCAGCGGCAGGTATGGGCAGACTCAGCAGTAAAAACCCCATGGTCAGTAACAAGCTAGGCTTCGAACACATGACACACCTCACTTCAAGCAACTAGGTTAGAGACTTTCGCCACAACCCCCTGGAACCCTGTTTTCGGTCCGGGTGACTAAAAAATTATACCTTGACGTACTGGGGGTCGTAAGTTGAGATAGGAGTTACATCAGGAGGAGTGCATGAATCGACGGACTTTACTCAAGACTGGCAGTATGGCGGCTCTAGGATTCGGTTTTGGTGGTTGTGCGGCCCCGAAACAGATGACAAACATCTCGTTGCCGTCACGGCGGCCCATGTTTTATCTACCGCCAATCCGAGCTTCTTGGGATCGCGTGATTCGTACAACGGTCGGTTTGCGCCCTCATCGACCTACGGGGTTCAGGCTCGAGGCTGAGAAGTTTGACGATAAGACCGTCATTCACAATTACGGACATGGCGGTGCTGGTCTTTCGTTGTCGTGGGGCACTGGCGCCATGGCGGCTGATATGGCCATAGACGCGATCAATGGTGATCGCAAAGTCGCGGTTCTCGGATCTGGAGCTGTGGGCCTTGCTGCCACGCGACAGCTCCAACGTCGTGGTTTTGATGTGACGATTTATACAGCCTCAGTGCCGCCGCATACGACGTCGAATATGGCATACGGTATTTTTTCACCAACATCAGGGCTTTTGTCGGCTCGACGTGCATCAGCCTGGGAAGTGCAATTCCGCACGGCGGTTGAGATTGCCTACCGCCAGCTTCAGCTGTTTGCGGGTGCTAACTACGGCGTCTCTTGGATGGATTCGTATGGCACGATGGAGGAGTTGCCCACCTCAAGGAGACAAGTATCACGTGAACCAGACACGGAAGGATTGTTGCCCTCGGCCATAGCCAACATGTCAGCTGGGCGAGAGATTCTTCACCCAGGCGAGCACCCATTTACGACGCCATATGCCTCCCGACGTGTCTCGATGCGAATTGAGCCGACGTTGTTTCTTGAAGCCATGCTCCGGGAAGTGCGTCTATTCGGTGGGCGGACGGTGATTAGAAAGTTCGCTTCTCCGAGCGACTTCATGATGCTTAAAGAGTCGGTGATTGTTAACTGCACTGGCCTTGGCGCACGAGATATCTTTACTGATCAAACGCTGATTCCGGTTAAGGGACAATTGACGTTTCTGGTACCGCAGCCTGAGGTGAACTACCAGTTTGGCTGTATGCCACGGTCGGATGGCATTGCGCTAGGTAGCACTAGGGAGCGCGGTGTGTGGTCGATGGAGCCAGATTTGGAGGTCCGACAGCGTATCGTTGACCGCGCGATCAGTCGGTTTGCTCTTCTACGCGCGCCTCAAGTGGGTGGTCGTATGGCGAGAACACGCCCTTTACGAAGCACGCCTAGTGTCGACAATTTTTTCGACATGGAATCCTAAACACTCCGGAGAGAATTATACGGAAATACGCCAGGGGTTTTTCTCTCCCCTGGCGCAGTGGTTCTATTTTGCACGGCAGCCGTCGTGATCGGCTCAGTGCGCTACAGCGTCTTGAACTAGGCCCGGCAGCCGTAGTGCTACGAGCGAACTTGGGTACTCCTGGCCACCAATCTGGATAACGATATGCTGCACGCCGTTGTCCGCATAAGTCATCATTCCATATTGTCCTGTTGTCGGGATTTCAACCGTGCCCACCAGAGATCCAGTCGTCTTATCGACCGCATGGAGGACCGGTTCACCTCGACGCCCGTCGGTCATGATAAGCAGGTCACCAGCCACCATCGAAATTGCTGGCCCTCCACCACCAGTTAGGCCTTCTTCAAGGAGCGCCTTACCGAGATTCTTTCCTTCACTATTGTTTGTGCTCTGAAGGGCTGCGTGGTTAACGATTCGATCCGGTGTTTTACCGGTGGGAACCCACCAAAGGTGTTCACCTGTATTCATGTCGACCGCTGTAATGCGGCTATATGGTGGCTTGAAAATCGGCAGTCCTTGAGGGCCCGTAAGTCGTCCACCAGGACCCGCGACCCAGTCCACGATCGTTACGCCGGTAGTCATTGGATTGTCAGGCTCGTCATTGTCAACGCCAGGAGCCACCGAGCCCGCACTGCAACCCATATTTGACGAGACGTACATAATGCCGGTCGTTGGATCCATTGAGACTGGATGCGTAATGTTCACGCCACCGCTACAACGCACATTCGCTTCGACTCCGACAGTGTTTCCTTCATGCAATCGTGGCATGTAGGGACCACCAATGTTGTAGCGGCTCATGATTTCGAGCGCCTCGGCACGTAATTCCGGTGTGAAGTCAATAACGTTGTCTTCAGTCAAGCCAATCGGTTCCACCGGGTCAGGTTTCGTTGGGAACGGCTGTGTTGGCGAGGTCCAGTTACCCGGCACCACGGTCTCGGGAACTTCACGCTCTTCAATTGGCCAGATGGGTTCTCCGGTTTCACGGTTGAAGGCAAATATCAAACCCTGTTTTGTATTCTGGATCACGGCGGGAACCTGCTCGCCATCCACTATTAGGTTAGCCACAATCGGGACGTTAGGGAGATCGTAGTTCCACTGATCATTATGGACGGTTTGGAAGTGCCACACTCGTTCGCCTGTCTTGACATCGAGTGCAATGACGCTTGTGCCGTACAGATTGTCACCAGGTCGATGACCACCGTAGTAGTCAATGGTTGGCGGATTAGTCGGGATAAAGACGAGCCCACGTTCTTCATCGGCCGACATTGGGGCCCACGACGAAACATCCCCAGTGTACTGCCAAGCATCATTTAACCAGGTGTCGTGCCCGAATTCACCTGGTCGTGGAATGACGTGGAATTTCCAGAGATATTCGCCAGTTGCTGCATCATATCCAAGGATATCGCCAGGTACGTTTTCCGCGCGAGTTTGGTTGTAGCCTTGTTCAGCTGAATTTCCTACAACAACAACTCCATTCACCACAATGGCTGGAGAGGAACTTGTGATGTAGCCGAGGTCTTTCGGAATACCGTAGTCAGGGTCGAAAGGCTGGTTATAAGCTTGCCAAGGCCCCCAGTCTTCCAACAGGTCCGGCAAGAGGTCAACGACACCTGTTTTGGGAAAGCCCGGGAGTGGTACGGGGTGTCCCCAGTTCTCCAAGTGTTCACCCGTTTTGGCGTCAAGAGCGTGGAGGAAAAAAGCTGGGGTAATCACATAGATGATTCCGCGGCCATTAATTTCGTTATAGGCCACACCCTTACCGTAGCTAGCTCGCATCGAGCGCTCCCACCGCTTGGTGCTGGGTTCACGGTAGGTCCAGAGTGTCTCTCCCGTACTGGGCTCGATCGCCACCACCGTGCGACGTTCACCGGCAACGGTGTAAAGAAGACCGTCGATGTAGGTTGGTGTAGATTTGGAAGTCGAGACCGGCGTTCGACCAAAGTTTCCACCCTGCCAAATCCAAGCCACCTCAAGGTCCTCAAAGTTATCGGCGTTAATTTGTTTCAAGGGGGAGTAGCGGGTTCCCCAGGCGTCCGCACTCTGGTATCGCCATTCCCCATAGACGTTGCCACGGTCTGGTGCGATTTGCGCCAGGGCCAAATTAGACGTTACGACCAGAAGGCCTAGGCTCAGCGCGGCATAATAACAGGAGCGGCGCCAACGCCGCGTCAGGCTTACACTCATAATATTTCTCCCAAAGAAGACGATGGAACACTAAGTGTCGTGATTATAGCAAGAGTCGAGAGGTTGAGGTCTAATCATTCCCTTCCCCTGCTTTTGTGGCTTAAGCATGGTGTCGGCGCACCGTATTTGACGGTTTAAAGGGATTCACGTCGTCAGTGCGGGCTGCGCAGCACTCTGGTTAGTCACATTATCGTGAGTGGGGTTCGGCCGATTGGATAATATCGTGCAGTTCAAAGACGTTATCCCCGGCAAACATTTCTGGGGGTGGACGATCAGCATGTGCCGTTCGAAAATCTTCACTGTCGGTCCAGGCGACGAAGTCCTCAGCACGTTTCCAGTACGTCAGCACGACGTGGTAAGCGGAACGTCCCATGACTCGGCCGTGCATTGTGACTTGGGTTGGTTTGAGAATTTCAAGCCGTACAAACCCGTTATGTCCTTCAACGAGTCCAGCTCGACTACGAAAGCGTTCAGCAAACGAAGCTTCTTGACCTGGTGCTACCGGAATTCTGTTGGAAACGACAATCATGTGATCCTTTCAGTCTAGACGTGGTTACGGACATTCGCGTCGCAGCAATGACGCGACAAATCCGGCACCCATGCGGCGATTGATCAAAAGTTTATACTATCTTGGCAACAACCTTATAAAGGAGAGTCAAATGACTAATCGGTTCCGCACAATCGGAAGGATAATCTTGTGGGTCATTACTGGTTCTTAATTAATCACGATGCACACATGTGTCAAATGATATGCGAAAGCGTACTCACCACTGCGTTGGCTTGGTAAGTGCCGTACTCATGACAGTGAGTGTCACGGTGTTTGCACAAGAGGTGAGTCCAGCCGTCGAGGCATCGGGACGTCCCAGTGCACACACGATGTCTAATTTCCGTCGCTACACGCCTCTTGACGATTCTACACAGGTTCGTTGGTGGCGTAATTCCTCAGCACGCACCGAGCAGAGTCCTTCAACGAAGCGGTCGTGCTCGGCCTGTAGTTTCGTCCTTGGTGTGGGTCTGGGATTTGTCGCGCATGAGAGTGGTCACCTTCTAGCCAATGGAGTATTGGACACTGACATGTATTTCAAAAAGGTAACGGCCGCTGGTCTGCCGTTTTTCGCGATTGCCCACCGGGAGGTGTTATCACAGCGACAGGAATTCGCGGTGTCGGCGGCAGGCTTCTTGGCTCAGTTTGCGTCTGTTGAATGGGTTATTACACGGACACCGCAATTGAGGCGCCGACCGGCTTCCGTGAGTAAAGGTGTGCTGGCCTTTCATCTTGGGACTTCGGCTATGTACGGCATCGCCGGCTTGGGACACTTGGGACCCTTAGAACGGGACACACGGGGAATGGCGACGAGTCTTGGGATCGATGAACAGTGGGTTGGTGTCGCCGTGTTGGCGCCGGCGATACTGGACACTTATCGATATTTTCGCCCTTCGTCAAAATGGGCGCGGTGGGCCAGTCGCATCTCCAAGATCGTAATTCTCATTCCGTTATTCACTTACTTATCATAAAAAGGATGTGGCAGGATGACCGAAGCGATTGATCAGTTGGTGGCACGGTACGACACAAGACAGTTAACCAGGCGGCAGTTGGTACAGGCTCTGGGCGTTTTGGTTGCGGCCAGCCGGCCAGCCTCGGCCAAGCAGGCGCCCTTCCAGGGCGTCTCGCTGAATCACACTTCACTTGCCGTGTCTGACGTGGCCCGCGCCCAGGCGTTTTATCAGGACATACTGGGTCTTGATGTAGTGAGCCGACAGGCAAACGGCGTGAATCTCGGTCTTGGAAGCAGTTTTCTGGGGTTGTATCAGATCGATCCACCCGGACATACGCATCATTGCTGTATTGGTGTCGAGGATTTCGATCTTGAACAGGCCGCGGACACGCTACGCCAGTACGAACTGGAACCCTCCTTCAATCGTGGTGTGGAAGTGTATTTCAGGGATCCGGATGGAACTCTGGTGCAACTTTCGGACAAGGATTATCAGGGATAGGTGATAGGCGACGAAGCAGATGAAGCGAGGAATCATGCCCAAGCTAACGCGTCGCGAATGGTTTGAAACTGCCACCGCCGTTGCAGGCAGTCTTTTGGTGCCATCAGTGTACGGAGCAGATCTGGTGCGAGGACAGCGCACGCCGTCCATGCCGGATGTGGATCATTTGATCTGGGGTGTTGCGGACTTGGAGGCCGGCATTGATCATTTGGAGCGACTGACCGGGGTGCGAGCGGCGGTCGGGGGGAGTCATCCGAATCGCGGAACCCGGAACGGCATCTTGGCGCTGGGCACACGGCAGTACATCGAAATCTTGGCTCCGGATCCGCAGCAGTCGCACATAGCAACACCGCGCGTGACGTTGCTTAAACAACTGCAGACGCCTCGGCTGATGACGTGGTGTGCGCTTGGTCAAGACGTCGACGCACTCGCAAGGCAGGTGGAGGGGGCTGAGGAAACGGTCGACGAAATTCGAGACGGTGCGAGGGAACGGCCGGATGGGGTGGTGCTGCGTTGGCGAAATTTATATATCGGCGGTCACCAGGGTGACGTCATTCCATATGTCATCGAATGGGGTACGGGGGTGCCACATCCGAGTGGCGATGCACCGCAAGGCGGTACGCTCCAGTTACTCACACTGCACCATCCTGAGGCCAGTCGGATGAATGTCTTACTGGAAGCCTTGGGACTGTCTCTACGGGTCGAGTCGGGACTGACGGCTCAACTCACCGCGCAACTGGATACTCCACTCGGCAGGGTCATCCTCGAGTAGCCGCGCGGCGTCGGCAAGCGTCGGGCAGCGTGAATGCTGTCACTCGTGGATTACACCCACCCTTTTTGTCGAAACATTCGAAGTGCATCTGTGAACCGTTCCAGTTCCTCGGGAGTGGCCGAGAGGGAGAGGCGGTTAAATGATGCCAGGGGTGGAAAAGCGCGACCGACAAGGATGTCTTGTTCTTGCATGCGGCGTTGGTATGCACTATGGGCCCCACGGATCTCATGAAATAGAAACGCGGTGTGGCTTGGAAAGTACTTCAGTTCGAGTTCATCGAGACAGGTCGTGACTACCTCACGGCATTGTGCCCAAATGCGCAGGCTCTTGGCGGTCCAGGTTGCATCCTCCAATGCGGCGAGCGCGGCGGCAAGGCCTAGCATGTTGGGGCGGCTGTGATTGGCAAACTGCTCCAGACGCTGCGCGGTGCTGGCTGCGCACAGACCGTATCCGACCCGCAATCCGGCCATCCCGTAAAGTTTTGAGAAGGTGCGCAATACCAAGACGTTTGAACGTGTTTGTACCCACTTGTCGGCTGACCAGTAGCTGGGGTCATTAACGAAGGGGAAGTAGGCTTCGTCGATGACAAAAAAGACATTATTGTGGGCCGAAGCGATCCACTCATCGACAGCAGCACTGGGTGTAAGGGTGCCAGTCGGGTTGTGAGGATTACAGATGTACACCAGTGTCGGCTCCTGCCATCGTGCAGCCATCGCACTCATCCGGTCAATATCGTGCGCGGAGTCACTGGTTAACGCGACTTTTTCCACGTGGTAGGGAAATGGCTCACCGTACTCCATTGCATTTTCATAAGTTGGGTCCGCCTGGAGGATACGACTCTCGGGTGACGCGTACGCCTGGACCGCACAGCGAATTAATTCAGTCGAGCCAGCTCCCAGGATGACTTGCTCATCACTGAGTCCATGGAGTGCTGCCAGGCGCGCTCGGAGTTGACCCCGTCGCGCCCTCGGATAATGCGGAACTTCCGCGAGAGTCTCAAGGATTGCCGCTCGCGCGGTTGGCGGTAGACCCAACGGATTGGAATTGTGATTTAGCTGCAGGATGCGGCGACCGGTTTCCTGGTTCCAGGTCATGGGCGCGACGGGGGCAGAATCCGCAAATGTGTGGTTCGCGGATACAGTGAGTGCTGCCCAGGCACTGGTTCCAGTCGTCAAAAATGCTCGGCGGTCCATGGTATCTCCTTATGGTTGAATCGGATTGACGGCCACGTAGTCGTTGGCCAGTTTGTCCACTTGGTTGAGCACGTCGTTGAGGATCGTTGGCAGTCGTGCGGTGCTTACTCTGCCCAATGCCGCAATCGACCAGATGGTCGCAATTGCCACTTGGTTAGTTTCGGCAATCGTCACGGAGGTGTTCACTTGCAGGTCAATACTGTACGCGTACAAGTCTTCATTAATCGTAAAGGAAGTAACGTTTAAATAAATGTAGGGGTCGGCCGTCTTGCTGAGTGATATGCCATGCTTGTCGAGGCGGTCTTCGACCACCGTTTGCAGCATCGCGCGAGTCAGTTGGCCGCGTTCCAGTTCAGGTTGGAGGTCTTCAATAATGAGATCAAGGGCTCCAATGCCTTTGAGATTATCGCGCTTACTGTTCTGCGCAGTCGTTGTGGGATCGGCGGCCACGAGGGTCACGATCGTGGTGAGTACGACAAGCAGTCGTCGATGCATAACAAGCCTTTGTCAGTTGCTGAATCGTTGGTTGCGATTCGCTATGTGACACGCCATTCGATAAGCCCAAATTCTCGCCATTCGATGTCTTCGTCGAGAAACAGCGCTCCGGGCGGACCGATGTCGCCTACCTTGTATGATTCTGTCTGCGGTTCAACCTCGAGACGGACGGCCGTTGTGGTTACGGGGTCAAAGGTTACTGTGCTAAAGGTATCGTGTGCGACAGTGTACGCGTCTAGGGTGGCGACTGGGTACCACCGGTCCTCGTGCCGATAGAGAATACGCCACGAGGACGGAAACTTACAGAACCGCTTATCGTCGAACCAATAGGTTTCTGCCGAGGAGATTTCGGTCGGCTGTTTAAAGACATACTCCAGCCATGCTGGCTGACCCACCGGCGGTCGCATTCGGAAGAAACGGTGTGACTGGTCAGCGGAATTGAGCGGCTCACGTCCGTCATACACCGATGCAAGGTCGTCATTCTGATCGTTGTAACCGGTCCAGCCTTTTTGCACGCCACCTGAAGTTCGCACCTCGCTGATCTGTTTGGGTGGCAACGGTGGAAGCCAAGCTTGGGTTGGCGTACGAGCCATCCAGACCGCCATTTCACCCATTCCGCGATTTGCCCATACGTAGTAAGGAATGGCCGTGAGTTGATGGGGAACCGTGTGAGTCGTCGAGTTGCTGTTGTCACGACGTTCGATTGCTTGCACGGGGCCGGAGATGACTTGGATGCCTTCCAGCAGATTTGGTCGGAACTCCGTATCGAGCTCGGCGTCATCGGGCACCACAATATTAAGGGCCCGCCCGCCATTATCCGGCCACTCGGCGCAGTACACGAGCGGCCCTCGTTGCAAGGCAACGCGATCCCGGTCGTCCTCAACGTTTGGGTGGGCCACAACCTGGCGCACCGGCATCGGCAGATCCAATTCAATGAGATCCTCAGCGTTCCACGTGCGGTCGAGTCTGATGTAACCGTGCTCCACGACCAGTGGCACAGGGTCTCCATTAAGACGAACGGTCGGCGGGGTGGGGGTGTCACCAATGAACTGATAGAGATCTCCTGGCATGACCGTGTCGCCAGTCCATCCAGGAATCCGCAGGTGGACGGTGAATCTCGTGGCACTCTCGGGATCGACATGGAGGGCGACCTGGCCGTCCCAGGGATACCGGGTATCCTGGCGGAGAGTCACGGTTGTTTCATTGAGCGTCACCTGTGTTGTGCTGTCGACGAATAAGTTGACGTACAACTCATTCGACGGTCCGCTGGCGTAGATGTATTCGCCGACTGACGCCACCATGCGGACGACGTTGGGAGGACAACACGGCACATTAATCCATTCAAAGCGTTCGTAATCACCAAACGACTTCAGAGGATTCTGGTAGAAGAAGCGGTCACCTTGAAGATTAACACCTACCAGCAGGGCGTTGTAGAGCACCCGTTCCATCACGTCGATGTACTTGGCGTCCTTGTCACGGAGGAACAGGCGATGATTCCAGACGACCATTCCGTAAGCCGCGCAGGTTTCGTTCCAGGCACTTAAGTTGGGTAATTCGTAGGCTTCACCAAATTGCTCATGGAAGCGGATGGAGCCAATGCCACCCGTGAGATAGGTCTTGTAATGGATCGTATCGCGCCAGATAGCGTTAACGGCGTCGTTGTACGCATCGCTTTGAGCCAATGTGCCGATATCGGTCATTGGAATGTAGAGGAAGGTAGCTCGCACGCAGTGACCCACCGCTTCAGTTTGCTCGATGACTGGAGCGTGATCTTGTGCCATTGTGCGGTCGCGGGCATATTCCCCGAGCCGTTCGTAATCTTCTTTTCCGCGCTCGTCCGCAAAAAACTTTGCAAGTTTCCAGTACCGGTCGTTTCCGGTATTGCGATAGAGTGCGATGAGGCCCATCTTCAAGCCTTGGTGACCCGAAATGTATGTGTCTTTTTCAGGTCCGTACCCCTGATCAATCTGGTCGGCGGCTTTTAGTGCCGCTTCTAAAATTTGCCGTTTCCCTGTCGCTTTGTAATACGCGGTCGCAGCCTCGAGAAAATGTCCGGACACCCGAATTGCTTGGTCGGGGCTCTCTAGTCGGCTGTCAAGAAACGCCAACATTTCGTTGATGGTTTCGTCAATGGAGGTTTCCAGTTGTTGATCCGGTCGGTCGGTCAACATGTACGCAGCCGCTTCCACAAGTTTTGCAACATTAAACACGCTTCCGCTCTCAAACCTGACCAAGCAGTAGTCGAGTGACACGTTCCGGTTTGCTTCCATCCGCGGGCGCCAAAATGAATCGGTGATTGTGACTTGATCAAGCGGAACGGCCTGAACGCTGTAATTTTCGACTGTTTGCAGCGTCGGGATGACGGACACGCCGTTCGTCTTTACCAACCGTTTGTTCGTCCCAGCGTACCCAAGGGTGCGACCAGCGGGGGGCAGGGTAATCAGGCCCATGGCCGCTGCGGCCTGAAGAAAACGTCGACGATCGATCGAACTCATACCACTTCTCCTTAAGAGGCAGCGCAGGCTCACGGCCTTGCGATGTGCTAATCCTACGTGGCTACGGTAGCGTGGTCAAACGAATGTGCATTGCATGTAATAGAAATCTTAGATAGTGTCTTTTGCAGGGTGAAGGAGATCGAAATGCGTCATGCAAAACAGATAGGCCAGGCGGTAGTTGGAGCGCTCGTGGCGATGGTGTTGACGGGGACGATAGCGCGGAGTCAACCTGTAGATCCGGCTTTCGATGTCAGGCTGCACTATGACAAAGCCGACTATATGGTGCCCATGCGCGATGGAACGCGCCTTTTCACGATTGTCTACACGCCGAAAGATACGTCGAAAATCTATCCGATTTTGTTGGTGCGTACCCCGTACTCGATTCCACCATACGGGCCTGACGAATATCGCGACGTGTTGGGACCCTCAACAGAGTTCGACCGCGACGGGTACATTTTTGCCTTTCAGGACGTTCGAGGAAAATTTCGGTCGGAAGGGGAGTTCCAGGTGATCAAACCCTTACGAACTGATAAGACCGGTGTGGACGAGAGTACCGATAATTACGATACGATCGAATGGCTGCTCCAACACATACCGAATCACAATGGGCGGGTTGGCCAATGGGGAATTTCGTATCCCGGTTGGCAAACGGTGATGGGCATGATTGGCGCGCATCCGGCCTTAGCCGCATCGTCACCCCAGGCTTCTCCATCCGACATGTTTATTGGCGATGACTGGCATCACAATGGGGCCTTCCGCTTGATGTATGCGTTTGCATGGTTGTCTCGAAACGCCGCTGTGCGATCGGGTCAGACGGAACAGTTCAACTCACGATTCGATTATGGTACGAACTGGGGTTACCAATTCTTTCTGGGCGCCGGGACGTTAGCCGACATTACGGAGCGGTACTTTCAGGATCGTGTGCCGGCGTGGACCGAGTTCATGGAGCACGGGACATACGACAAATATTGGCAGCAGCAAAATGCTCTCCTCTTTCTCGATGACATTGATCATCCGATCTTAAACGTGGCGGGCTGGTTTGATGCCGAAGATTTTTATGGACCGATGTCGATCTATTACACACTGGAAGCCTCCAATCCAGATAACCGCAGCACGCTAGTCGTTGGACCCTGGCTCCATGGCGGGTGGCGCAGCATGGATGGTGACGTGCTCGGTTGCGTCGAGTTTGAGTCGAAGACCTCCCATTATTTTCAACGGAACGTCCAGCATCCCTTTTTCAATTACTACCTCAAGGATGAAGGACCTTGGGCCTCGACTAGCGCTGAGGCCATAGTGTTCGAAACCGGATCGAATGTCTGGGAAACCTATGATACGT
>Ga0310124_10000159_pt1 | contig 43839 bp, 36 predicted proteins | sample CB11b_AW_Bot5_MG_FD_203507 | JGI IMG/M metagenome (GOLD analysis project Ga0310124, IMG submission 203507) | Marine microbial communities from Western Arctic Ocean, Canada - CB11b_AW_Bot5 | ecosystem: Environmental > Aquatic > Marine > Oceanic | place: Canada: Western Arctic Ocean | collected... | reverse complement strand
TGATAGCTTGCCCATGGCAGCCTCCTTTGGTTACGGATACGAGACTTCTTTCGTCGGAACTTCTCGTATCAATATGTAACGATTGGAGCCTGTGCTATTTCAACTAATCTCGAGACTATGCCCTTCGTGAGGGTGGCATCTGTTAGATAGGAACCGATCTCGGTGTGCGGAATGATGTAGAAGTCATGCTCCTGTGCAGGATCGCCTGCGATAATCAGGAAGAAGTCGTCCCCGAACTTTGCGCGATGCTGATTCTCAATCTTCCTCCGATGGAAAGCGACCCAGTAGTTCTGGTCGGGTGGAGCCTTTTGCACGTAGTGGCGTTTTCGAAGTCGATCCCGGTACCGCAGCGCGAGGTTCACAATCTCGCCCTGGCCCGGCTCACTTGGGGGATTCTCCAATCCTTCGAGGATGACCTCCACGTCGTCATTAACTCGAGGGATTTTAAGTCCGTTGCGTCTACCAATTCCGCCACTCCGGCAATGTGACAACAAACGGCCCCCACCGCTGGGGGCGGCAAGGGCCGTTTTATGATATGGAGACGGCGCCCGGAATCGAACCGGGGATATGGGCTTTGCAGGCCCTTGCCTTACCACTTGGCCACGCCGTCTCAAGGCGTGGTCAAGGAAAGTACAGGCCCCCAAAATCGAAGTCAACGCCAGCGGATTTTTTCACCTGTTCTGTCCCGGTCTTATATTAGCATTCAGTCGCGTTTGATCCTCAAACCTCCCTGAACTGGATCGCCCTTTCGCCCATGCGTCCCTATCTCGACCTCGTCCAGCATATCCTCGATGAGGGCACCGACCGCCCTGACCGTACCGGCACGGGCACACGAGCCGTCTTCGGCCACCAGATGCGCTTCGACCTGCGCGCCGGTTTCCCCTGTGTGACGACCAAAAAACTCCACCTCAAGTCAATCATCCACGAGTTGCTCTGGTTCCTGTCCGGTGACACCAATATCGGCTACCTGCAGCAACATGGCGTCAAGATCTGGGATGAATGGGCGGATGAAAATGGTGATCTGGGGCCCGTATACGGCCAACAGTGGCGTTCGTGGCCCGCACACGACGGTGGAACCATCGACCAGATGCAGAGGCTGTTACAGTTGATCGAGACCCATCCCGACAGCCGACGGATGGTCGTCTCCGCCTGGAATCCCGCCGAGATCGAACAGATGGCCCTGCCTCCCTGTCACTGTCTGTTCCAATTCCAGGTCGCACAGGGGCGGCTCAATTGCCAACTCTATCAGCGCAGCTGCGATGTCGGTCTGGGTGTGCCCTTCAACATCGCCTCCTACAGTCTGCTGACCATGATGATCGCCCAGGTCACGGGCCTCACACCGGGCGATTTTGTCTGGACTGGCGGCGATGTGCACATCTACCAAAACCACATCGAACCACTGACCGAGCAACTGACCCGCGAGCCTCTCGAATTGCCCCGCATGATGATCGAGAATCGTGGGCAGGATCTGTTCTCCTTTGGCTTCGATGATTTCAAACTCGAGGGTTACCGCCCCCATCCCACCATCCGCATGGCCATCGCGGTCTAAGTGAAAAAAGACCTCATCGTCGCCATCCAGGGCGAACTCGGCAGCAACAGCGAACTGGCAGCCCGTGAATATTTCGACGGCGAGGCGATCGAAATCCTGCCCTGCTACACTTTCGACGATCTCTTCACCGCCGTCGCCGAGCATCGTGCCGGCGCTGCCATGGCGCCGGTGGAAAACTCCCTCGCCGGCAGCATCCACGACGTCTGGGACTTGTTCATCAAACACCCTTGTGTGCCGGTGATTGGGGAGATCCGGCTACGCGTCGTCCACTGTCTGATCGGTCTGCCCGGCGCGGCGTTGGGCGACATCCAGCGCGTGCGTTCCCATCCGCAGGCACTGGCTCAGTGTGGTGACTACCTGGCGGCATTGCCCGATGTCCAGGTCGAAGCCGTATACGACACGGCGGGGGCCGTGCAGATCATCAAGTCCGAAGCCCGCCCCGCGGAAGCAGCCATCGCCTCCGCCCAGGCGGCGACCGATCACGGCATGCAGATCCTCGCTCAGGATCTGTCGAAGGACGACAACTTCACCCGCTTTGTTGTGCTCGGATCAGACCCCTCGAAGCGAGCGCCCCGCGCGAACCTCAAGACGACGTTGATCCTCGAAATGGAGCACACCGCCGCCGCCTTGCCGGCCGCACTTGGTGTGCTCGCCGCACGTGGGATCGAGGTGCTGAAGGTGGAGACACGCAAGCGTATCGGCAGGTCGTGGGCCTACGGCGTCTATCTGGAAGTTGCCGGCGACGCCACTGGCGACCTCGGCAAAGTGTTGGCAGAGATCGGCGATCTCGCCACAGGCCTGCACGTCGTCGGCACCTACCCGACGGGTATTGCCGCCGAGCCACGCTTGCATCGTCGGTAGCGCCCCTGAGGTTCAGTCGTTGGTGGCGCGTACCACTGCCGCCACGGATTCGTCCACCCGCCACGACCCCAGTTCACCATCCCCATCCAGGTCGGCGTGCACGACGACGGAATAACCGCCCGTCGCGTCGTGTCGTACATCGACATCGTATTCCTCCATCCACGGCAGGTAGGCTCGATACAAGGCCGCGTCAGGACGAAAGTACTGCCCGTAACGGGCAAAGTGGTCAGCTTCCATCTCGTACAACTGCAACATGTCCGCCTCCAACTGGATCTCGAGGGCCTCCCCAGGTGTGATTCTGGAGAAGGTGGCAATACCGATCCCACCTATAATGGCAGCGATTACGAGAATCTCGAGCCACGACAGAAATCGTGCCATTATTCGGTCATCGGCAGGGCGAGACTCACCGTGTCCCCCCCTTCGAGTCGGATTTTGTCATGCCGGACGAAGGGTTCCGCCGGTACATACGGTTGCAACTGCCCCGCATCCCAGAGACCATCTTCGTCGCGATCAAGCCAAGCCGTCACCACATATTCCCCGGGCACAAGGTTGGCAATGCGGAACTGACCGGTTGAATCGGCCGTCACCTGGGTCCCGAAGTCGTCATTCAGCAGGCTGACCCAGGTCACACCCCCGGTTTCGCCCTCACCCCAGTCGCTGAGCCCCGTCACCGTCGACAATTCCTCAGGGGGCAACAGCTCAAAAGAGATACGTAGCGTGCTGTCCGCCAGCGCGTTTCCGGCAAGGTCATGTACCTGCTGCAAGCCAACTTCCAGCACCTGTGCACCTGGCGCGAAGGCTGTCTCCGGCGAGAAGGTCAGATGTAGCGGCGAAGACCAGCTCCAGACACCTGCCGGAGAAGCCGTCGAATCCGCCCCTGTCCAGATGGGCAAGGGCGAGTCCATTGCCTCGCTAAAATAGAGGCTGACCTCCGATGCTGTGGCAACCCTTGCGGCTGGTCTGACTCGACTCACCACCGGCGGGTTGCGATCCTCACGTGCCGTGCCTCGTATCGGCTCCTCGGGGGTCTCCAACTCGACGCCCTCGCTACGAACCGTGAGTTCGTATTCGGTGCCCTCTTGTTGGACCGCCGTGCGCACATGCACCCGTGTTTCGTCCTCTGCATCCTGATAGATCCCTTCGATGGGCAGCCCCGCCAGTTCGATTTCCATGTCGGCGGTTTCGACGGGTCCATCAAATACGAGCAATACCCGTTGTGCATCGACAGCACTGGCGCGTTCGACTCTGGGTTTTTTCTGCCGCAGCGCGAGGCGCTGATCGCCCACAGTGGTTACACCCTCGGCGGTAACATCGATATCCGCCGCAGCAAGGGCGAGCGACTCGCCGTCATCCAGGCGCTGATTTCGATTGCCGTCGACGAAGCCGATGACGCGATACCGACCCTTGGCGAGACGCTCGAAACGAAAGGAGCCGTCGTCGCCGGTCTGGGTCACGTATGCGGGCTCTCCCTTGCCCGTTGTCCCTTCAAAGGTCTGCAGATCATAGGCCCACACATAGGCGCCACGTTGCGGCCTGTCGTCGGCGCTGATGATACGTCCCACCATCTCACCGGAATCGAGTTGCGCCCCGGTGGCGAAGGCGAAGCTATAGGAATTCTCCAGCTTATTGCCGCGCAGATCGCGAGCGTCGGCGCCGACGGTGACGACGTAGGTACGGCCCTCGAGCAGTCCGTCCCGTGGCCGGATCTGCAACCGGTGACCACGCCAGTCCATGTCGATCTCAGTCTGGGGCGCGACGAAGATTGCCTCTTCCGCCCGGCTGCGATCCATGCCTTCGCTGAATTCAATCGTGATCGTTGTCGATAGCGCTATCGAGGTAGCATCCGTCGGCGGCGTGTGCGCCGTCACCGTCGGTGCGCTACGATCCACAGGTCCCCCCGACGGACGGCCCTGTTTGGCACAACCGGTGATGGACAGCAGCACCACACCACAGATGATCTGGACTGCTCTGGGAACCATCATGCTCTTGGATGAGCCAGACGATACCTCGCCATTAGATCGTCGTTGTCGAGTGGCGATCTATCGGGCACGTGCACGCTGCTGCGACCCAGCAGGGCAGCTACCATTCCCGGATCGGCGCCGGCATCGATGAGATGCCGCTCACAGGCGGTGCGTAGGGTTGCTGGCCCACGGCGGCGGCGTTGCTGTTCCCTCTCCCAGCCACCTTCGGCACGATCCAGGTCCCGTACATAACCTTCGACAATGCGCTGCACCGTCCGCGGCCGCAGACGACGCCCGCGAGCGCTGATGAACAACGCCCCCGCATCGACAGCGCTCATCTCACGCTCCACCAGCACCTCGGCTCGCTGCAGCAGATAATCGTGCAACGCCGCCGTTGCCGGTCCCCCCAGGGGCACATGCTGTTCGTGGCGGGTGCTCTGGCGCTGCACGATGAGGAGACCGTCAGCATCGAGATTGAGATGGCTGAGGTTGACTGCGAGCAGTTCCTCCAGGCGCAACCCCGCACTGTAGAGCAATTCCAGAATGGCGCGGTTGCGCGCCCCCGTGAAGGTCTCCCGCTGTGGCAATAACAACAGGGCCCGTACCTGTGCTGGCGTGAGAGGCACCGGATCTGTCGCCGCCGTCGAGGGTTGCAGGCCACGTGCCGGATTGTCGGTGCGCACGCCGGCACGTTGCAGAAAACCATAGAGCGCGCGTATGGCGGCGAGTTTGCGCGCGATCGTGCGGGGCTGTCTGCCATCGGCGGCGAGGTGTTCGCTGAAAGCGATGACATGTTCCGTGCCGACATTGGCCACCGTCGGACCGGCGATGTGGGTGTGCAGGAAACGGGCGAACTGGCTCAGGTCGGTGGCATACGCCTGCCGTGTGCGTGGCAACAGGCCGTCTGCCCCAGACGCATCGAGGTCGGCGACGAATGCATCGACGCCGACCTCGGTGGCTGAGCGGGGGGTGAGAGCGGGCACTGCAGCGAGTCAGGCCGCCTGCGAGTCCTGCGTCTCGGCGCCCTGCGTTTGCGACTCATCTGTCTCTGGTGCCTCGATGCGGGTGTCGCAGACTTTGCAGTGCAACGACGAGGTACCACCGCGACTCGCCTTCTCGTAGAGAATGGGCGCCTCACACTGCGAGCACGGTCCTTTAACAGGTTTGTCCCAACTGGCAAACTTGCACGTTGGATACTGGTTGCAGCAGAAAAAGACCTTGCCCTTACGTGACTGCTTCTCGACGATCTCACCCTTGTCGCAATCCGGGCAGGTGATACCGAGAGAGAAGGGTTTCACATTCTTGCAGTCGGGATAACCGGAACAGGCCAGGAAGCGACCATAGCGCCCTGTCTTGACGACCATCGGTTTGCTGCAGGTCTCACAGACCTCGTCCGTTTCGGCGGGCTCGCGCTCCTCTTCCAGTGGTTTCGTGTTCTTGCATTGCGGATACCCGGGACAGGCGAGGAAGCGACCATTGCGACCCCACTTGACGACCATGTTCTTGCCGCACTCTTCGCAGACGACGTCGGTCTGTTCCTGGAAGGATTGCTTGAGCTCTTTGCGACGCGCATTGGCCTCTTCGAGAGGACCCTTCCAGGATCCGTAGAACTGGCGCACCGACTCAACCCAATCCTCCTTGCCATCCTCGATGCGGTCGAGTTTGTCTTCCATCTTCGCCGTAAACTCGACATCGAAGACATTCGGGAAGGTCGCCACGAGAAACTTGGTCACCGTCTGACCCCGTTCGGTGGCCTCGAAATAACGATTGTCCATCTTCTCCACATACTCACGGTCCTGCAGGGTGGAGATGATCTGCGCGTAGGTACTGGGCCGGCCGATGCCCTTGGCCTCGAGTTCCTTGACCAGGGAGGCCTCGGAGAATCGCGCCGGTGGTTTGGTGAAATGCTGTTCGGGGAGCAGTTCCTTCAGTTCCAGTCTCTCCCCCTCCTTGAGATCCGCCGGCACCTGGTCCGTCTCCTCCTCCTCCTCTTCCTCCTTGCTCTCGGTGTAGAGCGCCGTAAAACCGGCAAACTTCACCGACGAACCGGTGGCACGCAGCGTGTACTGCCCCGCTTCGATGTCGACACTGGTGATATTGAGCACCTGCGGCTCCATCTGCGAGGCGACAAATCGCTTCCAGATAATATTGTAGAGCTTGGCCTGATCCGGCTGCAGATACTGCTTCATCGATTCCGGCGTACGGACCGCCGAGGTCGCACGGATCGCTTCGTGAGCGTCCTGAGCACCGCGACGCGTCTTGTAAACATTCGGCTTCTCAGGCACATACTCCTTGCCAAACTGTTTGCCGATCTGCTCGCGTACCTCGGTGATCGCGTCGTCGGAGATACGCACCGAGTCAGTACGCATGTAGGTGATGAGACCAACCGTCTCGCCACCACCGATATCGACACCCTCGTACAGCTGCTGGGCGACCGCCATGGTGCGCTTGACGGTAAAACGCAGCTTGCGTGCCGCGTCCTGCTGCAGAGTGCTGGTGATGAAGGGTGCTGCCGGTCGCCGCCGCTGTTCGCGACGTTTGACCGATTTGACATCGTACGTCGCCTCCTTCAAATCGGCGATAATCTTGTCCGAAGTCTCCTGGTCGCCGATCTCGAGCTTCTCGCCCTGATACTGCAGGACGCGGGACTTGAAAACGACCTGTTCCGCACCCGACAGGTGACCGAGAAGGACATCGATGGACCAGTATTCTTGCGGCTCAAACTTGGAGATCTCGTCATCCCGCTCACAGATCAGCCGCAACGCAACTGATTGTACACGACCGGCGGAGAGACCGGCGTGGATCACTTTCCACAGCAGGGGGCTGATCTCGTAGCCCACGAGCCGGTCGAGGACACGCCGCGCCTGCTGCGCATTGACCTTATCCAGATCGAGACTGCTCGATTTGCCGATGGACTCACGTACCGCCTTTGGCGTGATCTCGTTGAACAGGATCCGCTTGATGTCGGCATCCTTCGGCGAGATCGCCGCCGCAACATGCCAGGCGATCGCTTCTCCCTCGCGATCGGGGTCCGTCGCCAGATAGATGGTGTCAGCCGTGGCGGCAGCACGCTTCAGTTCGGTGAGGATTTTGCCTTTGCCGCGAATCGTCACATATCGTGGTTCAAAATTCTTGTCGACATCGACACCCAACTCCTTGGGAGGCAGATCACGCACATGTCCCATGCACGATTTCACCACAAAGTCTTTGCCCAGGATCTTGTTGATCGTCGTCGCCTTTGCGGGCGACTCTACTACTACCAGCGATTTTCCCATGTCGAATTTCGTTACAGATTCGGGTCAGAATAAGGAACACGGCCCAGACATTTCGCCTGGGCCGCCTGACTCCCAACATACAGACGGGATGGGTGATCCGCAACGAGCGCTTGACGCTAGTGCACCCTACCCATTATGTAAAACGACGATAAACATGTAAAACGACGATAAACAATATTTCTTCGAGGAGCCTTGTACTTCGTGACCCCCATTCGCAGCGCCGCCGAGATCGACCACATTCGTGCTGCCTGCGCCATCGTACACAGCGTGCAGATGGCGCTCGAAGCGGCAGTTGCACCTGGAATTTCCACCCAGCAGCTCGACGAACTGGCGGAAGCGACCATTCATGATCAGGGTGGCATTCCCGCCTTCAAAGGGTATCACGACTTCCCCGCCAGCATCTGCGCTTCCATCAACGCCGAAGCCGTGCATGGGTTCCCCCGTGAGGATCCATTGCTCTCCGGCGACGTCGTCTGTATCGACGTTGGCGTGAAGCTTGACGGCTGGTTCGGCGACGGCGCCTTCACCATCGGCGTCGGGCAAATCAGCGCCGAGGCGGAAGGACTGATGACCACGACCCGGACCGCCCTGGATGCCGGTATCGAGGCTGCCATCGCCGGTGGCCGCCTGACGGATATCTCCCACGCAGTCGAACTGGCCGCCATCGCCGGTGCTGCATCCGTCATCCGCGAGTACGGAGGCCACGGCATCGGCCGCGGTCTGCATGAGGACCCGCACATCCTCAACTATGGTCCCGCCGGTCGAGGTCCTCGTCTAAAAGTAGGACACGTGTACGCCATCGAACCGATCCTGAGCCTCGGTTCATCCGATGTCGAAGTCGCTGCCGACGGCTGGACGACGGTGACCACCGATGGCAGTCTTGCCGCCCACTTCGAGCACACGGTGGCAATCACCGCTGACGGTCCCAGTGTTCTCACCCTGCCGGTGGGTCAACCCGCCGTCGGTGTGCCGGCCTGATCGGCTGAGGATACTTGAAGATCACTTTTCTCGGCACAGGCACCTCTGTGGGTGTGCCCCGGATCGGCTGCGAGTGCCCCGTGTGCACCTCCACGGATCGCCGCAATAAACGCCTGCGCTGTTCGATCGTCGTCGAATATTTCGAGCACTCCATCCTCGTCGATACGCCACCGGATCTGCGCACCCAGGCACTGCGCAACGACGTTCGATCCGTCGACGCCGTGCTCTTCACCCACGGCCATGCCGACCATCTCCATGGCCTCGACGACGTGCGTGCCTATTGTTTCGGTCGCGATGATCCCATCCCCGTATACGGCGATCGTCCCACCCTCGACCGCATCACCCGCGTCTTCGACTACGCCTTCGACTCCGCTTGGGCCCAGGCGGTACCCCGCCTGTCGTTACATCCCATCGAGGGCGATCTCGAGCTATTCGGCCTGCAGGTGCGCCCCGTCCCAATCATCCACGGTCGCACGCCAGTACTCGCCTTCCGCTTCGGTCGCTTCGCCTACGTCACCGACTGCAGCGAAATCCCCGAGGACAGCATGAACATGCTGCGCGGCCTCGATGTGCTCGTCCTCGGCGCCCTGAGACACAAAGAGCACCCCACCCACTTTACCATCGAGCAGGCCCTGGAAGTCGTGGACGAACTAAAACCCCGTCACACCTACTTCACGCACATGGCCCACGACCTCGACCACTACGAAACCAACGACTACCTCCCCGACCATGTGGAGTTGGCCTACGACGGCCTAGTGATAGATGTAGCCTGACACGCTTCGCGTGTTTGAGAGTTTCGCAAACTGCGCGAAACTCTATCTTGGTGGCTCAGCCCAAGACGGATGTTCCAAGACTTCTCGCACGGCTCTTGTTCGGTCGCATAAAAGCGGCGCCATTCCCAGCTGGGAATGGCGCCGTCGTAGTTTTCTCTTCTGCAAGTTACTCGGTCGGTTTTGTCATGGAGTTTGGCGCAGTTTGCTTAGCACTTCGACCACCCACAATGCTTACAGGTCAGGCAACTCCCTTCGTGGGCAACCGTCGAGCCGCATTCGGGGCATGTCACCATCGTTTTCGCACCACCACCACTGACTGGCGGCACACTCCCATCCTCTTCGACTGACGCATCGTCGGCGTGCGCCGGGATGCGTGCGAGGCTACCACCCGCCTGCCGACGCTGCAGATAGCGCTCCAGGGCACGACCGATGGCATCTGGCGTCGACAGAATGAGTTCGCCGTCTTCCCAGACCGGACTGGGACCGGAGATCCCCTTCAGTTGGCTGACGATTTCCTGCGGGTCGATGCCGGCGCGTAACGCCAGGGACATGAGGCGGCTGATGGCCTCGGACTGCGCCGCCGCATTGCCACCAGCCTTGCCGATGGTGCTGAAGATCTCACACAGCCCCTGCTCGTCCTCGTTGATCGTGACGAAGATGTTGCCCTCGCCGGTTCTCACGCGCTCGGTGACACCGTGGGTGACAGCCGGCCGCTGCCGCGGGTGCAGACCGGCACGGCCCTCGACAACGGTGGGTGCCGCTTCCTCGGCGGGCTCTTCCTTCTTGTCCGACTGCAGGATCCCCTCCCGACTGCCCTCACGATACACGGTGACACCCTTCAGTCCCTCTTTGTAGGCGGTGACATAGATGTCGGCCACCGTCTCCACCGTAGTCTCCTCAGCGAGATTGATCGTGGAGGAGATCGAACTGTCCGTGTAGCGCTGAATGACGCCCTGCATCTTCACCCGGAAGTAGGGATCGATGTCGTGTGATGTCGTCACATGATCAGGCAGGTCCTCGTCGCCGCCGAAGAGTTCACGCACGAGCGGATGGTAGACCTTGTACTCGCGGAAACTTTCACCATCGGACTGCTTTACTCGACGGGTGTAGCTGGTGCAGAAGATGGGCTCCACGCCGGACGAGGTTTGTGCGACAATGGATCCCGTGCCCACGGGAGGCACGGTGATCAGCGTCGAATTGCGCAATCCGTGCTCACGAATCCGGTCCTGTATCTGCTTCGGCAGGCCCTGGATGAACTTGCTCTTCGACAAACCCTCCCAGTCGAACAGTGGGAAGGGGCCCTTCTCCTGCGCCATGTCGATGGACGTTTCGTAGGAGTAGTAGCAGATCGTCTGCATGATCTTCTCGACGGCGTCGAGTGCTTCGTCGGAGTCGTATTTCATACCCATCTTGAGGAGCGCATCGGCGAGACCGGTAATCCCCAGGCCGACACGACGATCCGAGGAGACCGACTCCTCGATCTTGGCGGAGGCGTGGTTGGACATGTTGTAGTCGATCACATCATCGAGGAACCGCGTCGCAATTCGGGTTGACTCGGCGAGGTCCTCGTAGTCGAATTCTCCGTCCTCATGGACAAATTTGAGCAGGTTGAGATTGCCGAGGTTGCAGGCCGTGTACGATGCGAGGGGCTGCTCGCCACACGGATTCGTACTGGTCAGCGGGTTGGCGTATTCGACATTGTGGTACTCCTTCATCGTGTCCCAGAAGATGATTCCAGGCTCGGCACTGGAGTGGGCATTGGTGATGATCGTGTTCCACAGATCGCGGGCCCGCAACGTGCGATGGACCTTGCCGCCAAAACGCAGATCGAAGTCGGTGTCATCCATGACGGCTTGCATGAATTCATGGGTGATGAGCACGCTGATATTGGCGTACTGCACCTTCGTGCGAGTGGCGTCGTTCTTGATGGTGATAAAATCTTCGATGTCAGGATGGTCGACGCGCAGAGTCAGCATCAGCGCCCCCCGCCGGCCCGCCTGGGACACGGCGTTGGTGCTCTCCGACAACAGATTCATGAAAGCCGTGCAACCCGGCGAGGCATCGACCGTGGCATTCACGGGGGCACCCTTGGGCCGCAGAATGGACAGATCGGTACCGACACCCCCGCCCGTCCGATAGACCATGGCCGACTCGCGCAGACAACTGTAGATCCCCTCGAGACTGTCCTCGCGGATGGGAATCACATAACAGTTGGATAGCGTCGGCTTGCGCTGGGCTTCGTCGCGGCCAGCCCCATGCATGACGCGGCCACCGGGTATGAATTTGAAGTCGATCAGGAGCGAAAAGAAGCGATCATACCAAGTCTCGGCGTCCTCCTCGACGGAGGCCATGGCACGAGCGATTCGATCCCACATCTGCAGCGGACCCGTCTCGCCTGGCGCGAGATATTTGCTGCGCAAGACATCGATAGCCAGATCGTTGTCGCCATAGTATGTCTCGGCGTCGGCAGCCTTCTTCAGAATCTCGTCGTGACCATTACGCTGGTACCCATTTCCTTCCAGCTGGGTCAACAGATCCTCCAGACGATGAACTCCTGCGGAGCGTGACACGGACGGCGATGTGGACTTAGAATGCTCTGCGGACATGGACAAGACCCTCCCTACGGGCGATAACAAGCCCCAAATTGTCGGACGTCTCTGGGGGTGGGGCCGACAAACTGAAGCTAACGTTCTGTAATTAATGGAAGTTGCGCCGGGGAGAGCGGCAAAACAGCCGAGGCCGGCAACCACAAGCAATTTAAGTGTGACCAACACGATACACAGTGTATCCTATGCCAGCGGATACACAACATCTTGTGGACAACACGACAGCGATGCGAATATACAGGCCCCCATTCAGCGCTGTCAAGGTTTTTGTGTCGCCGCGCACATTTCCTATAAAACGGACAAAAAAACACCCTCGCAATCCCTATAAGGGACCCGCGAGGGCGTTAAGGCTTTGGGGACGTCGGCTCGTGTCAGATTGCGATAGTCAGTTCGCCAGCTGTTCCAATTCGCGGACGAAGTCCTGACGATCTTTGAACTGGCGATAGACTGAGGCAAAGCGCACGTAGGCGACATCATGGAGCCTCTTGAGACGCTCCATCACGACCTCGCCGATGTGTTGGCTGGGCACTTCCTTCTCGGCCCGATTGCCGAGATCCGCCTCGACCTGGTCCATCAACTCTTCCATCTCGTCGGTGGAGACACTCGTTTTGTAGCAGGCCAATTCGATTTTTCTCTGCAGTTTCGCGCGATCGAAGGGCTCGCGGTTGCCATCCCGCTTGATCACGGTAAGCGGTGCATGTTCGATGTACTCGTATGTCGTAAACCGCTGACCACAGCCGACACACTCCCGCCGCCTGCGGATCGCCTGCCCATCACGACACGAGCGCGAATCGACGACCTTGTCGTCGTGGTTGTTGCAATAGGGACAGCGCATGTCTGTTTCGCGACCTCCGAGGGAACCCCAGGCGGGGTTCGAGTCCTGCAGGGGAGTGTCGTGGGGCGGTCATCCGAGGGAAAGCGGGGGAGGACAACCGCCCTTAATGTAGTGGAAACACCTAGATATGGCAATGTGGCGAGTGAAACGACACTAGTTTAGCTGGAAGCGGAACGGTAGCGCCACCCAGACCTTCACCGGTTTATCGTTCTGAATCGCCGGGGTGAAAGTCCATTGCCACGCCGCCTTCTTGACAGCCTCGTGGAACACCTCATTGCCTTTCAAGATTTGTACTGCTTCCACCTTGCCCGTTTTGTCCACCAACACCTGCACGGTTACCGTCCCGGTAATTCCCGCCTTGCGGGCAATCTCTGGGTAGATGGGCTGCGGATCTTTCACCGGCACGGGTTGTTTCTCTACCCGCCAGATTTCGACGATCTCCTCTTCCTCTTCCTCGAGCTCGACGCCCTGCAGATCCGCAAGAGGCGGCGGTGGCGGTAGATCGTCGAGGCCAAAATCGAGTTCGGTCTCCATGATCGTGGCGTCATCGGGGATGTCGTCGCTCTGTGAGGCGATGGGCACCACCGGTCGCGGTGGTGGTGGCGGTCGGCGTTCCTGACGCGTCTCTGGAATATTCTCGATCTGGATGATCACCTTCTCGGTCTTGTCGTACGCATCTGCATCGAGATTCGGGAACAACACGACGAGCGCCATGAGCGCGAGGGCGGATATTCCGAAGCAGGACCAGAAGGTCTTGGCATACCGCAGGCGCAGATCGGCTTCTGGCGCCTTGTACCGGACCACATCCGCGGGTCTTGTGAGCGGCATCAGGTCTCCCTCTCACGGTCGGTGGCGAAATTGATACGCAACGCTTCGACCTTACGCAGTTCCTGTATGACATCGGACACGACACCGAATTCGGCCCGACCATCCCCCTTGAGAGAGATGATCAGTCGTGGATTTGCCGTCAACTGTGCATGGATGATGGCCCCCACCTGGTCGAGGGACACAATCCGGTCGTCGATGTTGATGGCACCATTGGCCCCGATCCAGATGCTGGTCACATGCCGTCGCATCTCGAGCTTTTCGATCTTCTCGGCATCGGGCAACTCCACCTTCAGACCGCGGTACCGGACGAACACGGTGGAGACCATGAAGAATACGAGCAGCAGGAACGCGATATCCGCCATGGAGGCGGTCGGTACGGTGGCGCCGACACGGGATTTGCGGGAGAATTTCATTGCGACACTAACCCCCTTCCGGCTCGGCAATAGAGATCCGCGTAGCCCCAGACAATTTCAGCTCGTCGAGAACCTCGACGAAGATCCGATAGGTCGCACCACGCTCCGCTTTCAGCGACACGATCAGCTTGTCATTGGCCGCCAGACGCTGCTCGATGCTGGCACGCAGATCCGTGAATGGCACAATCGTGAGCTGCTCGCTCTCGAAGAAAGCGATCTGGTCCTGGGCATTGATCCAGACGTTGCAGATGTTCCTCTCGCGGACCTCCTTGGTCTCCGCCACGGGGGGCAGATGCAGAGACAGCCCTTTGTCCCGATTCATCGTCGTCGTCACCAGAAAGAAGACGATGAGCAAGAAGGCGATGTCCGCCATGGAGGACGTGGGGATCTCTGCGCAAACACGATTCCCGCGTTTGCGCAGGTTCACGGGCGCTGTCCTGTCGTCGATTTATGTCCGGGACGGGACACTACTGATCGGCCTTCAATTCGAGTTCGATGAGAATGTCGATGAAACCTGCCGTATGCTCCTGCATGTCGGCGATGATCTTGTCGATGCGCGAGGCGAAAAAGTTGTAGCAGAACTGAGTGATGATACCGACGACGAGACCTGCAGCCGTCGTGATCAGAGCCTCCGAGATGCCACCGGCGACCAGTGACGGCTCGACATCACCGGCAACTTTGATCGCCTGAAAAGCGCCGATCATGCCGCTCACAGTACCCAGGAAGCCGACCATCGGCGCCAGATTGGCTACCGTCGACAACCAGACCATGCCGCGCTCGAGAAAAGCCATCTGCACAGCCCCGGCATTTTCGATCGCCTTTTCCACATTGTCGACGCCACGGTGCAGGCGTAGCAGACCGGCGTGGATGACGCTGGCTACGGGGCCCCGCGTCTCGGAGCAGAGCTGCGCCGCCTGTTTCGCACCGCCGGTGCGCATCGCCTCTTCGAGCTGTTGGAAAAATCCGGTCGCGTCGATTGCTGCCTGAGACAGGGTGTAGAGCCGCTCCAGGGCGATGGCGACGCCGAAGACAAGCAGGAAGGCGATAGGCCACATCGCCCATCCCCCGTCGTTAAAAAGCTGAACCATAGGAAGCCTCGATCAGGAAGTGGTTGATAATGTCTAATTGCCATCTTGGTCGCTGACGTCGTCCTGGTCGCTGCTATCGCCCAAGCCGAAAAAATCTTTCCTCGACTTCTCTTCCTTCGTCTCGGGCGGGCGAATCTGCCAGATACGCTGTTGCGCCACGGCGGCCCAGTTGGGGTCCTGTAAGGCGAATTCATACTCGGCGATGACCGAATCTTCGATAGCTTCTTGTAGTAACAGCAGATCGCCGCGCATAACTCGAAGTTGGGCATCTGTGGGCGTTTGCCGAAGACCCCGATCCAACCAGGTGTCGGCACGCTCGAGATCACCGCTGATGAGGTGAATCTGCACGATTGTGGCGACCGTGGCTACGTCCTTCGGCTGGCATCGCGCCATGCCCTCGAGGCCGGCCAGCTTCATGGCGTGATCGGCACTCATCTCACCGAGGTCGGACATGCGGACGAAATGTGAGTAGCGTCCCGCCGAATCGATAAGTGTCAGCGTCTCCAAGGTCGCGCAGGCGCCCATGTAGTCCTTCGTTTCGATCTGCAGATCGACCATCTTGGAAAGGGACTCGACGCGGCCCTGGACATCACCCGTGACTTTCTGTCGCCAGAGGATGGCCTGCGCAGCATCACCCAGGTCGTCGTGGAGCACGGCGAGTAACTCATACAGTTCCTGACGTTTCGCTTCGGGCATCGTTGCATCGCTGACGATTGCCTGGTAGTGCGTGACGGCGATGGCGATCTTGCCGGCACGCCGATACAGATCGGCAATCGTGCGTCGATAGGCCTGATATTTGGGGGCAGCCGCCGGGCTGGCCGCCATCAGAGGCCCGAGATGGGCCCATGCAGTATCCGGTTTGTTCTGCCCGGCATAGACCTGGAACAGCAGCAGATTCGTGTTGGCGTGATTGGGTTTCAGCGCGACAGCGGCGAGCAGCGCCTTCTTGCCAGCTTCGTGGTCTCCCAGGGCCAGTTGCGAGCGCGCAGTATAGTAGTACCCCAGGTGATAGTCGTTATCGAAGGTGAGTAGGCTCGCGTAATACTTGACCACATCGGCGTGATCCCCCTTGTCGCGGGCGGTCTTGCCGAGAAACTTGTATTTCTTGAGAGAATCGGCAACCGAAGGTCCGGCAACCAGAGGTTCGGCCTCCGTCCGCGTCGCCGGGACGAGACTCGCCACGGCTACGAGAGCGGTGAACAAGCAAAGTTGAAGTCTGGCACGTCGAATCGTTTCATCCATGACCGAATAAATATACCCTCAGGAGTGCCAGTATCAACTGGTAGGTATTACCAGTCATAGCCGCTACCCGGATCCCCGAAGGGCGCGAGACCCGCCCACAACATACGCATGGACAACTCGCCGAGGATCAGTCCAAAGAAAAATGGGCGTAGAGCGCGGTACGTTCCCGCCCCGCCATACCGTACCACGAGAACCTTGACACCCCAACCGACGAGGGCGGAACCCCACAGCAGTCCTCCCAGGCCGGTGGCATAAACAAATCCGGCCGGATGAAAGGGTGAGCGCAGAACCCACTGACGGAGCGTCGCCAGTGCCGCCGTCGCCAATGCGCCAAAGCCGACCGCGCCAAGACGATCGCTATCCATCCCCGCCTTCTGAGCGCCGGATTCGGCATAGATGTATTGAACGTAACGGCCCAATCGCGCCATGGAACGAGCCCCACCATTCTGATCCAGAGCAAAGATCCCCCGCTCATAGACCAGTTCGAGAGTGAACACCGCCCCAGCCACCAGACCCACGGCAGCACCGACGGCCAGCACCACGCCTACCCCTGTGCTGCCACACTCCCGTGCCAGGCGTTCGCCCTCCAGGTGCAGCGGCAGCCACATTGTGATCGAGCTATAGGTAAGCAATGTCAGGAATGCGAGCACGACATACGTTGCGGGGGCAAATGGTCCTGGACCCGTGCCGGCGACGAAGAAGAACAGGTTGGGGATCAACAGCCAGGCGCCGACGACGGGCAGTCCCCCATCGACACGCAGTCGCGCCACGCCGATGACAGTGAGCAGCAGCAGCACCCCGTGGCCCGCGCTTACAGTCAGAGAGGCCCCAGCCAACCAGGCCCAAAGCACAAGGGTCGCCGTACCGGCCAGCAGCGCCATCCAGGACAACCTCGGCTGTCCCCAGGACCCCCATGCCTGGCGCCATGAGCGATGCAGACTTCGACGTGCTGCCCAGAGACTCAGCAGGGCCAGGCAGAGCACGCCGCCACGGGACTGCGCCTGCAGGTGCGGCAGAAAGTTGGGCCACTCCCGCCATTGACCACCGACGCCGACAAAAACTCCCTGGTCTCCGGTGCGACCCATGAGGTCGACGAAAACCAGTTGCAGGCGCGTGGCCAGGAAAAAGAACCAGGTGCTGAAGGAGACCTCCACCGCCATCAGATAGGAAATACCCACCAGCAGTGGGGAAACCGAAAAGCGGAACCGGGAGGTGAATGGCGCCATCGCCCTCCAGGGGTCTTCGATCAGGACATCCGTGAAATCGAACCAGGTCGGAATCGTGCCAGGCAGCAGGAAGTGGTGATCGATGCCGTTGATGCCGTAGAGCAGGATGGGAACCGCCGCCCCCGCCCACAGGCGGCGATCCTTCAGTAACACCACCCCATCCGTGGCCAGCGCCGAGGGCAAGTCGGCCAGGGGCAAGCGCAGACGTTCTTCCTCGAGCCAGCGATGCCGCAATAGCCTCGCCACACCCCAGAGGGCGGCGAACAACCCCGCCGCCAACAACCCCCACACGAGCAGCGGTGTCCACCACACCGCCCAGGGTACCCCCACTCCCCCTTCGAAAAAACCAGTTGCCCCATCCCCTCGAACCACCATCCACGTGGGGATATACTGATGGAATCGTTGATATCTACCCGCTGGATCGGCGAAACCGCCGTAGAAGCCCGTGGTCAGTGCCGGCAGCAGATAGTGGACGAAACCACGCCCAGCCAGGGGCAGGCCTATGGCCGTCATCAGATAGAGTGCGACCAACTCCCGGGCGGAAGGTCGCAGTCGGCCCGGTAGGTGCTGACGAATTCCAGCCAACGCCGCCAGCAACAGAATCGGCAGCGCCGCCAGTGCCCCCATGCCGATCTCGGCGCCACCATAGATCAACTCGATCCGCTGCAGAGCCCAGGCGGCGGCGATCAACACGACCGTGCCTGCCAGCAGCACACGGCGTGTGCCCAGGGGGGTGTCTGTCGTCTGCGGGGTCGCCATCAGTACGGCAACTGCGCCACGGAGCGCGCGATCAGAGCGATGGCGACAGCCCCCATCCCGGTGAGTCCCTGGCCACAGGCGAATCCGGCCAGCAACACAGGGGCTCGACGACGCCACTCTTTCTTGCCGAAACGCCGCTCCAGCCAATAACGACCCAGCAGGGCCCCCGCCATCTCCGGAATCAGCATATGGGGCAACGACTGCACCCCTTTGATGAACCCATAGACCAGGGCCACGGGCAAGCCCCAGAGATTTGCCGTCCACAGGCCCAGACTGGCCACAACGAATCCGCCCGCCGCCCACGGTATGTGCAGAACTTCAGCGAAACTGAGGCCCCCTTCTGCGGTAAAGGAGAACCACATGAACTGTCGCAACGCGATGAGGTGCCAGTATTTCTGGGCGAAGGGAAATGCCGTCGATGGGATGGGACCCATGCTCCACACGAGGGACCAGAACAGGAAACCGCAACCCAGAATCACCGGTAGAATGAGCAACTCCGCCTTGGCGATACTGGTGATCTTCGTCCCCGTCAGTTCGACCTCACGAAACAGCTGGGCCCGACGCCCATGATCATGATACGGGATCGGCGCAAACCAGATGTCGATCCCCTGATATCCGGACAGCAGGAAGGCGCCCTCTCGAACCAGAGGGATGCCCACGCTCTGCCCCGTAAGGCCCACCATTCGCGCGTTGACATAGGAGACGGCAGGGGTGAAGAGAAAGGCGAAACACAACAGGAACAGGAGTGGAAACTCATCATCTTCGAGCAACCACACACAAAGTCCGGTGTAGCCCGCCGCTGCCGCGCCATACAGGGCGAAGGCGATCCACAGCGGGAAATCACCTCGGCCCGGCGGTGGCGTCCCGATCGTGCCAGCTCCCACCCGACGCCGGCGTAGCGCGCTGATGGCGGAACCGATACCGGCAAGACCGACGGCTGCCGCCGTGCCCAGATAGACACTGAGCCACACATCGAGATCGTTGACGAAGTGTGTCGTCACGGCGTCCATCCCCGGATGCCAGCGCGTCAGCACCCCCGTGGCATGGAGTACCGGATTCAGCGCCAGCTGCAGCATGACGGCGGCAAAGGCGCCGACAACGACCCAGAAGGGCAGTACGAAACCGACCAACACCAGTCCCAGGTCGGTGCCAATCCCGAGGGGTGTCGCCGGCAACAGGTGTTCGAGGTCGCGAGTAAAGTCGATCCACGGGATCGGCAGCAACTCCAACGGCCGACTCGCGATCAGCCCGGTGAGTGCGGGCAAACCCACATAGATGCCGCCGAACAACAAGCCGATCCCCATGCCGGTGGCAAAAACCTGCCAGCGCCAACTGGCTGGACCACTACCCCCCTCTCCCGCTCCTTCGGCCAGCGCCGTCGCCCCTTGCGCGGCGACGGCCGCCATCGGGAAGGGCAGCCGCTCGATGTCACTGGTGATTCTGAACAGCACGTACCCGAGGCCGAACCACTCCGCTCGCGCCAGCACCTGACCCGCAACCAGTAGTGCCACCGGTGCCAGCCAGTCGCGGTGCAGGAAGCTGCGCGCCGCGAGCGCCTCGGAGCCGATGGCGGGCGCCACCCATTGTGGAATCTGCGCCGCCATGCCCAGGGCCTGACCGACCTGCGACTGCACCAGATACTGATGCCAGACCAGTGCGCCAAAAGGCCCACCGGCGAGCATCACCCCCGCCATGGCGTGGGTGAGACCGCCGGCGATGTAATAGAGGACGTAGATCTCCTGCCGACGCAGCGGCGCGAAGGAGCGCCGCGCAACTTCGGCGAAGAGGATGACGGTCACCCATTCGGCGGCGGGCCCCATCGTCGATCCAGCGATGAGCCCCATATAGATGGCGCCTGGCAACATCAGGAAGCCGATAAAGAAGGCGCCGAGCACAACGCGAGGACTTAGTCCATCCTCGAACTGCTCCGGCGGTACCATGGTGTCGCGTTCGCTCGTACTCACGACTCGGTCGCCAGGTAGAGCCTGCGTTCCGACTCGGCGAGGGCGCGCCACATCAGGAATTGGCGCCGTATGCCGTCGACGAAGTGTCGATTGCCCCGCATCCAACTGCCTTCATCTCCCGAGGCGCGCCGCAGCGACAGGGTCAACGTCGCATAGCCATCGTCGCCGGATTCGACATCGATGCGCAGACTCTGCGATACCCCACTGTCGAAGGGCGCCAACCAGACGACGGCTCGGATGGTTCCGGTGGCGCCATCAGGCACCTCGGTAACACGCTCGGCGTAGAATGGGGCGCCGATGGACTGCTCGTCGCAGGTGGCCAAATACTCGGCGACGAAACGACACAGACCCATCCCCTCCCGGAGGCGCAAGGAGAATGGCATGGTCAGTACCAGCTCATCCCCCTCTGGCCGTGGCAATTGCCACGAGCGCTCGACACCGGGCACACACAATCGACCGGCAGCTCGTGCAGGATAGATGGCGGACGACACGACAAGGGCCATCACCATCGCCAGCGTCGCCACCGCTGAGTACGACGAGAAGTTGACCGTCAATCCTGGGAACAGGTCGCTTACCAAACCCACCTTGGAAACGACCTGCGCCAGCAGATACCCACCGACGCCGCCGAGGGTAGCAAAGGCCGCCGCCTCGGCCAGGAACAGACCCGTCACATGATCTGGCGCCAGACCGACGGAATTGAATGTGGCGATTTCCGGCGTGCGTTCGTAGACCGATCCAAGCATCGTGTTGAAGACGATCAGGGCGGCGATTGCCAGCGGCACCCAGACGCCACGCTCCGCGCTCATCGAATGGTTTTGGGCGGTATCCACCACCCACAGCCGACCGTCGAGACGAGCGAAGAGATTGTCGTCGATGCTGTGAGCGAAGCGCTCGAGTTGGCCACGTCCCCCGGGAAGGAGCGCCGCCACCGAAGCCAGGCGCGCATATCGTCCCATGCCGGCCACCACCGACGCCGGCAACACGAGGACCTGGCGGGCCGGTAGATGAGCGAAGGCAGGTGCTTCCCCACGGGGAAACGCGCCGGCACGTCGTTCCTCTGGCTGGTAGACATCGACATCGAGCGGCGTCAGTGGCGTACCGCCAATATCGACGAGCGCGTCGAAAGCGTCCGCGTCGAACAGGCCGACGAGGAGGTAGTCCTCACCGAAATAGTCGACATACGCCCTACCGACATCGGTCTCTGCAAGGCCGATGTCGGCGGCTCTATCGACGGGCAACAGACATTCATGGCGCGCCCCACTCAACCAGACCCCGGCGACCAGCACAGCATCGATGTCGGTCACGCTGCGTTCCTGTGGCGTCACGCCGAGGACCGCCGCCACCCGCGTCCGCTGTCCCCCATGCCGTACGAGACCTGGCTTCTCATACCAGAATCGCGGTGCCGCCACCACGCCGATGCTGAGACCGAGATAGTCGGGCACGGCAGCTACGAGTCCCGCCCAACCGGGACGCCGCAACAGCACAGCATCGTTGCCGGAGCCACCCTCTTGCGTCATTGGCGTCATGTGGAATCGTGCCGTCGATTGCACGGAGGTAAAACTGACGAGACAGAATGTCAGCAACAGCAAAGTGGCGCAGGTCAGCAGCGTCCGCATCGGTCGCCGACGCATCTGCGCCACGCCGAGAAGAAAGGCTCGTCCTACCATGGCCGTGCGCCGCGACTCGGTGCGATGGCGAGCCACCACAACCGAGACGCTGCGCTGTAATTGGTCGTTGAGTCGTCCCATACCGATGGCGGTGACGACGATGCTGAGGGCGAGGATCAGGAAACCGACAAGGACCACGAGTGGATACAATGTCAGGTCGAAAGCGGGATGGGAGTAACGCAACACACCGAAGGCGGAGAGAAACAGAAGCGCCGCGCCACCCACCTGTCGGTGCACATTCTTGGACTCGAACAGGAGGCGTTCGGCGAATACCGAGAATGGCAGCAACATCAGCAAAACGAATAGAACCCCGGTGACGGCGTCGGTTACCAGGGCGGCAATGGCACGATGGGCCCTTGCCGCCAGACTCCACGCCTCACGCTGAGTCCCATTCCCTTGCGCCAGACGCCGACTTGTTTCGTGTAGTTGACGCAGGGGCTGAGAGGTGATCCCGTGACTTTGCAGATTATCGAGGCGTTGTTGGTTCAACCCCGTCAGATCGAGTGCAACTCGCTGTGCCAGTCCGGTCACGATCGGCGCTGCCGCCGGACCCAGGCCGACTCCGAAAGGATCACCGGCGCCGCCGCCGAGCAGCAGAAGCCGTTGACCGACGCCCAGGCCACCACTTGTCATCACCACCTTCACGGGGCGTTCAGGGGGCACGAAGAGTACTCCTACTCGCTCCTTGCGGGGACCGGCACCATCGTAATAGCCGTCCTTTTCTATCACCGCTGCCGTCGCCGGCAGGTTCAGACCGAAGCGCTGCAGATCAGCATCCGTCTCACCATCGAGCAGACGAGCATGATCCAGGGTCAACAGACTTCGTGGGTCGAACAGATCGGCTAGGATGATGGGCCGCGCCCGGAAGCCCACCAACGTTCGTTCCTCTTCATTGTGATCCATCAACACCCGCGACGGATGGGTCACCGCGCTGGCGGCGCCGCGATCGACGACGGTATGTAGCCTGCCACTCTCCCGATCAGCCGCATAAGCCTCCAGATCGACCGGTTTCAGATAGAGTGTGCGCGCTTCCAGCCCGCGTAGTTCGTAGCTGCCATCCGGCGCGGTGATGGCAAGAATGTCAGGACGTACACCGGCCAACACGTGCTGCAAGGAGCGCACCCGAACCAGCGCACCCGGCACGGGTGCATCCGGCTCGAAAGCACCGGCGCCCCAGGTTACGAAACGTCCCGTCAGAACCCCATACGAGTCCTTCGCCCGCGCCGGTTGCCAGTCCGCCTCGGGGTCGTCGAGCAGGGCCGGCAGCAGACTCAACACAAAACCGGCTTGCCGTGTCAGACCGGCCACATCCACCTTCTCGAAGTGATCTGCGGGAGAGTCAAACAGTGGCCGGCTGTCCCCTGCCGTGACCATTGTCAGCCCCAAAAATCCCGCCAGACTGGCAACGGACCCGTCCACGGGGATCGGCTCCGGCATGCGGCCGATATCACGACGCACAGCGAGAGGCTTCAGGGCGCCGCCCAGGATCGTTTCCCCCGCAAGTCGCGCTGCCTCATAGCGCTCGGCCAGGTCCTCGACACGATGAAACAGCGTGGGACGTACGGTGCGCACGCGGTAGGGGGCACCCGCCTGTTGCAGAGCCACCGTCGCCCCCCGTGAACTGAGATCCAGACCCAGCACGGTGCGGATACGCAATCCTTCCAGTCGGTTCTGCAGCGGTGTAGCCGCCGCCGTGCCTGCCTCCCGTTGGCGCAGCATATCGACGAAGTCACGCATCCCTGCCAGCCCCTGAAAGTGCCCTGGCGCGGCGACGAGAATCACCGTGCGGGCGGGCGGCTGTTGCAGTAAACGCCGCGCCAGTTCGAGCCACACCGCGACCCCCGATGCCTGGTCAGCGCCGGGCGCCAATGCCGGTACGGGAGAGATCGCATCGTAGTAACTGGCGATGACGACGGCCTCTTGCTGCAGGTTCGGATCCGCCCCTTGGACGACGGCGACCAGCGTCGTCCCCTGAGCATCCAACCAGTCCATGCGCCCCGTCAGTCGCGCCACGGGCACCGGCGTCACCTGGCGCAGTCGGCGCGCAACCACCACCTCGGCGTAGAACCGAGGCATATCGGCACTCGCCGACAGAAAATGGCTGGCGCCATCCCTTCGATGAGCCGCCTCGGTGACGTCCACATCATCGACTGCGAGAAAGATGACCGCCGCTGCCCCTGCGTCGAAGACTCGGACCCAATCGTCAGCGCTGTCGTAATCGAGCAGCACGATCGCCCCCTGCAGATCCACAGCATCGATCTGCACTGTACCCGTGCCGGTGAGGTAGACGAGTCGACCCTCTACCCCTTCGGGAACCGTCGTCGACGTTCGCGCCATATTCGGCCACATGACGTGCAGTTGGTGCGTGACATCGGCGATCGTAATGGAGGCACCGAGGTCCATTGGCACCGGCACGTGAAAAAACCGGTGGTAGACGGTATCGCTGCCCGCCACCCGCAGATGTGCCTCGATCTGTGTTGCTGCTGTCGCCGCACCGGGGTACCCCGTAACCCGGCTCCGATGGTCAGACAGCTGGCGTAAATGCCCCTGCAGGACGGCTCCCAGTTCGACCTGGGCCGCCGCCCACGTCTGACTCGCCGCAGTTAGCACCAGGCAGAGAATGATTTGACATGTCGAGGCGACGACGCGCATCCTTGCTGTTGCCTTCACTGGGAACGCTTCGACCCTTGTACGAAGAACATGGACGCGGAAGGTGTCTGCATTAGGGATGATGGCTTCACACACACATCTGCACATTCACGGTGCCGATCAGGACCGGGGAGAAGATAACGCCCGCGTTGATGGCATCCTGTCTGGTGACGACACCGCCTTCCGCGTTTTGGTCGTCGAATATCACCCCCTCGCCTTCAGTCTTGCCTACCGCTCGCTGGGGGACGCAGAGGATGCCGAGGAGGTCGTGCAGGACGCATTTGTCAAGATCCATGGTGCCCTCGACGGTTTTCGCGGCGAAGCCTCTCTGAAGACGTGGATTCTGCGCATCGTCTGGCGCCTGAGTCTGAATCGACGCCGTGATCGGGCTCGCAGCGCCTGGCGTCGTCTGGGTCTGCACCAAGGTGACGAAGATGTTGCCACCTACACCGCAGGTCCACACGCCGAATCGCCCGAGGCTTCGCTGTTGGCCCAGGAAAGACGGCGACTCGTGCGCGACGTCGTCGACGACCTGCCACCGACTCTGCGCGAAGTATTGATACTCAACAGCTTCGAGGAACTCGGCTACGAAGAGATTGCCCGCATCCTCGACATCCCTGTTGGCACTGTCAGTTCCCGCATCTATGCGGCCCGGCGTAAGCTGGCCGCGCGTCTGCGGCGACTGGGGCCGACGTAACACACCTGGAGAATTTGGTATGTTGGACATGTGGTGGCCCCGACGCCGGCGCGCCTCTGCGTTGTCGGCTTTCGCAGACGGCGAACTGACAGGTGCGGCGGCGGATCGTGTCGCCGAACGCCTGGTCTTCGATGCGGCACAGCGGCAGAAGCTCGACGACCTGCGCCGTGTCGACAACATCGCCGCCGCTGCGCTGACCTTCTCACCCGCCCCCGAACCGGACCCCGAGGCGTCGGCGGATGCCGTCCTGGCGCGGTTGACCAAAGTGCCGACATCAGCGCCCGTGGCCTCACGCAACTGGACACCGACAGTCGTTGCCTCCGTGGGTCTGCTGGTCACGGCGGGTGTCGCCTTCGCCGGCCTCAAACGACGGGGATGGGTCTGATGATTGGCCCCCGTAATGAAGGTGAGCGGACGTGAACTGGATCGAGAGAATGAAGTCTGGGATCCTGACGCGAATCAAGCGCGAGATCCCGGAGGGCATCTGGAGCAAGTGCAAGAAATGTGGTGAAACCACCTATCAGCAAGCCCTCGAGCGCAGCGCCTTCGTTTGCCCGCACTGTCAGAATCATTTCGCCATCGGTCACGAACGGTATGTGGAGTTGCTCGCCGACAGCGGCAGTTTTGTCGAAATAAACACCGACATCACCACCGCCGATCCATTGAAATTCCGTGATCATCGCCGCTACAGCGAACGCATCCGCGAAGCCCGCAAAAACAGCGGCATGAAGGAGGCGATCCGCACCGGCGTGTGCACCATCGGTGGCAACCCCGTCGCTCTGGGAATAATGGATACGCGATACATCCTTGGCAGCATGGGTGGCGCCACGGGCGAAAAGATCGCACGCCTCATCGATCGTGCCCTGGCGGACCGACGGGCACTGGTCCTGGTCTGCCAGTCCGGGGGTGCCCGCATGCAGGAGAGCACTTTCTCTCTCATGCAGATGGCCAAGATCAGCGCCCGACTCAAGCGTTTCGCCATTGCCGGTGGTCTGTACATCACGGTACTCACCGACCCCACCTATGGTGGCGTCACCGCCAGCTTCGCCATGCTCGGTGACATTACAATCGCCGAACCGGGGGCTCGCATCGGCTTCGCCGGCCAATCGGTGATCAAGCAGTTCATGGGAATCGAACAATTGCCCGAAGGTTTCCAGATCGCCGAGACCGTGCTCGACCACGGCTTCGTCGATCGTGTCGTACCCCGTCCAGAGATGACATCGACGCTGGCGCGGTTGATCTCACTACTAGGAGCCACTGACAGCGACGCCACACTGCGCGCCGGCTGACCCGGTCCTCACGATTGACAGCGCGCCATCTGGTTCCGATCGCGTTGCTGACGGCCCTTACCGCCGACGGCGGGAGCCAACCCTATCAGAATAGATTGCGAAGCTTGATGGTGGTGTAGAGCTGTTCCCGAGAGATGCCGACATCACCGCGCAGTACGAAATCCGCATTCCAGTAGGTCCGCAGCCCCCATCCAACCGTGATGTGGATATCCTGTAGACGGAGTTCGTTGAAGCCCGGCTGCACCTGTCCCGTGTCGAGGAACAGAACGCCGTGCAATTCGAGGTGCTGCTTGAAGGCCTGGCGCGTGCCCAGCAGATACCGAGCCTCCGTATTCGTCAACACCCGAACGTTGTCCGTGAACCGCTGGCGATCAAAGCCGCGTAGTGTATCCGAGCCACCGAGACCCTTGATCCGTCGGCTGCCACCGATTTCGCCGTAAGCGTAGAGTGGGACCGCCCCTCGCAAGGCCTCGACGATGGTCCGGTGGGCGATGTTCAGGCGCTCGCTACGTGGCCAGTAACGCGAATCGGTGAAGGTGTAGCGCTCGAAGTCGATCTCTTCAAAGAACAGACTCAGCAGCGAATTGCGCGAGGTCTCGTAACTCCATTCGTGGAACACGCCGCGCCGGGGAATCGTCGGATCGTCCCGCGTATCCCAGACCAGTGTGGCACCGATAAAACCGGTGACCCCGTCGATGACCCCGTCGGGGGTACCGGCGTTGATGTAGAACGCCTCGGCACCCGACCGACCCACATCTGTTCGTTCCAAACCCAGGTCGAGTGACATCCTCACCGGGCCATAGACATGGAGCAGCAGATTGAAGAACAGCCGGGGTTTCTTCAATACGTAGTGGTAGTATTCTTCGTCGATAAAATTATCGTGGGCGGGGTCGGTCAGATTCCTGTCATAGTCGCTGTCATTCGACAATCCGTAGTAGCGAGCCTTGATATCACGACGGATGCTGGCGACGATATTGAGACCGAATCCGGTGCCGGAGAGATGTGGCACTTTCAAACGCACGTGGGTGTTGCGCTTGCCCTCGGAGGAATGCACGGAGTGTAGGGTCAGTTTGTAGCGGTAAGGGCGCCGACTGAAGTCTGCAACCTGCACCCGAGCACCATAATTCCAGCCTGACCCGGGACTGAAGTACACCACCGGCAAACCGGTGAGTCCATACGGCGTGCCATTGATGCTGATCTGCCGACGCTTGGCCATCCATTTCACGGCGTCCACCGTGCCCTCGGTAGCCGTCAGGGGGTCGGCTACGGCCAGGATTGTGCGGCCCAGCCCGCGCTCCGGTCGTTGGGTCTGAGTCGAATCCAGGGGTGCGCTCTCCTGCTCCTGCGCGGCCCAGCACGGCGTGACTGCCAGCACAAGTATCGCCTGAATGGCGTGCAGGCGGTGCCTGTATCGTCGGCTCGCCATCAGACCCGTTCGAAGCGGGCGCGGTCTGCCGCCGATGGCGTGGTGTGTAACTGGAGTCGCAGTCCAGTGATCGACACGGAGCCGGCCTCGAGCACATCGACATCCCCTGAGGGATCAGCACTTGCGCGTGTTTGACCGTTGTAGTGATGCGTGAACGTGCCATCCTCGGCACGGCGAAAAAACGAGCCATAGCTGGTTTCACTGAGCCTGGTCAGCACCCGCGTGGTCGCCAGACTGGCATCCTGCGGGATGTTGACGGAAACCAATCGGGCCTCGCTGGGCAGGCCGCCGCGGATGATTTCATCGGTAATCTCTCGGGCGATGGCGGCAGCCGACGCCCAGATCGGGGCCAGTGGCGCCGGATCGCGTCTTTCACACCAGCCATGGTACGCCTCCGGTGTCAGCCGCACAGAAAACGCCACGGCGGGCACATTCGACAGGCTGGCTTCGATGGCGGCCCCCACCGTCCCGGAACTGAGCGTCAATGCCAGGCCGGCATTCTCCCCGATGTTCACGCCTGATACGACGAGACGCGGTGGGATCTGACTCAGGTGATGAATGCCCACATTGGCACAATCCGCCGGTGAACCATCGATGGTATGGACTCCGTCGCCCAAATGTGCTGCCTCCTGCAGCCGTAGATTCGCGAAGCGGCTGAGCGTCTTCGACGACCAGCTGTATTCGCGGGCCGGCAGAACTGCCCGAATGGGCCCCAGACTGCGCAAGGCCGTCAGCAGCGGCGGCAGCGCAGGAGAGTCCACACCGTCGTCATTTGTCAGCAGAATCCAGGGCTCGATTTCTGTGTCTCCCGTCACTTCGTGCGATCGTGGTAGGCGAGTATATTATCAACAATTTAGCTGTTCACCAACCATGCGCGTCGTTATCTTTGCGCGGTCTTTTGAATAAGTTGGATGAGGGTACCCGAAAACGGATGGAAAACGCGCAACTTTTACAGATTCTGGAGGCCATCGCCGGGGAGTTGGCGGTGGATATTCGACAGGAGGACCTGGATGGCAGTCGGGGTGGATTGTTCCGCCTCCGAGGCCGTTGCTGCATTCTCCTCGAGCAGAAACTGTCACTCTCCGAGCGCGTCGAACTGATGGTCCGGTCCCTCGCACAACTACCCCTTGACGGTGTCTTCATACCGCCAACGGTGCGCCAATTGTTAGAGAGTCGAGCGGCCTCCCCGGCCTAACAACCCGAAAAACCGATGCCATAATGGTCAATAGATCCTTCCTATTCGTTGCTCTGCTCTTGGCGAGCCTGTCGGTGCCAGTGGGCGCCACCCGCTTCTATGTCAACCAGAGCACCGGCGACAATCGGCGCAGCCACATCGTCGTACAGGACGCCGATACGCCCTGGCGCACGATCACCCACGCCTTGAAGATGGCCCACATAATCACCCAGGACCGCCCCCACGTCATCGATATCGCGTCCGGCACCTATTCGCCTGCCAGTGGCGAAATAATGCCCTTCGTCATCAGCCAGACCGATATCTATTTCCGCTCCCAGGGCGGTGTCCTGCTCGACGGGCAGCGGCAGTCCGGGATCCTGGAGATAACGGCACCGACCTCCGACTTTGTGCTGCGTGACTTCTCTCTGCTCAATGGTACGGCCCAATACGGCGGCGCTGTCTCCTGTCAGAGTTGCTCCCTGCGGGTCGTTGACAGTCGTTTGCTCGGCAATGAGGCCGCCGCCGGTGGTGATGCCATTTATGTCGCCGATGGCCGTCTGCAGCTGTTCAGAAATATCATTCGGACCAATGGCTCCAGTGGTACCCCAGGGGCCATCATCGAAGTGCGCAACACCTTCGCCGACACCTCCCAGCGAGACGTGATTCGCAACAACACCTTCTACCTCAACAAAAAGCCGACGATCCTGACCACGGGAAATCGAACCGACATTTCCAGCAACATCCTCGTCGGTTCTCCCGGCAGTGGTCTTGCGGCGATCGTTGACTCTGCAGTTGGCATCGAACCACTGATCCGCTACAACCTGTTTTGGGATACGGACATCCTCTACCTGTCCGGAGACCGCGACTCGGTCAAGGTTGCCCGCACAGTGCGCGACACGCTCACCCTCGAGGAACAGGGCGTTGCCGTGCCAACTTTTGTCACCAACGTACCTGACACGGTCGCCAAGATCGGCAGCCTCTACGAGTTTGACATCCAATTCGAAACGGCGAAGTCGAATTACAAATACACCGTCATCAACTCCGGCGACATTCCCGTGGGCATGTCGGAGCAAACCATTGAGGAATCGGGGATTCTGAGTTGGACACCGGTTGACGGGCAGGCGGGACAACACTCCGTCCGCGTCGAGATCATTCGGCAGACACCCCCGGTGCAGGTTCAGTTCCTCAGCTTCATCATCACCGCCTTCACTGCCGACGACTTCCCCGACACCACCACACCGGGAGATGTGATCACGGTGTCGACCGTGCCTGACACCTCGGGCGCCGTCGACAGTCTCAACATGGTGCTCCCCCTGTTCTCCATAGCTGCCAGCTCCGCTGGCAACGTCTATGGTGATCCACTATTTCTCAATACCGAGATCAACCGCTTCGAGCTACTCCCGCAGAAGAGTCGTTTGATCATCCCCGCCGGGGATTCCGTCGCCGTACCTGACACCCTGCGGAGTGTCGCCATCGACGCTGGCGACCCCACGGCAATATTCAATGACGCGATTACCGCCGCCGGTCAGGTGCGCAACGATATGGGCAAGTTTGGTGGCGCCGTGAACACCGGTCCACCCACTCCGGGGACGCCGGCGGAACGGCCACTCACCTGGCTGCCCGACAGCGTCGCCGTGGAAGGCGAGGTCTGGACCTATGACGCGGTGCTTTCGCCATCCTCGAACATCTTCATCATCGACCTGATTCAGGGCCCCCCAACAATGGGCGACGCCTTTGGCAGCAGCGGCAGTATCCCAGCGACCTGGGTGCCAGCCGTAGCTGACACTGGCAGCTTCCTGGTGGGGATAAAGATCTTCTTCAGTGGTGGCAGTGCCCGACACTATTTCCCACTTCGGGTCCGCGCCGGGAACTCGCCGCCACGGATTACGAGTACGGCACCGACCGTTGCCTCTGAGGATGTTGAGTTCGTATACGCAGTCGATGCGGTTGACGATGACGGGGATACGATTCTCTGGAGCATCGATTCAGGTCCGGAAGGGATGACGGTGGACAGCCTCGGCGTCGTTCGCTGGACCGCCTCACAGGCGGATGTAGGCAGCACAGCCATCGTCATCGGTCTGAACGATGCCGGGGGTGCGGGCAACACCCATTCTTTCTCTCTCTCCGTCAGCAACACCAACGATATGCCTGTCGCCGCAACCCTGGCGGATACGTCGGCAACAGAAGACCTCACATTCCTGCGTGCCCTGTCCGCAGTAGACGAGGATCCGTCGGACTCGGTCTTCACCTTCAGCCTTACCACCGGTCCGGACAGTGCCTCGATCGATGCGCAGAATCGTCTGGTATGGACACCATTGCAGGCTGATGTGGGAGCCCACGTGTTGACGGTCCGCGTCAGCGACGCCGCTGGCGCCGTCGACAGCACGAGCTTTACTCTCACCGTCATCGAGGTCGACGACGGCCCGTCGATCACGAGCACACCAGACACGACGGCCCTGGAGGATTCTGCCTACGAGTACGTCGTCGGCGCCGATGACGAAGAGGGGGCGGCCATCACATATGCTCTCGTGACAGCCCCGACAGGGATGAGCATCGTCGACACAACCGGTGTGATCTCCTGGACCCCTGCCCTGGCCGACATCGGCACCCACACCGTGTCATTGCTTATCGCCGACCCCGGGGGACAGACGGCAGCGCAGAGCTACGAACTGCAGGTGCTGGCGGTAAATGACCCCCCCGTGATCCTGTCCCGCACACCATCGGACACATTGGTGCTGATCGATCCAGGCCAGGGCGTACAGTTCGAACTCGACAGCAGTGACGAGGAGGGTGACCAGCTCACACTGCAATGGCTGGTGAATGGCAAACAGCTCTCCGTGGAGAGCCGATTCCTGCATGTAGCTGACACGACCTCGGCTGACACCGTCGTCGCCAATCTGTCGGACGGCACCAACACCACAAGCACCACCTGGATCGTCGATGCCCGCGCCATTGCCAAGATCTCCGTAGCAACCGACACCGTCGATTTTGACACTGTCGTTCTCGACAGCACCGCCTCGGTGACACTCCGCGTCCTGAACCCGGGACGCACGACGCTGAATATTAACCATCTGCAGGTTGGCGACCTGGCTTTTTCCGCCACCTTTGGCACGGATGCCATCGCCCTGCGTGACTCCACGATTCTGACGCTGTCCTTCACTGGCATGACTCGCGGTGTGCGCTCCACGACCGTGCAATTCGGTACCAACGACCCCGACGTTCCCACAGTCACGATTCCCCTCATCGGGGTCGCTGTCGTGCCGACGACGGCCGCCCTTGACGCCAACCCAGCGTCCGGCAACCAGGGACTGCGCACGGTGACTGGCCGAACCGGGCAGACCGCCAGCATCGACTTGCAGGTGGATCAGGCGGTGGCCCTGGTCTCCTACGCCGTGGAACTCTCCTTCGATCCTCAGATCCTCAGCTTTGAAGCGTTCTCTGCCGACGGGGACGCAACCAATCTGCTCGGTACCGGTCTGACCACGTCGGTCACCGAGCCGTCAGCCGGCACGGTCCGTGTTGACATCGGCCCTGCGGCGGCGGCTTCCGGTGCCGGCACATTGGGAAGATGGACATTTGGCGTTGCCGCCGATGCCGAGGCTGGCTCGAGTACCGCCATCGGCGTCACGCGTGTTGAGCTGCTGAGCAGCGGTCTGTTGACGGCCGACGTCCTGACCGCCTCGACGGGGATCGAGTTGCTGATCGCCTATGCACTGCCCGGTGACAGCAACGGCGACGGCGCCATCGATTTTGATGATTTCTTCAGCTTCGCCGATGATTTCGGGACCTCGGAGCCGCGCTCAGACTTCAACAACGACGGCATCGTCGACTTCACCGACTTTTTCCTCTTTGCCGATTATTTCAATGCCGCGGCAGCCCGCCCCTTGCCGAGGGTGACCACCAGCATCCCGGGCCTCGTGCTGGCGACGAACCAAAGGCCGCAGAACTCGCAGCGCGTCGATGTCAGCCTCCTCTGGCACGGCGAGGAGCCATTGCGTGGCGCCGGCCTGTGGCTCACATGGGATCCGCAACACCTGGTCTTCGATGAGCTCAGCAGTACCGCTCCCGAGGCAGAGCAGACCCTGTTGTGGTCCCAACCAGTGCAGCCCGGACGGCTGGAAATGGCGGCAGCTCCCGTCCAGGGATCTGCCTTCGACACGGAAATCGCGGTACTGCACTTCCGGCGTCTAACCGCGGAGGGTACCGAATTCCGTATTGACGCTGCCATCGGTCGTGACAGAGCAGGCGTCACCAATGCCCTGGATCTGCCTCCGGCTGTGATCGTGGCGGCGCTGCCACGGGTCGCCATGCTCTACCCCGCCCATCCGAACCCATTCAACCCGGACACGGTCATTCCTTTCTTCATCCCCTCTGGCCCGGATGTGGAAGTAGAGATCCGGATTTTTGATCTGCTTGGGCGTGTGGTGCGGGAACTGAGTTCTGGTCCGCTCAGCAGCGGTCACCATCAGGTGGTATGGCATGGTCGCGATGAGGCGGGCCGTCAGGCCGGCGCCGGCGTCTACTTGGTCGAAATGCAGACGGCACAACAGCGCCTGGTGCGCAAAGTCATGCTACTCAAGTAGTTGGCCCGACACTACCTTGGCCCGAGATTCGTTGACAGGATTAGGGGTGTCCCGTACTTTGTACGGTTCCTTAACAACAACCGCTAATGGCGCCAAACAACTGGCGCCATTAGACCAATACGCCCAATCGGACTGTCACGATGCCAAAGCTCAAAACCCACAAAGCCACTGCCAAGCGGATCAAGATACGGGGCAGCAAAACCCTCAAACGGCGCCATGCCTATAGTGACCATTTCCTCGGGAAGCGGTCGGCCAAGCGCAAGCGTAAGCTGCGTAAGAACGAGGCTGTGTCGAGCGCCAACGCCCTGAACGTTCGTCGTTCGCTGTGCTTGAAGTAGGAGATCTCTCATGTCCCGTGCTACAGTAAGTGTCGCTTCCCGCCGCCGCCGCAAGAAGGTTCTCAAACAGGCTCGCGGTTATTTCGGCGCGCGCAGTCGTCTGTTCCGCACAGCCCGCGAAGCTGTCAACCGGGCTCAGGCATATGCTTATCGCGACCGTCGTCGGCGCAAGCGTGACTTCCGGCGCCTTTGGATCTCACGGATCAACGCCGCAGCCCGACTCAATGGCGTGTCCTACAGCCAGTTGATCCATGGCCTCGACAAGGCCGAGATCGCCGTCAACCGAAAAGTGTTGGCAAATCTTGCCGTACGTGATCCCGGCGCTTTTACCGCCGTCGTCTCGCAGGCCAAGGCTCACCTCTAAACTCTCCGGCGCCAGCCGGCCGAGCGGGCGGGCCCTGGGAGGGCCCGCCGGACCCTTCTTTGTAATTCTTCCCTCCCCTCCGCAACGCCGTGGTGCGCCGGGTCCCTCCCCCAAATTGGCAGGTCTTCTGTGCCTGTCGCCAGGGATATGACCATGGTGCCCGATATTGACCAACTCCGCCAGGACGCCGTCGGCGCTGTCGCCGCCGCTGATGATCTGAAGGTGCTTGAAGAGTTGCGCGTCCAATACACCGGACGGCGCAGTGAGCTACGCCAGATCCTTGGCTCCATCGGTGATTTGCCGGCCGATCAGCGGCGTCAGGTTGGACAAGCGGCAGGCAAAGCCCAGAAGGAGATCGAGGCCGCCCTCGGCGAGCGCCAGCAGGCCCTCGAACAACAGCAGGAGGCGGGTGACGCCCTTGACGTCACGTTGCCCGGTCGCCTACCCCGCGTCGGTCAACCTCATCCCCTCTCAGCCACCGCCGACGAACTCGTCAATGCACTCCGCTACATGGGCTTCACCGTCGCCGACGGTCCCGACGTGGATGACGAATATCACAACTTCGACGCTCTCAACACGCCCGCCGACCACCCCGCCCGTGACCTGCAGGACACCTTTTACCTGACAGATGGTAGTCTGCTGCGCACGCAGACCTCGACGGTACAGATACGGGTTATGGAGAGCCAGCCGCCCCCGGTGCGTGTGCTCTCGGTGGGCCGTGTCTACCGTAACGAAACGGTGGATGCCACACACCATATGATCTTCCACCAGATCGAGGGCCTTTGCGTCGACGAGGGCGTCTCCCTCGCCGATTTGAAAGGCACCCTGACGGCCCTGGCGCGTCGCGTCCTTGGGGAGCAGACGCAGATCCGCATCCGCCCGCACTTCTTCCCTTTCACGGAGCCCAGCGTGGAGTACGACTTCTCCTGCTCAATCTGCGGCCAGCGTGGCGAGTTGGCGGGTACTCGGTGCCGCGTGTGCAAGGGCACGGGCTGGATCGAAATCGGGGGGGCTGGCATGGTCGATCCCAATGTCTTCCACAGCGTCGGTTACGACGACGAACGCTTCTCCGGATTTGCTTTCGGCATCGGTATCGATCGCATCGCCATGATCCACCACGGCATCGATGACATTCGCCTGTTCCTCGAAAGTGACATGCGTTTCACTCGGCAGTTCCCATCGTGAAGGTCTCGCTGAAGTGGCTGCGTGAATACGTCGAGGTCGATTGGACGGTGGATGAATTCATCGAGCGCTTGACCATGTCCGGTCTCGAGCAAGAGAGTGTCGAGGATCTGAGCGCGGCCCTGGCAGGCATCATTGTCGGCAAGGTCGTCAGCCGCCAACAGCATCCCAATGCCGACCGCCTGTCGGTCTGCCAAGTCGACGTCGGTGATGGTGCCCTGCCACGCACGATCGTCTGCGGTGCGCCGAATGTCGATGCCGGGCAGACGGTGCCCGTCGTCTTGCCCGGGCAACGACTGCCGGACGGTTCAAAGATCGGCAAGGCGAAATTGCGTGGTGTCGCCTCGGAAGGCATGATCTGTTCCGAGGTCGAGCTCGGACTTGGCGACGACGGTTCCGGTATCATGGTTCTGCCCGATGACTGGGAAGCAGGCGCCCCTTTCGCACAGGCAGCCGGCCTGGATGATGTCATCATAGACTTCGAGGTCACACCGAATCGTCCCGATTGTCTCAGTGTCGTCGGCATCGCCCGTGAAGTCGCCGCCCTGGCACAGGTGGAACTCAAACTGCCGCACACAGAGTTGCCTACCACAGGTGCCCCTGTCGACACCGCGACGGGGGTCACGATCGAAGATCCACAGGGCTGCGGTCGTTATGTCGCCCGCGTGATCCGTGGCATCCAGGTCGGTCCCTCGCCGCGCTGGCTACAGGATCGTCTACGTGCCTTGGGCCAGCGCCCGATCAACAATGTCGTGGACGTAACCAACTATGTGATGCTCGAACTCGGCCAGCCACTGCACGCCTTCGACCTGCAGCGCCTGGATGAAAATCGAATCGTTGTCCGTCGCAGTCGCCCGGGAGAGACATTGCGCACCCTCGATGGCGAGGTCCGTGAACTGGCCGATGATGGGCTGCTCGTCATCGCTGATGGGAGTGCACCGGTCGCCGTGGCGGGGGTCATGGGTGGCGCCGACTCCGAGGTCACCGACGAGAGCACGGACATTCTGCTGGAGTCCGCCCACTTCGACGCCCGCCTCATTCGCCGTGGCGCACGATCTCTCGGCATGCACACGGAAGCATCGGCGCGCTTTGAACGAGGTGCTGACTGGGACATACCCGACAGGGCCAGTCAGCGTGCCGCCGCGTTGATCGCCGAGATCACCGGGGGACAGGTGGCGCCAGGTGTTATCGATGTCTGGCCCGGTAAGGGGGAACGTCAAATGGTGTCACTGCGACCAGAGCGTGCGGCCAAACTGCTTGCACTACCCCTGGATGGTGGGATCTGCCACGCCATTCTCGAGCGTCTCGGCTGTGAGGTGGGAGAGACCGACGGCGACAGACTCGAAGTCCTCGTACCCTCCTTTCGCCCCGATCTCGAACGCGAGATAGACCTCGTAGAGGAGGTGGGGCGCATTTATGGTTATGCCCACGTGCCGGTAAGCGAAACGGTGCACGGACCGCTTCCCGGCGTCGCCGGCGGAAACTATGACGAGCAGAGGCGCCTGCGCCGTGCCCTCATCGGTCTCGGTCTCGACGAGGCCATCACCTCCAGCATTGTCGCCGACACCTGGGCGGAACGAGCCAGTCCTGTCGGCTGCCGACTGACCAACCCGCCTGCCGAAGGCATCTCGTGTATGCGCAACAGTCTGCTGCCCGGCTTGCTCGACGTGGCCAGACGCAACCTGCGCCAGCGTGCCACTGGGGTCTCATTCTTCGAGGTGGGACGGGTGTTTCTCGCCGACCCGAAGGGTCACCGTGAAAAACTGCACGTCGCCGGTGTCGTGGCGGGACAGATCGCGGCTTCGCCCTGGCGTAGCGACTCGCACACCGCTGATTTTCTCGATCTGAAGGGGATCGTGGAGGCTTTATTGCGAGATGTCCATGGGGTCCTTTATGAATCCATCGACACGCCGCTGCTGCGACTCGGACACGCGGCACAGGTCATGGTCGACGGCCATTACCTCGGCATGTTGGGGCAAGCCGATGCGGATCTTGCGGCTAGCTTTGATCTGACCCACGACGCCTTTATGTTTGAGTTGGACTGCGGCTCTCTTTTCGAGGCCCTGGCGGCACGTCCCGTGGCGTACCGGCCACTGGACCGATTTCCGCCGATCGAACGGGATCTGGCCGTCGTCCTCGACGATCAAGTGCCGGCAGAGCATGTTGCCGCAGAGATTCGTACGGTCGCCGCGGAGTTGCTTGAGGATGTGCGACTCTTCGACGTATATAGTGGGGACCAGGTCGAAGGGGGCAAGCGGAGTCTCGCATTCTCCCTGCGACTGCGTTCCCCGGATCGTACCCTTGAGGACAAGGATGCGGATGCTGTCGTTGAACAAGTACTCCAACGTCTGCAGATCTCCTTCGAGGCACAGCAACGCTAGTGTCACCCATAAACACGTACCGATAGTCTGAGGAGACCGATGACTGAGACCGCCGTCGATGGCAACTTCAAGCGCCTTGAGGAGGAGGTGAACCGCCTTCTCGAAGTACTTCAACAGTTGCGCGGCGAGAATGCGAGCCTGCAGGAGCGGATCGCCAGCCTCGAAGCAACGCAACAAGAACTCGAGACCCTGCGCGGTCGTATGACGGGTGTAGAGCAGCAGAATCGGCAGGCCGAGGCCCGCGATGGGCAGGTCCGCACCCGCCTCGAAAGTCTGCTCTCCCGACTGGACGAAGCGGCCCTGTAGGCCGATCGGTCCCCCCCCTATGCCTCCCGTCGACCGTCGAATCGTCAAGGTCCGGATCCTCGACCGGGAGTACTCCTTCGCCTCCAAAGGCGAGGAGGCTGATGCACACATTCGTGAAGTTGCCCATCTCGTCGACGAAAAAATGCGCGAAGTCGGTCGCAATGCGCGCGACGCGACACCGCCGCCAGCACCGCTGCAGGCGGCGGTGCTGGCGGGTCTCGAACTGGTGGACGAATTGCTGCGCATGCAACGCGATGTCTCTTCCGTTGAAGAGGACATTTCGGAGCGTACCAATCGCCTCACCGAATCCCTTGGCCAGCTCTTCCGCGAGGTCGAGACCGACTGATGGGTGAACCCCTGGTAGTACTCGGTGCCGTCGTCATGGCACTCGCCGTGCTGGGTCTCGGCTTCATCGCCGGCTGGATCGTCAACAGTCGGCGTCGTCGCAATCGTCTGGAGTCCAGCCGTGAAGAGGCCGCTCGCATCCTCGACGAAGCCCAGACCGAAGCGGACGCGCTGAAGAAGACGGCTTCGCTGGAGGCGATGGACGAGTGGCGACGCGAACGGGAACCCCTGGAACACGAACTGGAGAACACCAAACGCTCCCTGCGCGAGTTTGAAACGGGTTTACAGGAACGTGAGCAGCAGCTGGATCGCAAAGTCGACGTCTTCGAGAGCAAGGAGCGCGGCCTGCTCAAGACCGAGCAAGAGCTGGACGGTCGCGAGGAGACTCTCGATACGGAAGAGACGCGGGTCCGCGGCATGGTGCGCCAGCAACGCCAGCGACTCGAGGAAATCGCCGGCATCAGCACCGCGGATGCACGCCGAATGCTGATCGAGCAGCAGGAGGAGAGTGCACGGAAATTTGCTGCTCGCAAAGTCAAGCAGATCAAGGACAACGGCATCGCCAATGCCAATCGCGAGGCCAAGGAGATCATCTCCCGATCCATTCAGCGATTCGCTGGCGAGTTGGCGATGGAGGGCACCGTTTCCGTCGTGCAACTGCCTTCCGACGACATGAAAGGCAGAATCATCGGCCGGGATGGGCGCAACATCCGCTCCTTCGATATGATCACCGGTGTCGAAGTCATCGTCGACGACACACCGGGTATCGTCATGCTCTCCAGTTTCGACCCTCTCCGTCGTGAGGTCGCCAAGAACACGCTGGAAAAACTCATTCTCGACGGCCGCATTCATCCCGGTCGTATCGAAGAGGTCTACGAAAAGTGCCGGATGGACGTGGAGGAACTGATTCGAGAGGCCGGATCGCAGGCCGCCTTTGACCTCGGTATCCACGACATGGCCGAGCCGCTGCTGGAGCATCTCGGCAAACTGCACTTTCGCACCAGCTATGGTCAGAACCTGCTCGCCCACAGCAAAGAGGTCGGCTTTCTCGCAGGCATGATGGCTGAAGAACTCGATATGGATATCGCCGTCGCCCGCCGCGCCGGCCTGCTGCACGACATTGCCAAGGCCCTCGACCACGACATCGGCGCTGATCCCAGCCAGGCCAGTGCCGCTCTGGCGCGCAAGTGTGGGGAGAACGCCGAGGTCGTCGAGGTAATCGAGGCCCACAGGCAGAATCAGCCATTTCGCTCCGCTGTGGCCATCCTCGTCGAAGCGGCAGACGAGATCTCCACCCATCGCCCGGGGGCGCTGAAGGAGAAGGTGGACGAATACATCAAGCGAATGCACCACATCGAAGAGACGGCCATGAGCCTTCCGGGCGTCGATCACGCCTTCGCCCTGCAGAACGGCAAGGAAGTCCGCGTCCTCGTGGACAGCTTGAGTGTCGACGACTCCTACGCCGATCAGATCGCCGATCAGATCGCTCACACCCTGGAAGAGGACCTAGGCCAGCACGGCCAGATCAAAGTCCTCGTCATCCGCGAGGTCCGCGCCGTCCACTTCGCCAGGTAGTGCCAAACCGCCCGAGCGCCAGATTCCTTGACCTGGTAACACGCACCCCCTCCATTGTATGTGGACGTTGAACGGATGTCCCGCCCACGGGCGTTGGCCCGCAGGCCTTACCGCTCGCACCTCGATCCACCGAGCAGGATCCCCAGGTCCCTCAACGCAGTCGAGCTCGACAGCCGAGTGAAACAGCCCTTGCTTCGACCACCCATAAACAAGCCGCGTACCGTCGATGGCGGGGCGCGCCCGGTCCGAGGCCATTACCGCCGCAATTCCCCCGATCCGCCAAGCTGGATCCCAAGAGACCTCACGCAGTCGAGGGCTCGCAGCTTTGGAGCCATCGTGAAATTCGGACCACCACAGACCGGCGGCGTACGGCCGAGTGCCCGGCCGCGCCCCCACCAACCCGCAGAGATCAAACCCACTTGCGAATCCTTTTTGTAGCTGATATCTACGCACGACCCGGTCGCCGCGCCGCCGCCGAATGCATTCCTCGTCTGATCCAGGAGCGCGCCGTCGATCTGTGCATCGCCAATGGCGAGAACGCTGCTGGCGGTTTCGGTATGACAGACAACATTATCAAGAAGTTGCACGCCTACGGCGTCGATGTCGTCACCTCCGGCAACCACATCTGGAATCGCGCTGACTTCGTCCGCCACATCGGCCAACACCAACGTGTCCTGCGACCATTCAACTACCCCAAGGGTGCGCCGGGTCGTGGCTCCGTCATCGCCGAGGATCGTAGTGGTCGATCGGTGGCTGTTATCAACCTGCAGGGGCGCACCTTCATGCCCGATATCGACTGCCCCTTCCAGCAGGGACGGGCAGAAGTCGAACGGCTACGCGACGAAACTCCCCTCGTCTTTGTCGACTTTCACGCCGAAGCCACGGCGGAGAAGATCGCCCTCGGCTTTCACCTCGACGGGTTGGCCTCAGCCGTCATCGGCACACACACGCACGTGCAGACAGCCGACGAGCGCATCCTGCCCAAGGGCACTGCCTTCCTCACGGACGCGGGCATGACCGGTGTCCGCGATTCCGTCATCGGGACCCGCCACGAAGTTGCCGTCGGTCGCTTCGTCAACCAGGTGCCGACCCGCTTCAAGCCCGCCGATGGCGTTCCGTATTTCAGCGGCGCTCTTGTCGAGATCGACGAAACCACCGGCAAGGCGCTGGCCATCGAAAGATTGCAGATCCCCGTCGAAAGTGGTGGCGCCGATGCCGGCGACGAGGACTAGGAAAGTGTCCGCTCCGAGAGCCTGCCCATGAGCAACGCCTTTTCAGAAGCCGGCCTTGCGGGGCCGCTGACGGTCACCGATGTCACCGCTCAGGTGAAGGCTACCCTTGAGCAATCGATGCCATTCTGCTGGGTTGAGGGTGAAATCTCTGAGTGCAGCCGACCCGCGAGTGGTCATATCTACATCACCCTCGCCGATGAGCATGCCCAACTGGGCTGCGTCATGTTCCGTCTGCAGGCTCAGCAGCTGCGCTTCCAGCCCGAAAGAGGGATGAAAGTTCTGGTCTACGGCAACGTGTCGGTCTATGAACGAGGCGGCCGCTACCAGTTCTATATCTACCGCATGCAGCCCTCCGGTGTTGGTGAACTGGCCGTCGCCTTCGAGCAGCTGCGTGCTCGTCTCGACGCCGAGGGTTTGTTCGACGCTGAACGCAAACGTCCCCTACCTACTCATCCACGCGCCATCGGTGTCGTCACCTCACCGACGGGGGCCGCCGTGCGAGACATCGTCCAGGTCATCGGTCGTCGTGCGCCAGGACTGCCCGTCGTGCTCGTATCGGCCCGCGTTCAGGGCTCTGCCGCCCCACGCGATCTCTGTCGCGCCGTCGACCGGCTCAACCGCTGGGGTGGTGTCGACATCATCATCATCGGTCGTGGCGGTGGTTCCCCGGAAGACCTGTGGCCCTTCAACGACGAGTCCGTAGCGCGCGCCATCTATCAGTCCGAAGTGCCCGTCGTCGCCGCCATCGGTCACGAGATCGACCACTCCATCGCCGACTACGTCGCCGACGTTCGTGCCCCAACGCCCTCGGCCGCAGCGGAATTGGTCGTCCAGGAATATGGGGTACTCCGCGAGCGCGTCAGCTTCCTGCGTGAACGGCTCTTGCACCGGATAGGACAACGCTTCGACGGCTTGCAGCATGAGATCGACAAGCACGATCCGCGCCGGTTGGTGACGCGTTTGCAGGACCGAGTCGATCAGCAGAGCCAGCGCCTGGATGAGACCATCGAAGAGTTGGTGGCTGCCGCCGATATCGGTCTGTGTTCTCATCAGGACCGGCTCGCACACGCGGCTGTGCTCTTACAGGCGCGATCCCCCCTGGCCAATCTGGCCCGCGGTTTCGCTTATTGCGAACGTGAGGCCGATGGCCAACCCGTACGCGCCGCCGACGATCTGTCCGCCGGCGACCATCTGCGTCTGCGCTTCGCTTTGGGCGAGGCGCTTTGCCGAGTCGAGGAGACCCGACCGTGAGTGATTCCACCACCGAGACACCACCCACCTTCGAAGGCGCCATGGAGACTCTCGAGGATTGTGTCTCCCGGCTCGAGGCCGGCGAGCTTACCCTCGAACAGTCCCTTGAGGTATTCGAGCGCGGCATCGCCGCCTCCCGTACCTGCTCGGGCCTGCTGGATCAGTCTCGTAAGCGTGTGCAGGTCCTCGTCGAGAAAGTGGGCGGCGAGTTCCAACTCGAGTTCCTCGATCCGGAAGACGAAGATGCACTTGCTGCAAATGACAACGACTGATGCTCGCTAGACTGCGAATCGACAGCTTCGCCCTCATCGACCACGTCGATATCGAATTCGGTGCTGGCCTGTCCGTCATCACGGGAGAGACAGGGGCGGGAAAATCGATCTTGATGGGGGCGCTGAATTCGATCCTCGGCGCCCCGGTCTCGGCCGATCTCGTGCGCGGTGGTGCCAAGCGCTGCGAAGTGGAAGGTCTCTTTGAACTCCACGATGACGACGACGCGCGCCAGCGACTCGCGACGGTGGACATCGAACTGGACGAGGACGGCCACCTCATTCTCCGCCGCGAGATTCGCGCCGAGGGACGTTCCCGGGCTTTCATCAATGGCGCCATGGTCCCCGTACGGCGACTGCGCGAAGCGGGGCGGCTCCTCGTCGACCTGCATGGTCAGCACGAACATCAGTCTCTTCTCGATCCGGAACGGCACGCCATGTTCCTCGACAGATGTGGCGGCCTGATGCCTGAGTCTGCTGCCACTGTCTCCGCCCACGAAAATTGGATGGAGAGGGTTTCCGGTTTGCGATTGTTGGAGCGTGAACAGCAACGACTGCGCGATGAGGAGGAGTTGCGGCGTTATCAACTGGAAGAGATTCACCGAATCGCCCCGGAGGCAGGGGAGGATGAGCGACTGGAGCGCGACATCTCTGTGTTGGCCAATCAGGAGACCTTGGAGCGCAGTTCACTCGGGCTCTACGAATCACTCTACGGCAGCGATGACTCCATCGTCGACCGCCTCGGCCATGCGC
>Ga0310124_10000157_pt1 | contig 43900 bp, 38 predicted proteins | sample CB11b_AW_Bot5_MG_FD_203507 | JGI IMG/M metagenome (GOLD analysis project Ga0310124, IMG submission 203507) | Marine microbial communities from Western Arctic Ocean, Canada - CB11b_AW_Bot5 | ecosystem: Environmental > Aquatic > Marine > Oceanic | place: Canada: Western Arctic Ocean | collected... | reverse complement strand
TACCCCTAAAACTCCCTCTGGAATTTTGGATGCCATGAAACTGCTCCCAGCAATCGGACGGCTCAAGGATTTGATGCCGAAGGTTGTGAGCACAGCGAAGTGTCAAGAGGTTGTAAACGAAGATGCAACACTCGACGAACTTCCGATCTTGCGATGTTGGCCTGATGATGGTGGGCGCTATATCACTTTTCCAATTGTCATCACTAAGGATCCTGAAACGGGAGCCCGTAATATTGGTGCCTATCGAATGCAAGTGTACGACGGTCGTACAACAGGAATGCACTGGCAGAGACACAAAGGTGCCGCACAACATTTTAGAGTAGCCGAACGTTTAGGCAAGCGTCTTGAAGTGGCAGTAGCTTTGAGCCCGGACCCCATCATGGCCTATGCTGCTACGGCGCCGATGCCGGAGGGTTTGGATGAGTTATTGTTAGCGGGGTTTTTGTCGCGACAGCGGGTTGAACTGGTTAAAGCTGTGACGGTCGATCTGCAAGTGCCATGTAGTGCCCAGATCGTTCTGGAGGGATATGTGGATCCAGGTGAGCGACGACGAGAAGGACCGTTTGGCGACCACACTGGTTTCTATTCGCTGGCCGATGATTTTCCAGTATTTCACCTAACTTGTATAACACGGCGACAGCATCCAACTTACCTGACGACGATTGTAGGAATTCCTCCAATGGAGGATTACTTTCTCGGCTGTGCTAGCGAACGAATTTTCTTGCCCCTGATTCGAAAAACCCTACCTGAGATTGTAGACATGCATTTTCCGGCCGAAGGGATTTTTCATAACTGTGTCCTAGTCTCTATCGACAAGCGCTATCCTGGGCATGCGCGGAAGATTATGAATGCTTTCTGGGGACTGGGTCAGTTGATGTTTTCGAAAATTATTATTGTGGTGGACTCCAATGTAGATGTTCAGAACGTCAGCGAAGTCGCTTGGATAGTGGGAACGCACATCGATCCTGAGCGAGACATTCAGTTTACGCGAGGACCGGTTGATGATCTTGAGGCAGCCTCTCAAATTCCTGCCTACGGTAGCAAAATGGGAATAGATGCTACGAAGAAGTGGACCAGCGAAGGCTTCAAGCGAGAATGGCCCACACGAGTGGTGACCACTCCCGAAGCGGCTGAGGTAGCCGACCGGATTTGGAGCCAGATCGCATCACGATTCAAGAAATGATAGGTTGCGTTTAGTAACCTGATGAATGTTTATGAGTACACTCCTAGGTGAAATTGGTGACCAGCTAGCAGGTGGACAAGCATTGGACGACGTCCAGACTCAGGCCCTGGTGTCATCTGATGACCTTCTGACCATAGGGATGCTTGCTGATGATGCTCGTCGACGTATTCAAGGCGATAGCGTTTCATTCGTGCGAGTTCTTGAAGTGTCGCTTGGACAGAAGTTAGCGCCTGTAATGGTTCCCGACACAGCCGGCGAAGTGAGAATTGTGGGTACACCAGATTCTATCGAGGCCGCTGTAACTGCTGCCCAATCCCTAACGACACTCGTTGGACCACTTGGACCACCGATAACAGGATTTTACCTAAGCGACCTTGAGCTGCTGGCTGAGGCTGACGGTGTATCTCTTCGAGGATTATTGTCAGAACTCCGTTCGGCTGGTCTTAGGTCGATAGCAGAGGCTCCAGTCGACAGACTTCGACAGCCGGAACAGGCTTTTCAGGCTGTCGTCGAAGCTAACTTACCGGTGACGACTGTGACGGTCCATCATGTCGTGGCTCCTGACATTCTTGAGACTTTCAGACGAGTGTCTAGGTGGAAAATTCCCAAAAGTTACGTCCGAGCGTTTGCCCCAATACCTCGTAAGGTTGAGGCTTCAGAGCCGAGCACTGGCTATGATGACGTTCGTCAAGTTGCACTCGCGCGATTACTAGTTGACAATATCGACTCGATTCAAGTTGATTGGCTTATGCAGGGTACTAAGCTTGTGCAGGTCGCACTAACATTTGGCGCAGACGACGTAGATCGCGTGCCTACAGACGAAAACCAAGATTTAGGTGTGCGGCGAGTCACGTCAGTGGAAATTCGTCGCCAAATTTCTGCTGCATCACGAGAGCCCGCCGAACGTAACGGTTGTTTTGAGGTTATGACATCATGATCCGGGTCGGAACGGTCGCTTATCTCAATGCGAGACCCTTGGTGTGGGGTCTTGATAACCAGCCAGAGCGATTCCAATTGAGATTTGAGGTGCCATCTAAATGTGCAAGTTTATTGCACGACAGTGCAGTTGACCTTAGTCTCATACCGTCGATTGAATATGTGCACCGTCCGGCCTATCAAATAGTTCCAGATATCGCTATCACATCGCTTGGCCCTGTTGCATCAGTGGCTATATTTTCTAATCGCCCTATCGCCGCGGCTAGAACGATTGCTGTTGATGCTAGCTCACGCACGTCAGTTGCTTTGTTACGCGTTTTATGTGCGCAATGGTTCGATATCGAACCAAAGTTTATTAAGTTACCACCAGACATTCCTGCGATGTTGAAGCGATGCGATGCCGCCCTTGTCATTGGTGATCCTGCGCTCTTTGCCGATCATGATGCGCTTGGTGTTGACAAGATCGATTTAGGAGAAGAATGGACCGCGATGACCAATCTGCCATTTGTATGGGCTTTTTGGGCGGGCCGTCCTGGTGTAGTAACTCCAGATGACATATTGGCTTTACAGGCCGCACGCAATGCCGGTGTTAAGGAAAGTGACGCAATTGCGAGAGAATTCTGTGATACCGACGAAGATCGAGTTGAGTTGGGAGCACGGTACCTCCGAGAAAATATTGGTTATGTCTTGGATGATGCAGGCCGTGCAGGCTTAAAGAAATTCTTGAAAGCCACCAAGGAGCTTGGAGTCATTCAGGGTGATACAACAGTGACGTTTTATCCGTCTCAGGACGGGTAGCAAGGGCGTCAACCTAACAAGCTAGTTTGTAAGTATTGTGCATGCCAACAAGTGTGACATTGTTGTTGAAAAGGTCAGATTGGGTGAGCGACTCTCCCAAGAAGACGCTTTAACACTGTACAAAAACGCACCCACTCATCTACTTGGCAGACTGGCCGACGAAGTTCGTGCTCGACGCCATCCGGAGAAAGTTGTTACCTATATCATTGACCGCAATGTGAATTACACGAATATTTGTATCGCCAAATGCAATTTTTGTGCATTCTATCGACCTGTAGGCGCTAAAGATGGTTACGTTTTAGCCTTTGAACAAATCTTTAAAAAGATTGACGAAACCATTGCCGTTGGAGGAGGGCAACTGCTACTCCAAGGCGGTCACAATCCTGATCTTCCGCTGGAGTGGTATGAGGATCTATTTCGAGCCGTCAAGCAACGGTACCCAGGTTTTTGTCTTCATGCTCTTTCACCGCCTGAGATAGTTCATCTGTCTAGGCTTAGTCAAATTCCAACCTCGACGGTTATAGAACGATTAATTGCTGCTGGCCTTGACAGTATTCCTGGTGGTGGTGCTGAGATTTTGGTCGACCGGGTGAGAAAGTTACTGAACTGCTATAACAAGGCCACAACAGAGGAATGGTTGGACGTGATGCGCGATGCTCACCGTGCAGGATTACGTACGACTGCAACGATGATGTACGGAACGGTTGAACGATTAGAGGAACGAGTAGAACACCTGTTACGTCTGCGTGATCTCCAGGACGAGACGCATGGTTTTACTGCTTTCATCACCTGGAGCTTTCAGCCAAGCTTTACCGAGCGCGGTGGTATCGAAGCTACTGGCATTGATTACATCCGAACGCTCGCGTTAGCACGATTAGTGCTCGACAATATTGACAACCTACAGGCATCTTGGGTTACACAGGGTGGTAAGATTGGTCAGCTTAGTTTGCTGTATGGTGCCAACGATATGGGCAGTGTGATGATCGAAGAAAATGTTGTACGCGCGGCTGGTGCTAGTTACTGTATGGATGAAGTTGAAATCGTTCGAAATATTGAGAATGCAGGTTATATTGCGAAGCGTCGGAACATGCAGTATGAAATCATCGGCGAGCCCATTTTCCGAGAACGCCATGTGCCTCGCATGACAACTCTGGCAGCAGTGAGTGCTGATAACGAGCGGTTGTTTCCACCTGAACTATCGGGGTATGACGCACGCACGCCAATTGGCAAGCGGCAAGGCACCTCAAAATAAATTTTCCGTTTTACCATGCATCGCTATCGGGCGTCTTGGCTTCTGCCCATCATCGGACCACCACTGAAGGATGGTTGGGTGGATGTGGATAACGGGCTTATTGTTTCCGTCGGCTGTGCTGACCAGAAGGTGCCCGGGTCAGGTAAACCTCTAAATCACAGGGATGGTCTGAAGCAGATTGATCTTGGCAGCGTGGCAGTCATGCCTGGATTGGTTAATGCGCATACCCATCTTGAACTTTCGGCATTGGCTGGTGAGGTTCCAGCTGCATCGGCGATGCCACATTGGGTGGAAGATCTTCTTGCTCGTCGTATTGAACTCAAGCCGGATGGCGATGCCTCCATCAGGGAAGCGATTAAACAGCTCCGTCAGAGCGGAACCGTACTCGTTGGAGATGTTAGTAACACGCTGGCGTCATTTAAACCCCTAGTCGAGAGTCAGCTTGCGGCAGTGGTCTTTCGCGAAATTATTGGATTCCGCTCTGCTGATGCGGTCAAGCTCGTAGAACAGGCTTGTCGTGAGCTGATGACTTTGGTCACTAATAATCGAGTTCGCACGTCACTTGCGGCTCATGCCCCGTACTCAGTCTCATCGAAAGTCTGCGAGATGATTCGCTCAACGGTCGATCGTTGGCCTGGCGCACCACGGAGTATTCATCTGGCTGAATCTGTTGAGGAAGTTGACTTCTTGCAGACCGGATCAGGTCCTTGGAAAGATTTGCTCATTCGACTCGGCGCTTGGGATTCGGAGTGGACTCCACCAGGTTGTAGCCCAACCGATTTTCTGAGAGGAGTGGGTTGGTTGGACAATCGTGCAATCGTTGTACATGGTGTCCAACTGAAGTCCGAGGATTTATGCACCTTGGGGGAAGCGGGAGTAACCCTAGTTACATGTCCGCGTAGCAATGAATGGACTGGCGCAGGTCAATCACCGGTGGCAAGTTTCTACGAAGCTGGCGTACGTGTAGCCATTGGGACGGACAGTCTCGCAAGTACAGCAGATCTTAACCTGTTTACCGAATTAGCTGCTGTCAGGCGATTGGCTCCGGATGTAGCGGGTCGTACAATCCTCGAGAGTGCTACAAGGCAAGGTGCACGGGCACTAGGGTTTGGGGATGACTACGGATCAATTGAGCCTGGCAAACGAGCAGATTTAATTGCGGTACATCTTCCCGATATCGTGGAAGATGTGGAAGAATATCTACTAAGTGGCATTCAACCTCAACAAGTGCTATGGATTCGTGATCAGCAGTAATATCTTTCTGTGAGAACTAATAAGAATGAGGACAGAAGATAATGTTTGAACGCCTGAACACCTACGGGTCGTTCATACGATTCAGCCATTCGGTATTTGCATTACCTTTCGCGTTGACCGGGGTCTTATTGGCGTCCAGACACACTCCTGTAACGATAACGACACTACTCTGGATTATTGCTGCAATGGTGTCTGCGCGGGCTGCGGCAATGGGATTTAATCGGCTAGTTGATTCTCGTTACGATGCACTCAACTCACGCACAGCCGACAGAGAGATGCCTCGTGGAGTCATTTCAAAACGTGCAGGTGCCGTTTTCGTGATCTTTAGTTCAATAATCTTCATGGCCGTGACTTTTCAGTTGTCCTGGCTTTGTTTCATCTTATCTCCGGTCGCCCTTAGTCTTGTGTTCTGGTATTCACTGGCAAAAAGGTACACGGCTTTTACACAACTATTCCTTGGATTGGCGATGGCGGTAGCTCCCATTGGCGGTTGGCTCGCAGCAGGTGGGCGTGGCGGTTTTGAGCCATGGCTTCTTGGTTTGGCGATCGGGGCTTGGGTTGCTGGCTTCGACGTGCTGTATGCATGTCAGGATTTTGATTTCGATCGAAAATACGGTCTCAGATCGATTCCTGCGCGTTACGGAATTCAGGCAGCGCTCACTATTTCACGAAGTATGCATGTCATAGCAGTAACGGCTTTAGCATCTCTGGTAATGGTTGTTCCACTTGGTGTTGTCTATTTGACCGGGGTCGCATCTGTCGGAGCCTTGCTTGCCTATGAACAGTCCCTCGTTAAAGCGAATGACTTGTCAAGAATCAAACAAGCCTTCGATCTGAATGGATATGTAGGATTCGTTTATCTGTTGGTTACCGCGGTGGCGCTATATGTCGACTAACAAACCGAGGCCACGGATGGCAGTTGGCATTACTGGAGCTAGTGGTGCAGCATATGCTACCCGAACTCTAGCCTCACTTTTGTCGCGTGGATACCACGTCGAATTAGTCATCACCGAATTCGGTCGTCGACTTATCCTGGATGAGCTTGGTGAACAACCGAATCCAGATCAATTCATGTCATTTCTAACGGAAAGATATGGATCAGAAGTCAGCAGGGGAGAATTGACGGTCTGGAGTAATAAGGATTTAGGGGCTGGCATTGCGAGCGGCAGCCATCGGTGCGATGGGATGGTAATCGTGCCATGTTCGATGAAGACGTTAGCCGGAGTCGCTCACGGACTCTCTCGTAGTCTTGTGGAACGGGCCGCGGATGTCATGCTCAAGGAAAAGCGACCGCTTGTGATCGTGCCCAGAGAGACGCCGATGAGTTTACCCCAACTTAGGAATATGGTGTTATGTGCCGAAGCCGGCGCCACTGTTCTACCGGCGATGCCCGCATTTTATCAAGGGCCAAAGACACTGGATGATCTCGCTGATTTCATTGCCGGTAAGATTTTGGATGCGCTCGGATTAGAGCAAGATCTTTACCAGCCATGGAAGGAATGACACCCCATTCTGGTTCAATACAGAAAAACGCTGCTCGCATTGCAGGCATGTTTGATGCGATCGCGCCCCAGTACGATCTCTTAAATAACCTACTAAGCGTTGGAATGGACCGACGATGGAGAGATAAGGCCGTTGAGGTGCTACAGTTGGCCGGTGATGAAACCATGCTTGACCTTTGCACTGGTACAGCTGATCTGGCTTTGACGGCTGTTCGAAGAACCGAGGGATCGCTAAAACAGGTTGTGGGTATTGATTTTGCTGAAGGAATGCTAAGTCTCGGTCAGGCTAAAGTGCGTCGGAACGGGCACGGAGATTCCTTACATCTGGTACGTGGAGATGCTTCCTCGATACCGTTGTCTACAGCTTCTGTGGACGCAGCAGCTATCGGTTTTGGAATTCGTAACGTGGAGGACCCAGCCGCTGTTTGTGCTGAATTGCGGCGCGTTCTACATCCAGGCGGACGCCTGGCAATTCTAGAGTTCGGGTTTCCTTCGCTACCGGTATTACGGCACGTTTACCAGTGGTACTTTACACGCATCTTACCAAGCATTGGACATCTGATCTCACGGCATCCCGAAGCTTACAGTTATCTACCAGCATCAGTGAGCTCGTTTCTTGTGCCAGAGGCGTTTACTGGATTATTGCGACGAGCAGGTTTTGACCGTATTCGCGACTTGCCATTAAGCTGTGGAATTGTGCATTTGTATATCGCTGTAAAGCCATAAGACTTTTTGTTAGGTCTGGATGTCTAAGAAGATGTAGTTGCTATAATTAGCTGATCTACTCATGTATTTTGATCTTGAAACTTCTCGGCCGGATACGCCAACTGTCGACGGGGCTATGTCGAGACGTGAAGCTCTACTTATTTCACTAGTCGCTCATGTGGTGATTCTCCTGGCAATTTGGATCGTTCCAACATTGCCCTTTGTACAAGAAGCTATCCAGCGGCGCACTGAGGATATGGTGCGTCGACAGGAACAACAGCTGGCACTACAGCGTCAACAAGAACAAGAGGAACGTCGAATCGTGTTTGTGGAGCCGCTCTTTGATGTTCTGTCTCCAACGCCACCTGAACAAGGATTTCTTTCTGATGAAGACCGAGTAGCTCGGGCACCAGATCGGGCCATTGAATCGGAAAATCCTCTTCCTTTTTCGCGCGGCAATTCATTTGCTCCGGTTGTGTCTCCTGAGTTGTTGGAAGTACCTCGTGGTGATGGCTTGGCATCAGAACCAGCAGAAGGTGAAGATGTTGGCGAAGAGGAATCAGTAGCAACCGCTTCGTCTGAGGCGAATACTGATACTGCTGAAGCTTCTGATCAAGAGGATAGCAAGCGTGAGTTAGACGGTTCTGAAGATATAGGAATTCTTGAGTTTCCAGAGGGACCGAATGAGCGCGCGCGCACCGCTTTCAGTACGCCAGAAGTTGGTGAGACAAGGGCGGCAGCACCGCTTGCTGGTGGCTCCCTTGGTGACGCGATTCGAAATATCGAAAGGTTTATTGATCAGGAAACCTTCAATAACCCTGGCGGAGGCGAGGGAGAATTTGGTCCCTCGATTCAGTTCAATACAATGGGTGTGGAATTTGGACCATGGGTTCGCCGGTTCATTGCTCAAATCAAGCGTAACTGGATGTTGCCGCAAGCGGCGATGACCTTCAAAGGGCACTCTGTCTTAACATTTAATGTTCATAAGAATGGGGCGCTAACTGACGTAACGGTGCTTAAGCCATCGGTCTATACATCGTTTAACAGTTCTGCCCGCAATGCCTTGCTATCATCGAATCCGACACAGCCACTGCCGCAAGAATATCCTGTTAACACCGCTTTTTTTACGGTCACGTTCTATTACAATGAACCAATTCCAGGCTACTAATAATTATTGAGCATGTGTGTCAAACGGGTAATATCGAAACTGTCTTTCATGGCTCGATTCGTCCCGTTACTCGTCGGTATGTTTGTTGTTCTCAGTGAGTTGTTTTGTTACGACCCGCATTAGTGATCTTGGGATTAATACGTGGATCTAAAGACGTCGTCGCGGCTTGTTGCTATCGTCGGACCAACGGCGACTGGCAAGAGTGAACTTGCGATTGCTTTAGCGGAATGCCTCGACGGTGAGATTGTTAGCTGCGATTCAACCGCTGTATATCGTGGTTTTGATATTGGCACTGACAAAGTTCCGATAGAAAGGCGACGAGGCGTTCCACACCACTTGATAGATGTTGCCGATCCTTATGAATCTTACTCAGCGGCTCGATATGCGACTGAGGCGTCGGCAGTGGTGCGCGCGATTGTTAACCGAGGACGTCTACCAATTCTAGTTGGCGGTAGCGGTCTGTATTATCGGGCATTAACTAGGGGTTTATTTCCAGGTCCCAGTCGTGATGGAGTGCTTCGAAACAGGTTACAACGAATTGCTGCAAGGCGAGGTGTCGAATACCTTCATCGAATGGTTGGTCGGGTTGATCCAGACTCGGCTTGTCGAATTCAAGTACGTGATGAGAGGCGCCTAGTTAGAGCACTTGAAGTGTACTACTTGACTGGTAAATCTTTGACCGAACACTTTGCTGAAACACGTTCACCTCTTGCTGATTTCATAGTTATAGGTATTGGTTTGCAACAGTCGAGAGAGCAAACTGCGGTCAAGGTGGCTCAACGTGTAGACGAACAGTTTGCTGCTGGCTTGCTTGATGAGATTCGTTTGCTACGCGCGCGTGGTCTGCCAGACACGGCCCCGCCATTTGGCGGAATGGTTTATCGGCAGGCGCTGGCGTTTCTTAATGGTTTTGGCGACGAGGTTAGCACGCGAGAACTCATCGTGCGTGAGAATCGACGTTATGCGCGACGCCAGTTGATTTGGTTCAGGAAAGAGCCTAATCTACAGTGGATTCAGGTTGATAACGATCCAATGCTGACATTTATTCAATCTAAGAAAATAATTCATGCTCTTGAAAATTAGGGTGATGTATTTAGGGATTCCTACCGGCCTATGATCCTCCCGACGTAAGCACGTGTCTTCAGAATCTCAGCGATACCTCCGTGCAATCATGATTGTCCTTGATGGCGCTGGTATTGGAGCGTTGCCCGATGCGGTTCTTTATGGTGACGAGCATACCAATACGATCGGTAATGTTGCTAAACGGGTGTCATTGGCAATACCGGCGCTTCGAGCCCTGGGACTTGGTTCTCTCGTAGAACTAGGTGGTTCATGTCCAGCGAGGCCGCAGGCTGCAATCGGTAAAATGGCCGAAGTGTCAGCGGGAAAGGACTCTGTCACAGGGCATTGGGAATTGATGGGCGTTACTACGACGCATGCTTTTCCAGTGTTTCCGAATGGTTTTCCTGCATCGAGTATTAATGAATTCGAGCAGAAAATTGGGCGGTCAGTGATGGGTAATGTTGCCGCTTCTGGAACGGAAATTATCCAGAAACTTGGCGCAGAACATCTATCTACCGGCTCCCCCATTCTATATACGTCGGCCGATAGTGTCTGCCAAATAGCTGCACACGACGATGTTATTCCAGTGGACCTACTGTACCGGTTTTGTGAAACGGCCTACGATGTTATGGTTGAAGGAATTGGAGTCGGTCGAGTTATAGCGCGACCGTTCACTGGACCGATTGGTTCGTTTGAACGGACAGCTCAGCGTCGGGATTTTACCCAGCCTCCTTCAGGATTAACGCTACTCGACCGTGTGCATGCAGAAGGTCTCCCTGTGGTGGCGATTGGAAAGGTAAGTGACTTGTTTGCTGGTCGAGGAATTTCCGAGTCATTACATACAGACTGCGATGATGAAGTGATGACAGCTTTGAACAGCAGCATGAGAAAGACGACTCGCGGGCTGCTTGTCGCAAATTGTGTCGATTTCGATACGGTTTATGGACACCGTAATGACGTAGTTGGTTATGCGGCTAATCTTGAACGTTTTGATAGACACTTGCTGAAACTATTACCATGTGTTGGATCCAATGATTTATTGGTAATTACGGCAGACCACGGTAATGACCCTACAGTACCTGGCAGTGACCATTCTCGCGAGTATGTACCACTTTTAGTTATTGGTAGGAAAATCAGAAACATTGACCTGGGCATGCGTCATTCGTTTGCTGATGTTGGCCAGACATTGTCTCAAGCATTGGGTGTTCCCTCGGTGGATTCTGGCGAGAGTTTTATTGACGCCTTGTGATTAATTTTTACGGTTTGAAAGTCGCCATGCCTACTTTTTAAGTGAGTTGGCGCTAAACTTTTACGGAGAAACTATTTAGTTGTATATGTCTACGATTCGCGAAGAACTCGAAACAAGAGAGCAAGAATATTTGGCGCCTCGGGCCGCGAAAAGTGTTGAGAGTCGTGGACGACTGCGACCAGAATCAGACGATCCAATTAGGCCAGCGTATCAGCGTGATCGTGACCGGATAATACACTGTAAGGCTTTTCGTCGTTTAAAACATAAGACCCAGGTGTTTTTTGCGCCAACAGGTGATCATTATCGAACTCGTCTTACCCATACGTTAGAGGTGTCACAGATTGCTCGCACAATTGCGAAAGTCTTGAGGCTACACGAGGAACTTACTGAGGCTATCGCGCTTGGTCATGACCTTGGACATACACCATTTGGTCATGCGGGAGAACGTGTGCTGAGAGACCTGATACCAGGCGGATTTAACCATTATGAACAAAGCCTTCGTATTGTTGATCATCTCGAAAACAACGGCGACGGGTTGAATTTAACATGGGAGGTTCGTGATGGAATCGCTAAACACTCCAAGGGGAAGGGAGGTGCGCCGGTTGGTGCAGACTTATCTAATCGTGCATCTGCATTAGAAGGACAAGTCGCAAGAGTGGCAGACATTATCGCTTATGTGAATCACGATATTGATGATGCAATACGAGCCAGTATTTTATGTATGGATGATTTGCCAAGTGAGGCTGTCGATTTACTTGGACACAGTTCGTCTGAGCGAATTGGTCGATTGGTTTCCAATACTATTCGTGAAACCATGGCTGCGGGATTGGACGAAATTCGAATGAGTGACAACGTGCTCAAAGCCCTATTAAGTCTTCGGGCGTTTCTTTTTGAAACAGTTTATGAGGATAGCCTGGCAACTATAGAGTTTCGAAAAACTGCTGGCATTTTAGGAGGTTTGTGGGAAAAAATTCATAAAAATCCAGAAGAATTTCTCGACCGCCATGTAATGGAGTCTGATGGGGTGGATGCAGCCGCGATGGATTTTCTAGCTGGAATGACTGATCGCTTTGCCATCAATCTGTACGAGAGCCTCTTTATCCCTAGGCCATGGGTCGAAACATAATGAGGTTTCATGCTAAAATTCACGTTTGGCTTTTAATTTAAAGACCCCGCAAGTGCAGCATGTATTTAGATTTACGAGATCTGTCGGAAAAGAGTGAGCGTTTTGAGCGTACGTATGTAGCGTCCGCATTTACATCAGCTAAGGAGGATTATCTCGTTAAGGATGACGTGTCTCTGGCCTTTGATATCAGGAAAACTCAAGAGAAGTATCACTTAGTGGGCCGGATGGTCACAAATCTTGATTTGATTTGTTGTCGTTGTTTGGTAGCGTATCCGAGGCCCGTTGATAGTGCTTTTGATCTCCTATATTTACCTCAGGTGCGTAACAATGGAGATGGTGAAGTTGAAGTGGAAGAAGCTGCATTGGCTGTCGCTTTTTACCACGACGAAGAAATAGATCTTGGACAGTTAGTACGCGAGCAATTATATCTATCACTACCAATGAAACCTTTGTGTATAGAAAACTGCCTCGGCCTTTGTCCAATCTGTGGGATAAATCTTAATCGAGATAATTGTCAATGTTCCACTACTTGGCACGATTCTCGACTGGCGGATCTGAGGTCAGTACTCGATAAGAGATGAGAAAATTATTTTATACCTTAAAATGAGGAACTTACGATGCCCAATCCGAAACGACGACATTCGAAAGCACGAACGGCAAAGAGGCGGACTCACGATGCACTCCGTTCAGCTAATGCAAGTGAGTGTCCGCAGTGCCATGAAATGAAGTTGTCCCACCAAGTTTGTCCGCACTGCGGATTTTATAAGGGACGTCAGGTTCGTGCTGTCGGTGAAGTCTAACTAAGCGAATCTTCCATGGTTCGAGAGCATTCTTGATTACAAACCAGACGTCCGATGGCTAAACTCGCGTCTGGGCTTGCGACTGAATAATGATTTAGTGAATGAGGCTAGACGCTTTATGCGGATTAGCTGAGTGAAATATCCTCTTGAGCGGTTATTTTATTGATGCTTGCCTTTCTTTTTCCCGGACAGGGTTCACAGCGTGTTGGCATGGGGAAGGCCTTAATGGAGGCCTCTGCTGAGTGTCGGACAACGTTTGAAGAAGCAGACTCGATTCTAGGTATATCCCTGAGTCAGCTTTGTGTTGACGGCCCTGAAGAGCAATTAACTCTTACTGAAAATGCGCAGCCAGCGATTTTGACAACGAGTATTGCTGCGTATCGATTCGTATTAGCGCAAGGGCTACAACCAGATTTTGTGGCAGGCCATAGCTTAGGCGAGTACTCAGCACATGTTGCCGCTGGTACGTTATCCTTCGCTGATGCGATAATGATAGTTCGGGAGAGAGGTCGATTTATGCAAGAAGCGGTGCCGGTGGGTGTCGGCAGCATGGCTGCTATCCTTGGCCTGGATGCTGAAGTTGTGATGCAGGTTTGTAATGATGTAGCTAACGGCGCTGTAGTGGCACCAGCTAACCTTAACGCTCCCGGCCAAGTGGTTATTGCCGGTGAAAGAGAGGCGGTCGTTCGTGCGACCACGGAGGCACGGGAACGTGGTGCAAAGCGAGTCATACCGTTGGCGGTGAGTGCTCCATTCCATTGTGCACTAATGCAGCCAGCTGCTGATCGATTGGTGCCGATTTTGCGAAGCGTGAATGTTGCCAACCCACGTATACCTGTCGTAGCGAATGTCGATGCGAAGTCGAAAACTGACGGCCTGTCTGCAATTGAAGCTCTGATTAGGCAAGTGGCGGCGCCGGTGTTGTGGGAACAAGTAGTTAGGTGCCTTGCATCGGAAGGCGTCCACACGTATCTTGAAGTAGGTCCTGGTACGGTGTTGACCGGACTGATGAGGAAAATTGACCGCACTTTAAAGGCTGTCAGTACTGATGCCCTCCCCGCGCTAGACCAGTTGAAGGAGATTGACGTAAAAGCATGAGCGCTTTGAGCGTCGCTATGTTAGATATATGTCATCCAGTAGGGACTGTTCGAGAATGACTGCAATGACAAGTCGTGTGACAATTGTAACGGGCGCTTCGCGCGGTATTGGTCGGGCCATAGCGACGCGAGCAGCGGTTGATGGCGCGACAGTGGTTGCGGCAGCAAGAGACAGGAATGCCACCGATGTTGTAAAGGAGATTAAAATGGCTGGTGGGACTGCTCATCTTGCTACCGTTGACGTGACTGATGCAGAAAGCGTTGTTCAGATGGTGAACAATGTTGTTAAGGAATTCGGTCGTATTGATGTTCTGGTCAACAATGCTGGAATAACACGCGATCAATTATTAATGAGGATGAAGAAAGAGGACTGGGATGCGGTCTTACAAACGAACTTGACGGGCGCATTTATTTGTTCGCAGGCGGTATTGCGGTCAATGGTGCGTCAGCGGTTTGGCCGTATTATTACTGTCAGTTCTGTAGTTGGACAAATGGGTAATGCTGGTCAGGTAAACTATGCTGCATCAAAGGCAGGTCTGATAGGATTTTCAAAATCTTTAGCACGAGAGGTGGCATCGCGCAACATAACGGTTAACGTGGTGACACCAGGAATTATCGAGACAGATATGACTCAAAACATCACGGCTAGTGACCGCGAAGAATGGTTGTCAAAAGTACCACTTGGAAGGTTAGGTGTGCCGGATGATGTTGCCGCAGCCGTGTGCTTCCTCGCATCGGATGCGGCAGCTTATGTTACAGGGCAAGTATTGGGTGTCAATGGTGGCATGTATATGTAGGAGGGCGAATGGTTGTTACAGAAAAAGTGAACAGTATTATTGTTGAACAACTTGGTGTGGACGAAGAGGAGATCACGCCCGATGCATCTTTTGTGGATGACCTTGGGGCAGATTCTTTAGACACGGTTGAATTGGTCATGGCATTCGAGGAGGAGTTTGGAATTGAAATACCAGACGAGGATGCCGAAAAGATTACACGGGTCAAGGAAGCTGTGGAATATATTGAAGCGCATGCCAAAGGTAAGAAATAGTACGGATCGAGTTTGAGTGGAGGTTGTGTGACCAGAAGAGTTGTTGTAACTGGTGTCGGGCTGGTGTCATCCCTAGGGATTGGTACGGAAGTTAATTGGGATGCGTTATGCGCCGGTGACAGCGGCATTGCTTCAATTACCCGCTTCGATACTACAGACCATTCAGTTCGTATTGCTGGTGAAGTTAAAGGATTCGATCCACTGCAATTTGTGGCAAAAAAAGATGTGAAGAAAATGGACATCTTTATTCAATATGCCATAGCAGCAGCTGACTTTGCTGTAACGGATGCGAATCTTGTGATTGATCCGGAAACGGCCGCTCGAGTTGGTGTCTTTATCGCTTCTGGCATTGGAGGTTTCTCGACGATCGAGCGCGAACATAAAGCGTTGCTCGAAGGAGGTCCACGTCGGTTGTCGCCGTTCTTTATACCGGCATCCATCATCAACCTAGCAGCCGGCCAGGTTTCAATTCGATTCGGAGCCAAAGGTCCGAATTTAGCTACCTGCACGGCATGCTCGGCTTCGGCACATGCTATAGGGGACGCATTTGAAATTATAAAGCGCGGTGATGCGGATGTGATGATTGCTGGCGGTTCTGAAGCAGCAATTACGCCGCTCGGTGTCGGTGGATTTGCGGCTATGCGAGCACTATCCACCCGAAATGACGAACCTACACGTGCGTGCCGGCCCTTTGATAGGGACCGCGATGGGTTCATCATTGGTGAAGGCGCCGGAGTTGTTATATTGGAAGAATATGAGCGTGCCCACGCGCGTGGAGCGTCGATATATGCCGAGTTGGTAGGGTATGGGATGTCCGGCGATGCGTTTCACGTAACTGCGCCTTCGGAGACTGGTGACGGGGCTGCGCGTGCCATGCAGGCTGCCCTAGCGAGTGCTGCTTGTGATCCATCCAAGGTCAACTACGTTAACGCCCACGGCACTTCGACACCGTACAATGACAAGCTTGAAACACTTGCGATTAAAAGGGTATTTGGAGATCACGCACATGAATTGGCGGTGTCGTCGACGAAATCGATGACCGGACATCTCCTGGGTGCCGCTGGTGGTTTAGAAGCTGGTATTACAGCACTTGCTGTCAAGCGACAAATGATTCCTCCGACAATTAACCTCGAAAATCCAGACCCTGAGTGCGACCTTGATTACGTAGCTGGCTCGACCCGCAACCAAGCGATTGATTATGCGCTGTCGAATTCATTCGGATTCGGGGGCACTAATGCCGTCCTGCTTTTCAAGCGGTGTGACGGATAGCTCTCGTATATTGACGCTCTTAAGACGGTAGTCGTCCAACCAGAAGTTGAGGTGGGCACGACCTTCACAGTTTACGACATCATGAACATCATTGTTTGTATCAAGCAGGTCATTACACGTGAGTGGCTCGTTCGTGTTGACGAAGCTCAAACGTGGATTCGTGATCAAGATGCGAGCTTTGAGATGAACGAGCCTGACGCTTATGCGTTGGAGGCAGCGTTGCGTCTAAAGGAACAACATGGTGGCGAGATCATTGTCTGCTCGGCTGGTCCAGTGCGTGCTCGGCAAGTAATTCTTGAAGCATTAGCTCGAGGGGCCGATCGCGGGATCCATGTTGTTAGTGACGATATTCCCAAAGCTGGAGCCGAGGTGGTTGCAGAGGCGTTGGCGAATGCGATTTGTGAGGAACCGTGCGACTTAGTACTGACAGGGCTTCAGTCAAATGACCAAGGGTTCGCACAGACTGGTGTCATCCTTGCGACACGCCTAGGTATGCCGCATGCCACAATCATTATGGATGTTCAATTTGACGAAGGAAAGTTGCGGGTCAAGCGGGAGTTGGAAGGTGGCTTGTTTCAGTGGGTGGCACTGCCGGTTCCGGCTCTACTTACTATTCAAAGTGGTATTAATCAATTGCGTTACGCAACCCTGAAGGGCATTGTTGCGGCCAAGAAAAAACCGATCCGAACGGTCGATACAGAGATGCCTGACATCTTCGGTCATGAGATCGTGAAGATCTACACACCTGAGAAGAGTAAGCAGACTCATTTCGTTGACGGCACACCAGCTAGTGCAGCGGTTGAGTTGATTCGGCTACTTCGGCAGGACGCTCGAGTTTTATAAGGATTGATAATGACGACTTTGGTTGTAGCTGAGCAACAGAATGGAACATTAAATCCTACCACTTGGGAAACTGTTGCGTTAGCCAAGGGAATCGGTCACCCAGTCACTGTCGTCGTGCTAGGGGCAGATATCGAGACTGTTGCGGACGAGTTGGTAAAGGCTAACGTGGATGAAGTATTAGTCGTTGAGGACTCAGCACTAGAGTTCTACACCGCGGATGGTTTTTCGATGGCACTAGAGCAGGTGATCAGGGCCGAAGACCCAACTCTCGTTTTACTGTCACACACCTATCAAGCTCGTGATTTTGCACCAGCACTCGGCGCACGGCTAGGCCGAACCCTTCTCACGGATTGCACTAAGGTCGAGGTGCGAGATGGTGTCCTAATTTTTACAAGGCCGATGTTTCAGGGGAAAATGATGGCAGATGTGCGTCTCACTGGCCCAAATCCACATCTCGTCACTTTTCAGATTGGCGCTGCTAAAGTCGACAATATTGATCTGGGTGTGTCTTCTGCCGTTCGACGGTCGCTTGGCGTCACCCTTGCAACTGATCAAATCCGTCAGCGACCTGAATTGCCTTTCCGGGAAACTAAACAGGCGGTCGACCTTTCACAGGCTGAGCGTATTGTCGCCGTTGGGCGGGGTATCAAGAGTGAAGAGCATCTAGATTTGATAAGAAAATTCGCTGTGGCGATGGATGCTGAACTCGCAGCATCTAGACCTATCTGTGATGCGGGTTGGTTGCCGATGGATCGTCAAGTTGGCAGTTCTGGTCAGACGGTTGCACCGACGTTGTATTTTGCTCTTGGTATTTCAGGTGCGATTCAACATGTTGTTGGGATGAAGGGCGCGCGTACCATTGTTGCCATTAATAAAGATCCAGATGCTCCGGTGTTTGAGATCGCAGATTACGGAATCGTCGGTGATTTATTCGAAGTCGTTCCGGCTATGATCAAAGCATTGGGAGAATAATCTGACTGGAGATACGTTTAATGTTGACGTGCTCGTTGTTGGCGGTGGGCCAGCTGGCATGGCTGCTGCTTTGCACTTCGCACGGTTACAGCGAGAACGTGGTGGAGACCCGCTAACAGTTGCTGTTCTAGAGAAAGCCCGTGACAATGGGGCACATTGTCTCTCTGGTGCAGTGCTCGACCCCAGTGTCCTCCGAGAATTAGTTCCAAATTGTGAGTCTCTTGGTGTGCCACTCGGCACACCAGTACAGGACGATCGTGTCATGTATTTCACACCCAGAAAGGCGATCCGTTTTCCGATTACACCACCACCACTCAATAATCATGGGTGCTATGTAACTTCCCTTAATCGTCTCGTCAAGTGGATGGCTGACTTGGCTGAAAAAGATGGAACTCACGTTTTTAATGGTTTCGCTGCATCGGAGTTGCTCTATGACGGGGACCGTGTCGTTGGTGTCAGAACCGGAGATCGTGGTATTGGACGAGAGGGAGAACAGAAATCGAATTTTGAGCCTGGTGTTGATATTCGAGCCACGGTTACCGTCTTGGCTGATGGCGTGAGAGGTAACCTAACTAAGACACTGGTGTCTCGTTTCGACCTCAGTCGTGACCGCCTACCGCAGAGTTACGCGCTCGGTTTCAAGGAGTTATGGCATGTGCCACCGGGTCGTCTGACACCTGGAACTGTGATCCATACACTAGGTCATCCCTTACGATTTGAGGAGTTTGGTGGCGGCTTCTTATATGCCTTATCGGCGGAAGAGATCTCAGTTGGTTTTGTCGTTGGTCTAGATTATCGTGACCCGCTTTTTGATCCTCACGAAGCGTTTCAACGTTTTAAGATGCACCCTTTCGTTTCGTCATTGCTGTCTGCTGGGCAGATGACCCGGTATGGTGCCAAAGCCTTACCTGAAGGGGGTTGGCATGCGATCCCCAAGCCTTATGTTGACGGTGCCATCATTGTTGGTGATGCTGCTGGATTTGTGAATTCGTTGAGACTGAAGGGTATTCACTTGGCGATGCGTACGGGTATGTACGCAGCAGAAGCGGCGTTCGAAGCGGTTCGCGCTAATGACCCGTCCGCCGGACAGCTAAGCAAATTTCAAGAGCTTGTCGATAACGGTGCGGTACGACATGAGCTGTACCCTGTGCGGAATGTCCACCAAAGCTTTGCCTATGGTCTGCCAGCCGGTTTGATTTATGCGGGTTTATCATTGATAACAAAGGGATGGTGGATGCAGGATCCGATGCTGGCCAAAGCTGGTCACGAACGCCTTGCGACTGTGAATGGGTACTACGGCCAGGAGACACCAGAAATGTCGTCGCTCAAAGTCGATCGTTCATTGACGTTCGATCGCTTAACTAACGTACATTATTCTGGCACGAGACACAGCGAGGATCAGCCATCTCACTTGCTGGTTCACGACACTGACATTTGTCGTACGCGGTGTCGCACGGAATATAGGAATCCATGTCTTCGATTCTGTCCTGCTAACGTGTACGAGATGGTCGATGCAGATGATGGAACAGGTCCGCGTTTACAGATTAACGCGTCGAACTGTGTACATTGCAAGACGTGTGACATTATGGACCCGTACCAAATTATTGACTGGGTTCCACCTGAGGGTGGTGGAGGTCCAGACTACGAAGGTATGTAAGAGAACTTCGAGACTGACGTGCAGAATGCAGAGACTCAGTTAACGGACAATAATGTGGTTTCTAGTCGGCGACCGTTATCACTTTGGCAGCGATGGCGAGTTGCACTCATTGGTGTTGCAGGTTACGGCATTATAGCGATGCTGGGTCTGACGTTGCGCTGGCGTGTTCGTGGTTGGGAACACCTGACTGCAATCGAATTGAGTGGTCGACACCCGGTTATGGCACTGTGGCATGGCCGTATATTGGGTGCGACCTACTATTTTCGGGATCGAGACATTGTAGTTATAACCAGTGAAAACTTTGATGGTGAATGGATCGCTCGGATTATTGAACGGTTCGGGTACGAAACAGCGCGAGGGTCAAGTTCCCATGGCGGCAAGCGTGCTCTCATACAACTTAGACGAGAAATGGAAGCTGGCAAGCCAGTGGGATTTACCGTAGATGGTCCTCGTGGGCCAGCTCGACATGCAAAAATTGGTGCTGTTTGGTTAAGTAGTGTGACAGGTAATCCGATCCTTCCATTTCACATAGAAGCCGAGCGATTTTGGACAGTGCCTAGCTGGGACGAAACACAAATACCAAAACCATTTAGTCGTATGGTGCTGGTCATTGGTCAACCAATTGAGGTACCGTGCTACCAAGAAGATCAGGACCTTGAAGGCAAGCGTTTGGAATTAGAGTTATGTTTGAGTAAATTGACTCATCTAGCTCGAAAGACATTGGCAAATTCATGAGTAAATCTAAGTTTGCCCTCGTCGGTTCTAGCAATTTTTCGAATCACGTAACTCCACCAGGGCATCCTGAGCGGATAGAGCGTGCCGAGGTGATGGAGACTGTTGCTAGGCATTGGGTGCAGGCTGGGCATGAGCTAGTAGTTCCTAGATTGGCTGGAGAAAAGGAACTTAAGGCCGTACATACTGATGCTTATGTCAAGTCGATCGCAAGTACCGCCGGACGGGCCGTCGGACTAGACCCCGACACTTACACGTCACCAGATTCTTATGAGGTGGCAAGACTTGCTGCAGGCGCCGCGATTATGGCTGTTGGCCATTCGTTAGATAATGATGCGCCAACCTTGGCACTTGTTCGTCCACCTGGGCATCATGCTGAACGCGACCGCGCGATGGGGTTTTGTTTATTTAACAATGTAGCGGTAGCAGCTGCTAGTGCCTTAGCTCGTGGATTATCAAGAGTGGCTATTGTTGATTATGACGTGCACCATGGTAACGGCACGCAGTGGATGTTTTACGATGATCCGAGGGTTTTGTATGTGTCGACCCATCAATATCCTTTTTATCCGGGTACCGGTAAGACTGATGACGTTGGCCAGAATCAAGGAGAGGGCTTTACGTTTAATGTGCCTTTAGCTGCTGGAGCCAATGATGCCGACTATGATTTGGTGTTCCGTAGCTTGATTACGCCAGTGCTAAGGTCTTTTAACCCTGAGCTTTTAATCGTTTCTGCTGGTTACGATGCGCACGAACGGGATCCTTTGGCGGGGATGCGAGTAACTACTCAGGGCTATGCGGCCATGACTCGCCATTTGCTTGCGGTAGCAGTCGAATGTTGCCAAGGTCGCTTAGCGGCGGTTGTGGAGGGAGGCTATGACCTTCATGCGTTGACAACATGCCTTGAATCGACGATACAGATCCTTGATCAACTGCCATTAGGTGAAATTCCGACGTTCGAAGGTGTTCCGGAACGTGCAGATGCTGTGATTGATTCGATTCAGCGTGTCCAAGGCCAATACTGGTCTACGTTATAATAAAACCAATGTCGGTATAACGACGTTGTCGCGCAAAGACGTCATGCGCGTCAGAAGCAACCCGAGTCCAATCCGTGGCTGATTACAACCCTCAAGCAATCGAACGCAAGTGGCAGATGCGCTGGGTCGAGCAGCGTTCGTTTGAGGTTGACCCTGATTCGTCAAAACCAAAATTTTACTGTTTGGTCATGTTTGCCTATCCCTCTGGACATGCCCACGTGGGACACGTCCGGAACTATATGATCGGTGACATCGTAGCTCGCATGAAGCGGATGCGTGGTTACCAGGTGCTTCATCCGTTTGGTTGGGATGCATTCGGCTTGCCGGCTGAGAATGCTGCGATTCAAAACAATATTCACCCAAAGACATGGACTCTAGACAATATTGCCCATATGAAGGGGCAGTTGAAACGTCTTGGTATCAGTTATTCATGGGATCGGGAGGTGACCACCTGCCTTCCTGATTACTATCGTTGGAATCAGTGGATCTTCCTCAAGATGTTTGAGCGAGATCTTGCGTACCGAAGGCGATCAAGTGTCAATTGGTGCCCGGGATGTCAGACGGTGCTAGCCAACGAACAAGTAATTGATGGCGCCTGCTGGCGATGCTCAACAGAAGTTGAGGTCCGTGATTTAGAGCAGTGGTTTCTTCGGATAACTCACTATGCTGAGCAGTTATTACAGGGTATCGAGCAGCTCAAGGACTGGCCAGAAAAAGTGCTCACGATGCAGCGAAATTGGATTGGCCGGTCAGAAGGTGCGCAAGTACGGTTTGTTTTGGCTGACGATGCAAACTCATCGATTGAGGTGTTCACAACCCGCATTGATACAATTTTTGGAGCGACTTTTTTGTTATTGGCGCCCGAACATGAATTAGTCGAGCGCTTTAGGACTGAAATGCCGAATGGTGAGCTCTTGGCCTCTCATGCACGTCGCTTTCGTACGCAAGATCGCACTGCGCGCCTAACTGGAAGTATTGAGAAAGAAGGTGTCGATACTGGACGCCAAGCCATCAATCCATTCACAGGCGAGAAAATATCGATATGGATAGCCAATTTTGTCCTCGGCGGTTATGGCACTGGTGCTGTTATGGGGGTTCCAGCCCACGACCAACGAGATTTTGAATTCGCACGCAAGTACACGCAACCGATACGGATTGTTGTGCAGCCTGATGACGAGAAACTGAAACCACTAGATGCCGATACGTTAACGGAGGCATTCGCTGGAACGGGCCACCTCGTTAATTCAGGCGAATATAGTGGTTTGCCTTGGGATGAAGCGATCACTCGTCTGACAAGTGACGCCGAGCGACGAAGTGTGGGTGAAGGAACGGTGCAGTATCGCTTGAAAGACTGGGGCATTTCACGACAGCGATACTGGGGAACGCCTATTCCAATTATTTATTGCGATCGATGTGGAACGGTGCCAGTGCCGTACGACGATCTACCAGTGGAGCTTCCGGAGGTTACCACGTTCAGTGGTAAAGGCGACTCACCCCTGTCGCAAGTCCCTGAATTTGTTAATACGAATTGTCCCTCTTGCGACGGGCCTGCTCAGCGTGAGACTGATACGATGGACACGTTTATTGATTCTTCGTGGTACTTTTATCGCTATTGTGATCCACAGAACGACGCATTACCGTTTGATCCGGAAAAAGTGCGTTATTGGGCCCCGATAGATTTTTATAGCGGTGGTGTTGAGCATGCTATTCTGCATCTGATCTATTCGAGATTCTTTTGTCGGGTGCTACGTGATTTAGGTTTGGTTGGGCACGACGAACCATTTTCCCGTTTATTGACCCAGGGGATGGTTTTGAAGGATGGTGCCGTCATGTCTAAATCGAAGGGGAATGTGGTTGATCCTGACGACATGATGTCAGCCTACGGCGCTGATGCGCTACGTTTGTACGAAACATTCGTAGCGCCACCAGAGAAGGATGTGGAATGGACAGATAGTGGCTTAGAGGGAAGTTTTCGTTTTCTGACGCGTGTCTGGCGGCTCGTAGAGTCGTTATGCAAATTACTTCGCGGGTTCAGCATAGATGATTTCTCTACCCTGAAGTTGAATGACGCTGAACGAGATCTGCGCCGCAAGACGCATGACACGATTCGTCGGGTAACCAGTGATATTGATCCTCGAGTACACCTCAATACTGCAGTATCAGCGTTGATGGAATTGGTGAACGAATTGTATGTGTTTTGCGATGGTATCGGATGCGGTCCAAAGACCGCTTCCAATAAATCTTCCAAGTCGGTGCGGCGGGAAAGTGTTCAAGTTGTGCAGGAGGCGGTTGAGTCACTGGTTCTCATGCTATCGCCGTTTACACCACATATTGCCGAAGAGCTTTGGGAGATGCTGGGGCATACAAGTGGAGTAACTGCTGCAGGGTGGCCGACTTACCATGAGGCTGTAGCAAAACTAGATGAAATCATAGTGCCAGTACAAGTAAACGGTAAGGTGCGTGCTCGATTAACCGTGCAGGCTGGTCTAGACAATTCTGATCTTGAAGCGCTTGCGTTGGCAGATTCCAGGATTGTTAGTCATATTCAGGACAAGGTGGTGCAGAAGGTTGTCGTCGTGCATGGAAAGTTAGTCAGTATCGTTGCGGTTTAAACACGCTGAGTAGCTTTTAAGGGGGGATTGATGCCAAGTAGAGTTGGATGGCGTTTGACCTGGTACTGGTCTGCAGTCAGCCTACTGTTTGTATTGGGTGTGTTGTCATCTGGCTGCGGTTATGCTTTGGCGGGCCGGGGATCATTTTTACCAGATTACATTGAGACAATAGGTGTGCCGATGTTTGGCAACCAGACGCCGTATTTTGAGGTGGATCAGGTGGTTACGGAATATGTACGGACTGAATTTATTGGCCGAGGTAACTATCGGGTGGTTCCTGATGAGAACGGAGCTGATGCCGTGCTGGAGGGGGACATAGTGTCGATGAGTATCGCCCCTGCCAGTTTTACGGCCGAACAACAAGCCTCTCGGTACATTTTTTCGATGACCGCAAACATTATATTTCGAGATCTGCAGGCCGATGAGGTTATTTGGCAAAATGGTTCCATGACGTTCCAGGATGAGTATGAAGTTGCGAGTGGGGGAGGCGCACTTGATCCGAGCACTTTTTTTGGTCAGGAAGCCAATGCCATGGAACGCATAGCTGAGGATTTTGCTGCGACGGTTGTGAGCTCCATCTTAGAAGCATTCTAATTTTTCAGTCGGATTGTTGTGATGCCAACCTCAACGCCAGCAGCCGTTCGAAAACAGATCAAAGCTGGGCAGACGGATCCACTTTATCTGCTGATTGGTGATGACGAAGAGGAGAAGTCGAATCTTGCAGCGGATTTTCAGGATGCGATTGAGGTTGATCTCCGTCCGTTCAATGTTCAACGAGTTTACGGAGATGACACGACCATTGGTGCGGTGCTTGATGCTGCGAGGACCCTTCCGATGCTTTCCCCTCGCCGTATGGTCGTTGTCCTGCGAGCTGAGCACTTGCTTATGCCCAAGCGAGAAAGCGAAAAAACGAAACGCGAACTTGATGATTTCCGGGCATTCGTGCAAGCACCTGAGGCACATGCCTCCGTCGTATTGGTTGCATTCAAGCTAGATAAACGTACGTCTATTACGAAGTTATTATTGAAATGCGCAACAGTAATCGAGTGTGAGGGTATTCGTGACACTAATGCTGCTGCAAGATGGATTCGTGAACAGGCAGATCACCATCACGTGAAGTTTGAGGGAGCAGCGGTGGGGTTACTTGCGCAGCGAGTAGGAGGGGATATCGCACGTATGCGAGCTGATTTTGCTCGCGTGCTCCTTTACGCTTCAGGCCAGAAACAGATCCGCGTAGACGATGTTAAAGCCGTTGTGGGCGATGCGGACCTCCAAGACGATTGGGCTGTGGCTGATGCCATTCAGCATCGTAAGACTGATGTAGCCTTGCGTGAGCTAGGGCTTGCGTTCGATGCTGGCAAGCCAAAGGAAATGATACTTGGACAACTGCGCTTCATTGTGGAAAGAAAACTAGATTCCTCTCGGATACCAACAGCAGTCGAGGCGTTGTATCGAACCGACTTTGCTCTTAAAACTTCGGCAGGGAATCCGCGGGTGCTACTTGAACGGCTCGTGGTGGAACTTTGCCAGTGATGTTGCTGGTGTATTCAGGCCGAGGCGGATAGCTTCGCGATTTGCTTGACCAGTCGTGATTTGTAGCGTCCCGCTGTGTTGTTGTGGATGATCTTCTTGCTGGCCATCTTATCAATAAGCGATACGGTATCGCGCAGGACACCCTGAGCCGAGTTCGAGTCGCCTGCATTGATGCTGACCCGTATAGTTTTGAGTGCAGTACGCAGTTTCGTGCGTTCCTGTCGATTACGTTCCCGATGCTTAATGTTCTGTCGCTGCGCTTTTATAGCGGACTTATGATTTGCCACTTGGGTCGTCCTCTTACAAGACTTAGGTGCTGTTGACTCATTCCGTCAGAACTAATGACTTAAAAGTATAGCATAATTAATTTGTTCGACCTTTCAACCGTCTTAGTTCACGCCGCTCGCGTTTTCCAGGCGAACCTGATTTACTCCATCTCACCGATGGACTTGTTAAGCGTGCGAGTCGAAGAAATTCAGCTTCCTCAGGGGTCGGTTCTGGTGAAATGTCTTTGTATAATTGTTTAGCTTCACCTTTTGGTAGATGACGTTCCACAAGTCCTCGCACGATAACCCGCTGTTTACGTCCAAGTGAGCGCGTCATAGAAATCTCATCAGTGATTCCAATTTCTCTGTGGGGTTTCGCACGCTGCCCGTTCACGTCAACTTTTCCACCTTTACATGCGCGTTGTGCTTCAGATCTAGTTCGAAAAAGACAGGCTACGTCGAGCCAAATATCGAGCCTCAGCTTAACCACACCTTCTGTATTTTCGTTTGGCACTGTTTTGAATTTCACAATTGGTATTTTTTGCTAAGGCGTCACTGTCTGAGTAGGCGTTTAATAATCGTGCGGCTAGTGTTCAAGAGCTCATCGATTTTTGATGAGTCCTTCCCGCCAGCTTCCGCGAAATCTTCACGGCCACCACCGTTGCCACCTACAATTGGAGCGATAGTCTTGACCACTTGCCCAGCTTTGACACGTCCGGTGAGATCTGGAGTGACGGTCACAATGACGTGAACTCGGTTGTTCTCCGTCACCGATGCAAGGACTACGACACCGACCTCTAGTTCTTCTTTTAGTGAATCAGCGAGTGTACGCATGGCCACTTTGTCTAAGCCAGAAACCTTGCGAGTCATCAGTGTGACCCCGTTGATGACCACCTCGGTTTTGTCAGTGGTCTCGTCGCTTAAGGCTGACTTGAGTTTGAGTGCACTAATCTCACGGGTAAGGTGCTTGGTGTCTTGCTGTAGACGCCTTATGACTTCGAGGGCTTTGGTTCCGGATGCACCGAGCACATCAGTTAATTGCCGCAGTGTAATGCGACGAGACTGTATATGCCGGACTGCTGCGTCACCTGTTAGAGCTTCGATACGACGAACACCCGCCGCTATACTACTTTCTTGTTCAATCGTGAAAGCTCCGATATTTCCAGTTGCGACACAATGGGTGCCACCGCACAGTTCCATGCTGAACTGTGGTATCGAGACCACCCGAACACGTTCCCCGTATTTTTCGCCAAAGAGTGCAATGGCACCGTCCGAGATGGCTTCTTGGGTAAGTCTTTCCTCAGTTTCGACTGGTGTATTAAAGCCAATCTGCGTGCTAACCACCTGTTCGATTTTGTCGATTTCCTCAGTGGTTAGTGCTGCATGATGAGTGAAATCAAATCGCAAGCGGTCGGACGCGACGAGCGATCCAGCCTGACTGACATGTTCTCCTAGCACACGACGTAGTGCAGTATGCAGTAGATGGGTTGCCGTATGATTTCGCCGAATTGCGTTGCGACGACTAGCGTCTACGGCAGCCGTTACGCAGGTGCCTTGGGTTATGGAGCCACTTTTTATCCGAACTTTATGTACTCTTGGTACCGTGCGGACTGGTTGCGGCACCAGATCTTCCACGATCGCGACAAGACCATCATCCGTTGTGAGGGTCCCTGTATCAGACACTTGCCCGCCTGATTCCAGATAGAAAGGGGTGCGTGCGAGAGAGGCGTATCCAGTCTCACCCTGTTCAAGCTTCTCGCACCCTATGCCATCATCGTTCCATAACATAAGAACGCGGACGTCGCTGGCGGTAGTTTCCGAATAGCCGGTAAAGCTGTCACCAGCTTGATTTAATTCGGTTGCCACAGCTTCTGGAACAATCCAGCTGAAATTCTTGGAAGCCTTCTTAAAACCACTTCCCGCACGCGCACGCGCACGTTGTGCTTCCATCTGCCGGTTGAATTCTACTCGGTCAATTTTCACTTGACGTTCTTCAGCCAGATCTTCCATGAATTCAATTGGCACTCCGAGTGAATCGTAGAGTTTGAATGCTTCTCCCCCTGACACAACACCATTTCCAGTTTTAGCGTGGTTGATGGCATCTTCCAGTTTAGGAAGTCCGGCATTCAATACCATGTCAAACCTTTTCTCCTCGTTTAACACAGTTTTGACAATAGTGTCGCGGCTAGGTTGCAATGCTGGATAAGCGTGCCCCATTTCTTCGATAACCGTTGTCGTGAGTGAATGCAGGAATGGTTCACTGAGCCCTAGTGTTTTTCCGTGACGCATAGCACGCCGCATGATCTTACGAAGAACGTACCCACGCCACTCGTTAGAAGGAGTAACACGATCACCAATCAAAAAAGTCATTGCCCGGAGATGATCGGCGATCACTCGCATTGATTCGTCAGCGGTAGAACGGTCTCCATAAGGAATGTCAACTCGTTTGCTGATGGCTGTTAGAAGTGGCGTAAAGAGGTCGGTGTCGTAATTTGATTCTTTACCTTGAAGAACCGCTGTAATACGTTCCAGCCCCATTCCCGTGTCAATTGAAGGTGATGACAATTTTTCCAGTGAACCATCTACTTGCCGGTCGAATTCTACGAATACAAGATTCCAAATCTCGATGTATCGATCACAATCACAGGCAGTTCCACGACATGGTGTCGCCGTGCAGGGATGGTGGTCACCGAGATGGTAATGGATTTCCGAACAAGGACCGCAGGGCCCAGTATCACCCATCGCCCAGAAATTTTCTGCCACGCCTAATTCGTCAATGCGGTTTGGTGGCAGTAGCTTCGCCCAGAATTCAAGAGCCTTGTCATCGCGAGGTACATCTTTAGACCCTCTGAAAATAGTGGCGCGCAATCGTTCTGGTGGTAGAGCCCAGATTTCAGTTAATAAGGACCATGCCAATGAGATAGCTTTTTCCTTGGAATAATCACCGAACGAAAAATTTCCTAACATTTCAAAGAACGTATGATGCCAGGGAGAACGCCCAACAGTATCAAGGTCATTATGTTTTCCACTGACACGCATGCATTTTTGTACGGTTACAGCTCGACTGTAGTTTCTGGTGTTGTTTTTGAGGATTGCTTCCTTGAATTGATTCATGCCCGCGTTTACAAAAAGCAGGGTTTGATCTTCGGCCGGCACCAATGGTGCACTTGACACGAGATGATGTTCGTGTTGTTGAAAAAACTCTAGAAAACTGTTTCGGACGTTTTCTACCGTCATGATTGCCATTCTACCGTGGGTGACGTTGTGGTACCAGTGTTCATTCAGTATCGCCTCGTCCAAAACCTCGACGTTTGAGTGCTGCAAGAATCATCTCGTCTGAAAACCCTTGTCGTCGCAATGCTTGTTGAAGTCGACCTGCTTCCTTCCAATTCTTGACGGAACCGTCGAGACGGCGAGCAAGTGCTCGTTCGAGGACGTCTTCCTCAGAGATTTCTCTGTAAGCAGCTGTTACAGCTTCGTGGGCGGTTTCAGTACCGACCCCGAGGGCTTTGATTTCTCTTATGAGTCGGAACCGTCCTCGAGACTTCAATTTGACAGCAGTACGTGCGTATGCAAAAGCTGTCCTCCGATCATCCAGGGCCCCCTCCTCTTGCAGGCGTGCCAAGGCTTTGTCGATGACATCAGGCGGGAACAATCGTCTATGCAGTCGTTCACGAACCTGTAATGAAGACAACTCTCGGCGTGCGAGTAGCCGTAAGGCCGTCACATAAGGGTCAGATGATGCGATACCAGAGGAACGTCGTTCATTCATCCTGTCGGTCGCAGACCATGATCGTTCACTGGATGTTTAGGCAGATTTTGACTTTTCCGTCGTTGCTCGTCGCTTTGAGGCCTCATCGGAATCCACAAAGGTAAGCCAATCATATCGGTCAGGGACTTCACCATTGATAATGTCAAAAAAGTGTTTTTGGAGAGTTTTGGTGATCGGACCTCGACTTCCTGATCCAATTGGTGTGCGATCTACCGAACGGACCGGAGTGACTTCACTTGCGGTGCCCACCACGAATAGTTCGTCGGCAATGTAAAGTGCCTCCCGAGGTATTCCCTGTTCGACTACAGTAAAGCCGAGTTCTTTAGCAATAGTAATGATTGAGTCCCGCGTAATACCAGGCAGAATGGATGAAGCTGTTGCAGGCGTGTAGATCGTGTTATCACGCACCATGAATAAATTCTGCCCACTACCTTCACTGACGAGCCCACTTGGATCGAGCGCGATGGCCTCACTATAGTTGTTAGCGATGGCCTCCATTTTCATCAATTGAGCGTTGGCGTAGTTCGCCGTTGATTTTGCGAGTGATGGCAGAGTATTTGGTGCCATTCGTGACCAGGAGCTGACACACACATCTACTCCTTGCTCAAGTGCTTCGGCGCCTAAGTATGCACCCCATTCCCAGAGGATGATACTTGCTTCGACCGGGCATGAACTTGGGTCAATACCGAGGGAGTCATATCCGCGGTAGATAAGCGGTCGTATGTAGCAAGCCTTAAAGTTGTTAGCTCGGATTGTATCGAGCACGGCCGCTTCGAACCCAGCTTGAGATAACTGGTATTCCATTCGATAGATTTTTGCCGAGTCGATCAGACGACGCATATGGGCATCGAGACGTAGACAAGCGGGACCAAGTGGCGTGTTATAACAACGGGCACCCTCGAAGACGCCGCTACCATAGTGAATGATATGCGAAGCAATATGGATGTTAGCGTCATTCCAGTCTATGAGACTGCCATTCATCCAAATTTTTCCGTTACCTGAGAATCCCATCGAAGGCTCCTTACGGTCAGTTGGTGCAGCGGCGAGTGTCACAGAATCGGGGGTGCGTGAGGATGTTAATACCCACCAACATGTTCAGCCGCCGAATCACTTAATGGTAACACCTACTGCATTTCCCGACAAAACGGACACCTATCGGTTTTGGCGTGAAGTGGCTTTCGGCAGTGCCAGCAGAATCGTTGTTGAGGTGTGTCACTTGCGTGATTGCTAACTGATAATGGTTTTTCGTTGTTTGACGTTTGATTAGAGTGTGTTCTACGAACTGAGTTTTCAGGTCGTCCATTAAGTAAGTCGTTTAGAACATCATCCGCCTGTTTATATCGTTCGGAGATATTAGGTGCCATCGCACGCATAATGATCTCGCTAATTCGTGTCGGAATGTTCGGATTCTTAAGACGAGGAGCGCTTACTAGTTCACCGCTCATTAACTTGTCTAATTCTTTTGGTGCGGGTGGGGTATACGGTGCCGAGCCGGTCAGAATCTGGTACATTGTGCAGCCTAAAGAATAGATGTCTGATGCAAAGACCACCTTACCGTCGAATACTTCCGGTGCCATGTAGGCTGGACTACCAATGACTGTTGAGCCGTGCGCTGCGATTTCGAGAAATCGTGCAGTTCCGAAGTCTGCGACCTTAAGCAGGCCAGTTTTAGACACAAGTACGTTACCAGGTCGAAGATCTCGGTGAAGCACGCCTTGAGCATGTGCATGACCAACCGCATTACAAATCTGGCAGATATAATCGAGTCCACGAGAAAGTTCCAGCGCACCCTCGGTCTCGATGATTTGCTCTAACGTGGCACCAGGGACATATTCCATAACGATAAAGAATATGTCGTTTTGTTTTTCCGCTGTTGTGATTGAGACCACATTGGGATGATTAAGACTCGCGAGTAGACGCGGTTCCTTTAGTAACTCACCAAAATCAAGGTTCTGGCGGTGTGGCACCTTGATCGCAACCTTTTTGTCGATCCAGGTATCATGTGCTAGGTACACAGAACCGAAGCCGCCACTACCGAGCGGTTCCAGAACCTTGTATTTGCCGAGCAGCTGATCTCGGAGCAGTAGCAAGGTGCTATGAGTATACCGCGAAATCGTAGCTCAGATAGAGAACATAGATTCTACGAAGATTCCGATAGGATGATGTGACGCACCAGATTAGTCGCACTATAATTTCTTGATGCCTCCACGATTCTTTGCGCCGAAGCTGTCGGCTCTAAATGTTGTTGTCACGCTGCCGTTAGACGAAGCGAAACATTTACGTCAAGTGCTTCGCTTAGATGTTGGAGAAATTATTCATATCTTTGATGGTAAAGGGCACGAGTGCGAGGCTAAGGTTGAGCACGTTGGTCGTCGGGACGTGCGAGTTCGGCCCGTCGCTTCAGTAGAGTCTTTACCAGAGTCTTCGCTGCAGTTGACAATTGCACCAGCACTGTTAAAGGGTCGACAACTTGATTTAGTCATTCGTGATGCAACGATGCTGGGTGTGGTTGCAATTCAGCCCTTGATCTCGACGAACATGGTTGTTCCAACCGCAGTTGCACAACGAGGTTCCTTGCTCGATAGGTGGCGTCGAATCGCTGTGTCATCAGCCAAACAATGCGGTAGGGCAGTTGTTCCAGAGGTGAAGTGTCCGGTTGATGTTGGTGGCTTGAGTTGCAACGATACTTCCGTTAGTCGAGTTGTGTTGGTTGAACCAGCCTTGCAAGTCAACGGTGCCGTTGATCTTGTGACGTTGGTAAAGCAAGGATGTCCAGACTCGTTAACTCTCGCTGTTGGTCCTGAAGGTGGATGGACATCCGATGAGATCCATGAACTTGGCAATGCACAATTTATTCCTTTGACACTTGGAGTCCGAACATTGCGGGCTGCGGCGGCGCCGGCTGTCCTGATTGCGGCACTGCTTTCGCACTGGGGCGAGTTCTAAGAGACTGGCTACATTAGCCAATCGAGAACTAGATTCCTTGACTGTATATAAGAGGGTTTAGCCTGCTGTTACAGATTGCTCCGACCTCTATACCTGGGCAATAGTCATTACGATCTCTTACTTGGTTTGAATTCTCAGGTGCTTTCAAGGTCATATCTTTATCCATATAGATAATCGTAAAGATACCGCGCATTTGACCTGAGCTATTAGCTGGGGCTCTATGGTACATCCAGCCACTGTGGAAACTGACTTCTCCAAGATCAAAAGGTGTGTAGTTTACGTCATGCTTATTCATTGCTGTTTGAATCACCTGTTCTGAATCGTCACTTATTGCCAGATTGCGAAAACGTTTATCTGTGTGTGAGCCAGCAGCAAAGCTTAGTGGTGCCATTTCCAACGTTACCGCCTGAAGAGGGATCCAAGTAGTAATGGTTTTATCGGTTGTCAGGGGCCAGTACTGCTGATCGGCGTGCCATGGGGTGAATCCACCTGTTTGCTCTTTAAACAAAGCTTGGTCGTGGTATAGGCGGACACCACCAACCCCCATCAGTTCTGTAGCAATTGCTGCGAGTCTCTTGCCCATGACAAATTCTGTGACTTTTCTAGAGTATCTCCAGAGGTTTATGACCTGGATGAAGGCTCTTGAATAAGTATCTCTTTCGTCCATGGGAAGAATGTTGGTGTTGAGTTCAAGCGTTTTCCCCCAGATCTCCTCTTTGTAGTGGGTAAGTGTTTCAGGCGAGAGAACATTCTTTAGCTTGATAAACTCATTGGTGCGATAAAAATCAAGTTGTTGATCCGTCAGTTCGAAATGACCATCAATATCAATCAATTCACTCGCATTCATCTTTCGATCCTCAAAATATGATTAAGTCTTTAGCAATGCTTCTCGACGTTCTGGTTGCTGGATAGTGTTAGTAGCGGCGGTCCTTCCAGTGACTGGATCGCGTTGCCAAATTAGCCCAACCCATTCATCTTCTACCTGTTCGTGAACGAGAACCAGGTACGGTTCCAATGCGACTAACACATCAGGACTTTCTGTTTTGGTTATGCCACTACAAATTAGGTATCCACCAGGAACCACGAAACTACTGATCCTCGCGGAGTGACTGGAGAAAAAAGCCCCTGTTAGATTTGCCACGACCACATCGGCCGATGATTCCGAGGAAGTCTGGATAGCACTGACGTGAAAGCTGACATTCCTTGCCGTTTCATTCAAAGTAAGGTTGCGTGCTGCTGTTGCTATTGCTGTAGCATCTCGATCGAGACCTCGGACTCTTGTGGCGCCAAGCGTACTAGCAACTATAGCAAGGACACCAGACCCCGTACCTAAGTCCAACACCGTCCGAGCGGTAAGGTCGAGTCGCTGAAGACCATGTATACACAGACGTGTTGACGCGTGATGACCAGTCCCAAAACCAATTGATGGCTCGATAATAACCGTAAGTGGACGGATTGTTGTAGAAGCATCTTTCGAAATAGGTACCGGGATATCCCATGGTGGTGCGATGACGATCTGTCCGATTCGGACCGCCCGTAGTTCTGCCTGTGAGCGTTCCGCCCATTTTTCATCCTGGACATTAATTGGTAAGGATCTAACGGTAGAAGTTGCTTGGTTGCGATTCAAAGCAGTGTTGGCTTCATTCCGATCGCCGGAATTTGAAAAAAAGACTCGCCAGTACATAGAGGAATCCTCTACGAGACCGGTTGGTTTGAAATCATCCAACAAAAGCAGTACTAACTCCTGCAGTCGTTTAGCTTGCTCAATGTGTGCAGGGAAGTAGAGAGCTAGGGCCGGCCAATGATCAGCCAAAAATGTCTTTCACACGATCAATGAAGGGACGGTCTGAGCCTAGGTTTTCCTTGGCGATTGGTTCCACCTTTTGCTTGACCATGGTCTTGCTAAGTTTCTCGATGAGTGCCCGCTGTTCCTTAGTGAGTTTATCTGGCGTGCCGATCTGAACAGCCAAGAATAAGTCTCCAGGTTTTCCTCCATTAACCTCCGGCATTCCCTTACCTCGCAGTCGGAATCGGGTACCTGATTTTGTTGCACGTGGGATGGTTATTTCCGCGTCACCATTTAAGGTCGGCACTTCAATATTACCGCCCAAGACCATGGTGGGATAATCCACGGGTACCTCGCAGTACAAGTTGTCACCTTCCCTGATAAAAAATGGATGCTCATTAACGTGCACGACAACGTACAGGTCACCTGGAGGGGCACCTTGACCTCCGAACTCACCTTCACCACTTATCCGAAGACGCTGACCCGTGTCGATGCCGGCTGGAATCTTGACTGTGAGTTTACGCTCGCGTGAGGTTTGCCCCCGGCCTTGACAGACTTGGCACGGCTTTGTGATTACTCGTCCTGCGCCCCGACAATGACCACACGTGCGGGCAACGGTCAAAAAACCTTGTTGATAGTGAATTTGTCCTCGACCTTTGCACTTAGGGCAAGTTTCAGGCTGACTGCCAGACGCGGCACCTGAACCGTTGCAGTGCTCGCAGGTTTCATCTCTCGGAATTTGCAACGTCGTTTCCGTACCAGCGACTGCATCGTCAAACGAAATTTCGAGATCATAACGTAGGTCAGCACCACGCTGTGGTCCTCGACGTCGACCACCACCAAATGCATCACCGAAACCAAAAATATCACCGAGTCCACCGAGGATGTCATCGAAGCCTGAGAAGACGGTTGGATCGATGTTTGACGAATTCGGGGAGGCGTCGAGACCTGCATGGCCGAAGCGATCATAGATGCCACGTTTTTGGGGATCAGCAAGAACCGAGTATGCTTCAGCAGCCTCCTTAAACTTGTCCTCAGCAGCGTGATCGCCAGGATTGCGGTCAGGATGGTACTTTAGCGCCAGTTTACGGTAGGCGCTCTTAATGTTTGGCTCGTCAGCGCCTTGCGCTACTTGGAGCACCTCGTAGTAGTCTCGTTTACTCACGTTTAGCCACTTTCACCATCGCTGGACGGAGCAGGCGGTCGCCAAGCAGATAACCTCGGCGTAATTCCTCAATGATCTCACCATCTCGATGGTCAGCACTTGTCTCGTGGGCGACAGCTTCGTGAAAATGTGGATCGAAATCTACGCCTGCGGTCTCAAGCGGTGTCACCTGATGTTTCTGTAATAATTCCATCAATTGACGATGGATGAGTTCAATGCCGTCTCGGTAAGTTTCTACTTTCCCTAGTTTTGTATCGACCTGTAGCGCTCGTTCCAAGCCATCAATGCTTGGTAGGAGTTGCTCCAGTAGGTCGATTGCTGCATAGTTAACGAGATCGTGGCGCTCGCGATCAACGCGCTTTCGATAATTATCAAATTCTGCAGTCTTGCGCAGTAGCTGCTCGCGGTATTCATCACGCTGACGTTCGCTTTCAGCTAGAGGGTCAACCGGCACGCTAGTCGTTTTAGCAGTCTGCTCCTCATTTTGAGTCTCGTCTCCTTTTGGTTCAGATTCCAAACTGGCCTGCCCTTGGTTTTCGACCATTGAGGTATCGTCGTCCTGCGTGTCTTCTGACAGTTTAGACTTCAAATCGTCGGTCATTGAGCCTCGTTCAGTTAGCGGCCGTGCCTCTTTGTATAGGGATCAAAATTCTACTTACTGAGCGTGAGACACTGTCGACGGCAGCGATGTTCTGTGAATAGTGCATTCGACGCGGTCCTAATACCCCAACGCAACCGGTTTGATTGCCGTCAAAATAAGTCGACGCAATTAAGCTAAAGTTTTGAAAGTCTGGTAGTGAATGTTCGGCGCCAATAATTATTGTTAATCCTTGTCCATCCACATATCTTTTCAACAGTTTTACAAGTTGTTTCTTTTCCTCAATAAGTTGGAATAACACCTGTAATGTTGGCATCGAGATGCGGTCGTCACCCTCAACAACATTATTGAGCAGTAATGAAACTCCTTGGACGAACAGTGCGTTACTTGGCGTCATGTTAGTGAAGGCCACTCGCGCTAATCGCAGCGCTAGGGTAGTGGCACTATTGGGTCGGGCCTGCTCCTCCTCGAAATAATTCGCAATGCCCTTGCGTACCTTTGCAAGAGATAAACCAGCAAATTCTACGTTAAGATAATTTGCTGCTTGTTCTAGATGTTCTACTGCGACATTCTCATTCAGGTTTACTATTCTGTGCGAGATGTAACCAGTAGCTGAGACCAGCACGACAAGAATACGTGTGCTTTCAAGTCGAACAAAATCGATATGTCGAAACGCCGAATTTTCATTTGGTGTTGCTAGCGCAAAACCCAAGACGTGTGATACGCGAGACAATTCATACGAAACGCTTGTTAGAACATCTTCAATGGTTCCATGGCGTAACCGTGTTTGGACTTGCTGTGGCGGACGTGTTTTCCGTCGCTCGCGAAGCAATAAGTCGACATAACATCGATAGCCAAGATCCGTAGGTACACGTCCGGAGGATGTATGAGGTCTCGCGATGTAACCGTATTGTTCAAGCTCAGCCAAAGCGCTCCTGACGGTTGCCGACGAAACACCGAAGCCACCGTGTCGCGCTAGCCACAGTGATGATATTGGCTCGCCACATTCGATATATGCACGCACAAGCGAAACTAGAATCGCTTGTGACCTGGCGGAGACTTCTTTGTTTTGGCGCGTGGCGCGCGACCGGCTGGGCGTCACGATTAAGTTCCGTTAGTTGATTGATCTACTTTCCAATTTAGCACACTAGGACGTTTTTAGATTCTTCGGTGTCCAGCGCATTGATTGCACGGTTGAATCGTCACCGGATTTACCAATGTTTACCTTTCCGTACTTTACAGCGATCAATTCAGCAAGAATACTTACTGCAATTTCCTGCGGCGTTACGGCGCCGATATCGAGTCCAATCGGGGCATGAACGCGCTGTAGACACTCGCTTGGCATCGACTCAGTTGCTAGTGCTTCAAAAATTTTTACCACTTTAGCCTTGCTGCCAATTAAACCAAGGTACCGCAGGTCGCGTGCGGCTAGAGCGCGAAGTGCATCTAGGTCGTGTCGGTGTCCACGAGTGACAATCACCACGTAAGAGTATGGTGGTAATTCAGTTCGATGGAGCCAGTCGGGGACCGAGTCGACAATTATTTCCGTAGCATCTGGAAACCGTTCAGCGTTAGCAAATTTTTGGCGGTCGTCAATTACGTGAATCTTGAAGTCCACAGAGGCTGCAACGCGAGACAGTTGGTATCCTACATGCCCAGCACCGATTATATACAGCGGTGGCACAGGTTCGATTGGATCGATGTACACTTCCATTTCTCCACCACAGACGAGGCCAGATTCCTCTGCAAAATCGTCGGTTAGTTCATATCGCGCTAATACAGGTTTCCGGGTTTCTAACACGTTACGTGCTTTCCAGAACGCATCGTGTTCGTAGCAACCACCCCCAATAGTTCCTACCATTCGGCCGTCCGAGAACACAAGCATCTTCGCACCAAGACGCTGGGGTGTTGAGCCTTCCGCCTTAACAATTGTAACTAGGGCTGCCGGCTCGCCGTTTTTCAGTGCTTTCGCAATTGCTTCGAATACGTCTTGACTCATATCACAATTAAGTCTGATAGTTTGGGCTGAATAAAATTCACTCCCAAGCGGTGTCCTAATTATATCAGGCGGAAGACCTCCCTTGCGTAGCACGTACATTGGCGTGGAACGCTAAGGCGTAAGGACTGAATGTTGCTTGGGTGCTATTGAGAGTTCATTTGCCAGTAAATCTATGAATGTAGGTCCATACAAATTGAGAAAATAAACGAATCCAACGGCTCGTTCTTGAGGGTCACCATGCGGGAATAGTTGCGCCTGTGCCCGAAAGAATTGCCGTCTTAGGGTTGCATTCTTTCGTTTTGTCGCATTCAGAATCTTATTATGAAGATTGTGGAGATCACGCTCCATCCGGTTGAGGGTTGACTGTGTCGCAGCAGTTAGAGTGGGATCAATAGTTCGTACTGCTGCGATTAAATCCTTCATGCTTTCTTGGACAGAGCTTCCAACAGATTGCATAGATTGTTCCACTGCAGAAGGCAATTGTGCTTCAAGAAAGTGGTTCAGGGCAGCTTCATCTCGAGGCTGTAGTGTTTCTATCGGAAGATTGGTGCGTGACAGGAAACGTGCAGTTGCGGAATCAATAATCGTGGCTGATGCACGTGGATAGATCAACGGCATTGGTATGCCAAAGTACTTGTATACTTCGCGAAGCTGCCCGAAGTAGCTAAGCTCATTTGGCCCGGACACATAACAAACCGTCGGAAACAACGTGTCCTGCACGAGAGGACGCAACAACACGTTAGGGCTGAACCGTTCAGGGTGCGCCAATAATTCACTGAGGAGTTCGTCGGTGCTATATAAATGTTTTCCAACTATAAACCCGCCATCATTTCGTCGAATCGTTTGCCGAGTTGGGTTGATGTGAAACAGATTGACGCTGTCCGGTTGAGGTTTGACTTGCGCGTGGTATCCGCAAGCCGTAAGTTGAGAACCGGCCGTCGCCGCCAAGGCTGCTGTGTGGCCTTTGGCGCGCACTTCTTTTTCAAACACTCCAGCCACTAGATGTTTCGCTGAGGAATCTGAGCCATCGAAGACAACAAGTCCTCGCTCTCCTAAGAAAGTTTCTAACCAGCGTCCGAATGCCTCGGCTACGCCACGTCCTTCAACATAGGTGTCTTGTAGTTGACCGATTAATTCGTCAGTGAATTCGGTCGGAGTCAGCGAATCCTTAAGTTTTTTAATTACCTCCTTAACATCCGGTCCAATTCGAAGTGAAGACACTGGGATTGTGCCAGCGCCAGGCGGTGGGATGAGTGTGATGTTTGTATGTTCCAATCCAGCATTTAATACATTGCAAGATCCAATTTCTTCCCAGTCATGATCTTCGGAGTCGATCCAAAATATCGGGACTGTCGGCACCTTATGAGCCTCTGCCATCTGTTCAGCGAGTTGGAGAGCCGTGATGGCTTTTAGCAGTGTGAAAAGGGGGCCACCAAAGAGTCCTGCTTGCTGGCCCGTGACGATCGCTACACTGTTAGGTTTACGGAGCCGTTGGGTTGCAGCTAACGCTGCAGGAGGTGCTCCTCGTTGATGTTGTTGAGTTTCTAGGATGTTGGCTATCGTTTCGGTGTCTCGCCCATGATTGACCTGTCCTGTGATCCTCGTATGCCAAGCCTCGCTGGACATTGGATCACCAGTAAAATAGGCCGACAATTTTGAGAAATCGTAGGAGTAGTCCAACGCGAATCGTCGGATCCATGAAAATTGACGAGAGTCTACTAAAGTACGCTTAGAGGACGACACAGCAGTTTCCAGTTGAGAGTACGCAAAATCTAACTGTTTCAGACGATCATTCGGGTGTCAAGGATCCTTAGATACACCCGTGCGTCAGTGAAGCCAATGATTTCACGATCATTGCACGTCGTTCCGTGTTAGCATTTTCATTACTTCTTGGAGGAGTACCTGCACTGACGCCAGAAGATACGAGTTTATACTCCCAACCTAGTGTGTTTGGCCGATATTGGGTGCTGCACCCAATTGGCGCAGGTGTTCTTGTTTCCATATTTCGAGCCTACGATTCCAATCAAGGGCGGCGAGTAGCTGTCGAAGGGATGCGTTGATGACTAAGGCCATCTTAGCGCTTGAGAATGGTACATGCTATGAAGGAGTTTCGTTCGGTAAACAAGGGAAAGCTTCTGGTGAAGTTGTATTTAATACGAGTATGACCGGATACCAAGAAGTGTTGACCGACCCTTCATACTCCGGCCAGATGGTTGCAATGACTTGTCCGCAGATTGGAAATTATGGGGTTACAGACAGCGACCATGAATCGCGTGGCCCACAAGTTGCGGGCTTCATTATGCGCGATGCTTCACCAATTGCTAGTAACTGGCGTGCTTCGGACACATTGCACAATTATCTTGAAGAACATGACATTGTTGCAATTACTGACGTTGATACGAGATCTTTAACCCGGTTGTTGCGCTCCAGTGGAGTCATGCGAGGCATAGTTACAACCGATGCCTTGCGTGTTGAACAGGTCATAGAAGAGGCCAAGACGATTGCTCCAATGGAAGGTTTAGACTTGGTGCAACACGTTACGTGTCCAGATCCATTCATCTGGCGAGACGATATGGATCTAGGGAACAGTTCTGAAGTGTGTGATTTTACATTAATAAATGAGCGTTCAATCAAGCAGCGTTTGCGGATAGCTGCATATGATTTTGGAATGAAGTGGAATATCTTACGACGCTTGACAGCCTACGGCTGTGATGTGCATGTATTTCCGGCGACCTCTCCTGCAAGCGACTTACTTGCCATCGAACCCCACGGCATCTTTCTGAGTAACGGTCCTGGTGACCCGGCGCCGCTCGACTACGCTGTTGCGAACGCGCGCGAACTGATAGCCAGTGACGTGCCAATGTTCGGTATTTGCTTAGGACATCAAGTATTGGGCTTAGCGCTGGGTGGAAAAACATACAAATTGAAATTTGGTCACCGAGGCTCCAATCATCCAGTCAAAAATCTGGCAACCAATCGTATCGAAATTACGTCACAGAATCACGGCTTTGCAATCGATTCAGATTCATTATCATCAGATGTGGAAGTAACTCATATCAATCTTTACGATGGAACCGTCGAAGGGTTAAGGCACACGACGAGGCCGGTGTTTGCTGTGCAGTATCATCCCGAGGCCTCTCCTGGTCCACACGATGCCGACTATCTTTTTCAGGATTTCATCGACGCGATTGAGTCTCGATGCTGATTGTGTTACTGACGTTGCTTACTTCTTTATGCGACATAGGTTTATGTCTGGTGCCAATGAGAGAGATCTATGCCCAAACGTAATGACCTGAAACGTGTCCTAGTAATTGGTTCAGGTCCGATCGTGATTGGGCAAGCCTGCGAGTTTGACTATTCAGGCACGCAAGCCTGTAAGGCGTTGCGGGATGAAGGTCTTGAAGTTGTTTTAGTGAACTCAAATCCGGCCACTATCATGACCGATCCAGAGATAGCTGATCAGACGTACATAGAGCCGCTGACGCCAGAGGTGCTGCGTCAAGTGATCAAAAAGGAACATCCTGATTCGCTGTTGCCAACGGTTGGTGGCCAGACCGCTCTTAACCTCGCCGTCGCGCTTGGTGAGGATGGCACGCTCGCAAAGTATGGTGTGGAACTGATTGGTGCCTCGGTGGAGGCGATTAAAGTAGCTGAAGATCGGCTGCAATTTAAGAATGCAATGCGATCGATCGGCGTCGACGTGCCGACGAGCGCTTACATTCGGTCGTTGGATGAGGCCTTGGAAGCAGTAACAAAGATAGGATTTCCAACAATTATTCGACCTTCATTCACTCTTGGTGGTGTCGGCGGTGGAATCGCTTATAACGTTGAGGAACTACGTGAACTTGCGGCACGTGGTCTTGAATTGAGTCCAGTTAGTGAGATGTTGTTAGAGGAGTCGGTGATTGGTTGGAAGGAATTCGAACTTGAAGTGATGCGTGATGGAGCCGATAACTTTGTTGTGATCTGTTCCATCGAAAATATTGATCCGATGGGGATCCATACTGGTGACAGTATTACTGTTGCGCCTGCTCTGACTCTCACTGACAAAGAATATCAGCGCTTACGAGACCTTGCTAAAAGGATCATTCGTCGGGTAGGTGTGGAAACTGGCGGTTCGAATATCCAGTTTGCTGTCAATCCTGATAACGGGAAGATCGTGGCGATCGAAATGAACCCTCGAGTTTCTCGCTCGTCCGCACTAGCTTCCAAGGCCACAGGATTTCCAATCGCAAAGATTGCTGCGAAATTGGCACTGGGTTACCGGTTGGATGAAATTCCAAATGATATTACTCGGCTCACTCCCGCCTCATTCGAACCCACAATCGACTATGTTGTGGTGAAGATCCCACGATGGACATTCGAAAAGTTTCCACAGGCTGACAGATCATTAACGACTCAAATGAAATCAGTCGGCGAAGTCATGGCGCTTGGGCGAACATTTAAAGAAGCCTTCATGAAAGGCGTGCGTTCACTTGAGCTTGATTTGCCCGCTCAGATTTTTGGACGCTTAAATAAACCTGAAGTAGAGTCAGCAGTTTTACAACAGGAATTGTCGGTGGCAACGGACAGGAGGATGTGGAGCGTTTTTGAAGCATTACGACAAGGTTGGACGGTTGATCAGATACATAAAACGACTTGTATTGATCGTTGGTTTTTGGCGCAGTTTGCTGAGATTGTCGAATTGGAGAAAACTGCCGGCGTGGTTGGTTTTCGAGATATGTCAGTTGAACTGCTTACAACATTAAAGCGCAATGGATTTAGTGATGTCACCATCGCGGCTATAACTGGTGTTGAAGAGAGAGATGTGGAACAGCGTCGCCGCGAAATTAAAATTAATCCGTCCTATAAACGCATCGACACATGCGCTGGAGAATTTGAGTCGTTTACACCGTACATGTACGGTACGTACGAGACAGAGTGTGAAGCTGAACCGACCAATCAAAAGAAAATTGTAATTCTTGGCAGTGGCCCGAATCGGATTGGGCAAGGACTTGAGTTTGATTATTGTTGTTGCCATGCTGCATTTGCTCTTCGAGAGTGTGGTTACGAAACAATCATGATCAACTGCAATCCGGAGACTGTTTCAACGGACTATGACACGGTTGATAGGTTGTACTTTGAACCACTTACTTACGAAGATGTTTTCGCAGTTATTCAACGGGAACGAGTTTTGGGAGGCGAAGTTGGATGCCTTGTTCAATTCGGGGGTCAGACGCCATTAAAGTTAGCGCTGAAGTTACAGCAAGCAGGTGTCACTATTCTCGGAACATCGCCGGATTCGATCGACTTGGCTGAAGATCGAAAAAGGTTTTCTGAACTTCTTTGGGGTTTAGGTATTGCCCAGGCCCCTAGTGGTGTTGCGACTTCTCGTGAGGAGGCCAGGGAAGTGGGAACTTCCATTGGTTATCCTGTCGTTGTACGACCGTCATACGTCTTAGGTGGTCGGGCAATGGCTATTGTCTACGACCAGACTTCGCTTGATCGATACGTGACTGAAGCGGTTGACGCTTCACCTGAACATCCAATCTTGATT
>Ga0310124_10000156_pt1 | contig 43990 bp, 38 predicted proteins | sample CB11b_AW_Bot5_MG_FD_203507 | JGI IMG/M metagenome (GOLD analysis project Ga0310124, IMG submission 203507) | Marine microbial communities from Western Arctic Ocean, Canada - CB11b_AW_Bot5 | ecosystem: Environmental > Aquatic > Marine > Oceanic | place: Canada: Western Arctic Ocean | collected... | reverse complement strand
CGACATTCTTCGGCCTCCTGCCGATGATCCTCGAACGCAGCGTACAGGCTCAGTTCCTCATCCCCATGGCGGTCAGTCTCGGCTTCGGCATTCTCTTCGCTACGGCGATCATCCTGATCGGCGTGCCAACGACGATGCTGATTCTGGGAGATGTGCTGGAGTTCTACGGCCACGGGGAGCGGCTCGACCAGGACGAGGAGGGGATCGATGGCGTCGGCGCCATGACCTCGCCCACGACCGCCGGGTGAGGTGTGGCCTGGTGGACCGGGTTGGCGGGGGACCTGGGAGTGTGTCGCTATCCCTGGGTCAGTCGGATCACGGCGATCCAGGCATGCCGTTGCAGCATCGATCGGCGCAACGCCACTCGATCGACGGCCTCCAGAACCCGCAGAACCTTGGAATCCGAGGCGGGTCGCAGGGGTGCAGCCAGGAGGGTGAATAAGCCAAAGAATGAGACCTGCGCCCCGTCGAAGCAGTTCGTGATGCGATCGAGATCCGTCATCGACAACGGCTGTTCATCGGCCGAACGCATGGCCGGCGTCAACCGGCGGTAGAGATTGATGATCGGGTTGTGTCCGAGGGGCTCGAAGAAGATGGCCTCGCCTCCGGGACGCAGCACACGCACGATCTCAGCGACGGCGCGCGCGATGTCGAGGTGGTGGAGGATACCACTGCCACAGACGAGGTCAAAGCTATCGGCATTGAAGTCGAGGACTTCGGCATTCATCTGCCTGAACTGCAGTTGTGCCTCCAGTCCGAGCGCGCGCCCACGCCCTTGTGCCTCACGAATGCCGACGGCGGAGATGTCGATGCCGGTTACATGAGCGCCGGACGCCGCCAACTGAAAGGCGGCGCTGCCCTTGCCGCAACCGTACTCGAGGATGGTGCGGTCCCGGGCTCCGGCCAGAATCTGTTCATGATAATGCGCCTTGGCGGCGCGGGCGGTGGCATAATACTTGCCCGTCGCCTCACGGCTGTTGCTGGCAAAAGCTTCATCGTGAAACTCCGCCTCACGCTGCAGCCGATCGGGGGCGGTTGCCCCAACCCCGTCGCTCAAAACAGACCTACGCTGCGCTCCGGGAGTCGCCGGCAAAGTCGGCGTACTCCTCGTGCAGGGGATCCGCCCCGACGGGCTCGTCGAGGACGAGAAGTCGGTATCGCAGCCGCAGCGTGTCCCCCTCGTCCACGGTGAGATCGCCATCCATCAAGGGCGCGGTGCCGAATTGATTTTCCCGGGTGTGCCAGCGGCTGGGATGGCGCGGATTCTGCGGGTGATCAAAGATGGCAATCATACCACCGGCGGCGCCGGCGGCGCTGACCCAGTTGGCTTGCTCCTTGCGAATCTCCTCGTGGCCGGTACGGCCTTCACTGCAACGGAAGATCGCGGGCTCAGCCACCGTGCCAAAGGGTGGACCCAGACGCAGTTGCAGCCCGCTGTAGTGAGCCTCGGCACGTGTCGCTCCCAGAGTCAGCGGCCCGCCACTGGCTTGGATGACGGTCTCTATGCGCCAGCGATATCCACCGGCACAAGGCTCGAAATCCCAGGCACGACGTTCGGAGGCGATTTTTCTGTCCCCTGCGTCGAGCCAGCTGACACACTCGCGCACACTGGCCACGCCGTCGCTGGAACCGACCTCGTCGAAACCATCATGTCGCTGAATTCCGTGTGTGCCGGGCACGTCCTCATACCGACCCTTCTCCGGCAAATACCAGCCACCACCCCAGAGATTGCAGTCGTTGGCGTGGACCCAACCGTAGAACAACCCCATGTGCCAGGTGTGATCGGGGGGCCGGAACTCGGTCACCAGTCGTCCAGAGGCGGTGTAGATCGGCGCAAAACAAGGCTTGGGAGAATCGCTGCGAGGTACGTGCTCACGAGCACGATAAACCGCCAGCGGCGTCTCACCGTCGACCAGATCAAATCCGAGGATCGTCTCACGAACGGACAGATTCATCAGCTGCCAGCTCCTTCGGAATCACTCTCGTTGCGGAACCACTCGATCGTGCGTTCGAGCCCTTCCTCAGGGCCAATCGTGGGCTCCCAGCCCAACAGCGTACGGGCCTTGGTGATATCGGGGAGCCGCGCCTTCGGATCATCCTGGGGCAACGGCCTGGAGACGATTCGACTCGAACTGCCGGTGAAATCGATGATCTTCTGCGCCAGGGCCCGCATCGTCAACTCGGATGGATTGCCGATGTTCACCGGAGTATTGACATCCGCAGCCATGAGCCGGGTGATTCCCTCCACGAGATCGGTGACATAACCGATGCTGCGGGTCTGGCTACCATCGCCATACACGGTGACATCATCGCCGGCCAGCGCCTGGGTGATAAAGTTCGGAATGGCGCGACCGTCGTTGCCACGCATGCGCGGGCCATAGGTGTTGAAGATGCGCACGATGCGTGTGTCGATATCGTGCAGCCGGTGGTAGGCCATCGTCATCGATTCTGCAAACCGTTTGGCCTCGTCATAGACGCCGCGAATACCGATGGGATTGACATTGCCCCAGTACTCCTCGGTCTGCGGATGAACCAGTGGATCACCGTAGGTCTCGGAGGTCGATGCGAGCAGGAACTTGGCGCCCTTGGCGCGGGCCAGTCCCAGGGTCTTGTGGGTACCGAGGGCGCCCACCTTCAGGATGCGGATGCCGAGGTGCTCGAAATCGGCGGGACTGGCCGGACTGGCAAAATGCAGGATGAAATCGAGCTCACCATCGACGTGCATGTATTCGGTGACATCGTAGTTGACGAAGCGAAATTTCGGATTGCCCAAGTGGGCGGCGATGTTCTCGATCCGCCCTGTGAGCAAGTTGTCCATGACGACGACCTCATGGCCATCTATCAGAAATCGCTCGCAGAGGTGAGACCCGATAAAACCGGCACCGCCGGTGATGAGGATTCGCAAGTGGCCGCTCTCTCTATCTGAGGGTAATGCCGTCGCGCAACACGGCGGCGATACGTTCCGCGCTGTGGCCATCCCATAGGTCGGGAATGCGGCCTGGAGGAATGCCGTCACGGAGCACCCGCCGTGTCTCGGCAACGATATGGTCGGGGTCCACGCCCACCAGGACATTGGTGCCCTGTGTGATGGTCACGGGTCGCTCCGTGTTTTCCCTCATTGTGAGGCAGGGAACCCCCAGAACCGTCGTTTCCTCCTGAATGCCACCAGAGTCAACCAGGGCCAGGCGGGCGTTGTCCATGAGGCAGAGCATGTCAACATAACCCACAGGTTCAGCCAACTGGATCTGTTCTGCTGCCTGCAGGCGGGAGATCAGTCCCGTCTCTTCGAGGCGCTTCCTCGTGCCCGGGTGCACGGGGAACAACAGGGGGGAGGATGCCGCCGTTCTCACCAGGGCATCGACGAGCCCCCCCAGCACGTCGACGTCTTCCAGATTCGACTGGCGATGCAGGGTGACGAGCACGTATCCCTGCGGCGACAGGCCGTGACGTTGCAGAACATCGGCATTGCTCGCTTTGTCGCGGAATTGCATCAGGGTGTCGATCATGACATTGCCGACACGATGGATGCAGTGTGCCGGCACGTTTTCGGCGCGCAGATTTTCGTCGGCATCTGCATCGGTGGTGAAAAGCAGATCGGCCACCGCGTCGGTGGCGACACGATTTATCTCCTCCGGCATGGTTCGATCTCCGGACCGCAGTCCCGCTTCAACATGAGCGACGGGGATGTCGCGCATCTTGGCACCGAGACTGCAGAAAACGGTGGAGACGACGTCGCCGACAACGACGACGAGATCCGGCTTCTCCTGTTGCAGAACCCCGTCGAATTTGGACATGACGTCCGCCATTTGCAGCGCTCGGCCCCCGTCACTTCGAGCCTGCAGAAAGTGATCGGGTGGGCCCAGTTCCAACTCCTCGAAGAAGATCCCGGACAACTGGTAGTCGTAATGCTGACCGGTGTGCACGACAAGGGCTTCGAAGTGCTCGGGATGGCGGCGCAATTCGGCAGCGATGGGAGCGATCTTGGGGAAATTCGGCCGCGCCCCAGCGACGAGCAGGATCTTCAAAATTTGGCGGTTCCGCTTCGGGTCAAGGGGATCAGATAAGGTAGCCGCAGGCGAGATCGTGAGCAACGAAAGCTGCGCCCTCAACCTTGACGAGGCTGGCATCGATCCTATTGTCAAACCAAATGCAGTCATCACCCGGAAAGGGAATGGAGCGTTCGTCCATGAGCATCTCCTACACGGTATTCACCAAGCCCTGGAAGACGAAAACCCTAGCCGAACTGGCAAGGTTCGTCAGCGACCTCGGATTTGATGGTGTCGAACTTCCCGTCCGACCCGGGTACCAGGTGGAACCCGAAAATATCTCCAAAGGCCTGCCGGAAGCGGCTCGCATCTTCGCCGATCACGGAGTTCGCATCGGCACACTCGCCGGCCCCACCGACGAGGTGACGATCGCCGCCTGCGCCGAGGCGGGCGTGCCGATCATCCGCATCTGTGAAGGGATAGATCGCGACATCGGCTACCTGGCGACGGAACGGCGACTGAAAGAGCGCTATGACGCCTTGCTTCCAGCACTCGAGCAACATGGCGTCGCCATCGGCGTGCAGAATCATTGTGACTTCTGCGTCAACAATGCCATGGGGATCCTGCATCTGATCGAAGGCTACGAACCGAAACATCTATGCGCGGTCCTCGACCAGGCGCACAACGGCCTCAATGGTGAACCACCCGAGCTGGCCATCGATATCCTCTGGTCACATCTGCGCGTGGTAAATCTCAAGAGTGCATTCTGGGTACGAACGAATGGTCCTGATGCCCCGGAAGCCACGTGGAAGTCACACTGGACGAGTGGTCGACACGGACTCGCATACTGGTCACGGACCGTTGATGAACTGAAGAAACGCGACTATGCTGGCGACATCTGCTTAACCGCCGAATACAGTGACGAGGAGCGCGTCGATGCCCTGATCGCCGAGGACGTCCAATACGCCAGGCAACTATTCGACAGGGCGGGGCCCTGATGAGCGACCAGATACGAATTGCGATGATCGGCGCTGGTGGCATGGCGAACAGCGTCCACTACCCCTCGCTGGCCTCCTTTGACGATGTCGAGATCGCTGCCATCTGTGACCTCGACGAAGAGCGTCTCACCAAGACGGCAGATCAATACGGTGTCGAGGCCCGCTACGACGACTACCAGCAGATGGTGGCTGACATCGCACCGGACGGCGTCTACGTCATCGGCCAGCCTCATATCATGTACGACATCTGGATCTGGTGTCTCCAGCAAGGGCTCAATCTTTACATCGAAAAGCCCATGGGCCTGACCTGGCATCAGGCACAGATGCTGGAATCATTGGCCGAGCAGAAGGGTGTTGTCACCCAGGTCAGTCATCAGCGACGGTCCAGTCCGCTGCTGCGCAAGATGCGTGCTGCCTGTATGGAGCGCGGCGCCATTACCCATGCCGTCTGTGAGTTCTTCAAGTCTCAGATGAGCCCCACCTATGGTCCCCGCGACCACATGATGGATGACTGCACCCATTCCATCGACACGCTCCGGTGGATGTGTGGCGGTGAGGTCGTCGACATCGACAGCCACTGCAAGCGGATCGGCACACCGGACATCAATTGGATCAGCGCCACGATCCAGTTCGACAGCGGTGCAACCGGCTTTCTCGTCAACAGCTGGGCGAGTGGGCGGCGCGTATTCCGCGTCCAGATGCACGCGCCCGGCATCTATTGTGATGCCGAAGTCGAATCGAAGGCGTATCTGTACAGAGACGGCGATACCACCGGCGAAGAGCACGACTGCTTCGACATCGCCGGCGGCAAGACGAACTGGGAGGCTTTCGGTTTCCGTGACAAGAATCGCGAGTTCATCGACTCGATCAAGAGCGGCACGGATGTGACGTCGTCACCCTTCCGGGACTGTGTAAAGACGATGGAGGTCGCGGAGATGATCCTGGCGCAGGCGCTGCTTTCGGGCGAGTGACAAAAAAGGCGAGGTCAGCGTCGCCAGTTGGACAACGAAAATGGCAGATCATCCGGGGCGTACGTCCGCTCTGTCGGCGCCGCCGCCATGGTGAACTGCAATCGCCCGCCACGGGTGATCTCATCCTGCTCGACATACAGTCGTGACGTGGCCCTGCCATTGAGATGGGTCTGCGTGGCATACGGTGTCTCGGCTCGGTTGCCGAGTCCTTCGATCACGAAGGCCTCACCCCCCTTCGGCTGAATGGTCGCCCTGCCGAACAACGGTGCACCGAGCGCATAGGTTGGATGCCCGGGACACAGGGGGTAGAATCCCAACGCACCGAACACATACCATGCCGTCATCTCCCCGTTGTCCTCGTCGCCGGCGAAACCATCTCCCGGACCGGGGGTATATAGCTCGTCGAGCACCCGTCGCACCCAGTACTGAGTTTTTGCCGGACTACCCAGCGCCGTATACAGATACAGCACATGGTGCACGGGCTGATTCGAGTGGGCATATTGGCCGAATTCGACAGCAGCCATCTCCGTCATCTCGTGGATCTCACGATTGTACGTACCCACGTCGAACACCGGCGGCAATTCAAACATTCGATCCAACTTCTCGATCGCTGCCAGTCGTCCACCCAGCAACTCGGCGAGTCCCGCCGGATCGTGGGGGACCGCCCACGTACACTGCCATGCAGAGCCCTCGATATAGGCGCCCCCCCAGGCGAACTCGTCAAATGGTTCGTCAAAGCTGCCGTCTCGTCGACGTCCCCGCGCAAAACCACGCGCTCGATCGAAGGTATTGCGATAGTTCAGCGCACGGTCATAGAACCGGCGCTCCTCCTGCTCACGACCCAACCCCCTGGCTACCTGGGCGACGCAGAAGTCGGTATAGGCGTGATCCATCGTCCTCGAAGCGGCGTGCTCAAACTCGTCTGCTGGCACATACCCCAATTCATCGAATGCCTCGATCCCGGCACGGCCGAATGACCCCTCCGCGTTGCCGACGACAGTCGCATCCTTGATCATCGCCGCATACGCCGCCTCCACATCGAAATCGCGACAGCCCTTCACGTATGCATCCGCCACGACGGCATCCAGATGTGTGCCGATCATGCAGGCGCGGTATCCGGGACTCGACCACTTCGGGAACCAGCCGCCCTCCTTGGCCGCATTCGTCCAGCCTTGCACCATCTCGCTCAGCCGCTGCGGGTCCAGGATCGACAGCAACGAATAGACGGTTCGGTGGGTATCCCAGAAGCCGTTATCGGCGTAGAGAACCCCTTCGTGAATCTGACCGTCGTATGGACTGTAGTGGATGGGATTGCCGGTCTGATCCGGCTCGTGCCAGATACGTGGGAACAGCTGCGTCCGATACAGACAGGAGTAGAAGGTCTGTTTCTGCCTCTCGCTCGCGCCCTCCAGCTGAATCCGCCCGAGAGCTTCCTCCCACCTGTTCCCGTTGGCCTCCAGCAGCGCCTCGAAGGATCGACCATCGACCTCGCTGACAAAGTTACGCCGAGCCTGATCGACGCTGATGAATGAGGTCGCAATCCGCAGTGTGACCTCCCCACCGCTGGCAGAATCGATCGAAACCCCCAGGCCCTCGGCCTCTCCGGTGCCGCCATAGAGCTCTTCACCGACGAACAGGCAGGAATCGGCGACCGACCTGTCGATTTCTGCATAGATGTAGCAGGCGAAGCCCTCGGGCACACCGCCGCTGTTGCCCCGAGTGTGTCCCGTGACACGATTGCCCTCGACCCGGAACCACGAGGCACCCGCGAGGGACTCGAGCAGAATGCGCCCCGATTTATCGGCTGGAAAGCGAAAACGGAAGCAGGCGCAACGTTCGGTTGCCGTCACCGACAGCTGTGTCTGATAGCGACCGAGATAGGTCTGAAACAGATGGGGTCGGATGGTCGTGTCGGCACGGCGGAATACGGAGGATTGCCGTCCCCCACCGAACAACCTGGGCCCTACCTGCGGCATGACGAGGAAGTGACCGTAGTCGCCAATCCATGGACTGGGCTGATGTGTGGCCCGTACCCCCTGCAACTGGCGCGCCGTCGACTTGTAAAATCTGGCACCCCCTTCGGTCTGCGGAGCCCAATGCGTCATGCCAAAGGGCGCCGCAATCCACGGCGACGTGTTCCCATGGGAAAAGGCGTGCACGGAATCGGAGCCCTGCTCCGGATTTGCATAATCGATCAACCGACCCATCTCGACCCCTCCTTTCGGTTCGATCCCTGGTCCGTAGGGTACGAACCCGAGGACATATCAGACAGTGGTTGAGCCGAATTGGCGCCGATTGACGGCCCCACTGCCCCCCAGTACGTTTCGCCTCCAGCACTCTGCTTCAAGCACTCTCCAGTAGCGGCCACCTACACCCGTGACTCCCCTCCCGGGTACTGGACGCCACAGTCGCGGTACGTCTCTGTCGCTGACATCGACCCTACGCCTTTAGGCCCACCAGAGTGGGCAGGAGCCTTTTTATGGCCACCGCCGAATTCGTCCACCTTCATGGACACAGCGAGTTCAGCCTGTTGGATGGGGGCTGCCACATTGGGCAGATGGCGGGTGCCGCCGCTGAATACGATATGCCCGCTCTCGCCGTCACCGACCACGGCAACGTTTTCGGCGCCATCGCCCACTACCGCAACTGTGAAGAGGCGGGTATCAAGCCCATCATCGGTTGCGAGGTCTACGTCGCCATCGGCAGTCGCCACGATCGGGCCGCTGCGCGCGGCTTGCAGCACGCCTCCAACCATCTGATCCTGCTGGCAAAAAACGACACCGGGTGGCGCAACCTCACCAAACTTGTGTCGATGGGATATACCGAGGGTTTCTACTACAACCCACGCATCGACAAGGAGTTGCTGCGCACATACGGCGACGGGCTGGTGTGCATGTCGGCCTGCGTCTCGGGAGAGGTCGCGCACCTGATACAGACGGATGGGCTCGGTGCTGCGGAGGACGCGACGCGAGAATACATGGACATCTTCGGCGAGGACTACTACCTCGAGATCCAACGTCACGGCATCGACATCGAGGCGAAGGTGAACGAAGGCCTGCTAAAACTGCACCAGAAGCTCGATGTGCCACTCGTGGCGACCAACGATTTCCACTTTCTCCATGCCGACGACCATGCCGCCCACGACGCGTTGATCTGTATCCAGACGGGCAAGATGCTGGCAGATCCACCGACGCAGCGCATGTGTTACCCCACCGGACTCTACATGAAGTCCCCTGCCCAGATGCAGAAATTGTTCGCTGATCTGCCGCAAGCGCTCGAGAATACGGTCGCCATCGCGGAGAAGTGCGACGTCAAGCTCGAGTTCGACGCGCAGCATATGCCGGACTTTCCCATCCCCCCCAGTTTCACCTCCAGTGCCGAATACCTCAAGAACCTGTCCGAGGAGGGACTGCAGGCGCGCTACGATGAGATCACCCCCGAGATCCAGCATCGGCTCGACTATGAACTCGAACTGATTATCAAGGAGGATTACACCGGGTATTTCCTGATCGTACGGGATATCGTGCAGTACGCCCGTGATTCCGGTGTCAGCGTCGGCCCCGGTCGTGGCTCCGCTGCGGGCTGTCTGGTTTCGTACTGCCTGGGCATCACCAATACCGATCCGATCAAGCACAATCTTCTGTTCGAGCGCTTCCTCAATCCGGAACGAATGTCACCACCGGATATCGACATCGACTTTGCCGACACGGGGCGTGATCTCGTGGTGCGATACATGATCGACACCTATGGAGAAGAGAACGTCTCCCAGGTCATCACCTTCGGCACCATGGGCGCGAAATCTGTCGTGCGCGACGTCGGTCGGGTCCTGGGCCTGTCCTTCGGCGACGTAGACCGCATCGCCAAACTGGTCCCAAATGAACTGAAGATCACCCTTGGTGAGGCCATTGAGCGGGTCCCGGAACTGCAGCAGATGGCAGGCAAGGACGACGCGGAGGGCCAGTTGTTGAAGCATGCTCTCAAGCTGGAGGGCCTGTCACGTCATGCCTCCGTACACGCGTGTGCCGTGATCATCGCGCCATCGAATCTGACCAACTACGTGCCGCTCTACCGGGCACCGAAGGACGGCACGATCACCACCCAGTTCGACGGTGAGACCTGCGCCGACATCGGCCTGCTGAAGATGGACATCCTCGGCCTCAAGGAACTGTCCATGACGGATGAGGCGGTGCGGCTGATCCGCCTGCAGGAACCCGATTTCGATCTCGAGACGGTGCCATGGGACGATAAAGCCACATTCGAGTTGTTCAGCCGTGGTGAGACGGTGGGTGTCTTTCAGTTTGAGAGCGCCGGCATGCGCGAATACCTCAGACAGTTGAAGCCGGACAAGATCGAAGACATTATCGCCATGAATGCTCTGTATCGTCCGGGACCGATGGCACGGATTCCGACCTTTATCGCGCGCAAGCATGGCCAGGAGGAGGTCGAATACGACCACCCCGTGCTCGAGCCCATCCTGGCCGAAACGTATGGCGTCATCACCTATCAGGAGCAGGTGCAGCGCATCGCCCGTGACCTCTGTGGTTTCACTCTGGGTCAGGCGGACGACATCCGCAAGGCGATGGGCAAGAAGCTTGCCGACGTCATGGAGAAGTGCAAGAAGGACTTCGTTGAGGGTGGTGTCAGCAATGGCGTAGAGCGCAGCATCGTGCAGAAAATCTGGTCCGATATCGAGCTCTTTTCCGGATACGGCTTCAACAAATCGCACTCCGCCTGTTATTCCGAAGTCGCCTACAGGAACGCCTACCTCAAAGCCAACTATCCGATGCAGTATATCGCCGCGAGTCTGACCAACGACCGCGACAACACCGACCGTCTGGCGATCATGCTCGACGAGTGCCGGCGCCTGGAGATCCCCGTGTTGCCGCCTGACCTCAACGAGAGTGCCATAAACTTCGTGCCGAGTGACGAGGGCATCCGCTTCGGTCTGGCAGCGATCAAGAATGTCGGTGCCGGTGCGGCGCAGTCCATCGTCGATGGCCGCGTCGCCGATGGTCGCTACGAAGATCTGTACAAGTTCTGTGAGCGCCTCGACCTGCGAGCCGTCAACCGCCGTGTCGTCGAAGCCCTCATCGCCTCCGGAGCTGCCGACGCCTTCAACGGCCATCGAGCGCAGTTACAGGAGGCGCTTGATGTGGCCATGCGCAACGCCCAGGTCGTGCAGGAGGAACGGGGTCGTGGGCAATTCAGCCTCTTCGGTGGCGACTCCTCAGCACCACAACTCGAGCACCAGCTGGCCCTTCCCGATGTGCCGCCATGGACCGAAACCGAGATGCTGTCACAGGAGAAGGAACTGCTCGGCTTTTACGTTTCCAGCCATCCCCTCAGCCGCTACGAACTCGATCTGCGCAAGTTCGCTTCGCCACTGGTCGATATCCCCGAACAGGAGGATGGGGCGCCGGTGCGGGTCGGTGGCCTGATCAGCCGCATCTCCACCTCCAGCGACCGCAAAGGCAATCCCATCGCTTTTGTCACACTCGAGGACCTGTCTGGAAAGGGGGATATCGTCTTCTTTTCCGATGCCTACGCCAGCAACAAGCACCTCATCGTGCAGGAGGAGGTGATCATGGTCGAGGGCAGATTGAACGAGCGCAACGGCGCCATGAGTATCCTCGCCGATACCGTCTTACCCATGGAGCACACCCGTGAACGGTTGACGCGCTCCGTCAACATTACGATGTCCGCTGAGGCTGTGAGCGAAGAGCTGCTCGGCAAACTGCTGCAGGCCTGCAAGGATTTTGTTGGCCCATGCGATCTGATCATCTGTGTCGAGAATGGTGACGATCACGATGCCGTCCGCTCACGCAGCATCCATGTCAATCCCTGCGACGAACTGCTGCGACGTGTCGGCGCCCTGGACGGTGTTCGGGAAACCCACCTGATGACCCTGCCCGCTCACGCCAGACTGCGGGCCTGACAACGCCTTTCGAGTGCCTGGTAGGTCCTGTATATTCACAGATATGAACGGACGCCAAACTTTTCTGCTTTTTCTCTTCCCCCTGTTGTTGTGGTTTTCCGCCTGCGACTCGACCCGAGCCGAGACAGCGTCTCTTTATCAAGGGCCCATCGATGGCCTGGATCTGTCCGATTTCAAGGGTCGTGTCGTGGTCCTTAACTTCTGGGCCACCTGGTGTGGTCCCTGCCGCATCGAGATTCCCGATCTCGTTCGTTTGCGCCAGGATTTTTCTGCAGAGGACGTCGCCATCATCGGCGTTTCAGTCGACAAGAGCAGGGACACTGTTGCACTCGACGACAAGCTGGAACAGTTCATCGACAGCAACCAGATCAATTATCCGATCTACCTCGATCCCCTGGGGGAGAGTCTCGGCGCCGCCTACGACCCGACCGGAACCATGCGCTATGTGCCGACAACGGTCATCATCGATCAGCGCGGCGAGATCCACGACACCCACTTTGGCGTGCCTCGAAATGCCAGTGGCCAGGTAGATCCCTACAGTGTTCTCGGGGCCCAGATACAAGGACTGCTCGACAGCGCCTGATCATGGGTTCCCGCCAGAACGTGAAAAGAGGGCGTGCTCCTTAAAAGAACACCCCCTCTTTTCGTTTCGAAAGTACGTATCAGCTCCGGTAGTCGTCCAGCACTCTCTTGCCGTGGCGCTTGACGAGGACCTCTTTGAAGGTCACCGTCGTCGTACCCTTGCGCAGGCGCTCTACCGCGAGGCTCCTGGACAGTACCATCATCGTGCCCCGACGGTAGTCGGGAAAACGACAGAAACTGGCCGGGACTTCTTCGCCAGTGACGCAGCAGGTGTCCTCGACTTCGAGCTCCCGCTGCGAACCGGGATCAAAGCCGAAGTCGGTCGACTCTTCCTCGGTAGTTTTTTCTTTGGCCATCTCGGCTGACTCCTTCGAGTTGGAATAGGATAGCCCGGAGAAAATACGACCTCTCCCTGAGAGCGCAACGAGGCAGGGCAAGCAAGAGCGGTTAGAATGGGAGATCGGCAAAGCGGGAGAGGATATCCGGGCCCGCTTCGGTGACCGCCACGGTGTGTTCGAACTGAGTCGACAGTGCACCGTCCACCGTGATCGCCGTCCACTGATCATCGAGGACCCGCACATCTGCGCTGCCGGCATTGATCATGGGTTCCACGGTGAAGACCGTACCCGGTTCGAGACGGCGACCGGTTCCGGCTGTACCGAAATGCAGCAGTTGCGGTTCCTCGTGGAAGGCGCGACCGATCCCGTGGCCGCAGAAGACCTCAACGACGGAAAACCCCTCCGCCTCAACGTGACGCTGAATCAAGTGGCCAATGTCTCCCAGGCGGGTACCCGGGCAGCTTGCCTGCAGACCGATGTCCATGGCTTGTTTTGTCGTCTGCAGCAGACGCGTTGCCACCTCACCGACGTCACCGATGGCGAAGGAGACATTCATATCGCCGTGGTAGTCGTTCTTCTTCGCCGCGATATCCACCGACAGGATATCTCCGTCGCACAGTTGCCGAGAGCCAGGAATACCGTGCACGACTTCCTCGTTGACGGACACACAGATGCTGCCCGGATATCCTCGATACCCCTTGGCGGAAGCGACAGCTCCCTGGCTGCGGATATAGTCATCCGCGATCTCATCGAGGGCCGCCGTCGTTACCCCGGGGCGGAGTGCGTCGCGCACGCGGACCATGGCGTCGGCAGCAATCCGGCAACTGGCACGCATTGTTTCGATTTCTGTCTTGGATTTGAGATGTATCATCGCATGTCAGCCTTCTGCCATGTTGGAGTATCGCGGCTCAGTTTATAGACTGTCAAGCCTATGGATAGACCTCTGGTTTCCATTCTGTTGCCGGTCTTTAATGGCGCTGCCACCCTCGGCGAAGCCCTCGACAGCGTCGAGGCACAGACGATGGGAGACTTCGAGATCGTTGTCGTCGATGACGGTTCCACGGACGACACACCCGTTGTGTTGGCGCGGCACAATCCAGCCAGATTGCGCGTCATCTCGTCCCCCCACGTCGGACTCCTGCAAGCCTTGAATCGTGGTCTGTCCGCCTGTCGGGCGCCATTCATTGCGCGCCTCGACGCCGACGACATCTGCCAACCGGAACGCCTGGAACGACAGTTGGCCGTCATGGAGCAGGAGCCCGATGTCGGGGTTTGCGGCACGCAGGTTGAGGCCTTCCCGGCGGCCGATGTCGCTGAAGGCTTCCGCATCTATGTGCAGTGGCAGAACGCGCTGCTGACAGACGAGGACATCTGTCGGGAGATCTTTATCGAGAGTCCCATCGCCCATCCCTCGGCGATGTTGCGTCGGCACGAACTTATCCAGCTTGGCGCCTATCAGGAGCGTGGCTGGGCAGAGGACTACGACCTCTGGTTGCGCTACCATGCGGCGGGGCGTCGCTTCGCCAAAGTCGCGGCGCCACTTGTACGTTGGCGAGAGCACGGCGAGCGCGCCACACGCACAGACAGTCGCTATTCCATAGAGAACTTCCTGCGAGCAAAATCGCACTACTTGTCACGAGGGCCCCTGGCATCGCGCGAGGGTCTGATCCTCTGGGGTGCGGGGCGCACGGGTCGACGACTGAGCAAACATCTGATCCGCGCCGGACATCGACCAGATGCCTTCGTCGACATCGCCCCGAATCGCATTGGCAGCACCATGCGCAGCGTGCCCATCATCGGCCCTGACGATGTTGCCCGCTGCTGGCAGTCGCTACGTCGGCCGTTGCTGTTGGCTGCCGTGGCCTCGCGGGGAGCCCGAGCTCTGATCCGCACGCAACTCACCACCATGGGTCTGCACGAGGGCACCGACTTTCTCTGTGTCGCCTGAATGCACCCAGGCAGGTGGGCCATGCGCTTGTCCCCAGCGCTTGCGAATACGCGCCGGCCTTGCTATCTAAGCACGCCCTTGACCACGGCAACACCACGATTCACCCGCAAGTCCGTCTAGCCCTCCCCGTGTGACGGACATCACAGTATGAAAAGGAGTGGAACAAATCCGCCTCGCCGCCGATCTATGTGAGTGAGAAAGTCCTGTCCTACGTGCACCTCCCCAACACCCTGGAGGACGTCGACATGGATTCAACTACCTACCTGGATCTGTGCAATGGAAAGCGCGAGCCGCTCTTCTTTTTTCTGCTCAACGCCTACCTGCACTCTCGCCTGGAAACTGACCACGAGTCTGACGGCGACGAGGAAGTCAACGTCTACCTCGCCGGTCTGTTGCACTCACTAGTCGATGGGCGCTTCTACGCCGACAATGTCGATCATCTCGCGCCATCCGCTCTCGACGTCTGCGAGAAAGCGGAGCAATGTGGGACAAATCGTGGTAAGACGAACGTATATCGCACGAATGCCGACCATCGCCTCATGGCCTTTGGTCTTTTTTCAGGTTTTGGCGGGCACGTTTCCCTCTACCGAAAAACGATGACCTCCGACGATACCTACATCGAGGAGGCACGACAGTTTTACAGTTGGGCAAGCATCTTCTGCGCCCGCCTGCCGCCGCGTTACCGAGGTCTGGCGACGACGCTGGAAAAGATCTCCGAAGGTTTTGATACCTATCAGGAAGTCCTGGGGCACATGGCGACCAACCACATGGACCTCATGCAGCGGCTGTCACCGGGACAGACCTGGCACCTGGAGAAGGATGCGCACGCGGCGGCGCTACCACAGATTGAGGTGCATGCCCTCGATCGTATGCTCGACGCCTACAACCGTTGGCGTCTCGAACCGAACGAAGCCTCGCGCAAACAGTTCTTGGAGGCAAGCACGCCATACTGTGAACTGAAACCCGGTTTCAACGCCGGCTCCCTGATGAATTAGAACGCCGCTTTCGCCTTGTAAAAGGCCGCCTCGTGAACCCAGTTCACGAGGCGGCCCTTTGTCATTCACGGCGTCCGTAGCGGTTGTTACAGGCCAAGAATCTCGCGCGTCAGCTTTGACAGAAGACGAAAGTCGCTCAACTCGTAGCGATTGCCTTCGGCATCCTCCACCAGTGCCCGGTTGCGTGACAGTACACGAATGCTGGAACGGATGCCACGAATCTCGATCTGCCGGGCGCCACTGGTGGTTTCCACATCCGCATGGACGACACCAAACTCCTCGCCGATGTGGGTCACGTCGGTGATCTTGGGCAGGAAGTATGTCAGCGCCAGCTGTTGATCGAGGGCGGCGCGGCTGTCCGCTTCCAGACCTTCGGGATCTTCGAGGATGCCGAGTTCGTTGCCGTCACTGTCAAAGAAGCCGATGTATCGATCCGCCGCTTCGAGTGGGAAGGCGCGGCGGACGCTGACATCGTCAAACTCTTGTGAGTCGATGCGCACCGCCAGCAGATCCCGATCGGTCCGTCGGATCTGCATCTGCGCCGCCTGCAAGATCGCGGCACCCACGTCCAGACCGAGGATCTCTTCGTCGCCAACAAGGCTATTCTTGTCGTTCACAAGGCTCTCACTTTGGCCAGTTCCGTCTGCATTTCGACGAGGTTGCGATAAACACCCTCTTCCCTCACGAGAAGTTCAGCATGTGTGCCCTCCTCGACGATCTTGCCCCTGTCGAGCACAAACAGTCTGTCCGCATTTTTCAGCGTCGACAGACGATGGGCGATGGCGAAGGTGGTGCGGTTGGCGATGAGCCGTTCCAGCGCCTCCTGAATCTCAAATTCGGTCTGTGTATCCACCGAACTCGTCGCCTCATCGAGGATGAGCACCCTCGGGTTGCCGATCAGGGCCCTGGCGATTGAGATGCGCTGACGCTCGCCACCGGAAAGTCGACCACCACGTTCGCCGACCTCACTGTCGTAGCCATCGGGGATTTTCATGATGAACTTGTGGGCATTTGCTGCCCTCGCGGCGGCGATGATGTCGGAGCGAGAGGCGTCGGGTCGACCATAGGCAATGTTCTGCGCTATGGAGCCCTGGAACAGCAGCGGCTCCTGTAGCACGACACCGATCTGCGCACGCAGCTTCTTCTGCTGCAAATCGGTGATCGACACGCCGTCGATGAGGATCTCGCCGTCGGTGGCATCGAAGAAGCGGGAGATCAGGTTTACCAGGGTAGACTTGCCCGCGCCGGAATGGCCCACCAGTCCGATCATCTCCCCCGGCTCCACCGTGAAGGAACAGCGATCGAGGATACGGGCGAATCCGTCGTAGGTGAAGGAGACATTGCGAAACTCCACCCGACCCTCGATGACGCCTGGGTCTTTCGCATCGGGACCATCCATCACGTCAGGTTCGGTATCGAGGATCTCGAAAACCCGCTCCGCCGTCGTCGCCGCTGATTCCAACTCGTCCGACAGGCGACTCAGCTCCCTGACGGGGCTTAGAAACATGACCATGTAGGAGATAAAGGCCTGGAGTTGGCCGAGAGTCAGGGTGTTCTCCAAGACCCTGTTGCCACCGAACCACCAGAGAATGACAGAACCCGTGGAGGTGATAAAGGCGATGCCGGGCAGGAAGTAGGATTTCATCTTCACCGACACCATGCGCGCCTCGCGCAACTCGGTGTTGCGCTTATCGAAGGTGGCGATCTCGCGACTCTCCTGAGCGAAAGCCTTGACCACCTTGACACCGGGGATCGTATCCGCCAACTGCGAGTTCAACGCCGAAATACGACGCCAGATCGAGTGGAAAACCCAGTGGATACGCTTGCGATAGAACAGGGTGACGATAAGCATGATCGGTGTCGGAATCAGGGCCAGTAACGCCAATTCCCAATTCATATAGAACAACATCGCGCCGATGCCGATCAACGTCAGTATGGCGACCACCATGTCCTGGAAACCGGTGGTGATGAAACCGCGCATGCGTTCGGTATCACTCGTCACTCGGGTCATGATACGCCCCGTGGAGTGCCGGCTATAGAACGACAGGGAGAGCAACTGCAGATAGCTGAAGATCTGGGTCTGCAGATCGTAGGTAATACGCTGTCCGAGCCAACCCATCGTGTAGGAGCGTATGCCGTTGAATAGCATGCGACTGAAATGAATGAAGAGCAGACCCGTGACGACCCACAGGAGCAACTCCACGGCCGCCGCAGGGGGGGTCCTCTGGCCCAATGTCAGGTCCTGCCCACGCACACCATTCTCATCCGTCATGTAATCGGCGATTACGGGTGTGATCACGTCATCGATGAGGATGGCATTCAGCTGTGGTGGCAGCAGTCCGATGGCCGTCATCGTCAACGTCAGACAGAAACCAAAGATGGCGATTTTTTTGTACGGTTTGACGTAGGAGAACAGCCGCCAGAAGGTCTCGCTCTTCTTGATGCAGGCAGGACAGACCTTGGTGCCGCGGCGTAAGGCGCGACCGCAGGTGTCACAGTGCTCGATCCGGCGATGCGGGATCGCTCCTTCGTCCTCGTCCTGGCCAACCTCTGGCGACGGGAAGGCCATGGCCGCTTCGACAACCTGCGGAATAGCGGAGAACTTGAAGTAACTTCCCTGCGAGAAGCGGACCAATTCGTGCATGCCGTCGGGCAACTCGACGACGAGGGAACCATTGCCCACGTAGCTGCGGGTCTGGATCCGTTGTACGTCCGCCAGCGGCCAGGCATCGACACTGGGACTGCCGCCATTGGCGTGGATGACGAGGATGCGCTCGTCCGTCAGGGCAAGCCAGTTCTCCCCATACCGGCCATCGGGGTCGAGATCGGCCGATAACAGAGCGAGCAGCAGTTCACCGGGATGCAACTCCCGACGCAGATGGGGCTCAAGGTCTTGGGATATCGGTTCGAGGAGGTCCATGGCGGCTAGCTCCTCTCGGGCCGGGGGCCGGCGGTGCTAGAGCGGTACGGGACCGCGGAAACCATCATAAGCCACTGAATTTTCTCGGTGTTGGGGCCATTCAACTTCTGTCGATGGCCCTTCAAATCACGTAACCTAAGCTAACGCACATAGTTACGTGTGGCAACACAAGCTCCAGATCATTGTCCAAGTCTGGCCATTTGACATAGATTCCTGGGCGTTCAGGCGACACTTAGCGGCGCCCAGCCTCCAAAAGGACCTTTCGCCGATGCCCAAGACCTATACGCCGCAGCAGTTGCGACAACGACTCGACCGCCTGCCCCGACTGCAGCTGGCCGCCCTGCCCACCCCCCTCGACGACCTGCCTCGTTTTTCGTCGGCGGTCGGTGGTCCCCGCATCCTGATGAAGCGCGAAGACCTGACGGGATTGGCCATGGGCGGCAACAAGATCCGCGAGTTTGAGTATTCCATTGCGCCAGCTGTGGAGTCGGGCTGCGACGTGCTCATACACGGCGCCGCTGCGCAGTCCAATCAATCGCGGACAACGGCTGCAGTAGCCGCACGCCTGGGCATGAAGGCTGTGCAAGTTGGACGCGCCGATGAACATGCACAGATTCAGGGAAATCTGTTGCTCACGCACCTTTTTGGCGCCGAGGTGCACCTGCCGCCACCGGAGCAACAGAGCGCGACCATGCAGCAGACATTGGATCGGCTGAGAACCGCGGGGCATAAACCCTACAACACCAGCTCGGATGGCGCCGCCTATCGTGGCATCGCCTATGTCGATGGCTTTCTTGAACTCTGGTCGCAGCTGCAGGAACGCGGTATCGAGCCGGATGTCGTCTACCTCGCCTCGGGCGCCCACACACACACAGGAATGGTTGTCGCCGCCCGTGCACTCGGGCTGCCGCTGCGTTTCGTCGGCATCAGCCCCAGCCCGCGGGATGATGAGGTGGCGGCACAGAACATGACTCAGCTCGCCGCCGAACACTGCCGAATCCTGGACCTGGACCTGGAGATCACCCCGGCAGATCTGGAGAGTTATGCGGAGTTCGTCGGACCCGGCTACGGCGTCGTCACCGATGGCAGTCGCGAGGCTCTGCAGTTGTTGGCCCGCAGCGAGGGTTTGCTGCTGGACCCATGTTACACGGGCAAGGCGATGGCAGGACTGATCGCCCACGTACGCGCCGGTTGGTGGACGGCGGAGCAGACCGCCGTCTTCGTGCACACGGGGGGCACGCCGGCATTGTTCGCCTACGCCGACGAACTCGGTCTTGAGCTGCCCGAGGCGAAGACGTGAACCTGCCGACGCCATTGCCACAACGGCTGGCGAGACGCACGGACCTCGTCAAGCGCCTGCGGAAACTCGTCGATGACGGTGGGCTCATCCACCGCGACGAGGATCTCGTCGTTTACGAATGTGATGGTCTGTCCGCCTACCGCCAGGCCCCTCTTGCCGTCGCCCTGCCGACAAGCGCACAGCAGGTCTGTGACATCCTGCGCACCTGTGGTGACCTCGACATCCCCATCGTTCCCTGGGGCGCCGGGACCGGCTTGTCCGGCGGCGCGTTGCCCCTGGCCGATGGCATCGTCCTCAGCCTGGCGCGGATGAATCGCATCCTGCACGTCGATATCGACGACCGTGCCGTCACCGTAGAACCTGGTGTGACGAATATTTCGGTCACCCATGCCGTAACCGGCCATGGCTTCTACTACGCACCGGACCCGTCGAGCCAGATCGCCTGCACCATCGGCGGCAATATCGCGGAAAACTCCGGCGGCGTGCACTGCCTGAAGTATGGCACGACGACGAACAACCTCCTCGGCCTGCAACTCGTCATGGCCGACGGCCACATCGTCGACATCGGCTCCGCCGCCATGGAGCGCGCCGGTTACGATCTGCTGGCGCTGTTCACCGGCTCAGAGGGCCTTCTCGGCATCATCACACAGGCGACACTACGCATCCTGCCAAAGCCACAATCGGCGCGGGCGCTGATGGCAGCCTTTGACACGATCGCCGCCGCTGGCGGGGCCGTCGCCGATATCATCGGCGCCGGAATCATTCCGGCGGGCATGGAAATCATGGATCGCCTGTCGATCGAGGCGGTCGAACAGTTCCTTGGTTGCGGCTACCCCCTGGGAGTTGAGTCGCTGTTGCTCGTCGAGGTCGATGGGCCCGAGGCGGAGGTGGATGCCCAGATCGCCGCTGTTCAAGACCTGGTGCGCGCTGCAGGCTGTACCGAGATCCGTCAGGCCGATTCGCCCGAGGAGCGCCAGCGTCTCTGGGCGGGACGGAAGGCGGCCTTTCCCGCCATGGGGCGGCTGAGCCCCGACTACTACTGCATGGATGGCACGATCCCGCGGGGGCGCCTTCCCGAAGTCCTGGAGCGTACCAGTGTTTTGTCAGAAGCCTATGGCCTACGAGTCGCCAATGTCTTTCACGCAGGGGACGGCAACCTGCACCCGCTGGTCCTGTACGACAGCAATGCCGAAGGGGAGTTGGAGCGGGCGGAAGAATTGGGCGCGGAAATTCTGAAGTTGTGTGTCGAGGTCGGCGGCGTACTCTCCGGCGAACATGGGATCGGCGTCGAGAAACGGGACCTGATGCCCTGCCAGTTGTCGGACGATGATCTCGATCTACAGGAAGAACTGAAACGCGCCTTTGATCCGGGTTTGCTGTTGAATCCTGGAAAGGTCTATCCCGCCCTGCGGACCTGCGCCGAGGGGCGTATGCATGTACACGGTGGTCGACTTCCCTTCCCCGACCTGGAGCGGTTCTGAGTCGTGAAGGCGCCCCTTCGCCCTGCCGACGTCTCCCAGGTCGTTGAGTGTGTCCGTGACGCCGATGGCGCCGGTCTGGCGTTGCGCGCCGGTGGTACGAAGGACCGCCTGGGACGGGCAACTTCTGCGACGACAGACGTCGATCTGAGTGCCCTGAGTGGCATCGTCACCTACGAACCGGAAGAACTCATCCTCATCGCCCGCCCCGCCACATCCCTGGTCGAGGTGGAAGAATTGCTGGCCCAAAATGGCCAGCACCTGGCCTTCGAACCCCCACAATGGGGACCTGCTGCCACCTTGGGCGGTACGTTGGGGGTGGGCGCCTCGGGACCACGTCGGTTCGTCGCCGGCGCTGCTCGCGACTTCGTCTTGGGCATGGAGTTCGTCGACGGCCTGGGTCGCGTGATCCGCACGGGTGGCCGTGTCGTCAAAAATGTGACGGGATACGACCTGTGGCGGTCCCTGGTGGGCGCCTACGGCACCCTCGGCGTCATGACGGAGATCTGCCTGAAATTGTGGCCATTGCCGGAGACTCAACAGACCCTCGCCGTTAGCGGGCAGACGCGAACTGACGCACTGGCACAGATGTACGCCTGGTCGAGACGGCCCGAAGCTGTCACCGGACTCGCCTACAGTGACGGCACACTCCTGGCACGCATCGAGGGATCAACTGCCGCAATCGAACCACAGATCAAGGCATTGTGGCAAGACGCGAGTGCAGGTGAGATTCTCGCCGATACCGAATCACGTCGCTGCTGGGAACGGCTGCGTGAGGCAGGAGCGCTGACGGCAGCCAGAGGTGAGGTCCTGTACCGCATCGTCGTTCCGCCGTCGCGTGCCGAGGAGACGGTTGTAGCATTAGAAAGGATGGAACTGTGTCGTTGCTGCCTCGATTGGGCGGGCGGTCTGCTCTGGGCCGTATTGCCCCGGGACTGTCCGCCAGCCAGGGTCCATACCGCCGCCACCGAGGCGGGAGGCATGGCGGCACGTTTGAGCCAGGGCCCAGAAGATCCCAACGATGAAGCGTTCACGCCTTTACCCGAAGGTGTAGCTCGACTCAACACGACACTGCGACAGACGATCGACCCGCAAGGGCGGTTTAACCCGGGGCGACTCTATAACTAGAAGATGTGACCGGGCCGATAGGTAGGCGGTGGCGTCTCTTGTCCGCTCAGCCACTGGGAACGGGCATGTCGCGCATACACGTAGCGATAGTCGTACGTCTCCTCCGGCATCGACACATTGCCCGCGCTCGGATACCGCGCGATCGCCTCCTCGACGATGTCGATCCCAAGTCCGGGCGTGTCGGGCACGAGGATATGGCTGTCCTCGATGACGGGCTGACCCGTCATGACCTCGTATCGCTGTGGCACGTCATCGGCGAGGTGCTCGAGGATGAGAAAGTTTGGCAGTGTCGCCATGAGATGAACCGCCGCCATCTCCGCCACCGGGCCCAGCGAACCGTCATGGGGCGCCATGGTGATGTAGTGGGCTTCGGCCATGGCGGCGATCTTCTTCATTTGCAGCAGTCCCCCGGCACGCCCCGTATCGGGCTGTATGACGTCGACAATCTCCCGTTCGATCAGTTCCCGCACACCCCAGATCGTCGCACTCCGCTCCCCCGCCGCGATTGGCAGGTCGACGGCATCTGCCACCCGCGCGATGGCCTCGATGTTCTCCGGTGCCACGGGATCTTCGTAGAACAGCAGGTCGAACTTCTCCAGAGCCTGTCCCAGGCTGATGGCGTCACGTGTCGTCAGCCACGGGGGGCCATGTACGTCAACCATGAGGTCAACTTCAGGGCCGACCTCCTCACGAATGGCGCCGACGGTCTCCACACAGTTCTTGATGCCCCCGGTCTTGATCGCCGTATACCCTTCGTCCACGAGGGTCCGGGCTCGCTCTCTGGTGTGGGCATGCGCGTAGATGCGAACACGGTCCCGCATCTTGCCACCTAGCAGGTTCCACACGGGCACCCCGAGATCTTTGCCCTTGATGTCCCACAGGGCCATCTCGATGCCGGTCATGGCGCCGGCACCGACGACTCCCGTCATGCCGTGGCCCATTATGGCGGACATCATCTTCTGCCAGAGGCGCTCGATATGGTGTGGGTCCTCGCCGATCAACAGGGGGGTCAGATCCTGAATCGCCGTCTGCACCACCCGCGGCCAGCCACTGGCCTCGCCAACACCGGTAAGACCATCGTCGGTATAGACCTTGACGAACAACCAGTTGCGCGCCGCCCAACCACCCTGTCCTGGGGGTGCCGCGTGCAGCAGAAAAGTCTCGATTCGATCGATCTTCACGTTTAGCTCCTTCATCTTCATCGTGTCCGCAACTCCATCATAGGCATTGTCCGGCACGGACTCCACGGCTGGCCAATTCGTTGACACTCATATAGTTGTCCCTTAATTTTCGTGTTTTCCCTCTCTACCTCCTGTGACGCTCCCCGCATGAGTTCTTCCGGCTCCCTCGGCCAGCTGCTCGGCCCGATTCAGAAGGAGATCGACCATTTCGAACAGCGCCTGGACGAGATGCTCCAGGCCGACGTCGAGATGGTTCATGACGTGGCTCGATACATGGCTACGCTCAAGGGCAAGCGACTGCGTCCGGCCCTCACTGTGCTCTGCGCACGGGCGACGGGACACTGGGACGATCGTGTCATCGATGCGGGTGTCGGCGTCGAGATGATCCACGCCGCTACGCTGATCCACGACGATCTCGTCGATCAAGCAGACACACGAAGGGGCAAGGCTTCCATCAACGCGAAATGGAATGATCATGTCGCGGTCATGATGGGCGACTTCCTGTTGGCCCGAGCGCTGTGTCTGCTGGTGGACTTGGGAAACCTGGAGGCTCTGGGCGCCGTATCACGGGCGACGGAGCGCTTGAGCATGGGCGAGATCTTCGAATTTCAGATCGGCCTGCAAGCCGACACTCGTGAGACGTCGTATTTCTCTATGGTTGGCGACAAGACAGCCTCTCTGATTTCCGCCTCCTGCCGCATCGGGCCGCTGATGGCAGACGCGCCGAGGGAGATGGTCGAGGCGCTGACGAAGTATGGCGAGTGCCTGGGTCTGGCGTTCCAGATCGCCGACGACGTCCTCGATTTTACCGGCGACGCCTCGACCCTGGGTAAACCCGTGGGCCACGACCTGCGGGAGCGCAAGATCACCCTGCCGCTGATCAAGGCATTGGATCTTGCCCCCGAAGCGGGGCGAGCCGAGATCGTTGCCATTCTGACGTCCACGGAGCCGAGTGAAAGCGACTGGACGCGAGTGGTGGAGTTCGTCGAAGAACACGGCGGTGTTGCGGCCGCGCAGGAAACGGCTCACGAATACGCGGCACAGGCGCAGGAGTGCCTGCAGGGCCTGCCAGAGTCAGTGTCACGATCGATCCTTGAGACGGCAGTTCGCTTGGTCGTCGAACGCGACAGCTAGTACGAAGGCCGATGAATGAACCTCCGCCTCCTGGTTGGGGTGGCGGGCGTGGCACTCGTGCTTCTGCTGCTGCCCAGGGCAGAACTGGCGCGGCCGCTGGAAGAGTATCACGTTGCGATGGGTACCATCGTCCGCGTGGCGATATTTGCGGACGAGGCAGAGGCACCGGCTCTATTCGCCGTGGCGCGTGACGAGATCGACCATCTGTCGGCAGGGTTGTCGCATTACGGGACGGATGGCGAACTGGCCCGAGTCAACCGGGAGGCACAGTCAGGCTGGGTGGATATTTCCGCTGACCTGGCCGACGTACTGGGCCTGTCATTGGCAATCGCCCGGCGTACAGGGGGGGCCTTCGATCCCTCCCTGGGGGCCCTGACGAGGTTGTGGGGGTTTCCGGATGCGACACAGCCGCCGACGCCGGCAGCCATTGATTCGGCTCTGGCGCAGTGCGGCTATCGTCACGTACGTATCGAAGGTCGGCGGGTGCGCTTTACGAGTCAGGGGATTCGACTCGACCTGGGGGCTGGAGCCAAGGGATATGTCGTTGATCGTACCGTATCCCGTTTGCAGGCGGCGGGGGTAATGGCGGGAGTTGTCGAAGCCGGCGGTGACCTGCGCTACTGGGGCAGTAAGCCAGATGGACGACCCTGGCACTTTGGCGTGCAGCACCCGCGCCTTCCGGGTGTCATCGTCGCTGCCGAAGATGTCGGTCTGGCAGCGCTGGCCACATCAGGCGACTACGAACAGACCTTTGAGTTTGCCGGGCAGAAGTATCACCACCTGCTCGACCCGCAGACGGGACTGCCAGCGCAGCGGGCGGTAAGCGCCACCGTCTGGGCGCGTAGCGCCATGGAAGCAGATGCGCTGGCAACGGCGGCCTTCGTCGCCGGGCCGCAGCAGGCCCTTGAGTGGGCGGCGGCAGCAGACAGTATGGAAGTATTGCTCTATTACGAATCCGACGGCGTACTCAGATACGCGCTGTCGGAAGGACTGCAGGGCCGTATCGATGCGGTCCCTGACTCACCTGCTCACAATCCGTGAGCCGACAGGCAAAAAGCGAAGCGATGAGACAGAACTGGAAAACCCTGCTGATCCTGGCCCTCGTGGTCACCGCCGTGTTCCACCTCTACCCCACCATCGAGTTCTACCGCATGGATGTGGACGCACGGCAGCAGATGGAACGCAATCAACCGACGATCTACTACGACCTGCAGAAGCGCGCCATCAACCTCGGCCTCGACTTGCAGGGCGGAATTCACCTCGTCATGGAAGTGGAGACCGAAGGCCTTGAGCCCGAGGAAGCGCGTGATGCCGTCGACCGGGCGCAGGAAGTTATTCGCAACCGCGTCGATCAGTTCGGCGTCGCCGAACCCACGATCCAGCGACAAGGCGAAAATCGCATCATCGTCGAATTGCCTGGCTTGCAGGATGTGGAGCGGGCCAAGAATCTGATCGGCCAGACGGCGTTGCTCAAGTTCCAATTGCTGGAACCAGACGAGGATCGCGATCGCTTGTTGCAGCGCATTGACGCCGTACTCGCCGCCGGAAGTCGCGGTACGCAAGAGGCAAACTCAGTCGCCGCTGCAGCCATCGACAACTCGACAGAAGCCGATACGACGACGCAGGAAGCGCCGGCGGCACCCAGCATCTTCGGCGATGCCTTCGACGAAAGCGCCGCCGGCGAAGGCACCGGTGACGACGCCGAACCGGCGAGTGGGCTGCTCACACGCCTGGTCCGGCTCGGCACCAGCGTTGGCGTTCTGCAGCGTGACCTTGCTGCGGTGAAGGCCATGCTCACCGATCCACGTGCGCAGAGTCTGATCCCATCGGACGTGGAGTTCGTCTTCACGAGCCGTGCCGATGGACCGGAGGGCTCACGCTACTACATGCTGTACCTCGTGCGCGTACGGGCTGAGATGACGGGTGGCATGATCGCCGACGCCCAGGTCACCATCGGCCAGAGTGTCGAATACATGGGACAGCCCATCGTCGATCTGTGGACTACGGATGACGGCGTGCGACGTTTCCGCACGATCACCGGCGCCCATATCGGTGAACGGCTCGCCATCGTGCTCGACGGTGCCGTCTACTCCGCACCGACGATCCAGAGCAAGATCATGAATGGCCGCTCGATCATCACCGGTTCGGGCACGCAGGAAGAGGCCAAGGACCTGGCCATCGTCTTGCGCGCTGGCGCCCTGCCGGCAAAAGTCGAGATCATCGAGGATCGCACCGTCGGCCCATCACTGGGTCGTGACTCGATCGAACAAGGCCGTGTGGCGGGGATTATCAGCATGGCCATCGTCGCCTTCTTCATGATCGCCTACTACCGCTTCGCCGGGATTGTCGCCGATCTGGCGCTGGCGATGAATGTGCTGTTCGTCATGGCCGTGCTCGCCGGATTCCATGCAACCCTCACCCTGCCAGGCATTGCCGGCATCATTCTCACCATCGGTATGGCCGTCGATGCCAACGTGCTGATCTTCGAACGCATCCGCGAGGAAATGCGCGCTGGCAAGACGGTGCGCGCCGCGATCGATGCCGGGTATGGCAATGCCCTGTCGGCGATCATCGACGCCAACATTACAACCTTCATCGTCGGCGTCGTGCTCTACGAATTCGGCACCGGGCCGATCCGCGGTTTCGCACTGACCCTGTGTGTCGGCATCATTTCCAGTCTGTTCACGGCTTTGGTCGTCACACGCTCCCTGTTCAACCTGTGGACGTCACGCACGGGCACCACGAGTCTGAGCATCGGCCCCATCGCGTTCATGGCCAACATGAAGGTTGGCTTCCTGGCACTGCGCAAGATCGCCTTTGGCCTCTCCGGCGTCGTGTTGACTGCCGGCATTCTGTCCATCATCGCTCACAACGGCCTGACTCCAGGGATCGACTTCGCCGGGGGCACGCTGCTCGAATTACACTTCGACCCACCCGTGCAGATCAATACCCTGCGCAACGAACTCAAGCAGGTCGATGTCGGTGGCCAACCCGTCGACTTGAGCAGCTCCGAGATCAAGCAGTTCGGCAGCGCCAATGACGTCCTGATCCGCGTAACGGAGGAGGAGTCGGGCACCGACATCGCCGATGGCATCAAGGCATCGCTGCAGGCGGGACTTGCTGGTAGCATCGATGCCGGCGACTGGATCCGTCGCCAGGAAAAGGTGGGACCGAGGATCGGCGAAGAACTCACGGGTGCCGCCGTGCGCGCCGTGCTGTTGTCCCTGGCACTGATCCTCGTCTACATGGCTTGGCGCTTCAAGCAGTTCCTGTACGGGATTGCCGCCGTCGTCGCCGTGTTCCACGACATCATCCTCACCCTCGGACTGATCTCCATCCTCGACATGGAGATCACCCTCGCCGTCGTCGCCGGCCTGTTGGCCATCGTCGGATATTCGTTGAACGACACAATCGTCGTCTTCGACCGCATCCGTGAGAATCTGCTTCACCGACGGCGCTTGGGTTTCGGCGAGGTCCTCGATGGCAGTATCAACGAGTGTCTCAGCCGCACCGTGGTCACGTCGCTGACGACGTTGATGGCAGTGATCGTAATGATGGTCTGGGGTGGTGAGGTGATCCGAGACTTCACCATCACCCTGCTCATCGGTATCATCGTCGGTACCTATTCCTCCATGTTTGTCGCCAGTCCAGTGCTGTTTTACGGTCAGCAACGCGCCAACAAGGCCGAGTAGAAATCGTGTGCACCCAAATCCACCGTTCGATCCACCATTGCGAGCCTAACTACCCGGCGAGCTGATCCCCCGGCGCCTTCTCCCACCGAGGAGGAGGCGCCTCGAGGTTCTTCCCATGCGCAGTCTCGGGGTATGCGCCATCCTGTTGGCCCTGGCCGCCGTTGCACCTTCGTCGTCGCAACGCGGGCCCTTCGAGCCCCTTTGGGCCCTGGGGATGCTCGTACTGCTGGCGGTGACACTGCAGCATGTGCTCAGCCGTTTCCGCCTACCCGCCGTCGCCGGATGGGTTCTGGCGGGACTCATCCTCGGCCCGTCATTATTCCACGTCGTCGAACCACTCCGCGTGCCGCTGTTGGCGCTCTGTCTCACCGTCGCCGGGCTCTGGGCGGGACTGCTGGTTGGACTCGGCACGCGTTGGTCTCAGGCACGTCGCGGATGGCGGATGCCACTCGTGGTTGCCGCCTCCACGTTGCTCACCTTCGCCGTGGTTGCTGGCGCCATCTCCCTTATCACAGATCTGCCCCGTGCCGTCATACTTCTACTCGCTGCCCTGGCGTCGATGTGGGGTCCCATCCTCTCCGACTTCTGGCGCAACCGCGAAGTACAGGTAATCGGCCTGATTGGCGCCGGCTGCGCTCTGATCGTTCTCAGTGTGGTACTGTGTACCTTCCACGCATCGGCAGGCATCAACTGGGTCGCCAGACTCGGTTTGGCCCTGTTGAGTGGCATGGTTGGGGGAGAATGTATCTGGCGTCTCCGCTTACTCGATCGAAAGGGCTCCGCTCTGCTCAGTCTTGCGGCGCTGAGTCTTGTCGCCGCTCTCGCAGCGCGACACTTCGACTTCGCCGCGCTGCCACTGGGACTCGCCATGGGCCTGCTCCTGGCAGCTCGGCAGGGCACGGATCGACAACTCGAGCATTCGCTGGCACCGGCCCGTCCCATTGCCATCCTGCTCTTTGCAGCGTTGCTGGCCGCCTCCGCCGACGTGGGTCAGCTGCTGTGGCCAGTGCCACACGGTTTGTTTGAGGTCCTTGCTGTGCAGATCGTCGCTCTGGTCCTGATTCGTGGCATTGGGCCCGCCCTGTGGTATCCACTTCCCGCCACCGCGGAGTTTTCCCGTCGATCTGGATGGCTGCTATTGCCGAGGGGGCTGATCCTCGGCGAACTGATCCTCGGTGCTGGTGCTGGGCTTCCTGGAATTCTGTCCAGTGGCGATGGCGCCCTGCTGCGAGCGGTTTTTGTCGCCGATCTCTTCATCTTCGTACTGCTCTTCGGAACACTCGCCGCCTCCGTTCCTCTTCCGGCTCCGACGCCACCTGTGGTCACCGAGAAAAAATCCGATCCCGCTTGAGTCCGACGCCAGGATCCTTCTTGTGTGTGATCAGACTGAAGGGTATCTTTTTTTGCTCTCCATGGATCAGATAAATCGCAATTGGCAGGAGCTCAACGAACGCGTCGAACGCGCCGCCGAGCGGGCGGGACGGGCGCCTTCAGAGGTGGCGATCGTTGCGGTGACAAAGACGCGCAGCGTCGAGGAGGTTACGGCGGCCCTTGCCGCCGGAGTTACGGAGGTCGGCGAAAATCGCGTGCAGGAAGCTGCCTCGAAACGCGCCCTGGTGAAAGACAGCGCCCGTTGGCATCTGGTCGGTCGACTGCAGCGCAACAAGGCCGCCGGGGCGGTTGCTATCTTCGATGTCGTGCACTCCGTCGATAGCCCCCGTCTCGCTGACGCGCTCGACCGGCGTGCCGCCGAGGCCCAACGTCGTATCGACGTGCTGTTACAGATCAACTCCTCAGGCGCTTCGCAACAGGGCGGGCTCGACGCCGATCTGCTGCCGAGTCTGCTGGATCATATGGCCGGCCTCGAACACCTGTGCGTACGGGGCCTGATGACCATTGCGGCCCACAGTGACAGTTCACAAGACGTGCGAGCCTGTTTTCGCCGGGTCCATGAACTGTCGCAACAACACCGGCAGCGCGGCCCCACAGACCTCGATGTCCTATCCATGGGCATGAGCGGTGATTTTGAAATCGCCATCGAGGAAGGGGCCACCCTTATCCGCATCGGCACCGTGCTGTTTGGAGAGCGAGTTTCTCATGAATGACGAATTGAGCAATCTGGGTACAATGGACAGCGTAGGTGGTACTTCAATGTTTGACGGCTCGAACTTCCTCAATGGCATCCTGGGACTCATCGATGGCCTGTTGGCGTTCTATCTGATCATCATCCTGGCCCGCATCATCGTTTCCTGGGTCAACCCGGATCCGTATAACCGTCTCGTGCAGATTCTCTGCGGCCTCACCGATCCCGCCCTCAACGCCGTGCGCCACCGGCTGCCCTCCTTTTTCTGGAGCGCTGGCCTCGATTTCACGCCACTCGTTCTGGTCCTGTTGATCCAGGTGGCACGTCTGTTTCTCGGAAACCTCCACCTGTGAGCGCCGCCGTTACACGACCCGCCGATGGGCAGGTCTTCGGCGCCGTCCAGGGACATCCAGATTTTCCTGCCCAGGAACGCCAGATTCTGCGGGGCTGGATCGAAGGGGATCTCTATCGAAAGTCGGTGGACAGTCGGCCGGCGGATCGCGCCTTCCATTTCTACGATGGTCCACCATTTGCCACCGGTCTGCCCCACTATGGCCACCTGTTGGCATCGATCACCAAGGATGTGGTGCCACGCTACTGGACCATGCGTGGTTATCGTGTCGAACGACGCTGGGGTTGGGACTGTCACGGCCTGCCCATCGAGAATGAGGCCGAACAGCAACTGGGATTGAAGTCCCGGCGCGATATCCTCGACTACGGCGTAGCAAAATTCAGCGAATTCTGCCGCACCCTCGTATTTCGTTATACCGCCGAGTGGCAACAGGTCATCCAGCGTCTCGGACGCTGGGTCGATTGGGACAGTCAGTATCGGACCATGGATGCCGACTTCATGGAGTCCGTGTGGTGGGTGTTCAAGTCTTTGTGGGACAAGGACCTCATCTACAAAGGGTATAAGTCGCTGGCCTATTGTCCCCGGTGTGCGACACCGCTGTCCAACTTCGAGGTCAATCAGGGCTACAAGGACACACAGGATCCGTCGATCACGGTTCGCTTCGAGGTGCTTGACGAGCCCGGCGTCTCGCTATTGGCGTGGACGACGACGCCGTGGACCTTGTCTTCAAATATGGGTCTTGCCGTAGGGCCAGATGTCGATTATGTGCGGGTCACAACAACGGAGGGCGAGCAACTCATCCTGGCACGGGCGCGCCTCGATACGATGTTCAAGAAGCGCGAGGCAGAGGTTGTTGATGTAGAGGATATCCCGGTCACCGATCTCATCGGCCTGCGCTACAAGCCCCTGTTCCCATACTTCGCCGACCTTGCTGACGAGGGCGCCTTTCGCGTTGTCGCCGCCGACTTCGTTTCTACCGAGGACGGTTCAGGGATCGTTCACATCGCCCCTGGATTCGGCGAGGAGGATTACCAACTCGGCCAGCGGGAGGGTTTGCCCACCGTCTGCCCCATCGACGCCGACTGTCGTTTCACAGACGAGGTGACAGACTACGCCGGTGAGTTCGTCAAGGACATCGACACCCCTGTCATCCGCCATCTGCGTGGTACTGGACAGTTGTTCAGCGAAGGCTCCATCGAGCACAGTTACCCCTTCTGCTGGCGGTGCGACTCCCCCCTGATCTATCGCACGATCTCCACCTGGTTCGTCCGCATCGAGGGCGAGTTGAAAGAGAAGATGATCGCCGCCAACCAGAAGATCCGGTGGGTTCCCGAGGGCATCCGTGACGGACGCTTCGGCAAGGGCCTGGCGAGTGCGCCGGACTGGGCCATCAGTCGCAATCGGTACTGGGGAACGCCGTTGCCGATCTGGCGCAATGAAGAGACTGGGGAAGCGGTCTGTGTAGGCAGTCGACAGGAGTTGTGCGAGCTGACGGGAACAGCAGTCGACGACCTGCACAAGCATGTCATCGATGAACTGGAAATCCCTGCACCCTCTGGCAATGGCACGTTGCAGCGTGTACCCGAGGTCCTCGACTGCTGGTTCGAATCGGGTTCGATGCCGTACGCACAGAAACACTACCCGTTCGAAGGACGCGAGCAGTTCGAGGCCAGTCATCCCGCCGACTTCATCTCCGAAAATCTCGACATGACGCGCGGCTGGTTCTATACACTCACCGTGCTATCGGCGGCGTTGTTCGACTCCCCCGCCTTCAAAAACTGCATCGTCGGTGGCATGCTCCTGGCCGAGGACGGGCGCAAGCTCAGCAAACGGCTGCGCAACTACCCGGACCCCTCTGAGATGTTGGAGACCCACGGCGCCGACGCCCTGCGGCTGTATCTGTTGAATTCACCAGCCATGAAAGCAGAGGAGTTGCGACTGACGGAAGACGGCATTCGTCAGAGTCTGCGCGATGTGATCATCCCGCTGTGGAATTCCTACAGCTTCTTCGTGCTCTATGCCAACGTCGACGGCTGGTCACCACGTGAGGGTGCCGGGGTGGTGGTCAGCAATCGCCTCGACCGCTGGATCCTCTCGGAACTGCAGACGCTGGTGCACAACATCAACGAAGAGATGGAAGCCTACCGGCTTTACCGCACGGTTCCGGCGATGGTGCACTTCGTCGAAAAACTTACGAACTGGTACATCCGACGTAGCCGCCGTCGCTTCTGGAAATCGGATGACGACGCCGACAAGGCATCCGCCTACGCCACGCTCTACCAGACGTTGGTGACATTTATCAAATGCCTGGCGCCCATCCTGCCGTATGTGACTGAGACCATCTATAACAATCTGGTACGCTCCTGGGATACAGCGGCACCGGAGAGCGTACACCTCTGCGACATGCCCGTTGCCGATGAGTCCCTGCGCGACACCGAACTCGAAGAGCAGATGCATCTGGCCATGCGCGCCTGCGCTCTGGGCAGGGCCTTGCGCAGCAAGCATGACCTCAAGGTGCGACAACCGCTGGCACGCATCTTTCTGTTGCCTCCTGACGAACACAGCCGAGAAGAGTTGGTCCAGGTAAGTGACCTCATCGCCGACGAGCTCAACGTCAAGGAGGTGGTCCTGGTCGAGGACGAAACCGAAATCAGCGAGGTCTCCTACAAACCCAACTTTCGCGCCCTTGGACCCCGTTTCGGCAAGCGCATGAAAGAGGTGGGAGCCTTCATCTCCAAGCTCACCACTGAACAGGTGAAATCACTGGCCGACGGTAGTACATTAGAGATAGCCGGTGGTACGATCGGCATCGATGATGTCGCGGTGCAACGGCGCGAACGCGACGACGTCGTCGTCGCCGTCGAAGAGAATCTCGCCGTGGGTCTGGATATTCACGTCACCGAGGAACTCGCTTGTGAGGGCTGCGTCAGAGAACTCGTCAATCGACTGCAGAATCTGCGCAAGGATATCGGCCTCGAAGTATCCGACCGGATCCGACTGTGGGTGCAGGGGGATGGCGTGATCGAGCCAGCGGTCAATGCCTTCCGTGACACGATCGCCGCCGAAACCCTCGCCGTAGAGATCACTGTCGGCTCCTTGCCGAAGGGTGAGACGATGGTGTCGAAGGAGTTAGAAGTGAACGACAATGCTTGCACGGTCGCTCTCGACAAGGTGTGATCGCGCGGGATGATGTGAATTGCAGAAAAGAACGAAATAGAAGCCAGGATCATGACTGAGGAAGAGCTGAAGTTTTTCAAAACATTGCTGCTCGAGAAGAAGGGCCAGGCCCACTCCGACCTCGAAGAGTTTGAACGCGTCTCCCGCTCCGACACGGCGCAGGAGTCCTCCGAAGATCGATCCGCCTATTCACTACATATGGCCGATCGCGGTACGGATGCCATGGAGCGTGAGAAAAATCTGCTCTTCGCCCAGCGCGAGGGCAGTTACATCGATTACGTGGACGAGGCCTTGCAGCGGGTCGATGGGGGAACTTATGGCGTCTGCCGTGTCTGTGAGGGCGAGATCGCGCGCAACCGTCTGGAAGCTGTACCCACCGCCACCCAATGCATTACCTGCAAGAGCCAGGCGGACGAGAAGAAGTCAGAGAGTTGACCTTGCGCAATTCTGCATGGTGGTGGGTGGTGGGCCCCCTGGTCCTCGATCAGGTTTCCAAAGTGATCGTCGTCAACACGATGACCTTACATTCGCCCATCTCTCTTGTAGGTGACATCATTCGCCTCACCTACATCCGCAACGCCGGCGCCGCCTTTGGCCTCACACTCGGTGGCCCCGTACTGCACACCGTCGTCGCCATCGGCGCTCTGGGTGTGCTGGGCTGGTTGTTCTTCCGACTACCACCCGCGGCGCGGCTACAACGTACCGCCCTGGCCATGGTGCTGGGCGGGGCCCTGGGCAACATCATCGACCGGATCCGCCTCAACTACGTGATTGACTTTTTTGACGTAGGTGTCTCTGAAGCTTGGCGCTGGCCCGTATTCAATGTGGCCGATTCTTTCGTCACCGTCGGTGTTCTCGTGCTCGCTCTGTCCTGGTCGCGCCAAGAAGAGGGCGACGCTGAGCAAGGGGCGAACACCGCCGCCAGCTAACACTGCGTGGCGACACTTCATGTCCGAACTTCATTCCTTCGTCGTCAATGAGGAGGAGGATGGCACCCGATTGGATGTCTTTCTCCAGGGCGTCTGCGATCTGTCCCGCAGTCGGTTGCAGCGCCTCATCGGCGACGACGCCGTACGAGTCGATGACGTTCGACAGAAATCCAGTTATCGAGTCCACCTGAGCGAACGCGTGGACGTCGACATTCCTGAGGCGGTACCACTCCTGGCGCTGGCGCAGGATCTGCCTCTCAGTATCCTCCACGAAGACGCCGACGTGCTCGTCATCGACAAGGCTGCCGGCATGACCGTGCACCCGGCGCACGGCTCCCCTGATGGTACGCTCGTCAACGCTCTACTCCATCACTGCCATGATCTGTCCGGGGTCAACGGTGTGTTGCGACCAGGGATCGTGCACCGCCTCGACCGTGAAACCACCGGTTTGTTGATGGTGGCCAAGAACGACCACGCCCATCGCCACCTCGCAGCACAGCTCGAGGCGCGCACCGTCGAGCGGCGATATCTGGCGCTGCTTTGGGGCGGCGTACTTGAACCAGGTGTTGTCGATGCCGCTCTCGACCGCAACCGCAAAGACCGCCTCAAGATGGCCGTCGTCACCAGAGGCGGACGCCGTGCCGTAACCCGAGTCCAGCCGCTGGAAGAGATGGCCGGTTTTCTCACCTGGGTGGAATTCCGCCTGGAAACAGGACGCACACACCAGATCCGCGTACACGCCGAGCATATGGGCCACCCCGTATTCGGCGATCCCGTATACAGTGGACGCACCTGGGTCAATGGCATCGAACCGGAACTGCGGCCAGCGGCTCAGATTCTGCTGAAGAGCCTCAAGCGCCAGGCATTGCATGCGGCAACGTTGGGTTTCGTGCATCCCCGCACGGAAGAGACTGTCCGCTTCGTCAGCGAGTTACCTACTGACCTGGCACAGACCGTGGCTGCCGCCCGAGCCCTGCCACGCCAATGACGGCCACCTTGGAGCAGATGATCGCCGACTGGCCCAACGATTGGACGCTCGAAAATGTCTCCAATGCCGTCGTCGATGAGTTCAACAGACTCGGCGCGTTGCACAGCGGTGGTCTTCCGGTGCAGGCCCCCGTCTTCGTCGATGAAACCGAGGAGCACTTCGGACGACCTGGGCTGGTGATCGGATACATCGACGGCGAACCCGACCTCAACCCGGATGACCCTAATAAATACGTAGAGCAGTTCGCTCACCTGCTGGCGCAGATTCACCACTTCGACCCAAAGACATCAGGTTTGGCCCTGGCCGAAAGACCGGTGCGTCAATTCGCGCGCTTCATGAAGGACGATATGCCACAAGCAAACCCGGTGTTTCAGGTCGACCGAATCTGGGCAGCGCTGGCGTCGAATTGCATCCGTCAAGACAAGGAACAAGCTGTGTTGCTCCACGGCGATTTCTGGCCTGGCAACACACTGTGGCGAAATGGATCTCTCCTGGCGGTGATCGACTGGGAGCAACCCCGCCGCTGGGGATCCACTGCTGGACCTTCCGATCAGCTGCCTCGAGCTCTGGTGGGTACTCGGAGACCAGGGGATGCACGATTTTACCGAGCGCTATCTCGTCCTGCATCCTATTGATACCAGTCTGTTGCCATTATATGACCTGTGCACAGCCCTGAGACCGGTGACGAATCTGGCTGAGTGGGCTGCCGCCTACCCACCACTCGGGCGTCCAGATATCAGCCTGGAATCCATGCGCAGGGAGCACTCGAGGTTCGTCTCTCAGGCCTTCGACCAACTCGATAAGATCGACCTGTAGACCAATTCGACGGGGAGTTCGTCCTATGTTGATTCTGCTATCGCCCGCCAAGTCCCTCGACTTCGAGACACCGGCTCCGGTGCGCACCGGGGACGTCCCACGTTTCCTGGATGAACAGACGGCGAGTCTGATCACCACGCTGCGCCGCAAGAAAGCCTCAGATCTCGCTACGTTGATGGACCTGAGCGATGGGCTGGCAAACTTGAATCGCGAGCGTTATCAGCGCTTCGACGCCCAACTCATTCACGGGCAGGCAACGTCTGGGATGACCACCCGGGCAGGGGACGGACCCTTGCCGGCGAAGCAGGCGATGTGGGCCTTCACGGGGGATGTGTATCAGGGACTGGACGCGCCTTCCATGACGGCGGTTGAACGCAAGCGGGCGCAGAAGCAGATCCGCATGCTCTCAGGTCTCTACGGTGTGCTGAGACCGTGTGATCTCATGTTGCCCTACCGACTCGAGATGGGTACCCGTCTGAAGACGCGGCGTGGCAAAGACCTGTATCAGTTCTGGGGCTCTGCCATCACCGACGCCCTCGGCGAGGAAAAGCCAGACTGGATCTGCAATCTGGCGAGCAAGGAATATTACCGGTCCGTGCGCGAAAAGGAGTTGCCCTGCCAGGTTGTGCATCCCGTGTTCAAGGACGAGGTCAAGGGGAAGTTCCAGGCCCTGGGGCTGTTCGCCAAGCATGCGCGGGGTCTCATGGCGCGTTGGATCATCACCAACAAGATCACTCGCCCCACCGACCTGTCGCAGTTCGATGCGTCGGGGTATCGCTGGGATGATGACGAATCGTCGACGGGAACTCCCGTCTTTAAGAGGTCGGCTGCAGCTAGGCTGTAGTGGCCGTGCCGATCCCGGTCTTACCGTAACCATTACCGCAGTAGAACAGCCGCCGCCCACCTGCTTCCGATGATGGAGGGATATTCGACCATCTGCGATTCCCACTCATTCTCGGGATCCGGAATCAGACTCAGGTTGCCATCGCCCCCAACGGGTGCCGATCCCACAGTACATCATTCGATAACGGTCCTGTTCACGCCAGACCCAGGGCGCAGCCACGACGGCATCCTCCGATGACACATCCGGTCTCGGACTCAAGATGACGCGGTGGTCGGACCAGCGGAAACCATCTGGCGAGTGGCAGACAGCACAGTGTTTCTCCTGATCGATCCGGATATCGTCAGTATTTGAATCTCGTTATTCATGGATAACCGTCGAGCGCCGACTAGCGCCGCCGTTCTACCAAATCCACCTCTCGTCACCGCAGCTTCTTCCCACCCCGCTTCACCGCCACTGTCGTGAGACCGTAGCGGCCGATCCGCACCTTGATCCTGCCACGGAAGGGCTTCGCCTGCACGGTTACCTCGCGTTCACGGGGAGATGTGTTTTGCAGACGCACGATCAACTCGCCACCCTTTTGCGAACGCCTCAAGGCGACGACCTGTATCTGATCATCGTCGACGACGATGGTGCCAGTCACCTGCGCCCGGCACTTATGCTCTACGCGCTCTGGCTGCGGATAGTAGACCTGCCTACACAGGTGGTGCGTTAAAGAGCTGTGCCGCACGGCTCACCTGCGCCTCGTTGAAGCGGCGGCTTATCATGCTCTGCCAGGACAACTCATGTTCGCCCTGATCCTGGCGCGGAATGAAGCGACTGTTGGCTCGTTCATCATCAGGATTCAGATTGAACGAACTGTAGCCGGGCGCGCGTACCAGGTTGAGTGCCAGTTCCTTTTCTGTCAGACTGTGGCCAAAACTGCCCTGCACCGTCAGATGCACGACAGATCCCGCCTGTTTCCCACGCATGGCAACCCAGCGCTGATTGGTATGCTCCTGGTGTCGCTTGCTCGGAGCGCGCACAGCAGCGCTATACAATGTCTCCGCCACCCCGTCCGCCACCTCGAAGGCGAGATGTTGAACAAGCGGTCACGAATCTCGAGAGAGCCATCGGTATGGCCGATCAGATACTGCCGTATCAAGGCGCTGGCGCCACAGACGAACACAGCCTCGACGACGGTACGCTTATCGCCGTGTTCTATGATGTTGATCGGGCGCGCCGCGGTCCCGGCCGTCGATTTCCACTTGTCTGCAGGTGGCGGTGACAGCCGCGCCACTTCAGCCGGCTTGGCCGGGCGAAAACGTTTCGCCGGGGCGTGGTCCCATGGTGGCGATACGGAGACGACCTGGTTCGATCGCGCCTGCTTTGGACTGCCACTCGTCCAGCTATGAGCCAAATCTGCCCAACAGGTGGGCTGAAAAGCGTTCTTGCCGACGAGGGAACGACGAGCGCCGGGCATAGACAGATGATCAACCAGACCGGTCCGTGGGTTGATCTTCAGCGAATAGCTCTTCGTTTTGAACGCCAGGTCGCGCGCTGTGACCTGCGGTAACCGAGGCGCTCTACCTTTGTCGTTGATGTAGTACTCATCGAAGCGCACGATCTCCCACGGCTGCAGATCCACTGTCGTTGCCAGTCGCACGCGCCAGTTGCCGGCACAATTGGCTTCGGCGAGCAAGCGCTGACAGGGCACCCGTTTTCCCCTTCGGCCCACGCAGGTAGATCTGAGGGTTGCTCACAGCCCCGGCATTGCTGTTGAGTTGCAGTTCGAATTCGATCTGTTTCCGTACAGCAAAACCATGCGGGTTGGCGACGAGACTGGCACCTCGTCTGGCGCCGCATCGTTGTCACGGCAGATCAGACTGTGCAGAGATCGTGCCCGCTGCCGCCGCAGAATCTCACGTGCGTGGCTCAGCATCTGCAGGCTGTCCCGTTCCGCCGTGGGCACACCAGAACCCGGCAGGATGTCGTGGAACTCGGCGAAGAGGATATCTCTCCAGGCGACCTCCCCCACCACCACGCCAGTGTAGCGAGGCGCTCGGCGGAGACCATAAGACTTTCCGCCTCGCGATAGCCCCGTTTGACGCGACTCATCGATGTGTAGCACCCGGGAAAGCTGTCCTGGATCTCGGACTGCACGACGGGCAATCGGTCCATCTGTGCCAGCACGTCGTCGAAGAAACGGTCGATTGTACTGTCGATGAATTCGTATTCCGGGTGCTGGCGTGCGTACTCCTTGATCGATCGATACTCGTCGCGGGATGGACCACCTCCGTGATTGCCGATCTCCCATAGAATCATCGACACGGGTTCGGGATCGAAGTTGGGGCAGGTGGATCCTGGCGCGCTCGACGAAGTTTCCATTTGTCAGGTAGTGATCGTCACTGCGGCGGGCGACGAACTCCGTACCGGAACGATCACGTCAGGTGAAAGGGCCGATGGGCAATTCGTGCGTGCCATAGTCGGGGCGACAGAAGACATACCGTTCCATGCCACAGCCTGCCAGGATCTGCACAAACCCCTCGCCATGTCCAAAGGGATCAAAGTTGTACGCCGTGCGGAATGTCGAGAGTGCTTCCGTGAGACCATCCTCCTAGTGCCACAACCAGACCGGATCGAGATGGGCGTTGCAAACGAGATGAATTCGTTTTGGGGTCAGGGGGGCTTTCGCCACGGCGCTCACAGTTCAACACCCCTTTGGTTCTTGTCGGCCGCTGCCTGCACCTGCAACCCCCGCTCCGACGAATCCAGCACATTCTCCGTTGAGGGCTCGCCCTCGTCGAGAACCTCACCCCGAATCGTTTTGAGGAAGGCCCGGAAGTATCCACCGCTGTTGCTTGCCGGCAGGGCTCGTCGCTCCGTCTGCTTTGCCGTAGCCGGTGTCAGCGCCAGGTGATCCGCCGTCGACGATATCTCGATGATCCCCTCCTGACCCCAGAAAGTGGTGCGCCAGTAGTACGGCATACTGTATCCGGAGCCATTCGGGGCGTGGTAGGAGACATCACCCATGACGCCACAGCCATTGTCCATCGTCAGCAGCATCTGTGCCCCATCCTCGAAGTGAGGCACGTCCGTGGCGAAAGCATTCCAACAGCGAGCTGCCTCGACGCGCACAAAGTTCAAGCCGGTGATATGTGGAATGCCGTCGATGGCATGAATGCCGATGTCGTTGATCGTACCACCATGCATCCCAGGTTCCCAGTACCAGTCTGGGCGGGTATCGCGCAGCAACGGGTGCTGCCCGCCAAACTGGATCGCGTGGATCTCGCCAATATCTCCAGCGCGGATCAGCTGCCGAGCAGCGATCGTGCCGGCAGCATCCCGCATCGTCAGCATGCAGCCCACCTGCAGATTCTTAGCCATCGCCAACTCGCGGATACGGCGCAATTCCTGCAGGCTGGTGCACAACGGTTTGTCCACCAGCACATGTCTGCCAGCCTCAAGAGCGGTGATGGCTCGGTTGCCACGCAGACCGAAGGCGTCACCGACGCCGATGATGTCACAGTCGACTTCATCGAGCAGACGCCCCGCATCGTCATGCGTGATATCCACGTCACCCTTGAGATGCAGATCCGCGCGCGTCGCTTCATGCTCTTCACAAGCAGCGACAATGCTGACCCCTGGTGTCTTGGCGGCGAGAGCGTAGAGACTGTTGATGTGGCCGTGGCGAAAACCGACGAAGGCGATACGAAGGTCAGACAAAGGGAGGCTCCTTTGGTGGGGCACCAGTAGTAGCGCAGAAAGCTTGGGTCGTTGCGACAAAGCAAGTGCCGCGAGCATCGTGGTCAAGGTGCTTGCCCGCCGCGGGAGAGGCCGGTTACCTTAGAAGATGTTCTCTACTGTTGCCATCGTCGGTGCGGGCACCATGGGGCAGGGCATCGCTCAGCTCCTGGTCGAGTCCGGACTGACGGTGCGCCTCCATGACCGCTCCGCCGAGGCCCTGAGCCAAGCTATCGACGCCGTAACCCGGCGACTGCAGCGACGTACCGATATGGATACGTCTGCTGCTGCCACCGCAAATCTGCTGCTGTCCACGCCCTGTCTGGCGCAGATCACGGACGTTGAGCTGGCGATCGAGGCCGTGCCGGAGCGGCTGGAGCTGAAGCAGGTAGTGTTTGCTGAACTGGATCGCTGTCTGCCAGCCTCTGCGGTGTTGGCCAGCAATACCTCCGGCCTCGACATTGACAAGCTGGCCAACTCGACGACGAGGCCAGAGCGCGTCCTGGGCCTGCACTTCTTCAATCCACCCTCTCTTATGCCACTCATCGAAGTCGTCCCGGGAGCCGTGACGGATAGCGCGGTGCTCGCCGCCGTACAGGCCTTTGCCGAACAACTGGGCAAAACGCCGATCACCGTTGCCAACCGGCCTGGTTTTGTCGTCAACCGGCTGTTGTTCGCCATGATCGCAGAGGCCGTGCGGATCGTCGACGAAGGGGAGACACCGGCTCAGGATGTGGATCGTGCCCTTTGCCTGGGTGCCTCTCACCCCATCGGCCCCCTCGCCCTGGCCGACTTCATCGGTCTCGATGTAGTCCTCGATATCCTACAGTCCCTGGTCTCCGGGCTGGGGACCCGCTACGAGCCCTCTGCCGTGTTGCATGAGCTGGTGACGCAGGGCCACCTGGGGCGCAAATCGGGCCGTGGATTCTTCTCCTATTAGGCAGTCCCTGAGACTGGCGGTGCTGCTTGTCGCGCTCCTTGGCAGCGCCCACTGCGGCATGACGCCGGCACCCCGGTACACGAGCGCCCCCAGGGCCGGGGGCGGGGGTCCCAGACTTTCACAGGAGCTCGAAACCAGGGCGAGGGCCCTACGCACAGGAGATTCGAGCCGACTCATGCATGTGATACGGAGCTATCTGGGTGTCCCATACAAATGGGGGGGCACGACGCGTGGCGGCATGGATTGCTCCGCCCTGACACGGGCCGTCTACCGGGAAGCATATGGGGTGGAGTTGCCCCGTACGTCTCGACAGATGTATGGACTCGGCAAACGCGTGCCCGCACCAGGCCAGTTGCGGGCGGGAGACCTCGTATTTTTTCGCATCGACACCTCAGGTCCAGGGGTGTCGCACGTGGGTATCTACGTCGGTGACGGGCAGTTTGCCCATGCCAGCTCCAGTCGCGGTGGTGTCATCGATCCTCTGAGTTCTCCCTACTTCGACAGACGATACGCCGGCGCTCGCCGGGTGCTGCCGTGAATCTGACGCCTCGGTGGCGCCTGGCGGGACTCATTCTGTCGGGCTGCCTGCAGTTGTGTGCCTGGGGATACGTGCGCCACCTTGGCGATCTGTCCCTTCACATCCACCAACTCTGGTGGGCGCTGGTCCCGATTCTCGCCGGATACGGGCTGTCATCTTGGTTGCTGCATAACGCCGCCCAAATCCCACGCGCAACCCTCATCATCTGCGCTGTCGCCCTCTGTAGTCGATTGATATTGCTCGATACGACGCCAAGTCTTTCGGATGACATCTATCGTTATCTCTGGGACGGACGGGTGCACACGGCAGGCCTGAACCCCTACGCCCACGCTCCTGACGACGAAACCCTGACAAGGTTGCGCGACGACGACTGGTCCCGGGTCAACCACCCAGAGCTGGTCACTGTCTACCCGCCTGTCGCTCAGTGGTTCTTTTACGGCGTCTACCTGCTCGCACCCAGCGTCACAGGGATGAAGGCGTCCCTGGTTGTCTGTGACCTGCTGCTCATCCTCGTCCTCTGGCGCTGGCTGAAGGCTCGAGGGCAACAGGACTGGCGGGTCCTGCTCTATGCCTGGCATCCACTGCCCGTACTTGAGATCGCCGGCAATGGCCATGTGGATATTCTCGGTGTCCTGTGGTTGTGTATCGGCCTGCTGTGGTTGCGCCATCGGTGGCGACTCGTCGCAAGCTGGGCCCTTGCCGCTGCCGTGCTCAGCAAGATGATCCCCCTGCTGTGTGTCGGCGTGTTCTGGCAACGGCTCGCGCCGGCACAAGGCGGATTCTGGCGCCGCACCTTCAATCCCAGACCCCGCCTGATGCTGATCTGGGTGCCCGTGCTCGTCGTCGCCGCCTATCTGGTTTTTGCCGATGCCGGCGCCGCCATGTGGTCGGGGTTGTCCGCCTACGCCACCAGGTGGCGCGCCAACGACAGTGCCTTTGGCGTCGTCTATGCCCTGCTGAGTGATCCGAAGCCAGGCTGGGAGTGGGATGACGAGGCGCTGCTGACCGCCCGCTGGC
>Ga0310124_10000155_pt1 | contig 44040 bp, 37 predicted proteins | sample CB11b_AW_Bot5_MG_FD_203507 | JGI IMG/M metagenome (GOLD analysis project Ga0310124, IMG submission 203507) | Marine microbial communities from Western Arctic Ocean, Canada - CB11b_AW_Bot5 | ecosystem: Environmental > Aquatic > Marine > Oceanic | place: Canada: Western Arctic Ocean | collected... | reverse complement strand
AGAGACGGTGGATGGCACACTCCACCGAAGATGCCGAAGTCTTGCTAGCACGATGCTAGCGCACCTACCGACACTGTTTTGCTCGTCCTGAGTTGCAGGTCTGTCTTAGAGTTCCGAAAGTTTTTGCACAATTTTCGGCTTAATAGGGTGTGGCGGCCATTTTAGAGGCACAGTGTGCTCGTCTGGTTCTGTGCGTCCGGTGTCTCCTATACAGTCGCTTTCCGTGCCCTATATGTGCCCTATATGCGAAAACAGCCACCCACTACCGTGGACAGCTGCCTTCGTAAACCCTTGTACTACAACGAGTGCCCCGCCAGGGACTCGAACCCCGAACCTACTGATTTGGTATCAGGGAGGATCTCCAATCGCCCAGGTTCAATCAGCTCCCCGCACTGGCAGATCCCTCGGCCCCTGCCGAAATGTCGCATCGGAGCTAGTCGCTGATCCGTGCCCACCTCAGTGAGCTTTGCACCCGACGGCCTTCTCTGTCGGTCCCGACGGGCGGCCGCAGGGTGAGATGTGTGTCTGTCAGTTCGTAGGAACGTGGGGCATCGGTCCCGGTCCCCACCGGGCTTAGGTTGCCGATTCGATGATGGACTACATGGCCCTCTTCCTCATACACCGAGAAGGGACCGAAATAGCTGCCGTACGTCTGTACGGCCGCAAGTGCCTCCTCCGGCGTCGGCCGCGTGCCGGCATACGACTGGCGGCTTGGTCGCATCAGATGCACCGCCATGTGCCCGGAAGGAGCATAGATGATAAACGCGGTGTCGTACTGGTTGGCCGGGAATGACTCGCCGCCTATGATCCGCCGTGAAACTGACTCGATCCGGTAGAAGCCGAACAGCCTTTTGTGCGTTTCGGTAAGCTCGGATTCGGGTAAGTTCGGGAGTTTCTCCCAGGTGAGTTGCGTCTTGTTACCGTTTTCATCCGCCGGCGGCTGCAGCGTTAGCCGATTCCCTGAGAACGTGTAGAAGCGCTTGTAGTCGGAGCCGGTTCCGCGGGTGTTCAGACTGCCCTCCAGATGGTGCGTCAGAAATCCCTCAGCTTCATTGACGGTGAACGTGCCGAAGTACGAGGTGTAGGTCGAATAGGAAGCGAGTGCCTCTTCGGGCGTCTGTCGGTTGCCCGCATACGGCTGCCGGCCAGGCTGCATGATCGTGACACCCATGTAGCCGGCCGGGTCGTAGATGATGTAGCCGATGCGGTCCTCGATAGGGGGCGCCAGCAGCTCACCGTCGGCATCAGACCGCTCGATCTTGACCAGCGTCCACGCGCCGGCAAATTGGCTCTCTGGATCCGCTGTGGCGACGTCGGCGGCTAGAGGAACCGCGACTAGGGCGAGTGCAAGCAGCAGAGCTTTCTTCATCAGGCCATCCTCCACTAGGGTGGTAGCGTGTCATGCCCTGATTCTGCCTGGCACCCCGCAGGCCCGCAACTCAGGACGCGCAGAATCATAGGGAGGGAGGGAGCTTGCCGGGCCCCAGTCCCCGCCGACACCTTCCAGTCCGACTGAACGCGACTCCTGAGTCCCAACAACCCGGAGCCACCCGACATGCGCCTCACCACCAACACCCTCGCGTTCTCCGTATTGATCGGCCTCTTGGCCGGACCGGTTTCGTCGCAGGATGTCGGGCCGACCGGCCCCATCCCCTATGACATCGTCGAGGGCTGGGCTAAGCCGTTCGCCGGCGAGGACTTCGCCTTCGGCGGGAACTCGGGTGTCTACGCCGAGTCCCCGGACCGCATCATAGTGCTTCAGCGAGGTGAGACTCGACTCCCCGACCCGGTGCCCGCAGAGTTCAACGGCTGGGCGGGCTCGCTCTGGAACGTGCTCGGAGGCCGCGGCCGCACTTGGCAGAACTGTATCTACGTCCTCGATCGCGACGGAAACCTCGTCGAGGTATGGGACCAATGGGACTACCTCTTCGAGGGCTCAGACGGACCCGGGCCTCACCGGATCCGCGTCAGCCCGTACGACCCGGAGCACCGGATATGGATCGTTCACGAGACTGCGCATCAAATCTTCGTGCTGTCCAACGATGGTAAAGAACTCTTGAGGACGTTCGGGGAGAAAAACGTCAGCGGAACCGATGAGACGCATTTCGGCCTGCCGCAGGACGTCGGGTTCCTGCCCGATGGTCGGGTCTTGATCGCGGACGGGTACGAAAACTCGCGCGTCATGGTCCTCGATGCGGACTGGAATTACCTGACCGAGTTCGGCAGGCCCGGGGACGGCCCCGGTGAGTTCCAGATCGTGCACAGTATCGCGATGGCGCCGGGCGGCAGGATCTTGGTCGCCGACCGTGACAACAACCGCATCCAGATCTTCAGCCAGTCGGACTACTCGTACATGGGCGAGATCCCGACCGGGGCTCTCTCGCTCGACATCATCGTGAGCGGGGACCGCGTCTTCGCTTCTGACGTCGTGCCACGGCAAGGGCCGAGGCTGAGGCAGTTCGACCTGGAGGGGAACCCGGTCTATACGTGGTATGCGCCGGGCCAAGATTCTCCCAACTGGTTCCGCGAGATGCACTCGATCGGGGTCGACCCAGAGGGCAACTTCTACGCCGCGGACAACCAGAACGGTCGCATCCAGAAGTTCGTGCCCAAGGCGGACGCCGACCCGAACCTCTTGGTAGGCCAGCCCTACATCCCCCTCTGATGGCGAACTCAGGACGCGCAGAATCATGTCGGTAGGTGCGCTAGGAGTGGTGCGCCGGTAGAGGGGGGCGGGGCGGGCTAGTTCCCGTCTTCGGGGCCGGGGGGACAGGGTGGGTAGGTCACGGTTTTGTAGACTTTACTAAGCTACCGCATGCGAATTCGCACCTGAATGGTCAGCGGACAGAGTTCAATAGCTCCAACTGTGCGAGTATAGCCATTCCCTATGTAATCGTAGAAGCATTGCTTGGTCATGCTTGTCGTTCTCTCGCCGGTCTTGAACGCTGTGACGGTTTCTGGCGTTGGCTGCGGAGGCGGAGTTGGTTTGGGTGGTGGACGTGTCACCCTCACCTGAATGGTCAGCGGGCAGAGTTCAACAGCTCCAACCGTGCGAGTATAGCCATTCCCTATGTAATCGTAGAAGCATTGTTTGGTCATGCTTGTCGTTCTCTCGCCGGTCTTGAACGCTGTGCCAGTTTGCGCTATCAGCCCACCAACTGACACAGGAACTAAGGCGAAGAACAGGAATGTGATTCTAAGCAGTGACATCAGATCGCTCCAATTGTAGAGAACAACACAATGAGGCTGGTCCACTCATCGAGCGCGCTGGAGTCTCCGCGCGAAGGTCCGGTGCCAGTGCCGAAAGCGGGTGGCCAGCCTCGGGTGCGTTCGTTCAGCGACGGGGACCCACACCGCTCCCGCCTCCTCATGGACCGCCCGCCACCACGTCCGGTCCTCGCGCATATGCGCGTGACGCAGATGGTCGAGTCGCTCGGCCAGAGCGGCCAATCGGGGACCCTCATCCAAGGTGATCAAGCGCTCTGCGAGCCGATCGTCTCCCGGGAGCGGCAGAGACTCGACCAGGGCTGCCACCGCCTCACCGAGCGTGTCACGCCCAGCGTCCCAGCGCACACGCAGGTCTTTGTCCTCCGTGTCGTGTACCGCCGCCGTAGCGAGGATCTCCGCGGGTAACTGGCCCACATCGCGCAGGAGGACCAAAACGGATCGGCCCGGGTGGAGATACGACGGGTGGTGATCATCGTCGAGCAGCTCTATGCGGGACTGCATCGCCAACGCGTGGGCGCGGCTCACCAGGTCGATGCCCTCGGGGGCCAAGCCGTGCTCCCGGATGACTCTCACGATCGACGCGGCCATGGCCCTACCCCGGTCTACCTCGCTCATGAACTATCGGACAAGTGTGCCTCATGGCCGGGTGAACGTTGGCATCATGATACGCCGGGCCCGGTGTACGCGCACCGCATCAGAGGCCTTTTGGAGTTGAGAGCCGAGCCGGACGCCCGTAGCTTCGGTCGCAATCCCCGATGCCGCCGGAGGCACCATGTTCCGTACCCCGATGTTCTTGCTCGCCTGCCTCTCCCTGGGTCTCGCTCCCGCGGTGAGCGCGCAGGATTACGAGTACGACCCAACGAGCACCGAGTTCGAGCCGGATTATTTGAGCACGTACTCGATCGTCGTCCGTGACCCGGAGACGGCAGAACTGGGCATCGGCGTAGCCAGCCGTGTATTGGCTGTGGGACGTAACGGGTCAACGTTCAGGGGCGGGGTCGGCGTCATCGTTCACCAGATGTCTTCCAATCCCTTCTACGGCAGGATCGGGATGGAAATGCTCATGGCCGGGCTACACCCGCAGGAGATCATGGCTCAGCTGGTACGGAGTGACGAAGCGAGTGAGCGCCGGCAGGTCGCCATACTCGACATCCAAGGACGTAGCGCCGCGTTCACCGGTGGGGGCCCGGTGGGTCTCGACGTCTACTCGTACGAGCGCGAAGACCCCGGGGAGGCCTGGAAGGGGCACCGCTGTGGAGTCGACTATTGCGCACAGGCAAACAGCATGGTCGGACCGGAGATCGTCCACGGCATGGCGGAGTCCTTCGAGTCCACGGCCGGGAAGCCGCTAGCCGACCGTATCCTCGACGCCTTGGACGCAGCCCAGGCTGCCGGAGGGGACCGGCGCGGCCAACAGTCCGCAGCCTTGTTCATCGTGCAGTTGAGAGGCGGAGCCGCCAACTACTCCGACGTGGCCGAGGATCTACGCGTCAACGACCACGTGACGCCGCTAGTGGAGCTTCGGCGCCTGCTCACGGTCCGCCGTTCGAGAGGCGTTATCGCCAACGCGAACCAACGCTTCGAGGACGGTGAGCAGGAGCAAGCTCTTCAGGTCCTCATCGACCTTCGGAACCAGATTCCTCGAAAGGACAATGTCTGGATCGCCCTCGGGAGCATGTATCTGAAGATGGATCGGCGGGACGAGGCGCTGGACGCCATTCGGAGGGCCGTCGAGATCAACCCCCATAACGCCCGCACAGGGAGCGGGGGGTTGCCCCGAAACACTAGCTTCGAGGCTCTGTGGTCCGACCCGGCGTGGATCCGGATCATGGACGGTCGATAGGAACCCTTAGTGAGGGCCGAATCGAACGACGAGACATGGATCTCCTGCCCGTACTGTGGGGAGTCGAGCGAGTTGATGGTCCATTCGGACGGCGGCGCGATCCAGGAGTACGTCGAAGACTGCGAGGTCTGCTGCCATCCCTGGCTCGTGCGTGTAAGACTCGATGGCGAGGGCACCGCCTCGGTTTCAGTGACGACGCTCGACGACGAGTAGCCCCGTTGCCTCACGGGAGGGGCAGAACGTCCGAAGAGAGCTCCGGACTACCTTCGCTGCCGAGACGACCAGTGAATGGCCTTGATCTTCCAGACTCCATCTTCCCGGGCTAACACCATGAGTCCGACGCTCGCCGAATTGATGTCGCGGTCACCCATTCGGCCCTGTCTGATGCTGGTCGAATAGGTCCACGCCACGTCGCCCATGAGGCGGACCTCCATCTCGCCGCGCTCTGACGGCACGGCGCCCGCGAAACGCATGTCTCCGGCGAGGTGTCCTGAGCGGTATTCCTCCTTGTTTTGGGCACGACCGCTCTCGAGAATGGTCACATCCTCTGAAATCTCCCGAGAGGGTGGCCGCTAGGAGGGTGGCCGCTAGGAAAGATAAGTGTCCAGCGGAAGCGAGCGATCGACCGTGACGCTGGACGCCATCGCGGTCCCGACCACAGGCGCCACACCCTATATTCATCGAGACCGGAGCTTCACGTAGACGAGCAGAGAGATGACCCGAGACTCAGACGAAGAACAACGAGACGACGATCTGGCAGACGCCACCGTGCTAGCCCAGGCAGGGCACACACCGGACCCCGCCACGGGTGCCCTGGTGCCAGCCCTGCACATGTCGACCACGTTTGGGCGTGACTCCGAGAACGAGCTGATCGGCGACTACATGTATGCACGCCACCAGAGCCCCACCGTCGAGCACGCGGAACGGTTGCTGGCCCGACTCGACCGCGGCACCGATGCCATGCTGTTCGCGTCAGGCCTCGCCGCGGTCGCCGCGATATTCGAAACTGTGGAGAGCGGAGGGCACGTGGTGGCGCCCACCATCATGTACCACGGTGCCCAGAACTGGCTTCGGAGAATCGAGAGTCGAGGAAGAATCGATCTCACTCTGTTCGACGCTACCGACCCGAGCGGCCTGGCGGAGGCACTGAGAATAGGCGAGACCTCCGTGGTCTGGATCGAGTCGCCGGTGAATCCGACCTGGGACGTCATCGACATTCGGGCGGCAGCAGACCTGGCCCACGAGGCGGGGGCCATACTGGTGGCGGATTGCACGGTGGCTCCACCCATCACCACCCGCGCTCTGGATCTCGGAGCCGACCTCGTCTTCCATTCGGCCACCAAGTACCTAAACGGGCACTCGGACATCCTGGCCGGCGTCCTCATCACCCCCGAGGCGAACGAGCTGTGGGAAGAACTGCGATCGGTGCGCATGCTCACCGGCGGGGTTCTGGGAGCCCACGACGCCTGGATGCTCGTCCGGGGCATGCGCACGCTGCCACTCCGCTTCGAGCGCGCTTGCAAGAGCGCCCTCCAAATTGCTCGGCATCTAGAGGGGCATCCCCGGCTCGAAGCCGTACTCTATCCGGGTCTGGAGAGCCATCCTGGCCACGAGGTGGCGCGTCGGCAGATGACCCACGGCTTTGGAGGCCTCCTGTCGATCCGGGTCAAGGGCGGCCCGACCGAGGCCTTGGAGGTGATCCGCCGAGTCCGTGTCTTCGTACCGGCGACCTCCCTGGGCGGAGTGGAGAGCCTCATCGAGCATCGCGCCTCCGTAGAGGGGCCGGATAGTGAGGTGCCCCCCGACCTCCTGCGGCTCTCCATCGGTATCGAAGACCCGGCTGATCTAATCACAGACCTGGACCAAGCGCTGTCGGGAGACTGACTGCAAACCCTCCTATCCTGCACTCACTACAGCGATCTCCACCCGAGCATCATTGAAGCAGGCGGCCCCAGCGACCACGTTCAAATGGGTCGGGCAAAGCGCGGTAGAAGTCTTCCCGTTGATCGAGGACTTTCGCCACGCGCCCTTCGGCATCGACACCACCCCCTCCCGCACGCGTTCGTCGATCTGTACCAGGCAGACAACCTCACCAAGCTCGTTGAAGACCCGGACGGTGTTGCCCTCGGCAATGTCCCGCCGTTCCGCATCGGCCGGATTGACGGAAACCGCCAACGTCGGATAGTTGAACTCCCCCAGCGTGCTCGACACCATCTTGTTGTTCGCCGGACTGATGAGCGTGAGGGGGTGCTGCGCGTCGCCACCCGGCTCGTAGTGGTACGGGCGCGGCCCCAGCTCGGACGGGGTGATGTGGATCTTTCCGTCGCTGGTCCGAGGCATGATGGTGCCGAACTGGATCGCGCCGTCGGAAAATCCTAGGACGTCCAAGCGTCCGGATGAAAGGGCCTCCTCGTTCGCGGGGCGACCCTCCATGCTGAGTCCGGAGATGACCTTCGCCAGATGCGTCTCGGCGTCCCACGTGAAGGGAGCGTCGTCGCATCCTATAGCCCGGGCCAACAGGGAGAATACCTCGTCGTTGGGCTTCGCCTCGCCCATAGGCTCGATGACCGGACGGATCCCCCCGGCCACGTAGTTTCCATAGCCGATCCTGAGGTCGTGCTGCTCTAGGAAGGTGGTCGCGGGGAGCACGATGTCCGCATAGCACGCCGTATCGGTCATGACCTGCTCGAAGACGACGGTGAAGAGGTCTTCCCTGGCCAGGCCCCGAAGAACCGCGTTCTGGTCAGGCACAGTGACCGCGGGGTTGCAGTTGTAGACGAAGAGACCTTTGACGGGCGGATCGAGTTCGCCGTTAAGCACCTCTCCGAGCTGGGTCATGTTGATGGAGCGGGTCTGCCAGTCGTCGGTGCCGTAGACGATGTCCGTGTCCAGCTTGATGGCCCCGCTGTTGCTCATCGTGTACCCGCCACCGAGGACACCGAATTTCCCCATGAGTGCGGGCATGGCCAGAATAGCCGCCACCGCCTGACCGCCGTTTCGGTTGCGCTCCAGTCCCCATCCACACCGGATGACCGCGGGACTCCCGTCCGCGTAGACACGCGCAAGGGTCTCGATGACTTCGGCCGGAACTCCGGTCTCTGCGGCGGCCGCGTCCAACGTCCAGCGGTCCGCTTGTTCCAGCAGCGGCTCGGTCCCGTCCGCGTGCTCTGCCAAGAACGTGCGATCGAGCGCTCCCGCTTCGTGCCACAGACGAATCATCGCCAGCGCCAAGGGCAGGTCAGCCCCGGGGAGAACCGGCACGTGAAGGTCTATCTCGTTGTCTGAAAAACGGTTCCAGGGGTCGACGACCGCGATGAACGCACCGTTGCGTTTCGCCTCGCGAAGGAAGGGCACCAAATGGATATTGGACGCCTTGGGGTTGGCACCCCAGATGACGATCGTTCGGGCGTCCGGATAGGTCTCGAACGGAACCCCTGGCATCTTGCCGTACATCCCGAGTGCCACCGCTGTGGTCGGGGCCGCACAAATGGTCTTGTCCAGACGGGACGCGCCCAGCCGAGCGAAGTAGAGGGCATCCAAACCTCCTTCGCTCAGGAGTCCATTGGAGCCGCCGTAGTGATAGGGGAGGATGGCCTCACCACCCCATTCCCGGCTGATCCCCTCGAACCGTTTCGCGATCTCATCGATGGCCTCGTCCCATGAGATGCGTACGTACTCGTCGGAGCCTTTTGCACCGGCGCGGCGCATCGGGTGGAGCAATCGGTCGGGATGATAGAGGCGCTGACCGTACTGGCGGACCTTGTCACAAATGAATCCGTTGGTCACGGCGTAGTCGCGACTGCCTGTGATCGCCTTCACCTTGCCATCCTCTACGCTCACCTCGAGCGCACAGGTGTCCGGACAGTCCATGATGCAGGTCGTGTTCAAAGTCTCCAGCCCCATCTGTCTCCCCTCCTCGTCTTCAGGCGCGTACGCCATCTTCAGGCATGTACACCGTCTTCAGGCACATAAAACCGGCCGGCGCACACAGTGGCTGGCACGTACAACGTGCCTACCGCTTGACGGCGACTCCCACCACCTCGAACCGGGCTCCGAAAAGTAACGGACCTGCCCCGACGAAGGCACGCGACGGAAACTCTCTCTCGAAGTACGTCCGATAGACCTCGTTGAACGCACCGTAGTCGGCGACGTCCGAGCTGAAGACCTGCACGGATACGAGGTCGTCCATCGTCATACCCGCATCCTCGAGCGTGCTCTTTACGTTGTTCAGAACATTCCTGGCCTCGGCCTCCGCCGTGGCGGGCACTTGCCGGTTGGCGTCGAGCCCGAGGGTCCCGGACACATAGAGTGTGTTCCCCGCCAGAACCGCGGCGCTGAAGGGTCCTCCGCTCGTGCCCGGTGACTGCGGATTGATGTACCGTCGCGTCTCCTGGGCCGAAAGGTCGGTAGAGAAGGCCGCGACAAGGGCGACTAAGACGCACGGTGCAAGGGTTCGGAGACTCATGGCATCGGTTCCTCGGGATCGGAGATTCATACGCGTCGAGGGAGATTCGCGCGCGTTGAAGGATTAGAGGGCACGGTAGAGTGAGGCGGGTATGGTCCGCAAGGCCTCTGAACCGCTCCTTGCGATGCCCGACTCGGTTGGGCAAAGTAATGGCATCCCACAAGATGGAGGGTCCATGAGGAGTGCAGCTACACTTGCGCTCGCAGTGTCTTTTTTGCCTACGATCACGGTTTTGGGACAGGACCGTACGGCCATCGAACCCGGCACGCTCCCGAGAGTGGTCGTCTTGGCCACGGGTGGCACGATCGCCAGCAGATTCAATGCGGAGGCGGGTATCGATCCCGCTCGCTTGACGGGCGAGCAACTCGTCGAGGCGGTTCCAGGCCTAGCCGACGTGGCATCCGTGGGCGTCGAGCAGATCGCGAACGTAGGCAGCCGAGACATGACGCCCGAGATCTGGCGAACACTCGGAAAGCGAGTGAACGAGCTTCTGTCTTCGCCCGAAGTCACGGGGGTCGTCGTCACGCACGGGACCGATACGCTCGAGGAGACCGCGTTCTTTCTGGACCTCACGGCCACCAGCGACAAGCCGGTCGTCGTCGTGGGTGCGCAACGAGCTCCGACCTACTTCGACACGGACGGCCCCAGAAACTTGCTGGACGCCGTTCGAGTTGCCGTGTCGGACGAAGCCGTCGGCATGGGCGCCCTGGTGGTTCTCAACGGCGAGATCAACGCGGCGCGGGACGTCACGAAAACACACACACTGGCTCGTGAGACCTTCAAGACCCTGGAATTCGGTGTTCTTGGGGTCGCCGACCCCGGTGGTGTGCGTTTTTATCGAGCTCCGTTTCGTCGGCAGACGATTCCGCTTCGGGAGAACGACCGTCTCGGACGGATCGATATCGTGACGGAGTACGCCGGATCAGACGGACGTCTGATCCGCTTGCTCATGGAGGACGACCCTCCGGACGGGATCGTCATCGCGGGGCTCGGCCTGGGCCACGTCACGTCCAAGACACTGGAGGTGATCCGCGAGGCTCGGGAGCGAGGTATCCCCGTGGTCTTGAGCACGCGGGTCTACGCCGGGCGGATCGTTCCGCTGTATGCGATCAACCATGAGCTGCTAGCCCTGGGGTGCGTCGTGGCGGACAATCTGAGCCCACAGAAGGCTCGCGTTCTCTTGATGTTGGCGTTGACCCGGACCCGGGACCCGGTCGAGCTGCAGGCCTACTTCGACCGATGAGGACCGTGCCGAAGCGTCGCGTGCTGCCGAAGGCTCTCGTGAGTCGTGCCGTGGCATGCTGCGGGCTCCCGCCACTCGTGCTGTTCGCCCCGGTTGTACGGCAGCCGGCTTCGTCAGCCGTGCCCGAGCTGCAGCATACTTCGTCAGCCGAGGTTGCACAGGCTCCAGCGTCCCAGACCGGTGTCCTGGAGGTGCGCATCCGTTTGGCAGGCAAGTCCCGCCCAGTGCCTACCCAGGTGCAGAACAGTACGGATCCGGAGGCGTGCGATCTCCAACACAGCCTCGGCGACCTATTGGTGTCGGCGGAGAATCGAGGCGTCCAGAACGTGATCGCGACCTTGGTCGACGTGCCGACGGATCGGATTCCGGCCAACGCACCCCAACGGCTCATGATCGACAACCGGGACTGTGTATTCCATCCGCACGTGTCCGTGGCAAGAGTTGGGGACACGGTCGTGGCCAAAAACAGTGATCCGATCCTGCACAACACGCACTACTACGGTCCGCTCGGGTCGAACATCGCCCTGCCCTTTGAGGGGATGACGGTTTCGCGAGTTTTCCGGCGTTCCGGCACGGTAATGGTCCTGTGCGACGTCCATGGTTGGATGCGTGCCATCATTCGGGTGGATGATCACCCGCTCCACGCGGTCTCGGACGAGCTCGGCTTCCTTCGTATCTCGGGGATCCCGCCCGGCAGCTACACGGTCGAGCTTTGGCACGAAACCCTTGGCGCCCGCCGTGTCGAAGTCGAAATCCACCAAGACGAAACCACGAGGCTGGACTTCGAATACGAGCCAAGCCCGTCACCCTTAGAACCAGAATCGACTGGAGGCTCGCAATGAGAAATGCGGCCATACCGACGTTGTTCGTTACGCTCATGACCGCCCTGCCGACAATCGCCGACGGGCAGGTAGCCACGCCGCGGAGACAGCCGGGCGCCGCCATGACCGTGTACGAGCCCGAACAACATGATCTCTACGACGGCCACTTCGTCCTCTCCGCGGGCCGCATCTACCAGGTCGGCGATCTAGACGACCCGCCCGGATGGGAGCACATCGGAAACGACGCGTCGAATGTCCATCCAGTCGGTGGCAGAGTCGACATCGATGTGAACGAAATCGACAACACGGGGCGGTTCACGGCTAGGCTACAGGTGCCGCAAGGAGAACTCGTCATCGAGATGGATCGATTCAATGAGTTCAGCCCCTGCCAGGACGGCGGGATCGCCGCCTTTATCTACGAGCACGGCGACTCCGGCTGCGGTGACAGCAACTGGCCCAAGACACTCCTCTACGTCGCAGGGTGGGGCTTCGGCCACGCGACACTGAACGGGAGTGCACTCCATGACGCGTACCAGATCCACTTCATGGTCACGCAGGGGATCCGTAATCGGGAGACGCTAGAGGTCGACTACCCGCTCCTAAACAAGAGGTCCGCGGCAGGTGCCATCAATCCAGCCTCGATTCAACTCGACTTCTTCATACGGAGCCCGGAAGTCAACCCGTGCAACAGCCCCACGAGGGAGGTCTTCGACCACTTCTTCGCGATGGAGGTAACCTGGAGGTAGCGGCAGAGGTAACCTGGAGGTGGCGGTAATTATACTAGCTTACCTAGTACAATTACCGCACTGCATCAACCGCTCATCTCGCCGGCGGACTCACCAGGCCGGTGAAGTCACCGCGCCAGTGGATCGGGTCGCAACTGGAAATGCACGACCTTGCTCGGCGTACCCTTGCCCGTCTCGAGGTGGAACGGCGCCCGAGTGCTGTAGGTCGCCCACAGCCCCCTGCCCTTCCAACCGGCGTCGGGATCGTCGATGCGTCCGTCCATCCACTTGGTGTAAAATCCGAGCGGATAGGGCACCCGTAGGACGACCCACTCTCCGTCCTTCAACGCCAACAGCCCTTCGGATCCGTTACCCGTGCTGATGGGCACGTTGGCGCCCAACCCGAGCGTGTTGAACTGATCTACCCACGTGTAGTAGCTAGCCTCGGCACTGCCGGATTCGGTAAGGTTCTTGATCTGCGGCACCGGCTCCGGATAGAGGGTCCATCCCTCCGGGCAATGCTGTCCGGTAGCAGCGGGCCCGTTGAGCCGGCCGGTGCACTTGCGACGGTCAAAACTGGCCAGGTGGCCGCTCGCCAGTGGCGTCCAGACGACGCCGTTCCGATCGATGTCCATGCCGCGCGGCGAATATCCCTGCACGGGCGCGGCCGGGTTGTCGTACGGCAGCTCGTAGACCTCCGTCAGAGCCGTCTCGGGTGGGCTCGAACCCGGGTCCAGCCGCAGGACCAGACCCGGGAACCCCAAGGAGGACCCCCAGATGGTACCGTCGACGGGGTTCACTGCGACGCCGTAGAAGCCGGAACGGACCCGCGTGTCTTTGGTTGGATCGGGGGGCTCGCCAGGCTCCACATAATCGTCCTGCCTGCCGTTACCGTTGGTATCGACGATCAACGCGGACCATCCTTGCGACCGCTCTTCATCGCCAGTCTCCAAATACATCTTCGTGTTCAGCCAACCGATGACCTGTCCGCCGCCACTCGTCCACAGCGTGTTGTTTTCGTCTTCTGCGAAGATCAGGTGGTGCGTGCTGAAACAGGTGCTGATCAGGCTGACTTCCTCGGTCGACGGGTCGTACACGGCGAGGTGCCGGCCCGCCCTCTCCGTCGGGAAGAGCTTGGCCGAGGGATGATCGGAGCCCTCACGGCAAAAGGCCGGATTGTCACTGGGACGAACCCTCGAGGTGAGCCACACACGCCCGTCCTGATCGAGCATGGGATTGTGCGCGTTTGCCTTGCTGTCCCAAATCGCTTCGTCTCCCCAATACGGCGACGGCTGGAGCGGGGGCCCCGCGGCAACCGGCGTGTTCGGGTCCCGAACCGGCAGCTCTATCTGGCTGGCCGTATGAGTCATCGGGTCGAGGACGGGCACGTAGTCCGCGCTGGCCTCTAGCGCTCCGTAGATCGGGCCGTTGGCGTTGACCGTGGGGTCGCGCTTGTCGGTGGAGACCTCGTCGTGGAGATACGCGGTCGGATCGGCCCAGTCCCACTGGGTCACGACGACGTTGCGCTCTTCCCCCTGCGGCCGGGGCGGCGTAGGCGGTAGTTCACCGGCAACGATTCGGTCGGTCCAATCGGCGAACATCTCCACAGCCCGCGACCGGCCCATGCGGTTGAGGCCGCCGGTCATGCTGCCACCGGCCTGCCCGGATTGGATGCGCCGATCCCAGGCGTCCGCCGTGGAGGCGAACTCGCCGAGAGCGGCCGGGATCTCCCTCGTGGCCTTGTTACCCAACTGGTGACACGCCATGCAGCCACCCGACTTCAGGCTCCTGGTCCACTGGGCCTGGCTGCCTATGCTGGGCGAAATTCCATTGCCCTGAGGTCCAGTGCCCGGAAACTCACCCTTGTCCGGTACCTCGATCAGAGAGAACCAATACCCAGCCGGATAATAGTGCGCGGCTGCGCGTGCATCAGGTGCCACCACGGCCGTCAAGTCGTGAGTCGAGCCCGGCGTGGCCTGAAGCTTGGGCGAATCGACCAGCCCATAGCCTCGCACCCACACATCATAATTGGCACTCGGCAGGTCGGGGATCAGGTAACGCCCCTGATCGTCCGTCACGACGATCCTGTTGAATCTCGTGGGCAGATCCATCGTTTCCGCGATGACCCACACGCCCGCCTCGGGGCCATCCGGACCGGTCACCACCCCACCGATGTCGTCGCCGTCGACCTGAACGGCTCCGGATCGCTCGCACGCAACAACGCCCGCCAGCAGCGCCACCCCCAGGGGAAGAGCGACCGCGACTCTCACCATTCGCAAGGACCACCTAGCTCTTCGGTGCATGATCTCTACTCCCCCGCGGATGACGGATGGAAAGAAGAAGTCCGTGTGGCGTCTGAATGGAGCCTAGGCCACGATCTACGGGTGGGCAAGTGCGGACGGGCCGACCGCGCACAGCTCCCGGTGAGCCAAGCATCTACGAGATCTCCTGGACAAGAAAAAGCGCCCCCAGCCTAGGGCCGGGGGCGCTTCGAACGGTGCGCTAGGCGCGCCGTCTACTGTCTAGAAGTCGAACAGCCACGAAACCGGTCGAACGAAGTGCTCGAACTTCTCGTCGAAGAGCCTCTCGACTCTATAAAAGATGTGCCGAACGGCCTGGGCGTGGTCACCCGAGAGTGCCTCACCATCATGACCGACGACCGTATTGGTCTCGCCATCAACGGTGACCGTAGCGAAGAGCTGCGTATCGACCATGATCTCGATCGTGCCGCTCTCTCCGAGGTCGGTCATCTCGACCCCACCGGTAACTACGACGGTGTGCAGGCCCTGCTGGAACGAGACCTCGATGGTGGAAGACTCGGTTCCCGTAACGTGGTCGACCACCAAGACCATACTGGCGTCCATCACGAACCCACGACTCGCGATCTCGAACAAGTAGTCAACCGTAACCGTCGACTCTAAATCCGTGTTGACGAAGGTCAAGGAGAGGTCCACCTCGACCTGATCTGTGCCGTTGCCAAAGAAACCGGCTACGGCAAAGCTGAACGCACCGTCGACGAGGGACTTCGAGACGGTGTAGTTGATGTACTCGACGCCGTCCGATACCACGATCACACGAGCGACTCTGGAGAGATCCGTGCTCTCGTCCAGGACGTCGACCCAGCCAATTTCAGTCTGACCGAGGTCACGCGTTACGGGATTCACCTCGTAAAGGATGAACCGAATGCCGTTGTCCGGAGCTCCCGTCCGCACGTCGTTGGTGTCGTGGTAGTGGCCACCCTCTGCGCCGCGCTCGTAGGTCTTACCGCGGCGGTGCTCGGGAATCAGGTTGAGCGCCGGCGACCTGGCGGATACCGCGCGCGCAAGCCGTTGGCCGGCCCTCTCTACTTCCCAGGGGCCGTCCGCGAGAGCGAGGTTCCAGCCGGCGTCGATCAACGCGGCCGAAGGCAGAGGCCCACCGTTGATGGAGTTGAAGATCGTGCTCGACTCAGCCAAGCTCACGAACATATCGCTGTCGAAGGCCCCGTCGACCACGAGCAGATCCGCTGCCGCTCCGACTGGGCTGAAGGGCGCATCGTCGGGACCAGTGGAGTCGGTGCAGGCGATTAGGCCGATGGTCAAGGCCAGGCCCAAGGGCCGACATACGATTGAAGCGTTTCACGAGTTACCTCCTGGACTTACGTACCGAAATGTATGGCCGTGGACATCCCGGATCGCGAGATACTGCCATAATGGCAATATTTGAGTGATCCCTGGTCCCGGCGTTCCCGATGGCCAATCATCAAGAGCTGTGCCGTTCAAGCACGAACGCGCCGTGGGGAGCGCGAATGGATGGAAGGTGCTGTCCTGCAACTATTTACGTAGTGTGGAGATACGCCACTCGTACCGCATCCCCTCCTCTGGGCAGGCAATCAATAGCCAAAGAGGGGAAAATGTGCGATGGGGCTCGTTTTTCAGTGACCGCCGGTACTACTCTCCGCCACGCCCAAGTTCTCGGGCGATCCAGGCTGTCCTGAAGATCGCAGTGCCCACCGTGCCAATCGCCATGATCCCGAGTACGGGCACGAGTAACGTCCCGACGCGTCCTGAACCCCATAGCACCGCGATCGTGGGGTCGAGTAGCCCACCAAAGCCCACCAAGAGAAGACGCTCCGCCCGCTGCATGACCCCCAGGTTACACAGTGTGCCCAGACTCTCCCCACGAGCACGTGCGTAGCTCACCAGCAACGACCCTCCCATCGCCGTCACCGCCAAGACCAGAGCGAGGGTCGAAGATCGGAAGAGCACAGCCAAGCCGATGAACGCTCCCACTTCGGCGAAGCGATCGAGGGTGGAGTCGAGGAAGGCACCTCGGTCGTCCGCGATCCTCCTTGCGCGCGCAATGCGCCCGTCCATCACGTCCGCGACGCCTCCCAACAAGACACCCCACCCACCCAGCACCACATGGCCGGATCCGAACGCAAACCCGGCAGCAATCCCGAGGGCCGCCCCGAGGAGGTTGTACAATAGCGGTCCGATTCCGAGCGCCAGGGACGCCCTCTCCAAGGGGCGCACAGACCACTGGAACCACGATTTGAGAAAGCCCCCCAGCAAGAACGATCCGCGAGCGGCCGACTCCAACGGATCCGGCCGCCGCGCCCTACCACTCATGCCGTAGAGAGGCATCGACAGGAACGCGATAGCCAAGATGGCGAGGAGGACCTTCAAATCCGGTGTCACACGTCCTCCTTGTCGGTGTCCTCTACCCTTTCCGTATCGTTGACGCTATCGGTTCCCTCTGCCGCATCGCCTTCCTCGAGAGCCCGCGGGCCTTCGACCTCTTCGGACGGCCGGGTCGCGAGCACCTTGATCAATTGGGGCCACAGGAAGAGGAGCGGCCACGCTCGCTCGAGGGGACTCAACTCCACCCGGAGGCCGGTTCGCCGCTCCACCTTACGCACGATATACGGGAGCCATCCCTCGAACGTAAGCGTATGCTTGAGCCAGCGCCCCGTCACGCGGGCCTTGCTCCACGTGAGATAGACCCGCCTGCGTACTCGGGTTGAGAGTCCGGGCTCCCTGGTCAGGACGTATCGGTCCCCCTCTTTCTTGACATGCCCCTCGCGTACCGCAGCATCGAGCATTTCCCCCACCGACTTCACGAGGTACGCCCGTTGGGCTTCGAAGATGGAGCGCGCTCGAGCACCCGACTCGGGGCGGATCTCACTGGAGTAGCAGATCTCGAGCATCCCGAGCGCCAGGCTCTCCGGTGTGAGGGGGGATTTCACGTACGGAGCGGCCCAGATCAATACGGTCCGGCGCGCTTCGGCCAAGCAGCCCTCCACCCACCGCTCGACTCGAAAATCGCTCACGTACAACACGGCCACTTGCTGGATCATCCTTGAAATGAAGAAGTGATCCAGAGACCGGGAAGACATCTCCCGCTCGAAATGAGGCACGCTTACGATGAGGCACTTGGCAACCGGCCCCTCGCTCGACTGGGGTGAGAACGAGATCACGTTGGGTGGCAAGATCCGAGCGGCGGCGGCCATCAGGCGGGGGGGTCGGTGCGTGAGGCCGCGAGAACGCAGGTCACGATAGAAGCGGTCATACCCCTCGACGATCACCACGAAATCGTAGGCACTGTACCGATCGGGGGCCGCGTCCAGCAGTCGGGAACCATAGAGCAGCACCGCTCGAATCTGGTCACCGGCGGCCTCGACCAGCGCTCCGGCCAGAGCCTGAGCGGCCGCTCCCCCCGTGGTCGTCACGGACTGGTGGCGGCCCGTAACGCCCGGAGTCCCTCCCGCATGTGGTTCTGCATCTCCTCCGACCACGCCGGGATGTCGCCAGCGTCCTCCGGCGTGTCGAACGGTCCGATTACCCGTACCTGACAGTCCACGGCATCCACGCCGCGGAGCATCGTCGCCAACTCGCCACACGGGAGAACACCGTCCGCCACGGCTAGGTAGACCTTCCAGGCGCGGTGCCGCAGTAGAATGTTCAGCGCCCCCTTCCGAAAGGGTAGCAGTTCACCGTTCCGGGAACGGGTTCCCTCGGGGTAGACCAACACCGGTGACTCCGAGGTACGAGCGACGTTGCGCAACATCTTGACATGCGTCTTGACGGGAGCGTTCGGGTCCACGAGCGGATACCCGTAGAGGCGCGTCATATGTGAGATCAGCGGGACACCCCGTGCGTATCTCTTCCGGGTTACGATGCATGGGCATCCGTCCTCGAACATGAGGTTGGCCAGCGGGATATCCAGGAGCGACTGGTGATTCATCAGAACCAGGATACCGGACTCGGAAGGGATCGTGGGAAGGGGTCGAAACGTCCCACCTCCAACGATCCGCACAGACCCGACCATGGCTCTGGCCATACACCGTTGCCACCAAGCCAACACGGCCTGTCGGCGGGAGGGAAACACCTTCACGAACGTCGCAATCACGACTCTCTGCGTGACGTCACTGACCGTCACTACGGCCCCGATGGTAGCGACCGTCAGCCAACCCCTTAGCTTCATGGGGCCAACGCTAACGGTGGGCCGTACATTGTATCAAGCTTCTACCTGATGCCGAACGGCTAGGACGTGAGGGGACAAGCGTGGATCTGACCACATATGGCTTCGAGAACGCCGTGGAAGCATTCTTCGAAATGCCCACGAGCGACGCTCGAAAAATCCTCCCTGATCCACCTCCAGCCGCTCGAGGTCCAGCATCAGCGAAGCATCCTAGCAGTAACGGCCTTCCAGTTCACAGAAAGCATGGTCGGAGCCTACGACGAAGTCGTGCTCTCGGTAATCGTCCATCCGATGATCGATCCGTCCCGGCCACTTCCCAAGGCGGCGTTCTTTCCCTTCCAGGTCGGGGTGACAACGGCATCTTCCCGACGGCACGCGATCGAACGATGGCACTTGCCGCACTACATGACCGACCTCCAAATGGAGTTCGTGCGAACCGAAGAGGAACTGGCGATCAGCGTCCGAGACGGATCGGCGCCCGTCCTCGATGTTGTGGTGACCCACTTCCCCCCCGAGCCGGCGCGAGTCCTCTTCAACGCCTTCACGATGAACGACGAGGAACGGTACAGGGTCAACATCTTCTTGGATGGCCCTCACGGCGAGCACGAAGAAGAAACCGGATCGCTCACGCTATATCCGCATGCGATGACGGAGCCGCTGACGCTCGATGACGTTTCCCAGGTTCCGTTCCGTGAGCACTGGTTCCACGGCGGCATCCAGACCTTTGAGGAACTCGGGAGAATCTGACGCCCATCGACTCCGTCGGCTATTTCGTCGCTCTCCTCCTTAGAAACGGCTGGACCGAATCCACACGTCGGCCCGTGCCCAAGCGGCCTCGAACTCCCTCAGGGCCTGATCCGCTTCACCCGTCTTGCCCTGGGCCCGGAGTGCCTCCTCAAGCCCGAATAGAGACCAACCATTGGACGGATGATCCTCGAGTTCCAATCGGTAGACCTCCTCGGCCTCGGCCGGCCGACCCGCCTCAAGTAGGATCGCTCCCAGCCAATGACGGGCCGAGAAATTCAGTGGTTCCGGCTCGTCATAGCCGAACGTGTCTTCGATTGCGACCGCCCCCTCGAGAACCGTGATGGCTTCGTCGACGTGGCCCTCTTCTCGGAGGATTTCAGCCCGCAGAATCGCCCCTACCACCCCGAGCAACTCTGAGGCCGGATGTCCACGGAACTGCACCCTCTCGGAAGCCGTACGCATCCCCTCGTCGATCCGCTCCAAGAAATCGCGAGCCGCACTCACGTGGCCCGCCCGAAGGTGAGCATACCCATGACCGAAGTCCCAAAGTCCCTTGAAGATCGGGTTGCTGAGCTCACCCTCCATCTCGAGAATTTCTTCGAAGCGGCCGAATCGTAGCTTCGTGAGAACCTCGTAGTACCGCGCGCCCCCAGTGGCCTTCGCGTAGTCGGCTCCGGCTTGCATCGCCACCGCTCCCTGCCCGTCCATCGAAGCCGCGAAGAGCAGCATGTGCAGGTTATGAGAGGGGTAAATGGCGAAACCCTCGCCATACTCAGCCGCCAGATCCGAGTGCCAGGCCTGAATATTCGAGCGCACGGCTTCAGCCCAGCGCCCGACCCGATTGTACGTATGAGAGGGCATGTGGTTGATGTGGCTCGCCCCAGGGATCTCGCTCCCCAAGTAGTCCGCACAAGCCTCCGCCTTGTTCGGCTGGGTTGTCGACTCAGTCGCATGGATGTAGAGATGACACGAACCGGGATGACGGATGTCCCTCGCAAGCACCCCCTCAAGGATCCCATGGATGCGTAGAATTTCGTGCCGCCTGATGTCCCACCGGTCCCTTCTTGGCTCGAGGAGCATGAGGGATTCGGCGTAGAGAAATCCCACGTCGAGATCCGAGGGATGTGCCTCGTACAGGTCGGCCATCGCCTCCGCATAAGTTGTGTCCACCGCGATCTGTGGGGTCGGATCCGTGCGGTCCTCATATCGGATCGCCATCGTCTCGATGAGCCCACGCTCGACCCGGCTCGCGTGGTTGCTCGCGAGCTCTTTCGCCCGTCGGATCGCCGCCTGCGCCCTGGGAAGATCATCGGAATCCATCCGGCCGTTCATGTACGGACCCCAAGCCCACGCCTCGCCCCAGAAGCACATCGCGCAGTTCGGGTCGCGGATCTGAGCCTCCCTGAAGGAGCGGGCCGCGTCCTCCGGAGTGAACGCGTACATGAGCTGGAGACCCTGATCGAAGAACGCCTGTGCCTCGCCAACGTCGGTCGTGACGGTACGCGACAGCGGCCCGAGCCCCACACTGAAGAGCGGCATCGATTGGTCGAAACTGTCGGGCATGTCAACCGCGCCTCTGTCCTGACTGTCCGCATCTCCGACCAGACCGAAGAGGACGAGCGTGGCGAGAAGCATCGGGGCGAAAAATCTCCGGTTCATGCGGTTGTCTCCTTGAGCGAGAATCATCAGAGGAGACAACATGCCGGAGGTCGCCCCCATCCGTCCAGTGCGCGGACGCGGCCCTCTCCCTTGAGTGTCCCGGTCGGAGAACGTCTTCGGCCGGGACCTCTAGACCGTAGGCCCTACCGTGGATCGCGGCAGACCGCGAGCATGTGACAGAAACCGCCTGCGTCCCCGCCCTCCCTCAGGAAGGGGTTGTACAGATACCTCGACCAGGTCCGGATAAAGATCTTGCCGAGGCGACGACGGACTTGCCACCAACCCGCCGGTATGAAGAACGATAGGCTGACGTCCTTGAAGAACGCTCGCAGCTGATCGGCCAACTCCTCAGGGCGGTATTCACGCACATGGTTGACTTCGTCCCACATCTTTCCAGGACGCCACTTCGGAGTCGTTACGAGCAGGCTACCCTCTGGGGCGAGCATGCGAGCGATTTCGCCGAGACAAGGCCCGGGATCGACGATGTGCTCGATGACGTCGACCAGGAACACGCGATCGAAAGAGGCCTCGAGAAACGGCAGGTGCGTCGCGTCGGCCTGGAGAAGGCGCAGGTTCCTCGGTGTGCCAAGCATCTGGCTCGCTAGAGCCAGCCCGGTGATTTCCATGTCCACACCTGTGACCGCCCCCCCGCAATCCGCCACGAGATTCATCAGATACCCGTCACCGCAACCAATGTCCAGCACCCGCTGGCCCGGCGCGGTACGCTGCGCGACTATCGTGTAACGCGCCTCGGCGGCCGGGGCGTACAAGGCCGACCTCCGATCCGCCCAAGCCCAATGATAGGCGCCCAACTCTTCATATTTCCGGAACGTCACGGTTGCCTACTCCTCACGCATGGACCGCAGACGGCTCCACGTGGACGAGCGCATCGAGAATGCGCAGATCCGAAACCAGAAGCTGATCCTTGACGAGGTGCGCGATCTCGTGGCCTTCCCGGACCGACATCTCGCCATCGACCTCGACATGGATATCGACCCAGAGCGCCAGGCCGCTCCGCCGGACGCGCAGTAACTCGATTCCGTCTACTCCCGGGACCGATTCGGCGATCGCCCGGATTTGCTCCTGTACTTCCGTGGGAGCCGCCACGTCCAGGACTTCGTTCAGAGACACGCGAAACAGCCGGCCACCGTTGTACGCGATCACGGCGCACGCCACCAACGCCGCCCAATCGTCGGCGCTCTCGAACCCTTCACCGGCGATCAGCGCCACGCTGATTCCTACGAATGCGGCGAGAGACGTCAGCGCATCCGATCGGTGATGCCAGGCATCGACCTGTAGGGCCTGGCTCCCGATCGCCCGACCGCGGGCAGAAAGGGTACGAAACATCGCCTCTTTGGTAAGCAGGACGCCGATCAACACGATCAGCGTGAAGCCTGCCGGCGCCGCCTGGGGCTGGACGATCTCCTGGACGGCGCCGACGGCGATCCCAACAGCCGCCAGGAGCAGAACGGTGGATATGACGAGCGAAGCCAGCGGCTCCGCCTTCCCCAATCCGTACGGATACCGCGCGGTTTGGGGTAAGACACTCATCCTGAGGCCTCCCCAGACGAGGAGCCCGCTGAAGATGTCGAGAACGGACTCGACACCGTCGGCGATGAGAGCGAAGGAATTTCCGAGGAGTCCAGCGGCGATCTTCGTCGTTGCCAGGACTGCGCTCGCGACGACGCCGATCGCGGCCGCCCGCGTTCCCTCCCGAACCGCCTCGTTGAGTTGCTCGTGCGTGCTCGAGCCCGAACTCGAGAAATCTGGGTGCGCCATCGGTGGAAGGTGCAACAGGGAGGGAATCGTGCCAACCATGAGGAGCCCCTCTCCCCGGCAACCAAATCTAGACAGGGCGGATCTCACTTCCTAGAATCTTCCGGCTCGATTAGAATCTTCGGGCGCGATTAGAATCTGTACCGGCATGAGGGAGAGGAATGATCTCTGTAGAGGGTGTTACGAAGCGGTTCGGTGACCTCACTGCGGTCCGGGACCTTCACTTCGAGGTGAATCGTGGTGAGGTGGTCGGCTTTCTGGGACCGAACGGGGCGGGCAAGACGACGACCATGCGCATGTTGACCGGCACGCTGGAGCCCGACGAGGGACGCGTCCTCTTCGACGGGACACCCATCGACCACGATCTGTCGGCGGCGAAGGCTCGTGTCGGCTACCTGCCCGAGGCCAACCCGCTTTATGAGGAGATGTTGGTCGCCGAGTACCTCGAGTATACCGCTCAACTCCGGATGTTGGACGCGGCTGAGACTCGAACGGCAATCTCCGATTCAGTGGACGAGACCGGAATCGGAGAGGTTTTTTTTCGCCCCGTGTCAGAGCTCTCGAAGGGTTATCGACAACGGACCGGTCTGGCCGCGGCGATCCTTCATCACCCGGAGATCCTCATACTCGACGAGCCCACCGAGGGTCTCGATCCGAACCAGCGCGTCGACATCCGGAACTTGGTGAGCGAGTTGGGTCGGGAGCGGACGGTGCTCCTGAGCACGCATGTGATGCAGGAGGTCGAGGCCACCTGCACCCGGCTCATCATCATCAACCGAGGCGAGCTGGCGGCCGACGGGACGGTGGCCGACCTACTCTCTGCAGGCCAGGGTCTGGTGCAGTACACTGTGGAAGCCGAAGGAGAGGGCATCGCCGATGCTCTGAGTCGGCTACCGGGAGTCGACTCGCACACGAGCGAAGACGTGGAGGGACGCACGAGGGTTCAGCTGGCCGTAGCGGGCAATACGGAGCTTCGTCCGGACATCTTCCGTCTCGCCAACCAACAGCAATGGGTTCTCTGGGAACTGCATCGCGGCCAAGCTTCGTTGGAACAGCTCTTCCGGGAGCTCACCGCGGATGCAGACGCCGAGGAAGTCAGCGCGAACGCCGAGAGGATCGAGAACGGTGACGACGTGCCTGAGCCGGTAGCCGCCGCCGAATCGGCTCCCGATATCGAAGACGGTGGCAGCGACGAGGTGACGTCATGAAGCGCATCTGGATCGTGGCCCGCCGCGAAGTCTCGAGCTTCTTCGACCACCCCACCGCGTATATCCTAGTGGTGGCGTTCCTCGCGTTGGGGCTTTTCCTCACCTTCCGAAACGTTTTCGCCTCCGGGCTCGCGAGCCTCAGGCCGCTCTTCGATCTCCTGCCGTGGTTGTTCGCTGTTTTCGTTCCGGCGATGACGATGCGGTCCCTGGCTGAAGAGCGCAGAAGCGGTACGATGGAATGGTTGCTCTCGCAGCCCTTGGCCGAGACCGACCTGGTGATGGGCAAGTTCATCGGAAACTGGATTTTCGTGCTTGTGGCTCTTGCAGGCACGATTCCGACCGCGATCGGCATCTTGATGGTGTCGGAGGCCGACAGCGGAATCATGCTGGCCCAATATGCGGGGGGCGCCCTGCTCGCGGCCCAAGGCGTGGCCATCGGCTTGTGGGCGTCGAGCCTCACCCGAAACCAGATCACTGCGTTCATTCTGGCCTCCACCGTCTCGTTCTTATTGGTCCTCATCGGCACACCCGTCGTCTTGATCGGGCTACCGCCCGTCCTGGCCGGCGCCGTCTCTCGGCTTTCCGTAGTCGGACACTTTCAGAACGTGGCCCGCGGTGTCATCGACCTGAGGGACGTGCTCTACTTCCTCTCGACTACCGGTTTGTTCTTGGCGATGGCGATCGCATTGGTGAGCCGGCAGCGTCTGAGCTCGGGACGTGGAGCGTACCGGAGACTTCGGACTGGAATGGTGGCCCTCACCGGAGTCGTGATCGTGCTCAACCTCTTCGGCGGCTACATCCGAGGACGCCTCGATCTCACGCGTGAAGGACTCTACACGCTCTCGGACGGGACGCGGGAGATCCTCGGAAACCTCGATGACCTCGTGACGCTGAAGCTGTTTGTCTCGGACGAGTTACCCGTGGAGATGCAGCCTGCGCTCCGGGACGTGCGGGACTTGGTCGCCGACCTAAGGCGTGCGGCCGGAGGGCAGCTGATCGTCGAGAACCTGAACCCGGACAGTGACGAGGAGGTGGCCCGCGAGGCACGAGCCCTGGGGATCACCCAGAACGAGTTCAACGTACTACGGGCCGACGAGTTCGAGGTCAGGCGCGGGTGGTTCGGGCTTGCCCTCCTGTTCTTGGACGAACGTGAGGTCATTCCCTACGTGGATCGGACCGACGATCTAGAGTTCAGGCTGGTCTCCGCCGTGGCGGCCATGACCACCGAGGATCGAGCGAGGATAGCCTTCGCGAGCGGCTTCGGAACGGATGGGATCGAGGCCTTCCCGTGGCTCGAGCAGGGGCTTGTCGATCGGTATGAGATCGTGCCCCTCGATCTCGCTGCGGACTCGGTCGTGGATCTGAGCCTGGGAAGCGCGGACATCGTGGTTCTGGCGGGACCCAGTGAGCCGCTTCCCGAGACAATCGTCGAAAGCCTCGGATCGTTCCTCGACGCAGGGGGCTCAGCACTCCTTTTGATCGAAAAGAATGCAGTGTCTGGGCAGTCACCTGTCACGTCACCTATCACGACGGGTCTGGAGGGCTTCCTGGAGGAAAGGGGAATCCGGGTGGACGCAGGTATGGCCCTCGATCACACCTCGAATTCCACTATCTCGATGGGGAGGCAGGGGCCCTTCAATATCGTACGGCCCTACCCTCTCTGGCCCATCGCCTTGAAAGGGGACGTTCACGCCACTACTCGTGACCTGAACAACATCAGCATGGGATGGGCCACAGCCATCAGCGTCACCGACAGCAGCATCCAACGCATTTGGGTCACGAGCGAGGCCGGTGACATTCAGGCGCCGCCGATCATCATTCTGCCCGACGCACTCGAGGCGCCCAACCCGGACGACTTCCAGACAGTGACTTTGGCCGTGGCCATCGAGTCGGCACCCGGCGAGGACGGTGGGTCCGGCGGTGGGCGCATGATCGTCGTGGGTGACGTCGACTACCTGAGAGAAGATTTCGTGCGCTCCAACCCGCAGAATTTGGTCTTTACAGCCAACGCGATCGATTGGCTCGCACAAGACGAGGCACTGATCGATATCCGTTCCAAGAACCGGACACCACCGGCCATCGTCCTGACATCGGATTTCCAGGCGGCATTACTGAAGTGGGGGAACCTCCTGGGAGTACCGTTGCTCTTCGTGGTGGGAGGTGTGCTTCGCGTCACGGGTCGTCGACGACGGGCCGAATCCAGATGGCAGGAGTTGGCTTCATGAGCGAGCAAACACTCAAGCGAATCTTCGGAGCGTTCGCTGTTCTGGTGGTGCTATGGGGTATCTCCGCCGTCTTCTCGAGTCGGGGCGGGCGTGGCCCGTCGGGAGGAGCCGACGTCGCCGCAGTTTTCGAGGGTCTCGACGCGACCACGGTCGAGGCCGTGGAGATCGATGGCCCGACCCACACCCTTGTTCTGGAACGGAGGGCCGGCGTGTGGATGACCGGACCCTACCCGGCGGATTCGTCGGCTTTGGACCGATTCTGGCGCGCCCTGTCGCAGGCGCAAGTCGACAGACTGGTGGCCAGCAATCCGGCGAGTCACGCACGGTTGGGATTGTCACCCGACAGCGCCCGGACGCTACGGCTCACGCGTAGCGACGGGGGCACGTCGACGCTATTGGTCGGCAAGAGCGGACCCACGTTTCCGAGCACCTTCGTGCGCCTTCCAGACCAAGATGACGTCGTCGTCATCTCCCAGGACCTCCGCACTCCCCTGACCCGCACGCCGGCCAACTGGCGCGACAAAACGGTGGTCCGGATCGACACGTCGGCCGTGGCGCGCGTGGTGATCGAGCGTGATGGCAACAGCTACACGGTCGAGCGAGGCGACTCCACCTGGGTGGTAGACGGCGAGGCCACTCCTCGGACGGCCACGACCGGTCTCATGCAGGAGCTGACGCGCTTCGTGGCAAACGGCTTCCTGGAGGATGGCTCGGCCTCAGAGTTGGACCCGAAGCGGGTAACGGCGCTGGACGCGAACGGCGATACGCTCGCTACGGTCCTCTTCACCGGAGAGGAAGCTCCGCTCCATGCGCGGATCCCGGGTAGTGACCTGATCTTCGAGGTGTCGGACTTTCAGGTTCAGCGGATTGCGCCCGAACTGGCCACGCTTCGGCCCGAGGAAGACCCGGGCGGCTGAGTGGAGAGCTCTAGGCCGGGACCCGCCCCGGCCCCTTCGTGTATTCCACGGGCGTAAAGAACATGTCCCGACGACGGAGTGCTCCGTGGGAGCATTCGAGTCGACGGCGAGTCCGTCCTTCATGGAGATTACCCCTGAAACGGTTCATCACGCCCCCGACTGCGGTGCTCTTCGTTGGAGCTATGGCCGCCCTGTTCGCGCGACCCCCTGAACACTTGTCGGCCCAGGGCGGAGACGCCGAAAACCCCGATTCCGTCGCACTGCACGAAGAGGCCAAGGATTCACAGGCCCGCTTCGAGCGGTTTCGGGAAGAGCGCATACCGCCCGAGTTGGCCGGGTTCGCGAGGGGGTGCGACGACATCATCGGGCGGTTTTGTCTCCGATTCGAGGATGGAGAAGACGAGTCGGAGTGGAAGGTTCCTGAGGAACCGGTGGAATTCAGCATGGCCCGCGTGCGCGTTCTTCGGGAGCTTCGCGACGTGGGCGAAGAGATTCCGGGGGATTCCTGGGTGCTCGGTCAGCGTGTCATCTATATGGGTGAGGTGGGCGATTGGCGGGGAGCCGAACAGCTGATCCGTAGGTGTGGCGGCGGCAATTGGTGGTGCACGGCACTTCTGGGATACGTGCGTCACAACCAGGGTGACTGGAACGGAGCCGCTGAGCTGTTCGCACTCGCGCTCACCCAGATGTCTCCGGACGAAGCGGAGCGATTCCGATCGCTGAGCTATCTCCTCGATCCTGACGCCTTCGAGGTCTACGAGGGCTCCACGGACAAGGAAGCCGCCGAACAACGTCTGTGGCTCCTGGCCGATCCCCTGTACATGGTGGACGGCAACGATCGCATGACGGAGCAGTACGCGCGGGCCGTGACCGTTATCACCCGCCAAGAGTCCGTCAACGCCTATGGCGTCGAGTGGGGAGACGATATCGCGGAACTCACGATTCGATACGGAGCCGAAAAAGCGTGGGAGCGGCAGCGTGGCATGCCCAGCGGAACACTGCAGGACACCCGCAGCATCGTGGGTCGGCACCATCCGAAGAGCCAGGAGTTCCTCCCGCCCGAGGAGGCCCTGGAGGATCCCGCTGAGGTCGCTCCGGGCGATTGGACGCTCGAGCAGGGGCGTCCCTGGACCGGCTATGCGCCGCCCTACGCTCCGGACCTGACTGCCCTCGAGACACAAGTCGCCCGCTTCCGCCGCGGGGACTCGCTGCTCGTCGTAGGAGCCTTCGCGCCCCAGGAGGAGGAGCGCCCGGAGACCGACACCCGGCGGCAGAACAGAAATCCACGCATCGTCGATTTTCGGCGCGCGCGAAACGAGACCCGAGGAGAGCGACAAGCCCGTAGGGATCCGTTCGCAAGAGTTCAGGAGGAGCCGGTGCCGTTCCTCCCCGAGGAGCCCGAGGTGGCCGGTCCCGTCCAGTCGGGCCTGTTTCTGATCGACACGGAGACGGGAGTCCGCCACGAGGTTCTTGGAGAAGGCCCGCAAGGCGCCTTCCAACTGCAGGTCCCCAATGGACGCTACATCGTCGGCGTGGAAGCGTTCAGCCCCGACGACAAGCGGGCGTGGCGCGACCGTCACGGCCTCTGGCAAGACCCGCTCATTCCGGGTCTCGCAGCGGTTTCCGACTTGTTGATCCTCAGGGGCGGCGGCGGCCTTCCTGAATCGCTCGACGAAGCCTTGCCCACCGCCATGGCGGCCACACGGATTCGCACCGGTGAGTCTCTCAAGGCGGCTTGGGAACTCTACGGCCTCCGCATCGGTGAGTCTGCGAGTGTACGCATTGGGGTCGACCAGGGTGGGGAGGGCTTCATCCGGCGTCTTGGCCAGTTCCTGCGGGTGCTCGAGCCCGATGCTCCGGTGGTGATGACGTACGAGGACGCCGGCCCCGATGTCCTGGGTACGGTGTTCCGCGCCGTCGAGCTGAACCTGCCAGACTTGGAGCCCGGGGAGTATACCCTCACAGTAGAAATCGAGCTGTCGGGGCGTGAACCCATGGTCATCGCTCGACCGATCGTCATCATCCCCTAGGAGATACATGAGGGGATGACTTCTCCAGGGCCATGATGATCGCCGTTCCCTCCGCCCCGGGACCGCACGCTTCGGAGGCCGGCCGAGTGGATTCAGCCACGAAGCCTTCCGCCTGATACAGTGACCGGGCCCGCGCGTTGAAGTCGTAGACATCGAGCCATAACCGACGCGCACCCCAGTCGTCGAATACCGTTCGCTTCACGAGTCGCAGCGCATGCCTGCCGTAGCCCTCGCCCTTTCCCGAGATGGCGATGCGCTTGAGTTCGACGACGTCCGTGTCCACGGTTCGCAGGATGACGAACCCCACCGGCTGGAGCTCCTCGACGATCCAGTGGGCTGCCGTAGAATCACTCATGGCATTTCGGTGATCGTCGACGGGCCAGGGATGGATAAACGGCGCCGTTTCGGGATCGGCCTCCAACCCGAGGACGAAGGGGAGGTCCGCTTCCGGTGTGGGCCTAAGCCGAACGGAGCTGAGGTCGGTGTCGTTGGGCCTGCGTACCGGGTTCATAGCATCCCCGAGGCGAGCTTGGAGTGGTCGCCAGGCGGCGTCACCAACCCTCGACGATCGCCCGGATCCAGTCGGAAAGCACGACGAGGTCCTCGAGATCGATGACCTCGACCGGGGAGTGCGAATATCGAAGCGGCCACCCGAAGGGAATATCCACGACGCCGTCAGGCCTGTGAACCAAGTCGCGAGATCCGGAGCGGCGCGGGCGGTCTGGGCCGTCGCACCCCCTGTGCAGAAGGCGACGCCTAAGAAGGCCAGGATCGCCCCTCTCGCGGCGGCGCTTTGGACCGAAGTCAATGCGCCGGCCCTCAGAGACCTCAATCACTTCAAGCGGCCCTCCTCATCAACCATTCATCCTCCTGGTACGCCCACTGGTACGCCCACGTCTGCCTACCTCTCGCCGGGGTCCTCCTCTCGTAACGGTACATCGAAGAACCCCTCGCTCCGCTCGGCCCCGGCCGCGACTTCTCCGGTAAAGAGTGCGGAGTTGAACAGCGAGCGAAACGTGCCGAAGGGCTGGCCACGCCATTGGGGCCGAAATCCGATCAAGAGGACATGGCCTTCACCCAAACGGACATCCAGGGCCGCCGCATACCCATGAAGGTGTTCCTCGCCCACCAGGTACCCCGACAGGAGCGGCGAGCCGGCCTCTTGATACTTGAGGAGGACGGAACCCTCGAAGCCCTCTTCCGTTGCGAAGACCGGGCCCCGATCGAAGAAGATCTTGGCGCGGGCGGGCATCCCTGCCATCACTGGATGAACCACGTCGGCCTGCGCCTCCAGAATGGAGCCAGTCGAGAAAAAGTCCTGCCGGCTGAGTCCCCGCACCACATTCCGAACGGGCAAGTGCAGCTCGTCGATGACCAGGTCACTGCTCTGGTTCATTGCCACGAGCGTGCCTCCGTCTTTGACAAAAACGTCCAGCGCGCGGATACCCTCCGAGCCCAACCCTCCGGCGTATTGATCGGGAACAGAACCACGAGCGAAGCCGTCCCGAAGGGATCCGGCACGCTCGGCGGGAAGGATGATTACGTCGTACCGGTCACGCAGGTCTCCCGCGCGGACATCGGCTTCACGGAGACTCCTGAACGCGAACCCATACTGCTCGAGCAGCCAACGCGACCATCCCTCATCCATGCTCGCTGTCGACGGCCGGTAGAGGCCGACACGGGCTCGCGGAAGCGGAGAGCCCGCAGCACTGCCCCGTCTGGCCTGAAGAGCGAAATCGTCGACCATGGACTGCTCTTGAGCGCCTGACAGACCAGACACCCAGTAGCGGCCCCCCGTCGCTGAGGACTCCATTCTCACATTCCCCCCCAGATCCCAGGCCCGATTGAGCGCACGGAACGTGTTGTTTTGGGCGGGGTCCAGGGACAGAGCCGCACCGGACCCCGTGATGCTGCCGGGCAGCGGGCGTATGCCCGCCGCGACCGGATGGCTGTCGAACCCCACGCCGGGCGCCGAGTCGAAGGTCGCCGCATCGTCGACATCCGCATCCCAGGGGATGGCCTCCCCTCTCACGGCGCGCATCAGTCCACGGATGTCATCTCCGAGGGGCTCCGTGGCCTCGACCACGGTCACGTCCATCTGATAGGGGAGTGTCCAACCGGCCGCGTCGTATGGTTGCTCAAGCGGACCTTCCGGATAGTCTCGCAAATCGGGGTATTCCTGAACCGACAGAACCTGTCGCGCGAGCTCCCCAAACTCCTGGTCCATGGGGATCACCCAGGTGCCCTCGCCATAGGCCATACCCTGGTGCGTCACGGGGGCGGTCAACTCGTAGATGCGAATCCCGTTGAACGCCAGGCGGCGCAAGAGCTCCACTGCTGCCACCGGGTCCCGCTGGTCTTGGGAGACGAAATAGGCGTAGGGCGACCGCTCCCGATACTTGCGAATGACATCCCGGCCGGACTGATAACGATTGAAAAGCAGTTCTTCCCGGTACTTCGCGGCGTAGTCGAGAGTCGCCATGGAGCCCGTGAGCATGTAGTCGACCGCATCGCCCAGCCTCCACCAACCCGCCTCCCAGGGGCTCGGGTAGAGCGTCTCTGCTCTCAGGTCTCTCTTGCTCTCCGGAAAATCGGCTAATGTGTAGAAATGGGGAGTCGCATATCGGTAGAGCGCGGTCTCGGTCCAGAACGCCACCTGGTTTTGGAGCATCGGCATGTAGTCGACGTAGCCGGGATACCACGCATCGAAGCCCGTCCCCATGTGGGTCGCCCCTACCTGTCCCCTCGACTCCAACAGCTGGGCGATCGCCATCCCGATCATGTTCACCTCACGGGTCATGATGGGTGGAGTGTACCTGGCGATCGGCTCGGCGAACGGGGGCAGCCAGATCCGAGTGGGAAACGGCGCCGTCTGATGGTGCACGTAGATGATCTGTGGCTCCCACTCCCTCCACGTCCGAGCGAGCACCCGGGACTCGACCATATTGAGCATGTAAGCGTCGCGGTTGTTGTCGTGGCCCACGTACTTCTGGTAGAGCCGCGGGAGTGACGCGATCTCGTAGGGCGTGCCCAGGTTGGAGTGATACCACTCCGCAACCATGGTCTGACCATCCGGATTCAACGACGGCCAAAGCACCGTGATGACGTTCTCCCGGATCTCCCGGGTGCGCCGATCCTCACCGGTCACCAAGTCGTACGCCAGCTGGATCATGTGCTGGGCCCCGGCTACCTCGGTGGCGTGGAGCCCTCCGTTGACGTCGACGATCGCCTTGGCCGTGGACGCCAGCGCGCGCGCCTCTTCGTCCGTGAGTGAGGCCGGGTCAGCGAAGCGGGCCGCTGTCGCCTTATGCTGCTCGAGGTTCGCCAGGTTCTCCGGCGTCGAGATGACAGCGATGTACCAGGAGCGTCCCTCGGAAGTTCTGCCGGTCTCCATCATCATCATGCGGTCGCTGGCCGCGTCGAGGCGCTGAAAATAGTCGACCGACTCTTCGTACGTGGCCAGATGGAAATCGGCTCCAGGGCGAAATCCCAACACCGATTCTGGTGTTGGAAGAGACTGAGCAGACAGCGTGGAATTCAGTACGATCGTGATCGCCATCATCACAAGGCCAAACTGAGGCAACGGCCCTAGGGCCATCCGGGAACCACCCAAGACTACTCTCATCAGCCAACTCTCCTCTCGTCGTTCCAGCGCCCGCTGTCGGGCGTGGAAAAGAACCGTTCGCTCCATGCTTCGTTTCGCGGGGTGGGAAGTATGGGTGAGCCTACCATGGTCAGACAAGCAGCGTTACTTGTAGATTCGCCCCGACTCCCACGTTTCAGGCAGCGTATGAACCACCAGGAGATCACTATGCAGCGCCGACTCGCGACGACCACGACGACCCTGCTTTCGATGTTCGTGCTCGCTCTGTGTAGCCTCAAGCAGGCCGCAGCCCAGCAGAAGCCCCTCGTGAACCCGACCGACTACCGAATGTGGGAGTCGTTGGGCGTGACCCGTGTGTCTCCCGATGGCAGTTGGCTCGCGTATACCGTCGGTCGAGTAGAAGACGACGGTGAGCTCCGAATCCGACAGGTGGCCCGAGACGACACACGGGTGGTTCCGCTGGGGGATCGACCCGCCTTCTCGGCAGACAGTCGCTGGCTTGCGTACGGTATCGAGACTCCCGAGAACGAGGGTGACGAAGAGGGAGAGGATCCACAAGCGCGGAGGAAGGCCGTTCTCCTCGACTTGAGGAACGGCGACGAGCGGGTTTTCGAGTCGGTGGTCGACTTCACGTTCGACCCCGAAGCGCGTGCGCTGGTCCTGAACGGATATGCTCCGGAGCCCGCTGGCGGAGACGGGGCAACGCCAGGAGGGGCGGAAATCCGTATCGTGGACCTCGAAACGGATGACGTGGTGAGCTTCGGAGGTGTCGCGCAGTTCGCGTGGAGTCCGTCCGAATCACTCCTCGCGCTCCGACGGAGCACGGCGGAGTCGGGTGGAAATGGCGTGCAGCTTTGGAATCAGCGAAGCGGCGTCCTCCGTGGGCTCGATGCCTCCTCGGCGAGGTATGCCGGACCGGTGTGGAGGGAGGAAGGGTTCGACCTCGCGGTGCTGCGCTCGGTAGATCCTGGGGACAGCGTAGGCGCACAGCACGTCATGGCCTGGCGCGACCTCGACCGTGGCCTCTCCGCCCCCATAGTGCTGGACCTCGAGACGACTTCCGGCGTGCCCGAGGGGCACTTCGTCGCCGGGACGCGGCTCCCGCAGTGGGTGGCCGGAGGATCGATGATCTCGGTCGGCCTTCGCGCGGTCGCAGAGGAGGAGGAGGAGGGAGAAGACGGAGAGGACGCAGATAGGTCCGAGCCTGCGGACGTGCAAATCTGGCATCCGTCGGACGTCCTCATCTATCCACAGCAGCAGACGAGGCTGTCCGCGGATCGCCGCCGCTCGCTCTTGGCCGTATGGCACCTGGACGAGAATCGCATCGTTCGACTCGCCTCTGACCTGGCACACGACGTCAGCATCACCAAGGACGGACGTTATGGGATCGAGCGTGACCAGTCGCCCTACGGCTGGGGCAGGATGTTCGGCCGACCGTACCGAGACGTGTACCGGATCAACGCCGAATCCGGCGAGCGGAGCCGGGTACACGAACGGATTCGGTACTCCTATGTGAGCACCGGCAGACGTTACCTCCTGACCTTCGACGGAACGGACTACTGGAGCCTCGAGCTGGCCTCAGGTGACCGATTCAACGTCACCGCCGGACTCGGCGGCACATTTGCGAACACGGGATATGACACGCCGACCGACATGCTGCCGCCGTACGGCGTCTCGGGTTGGATCGAAGGCGACGAAGCCGTCCTCCTCAATGATGAGTTCGATGTGTGGCGCGTGGAACTCGACGGCTCCGGCGGGAAGAGGCTCACCCGCGGAGCTGAAGACGAGATCGTCCATCGTCGTGTGAACCTGGGAGAGGACGGAGACGCCATCGACCCGCTGAGACCCGTCTTCCTCAGCCTGCGGGGCAAGTGGACCAAACAGGAGGGATACGCCCGCCTCGATCTGCGAGGGGGCTTGGACCCACTGATTCTCGAGAGCCACGGCGTGCGATCCCTTCAGAAGGCCGACAGCGCGGACGTCTATTTCGTGCGTATGCAGTCAGCCAATGACTCACCCGATCTCTTCCGCGTGGGGGCTGACTTCGAGAATCCCAGACAACTCACGGCAACGAATCCGTTCCAAGACGAGTTCGCCTGGCCCCATAGTGAGCTCGTGGACTTCCGGAGCGAGGCCGGTATCCGCCTCCAGGCTGCGCTCCGCTACCCGGCGAACTACGACCCGGGCCGCCTATATCCGATGATCGTCTACACCTACGAGATCGTCTCCACGCGACTGCACGACTACACGATTCCGTCGGAGCGGAGCTACTACAACGACATGGTATGGCAACAAGCCGGCTATTTCGTCCTGAGGCCCGACATCGTTTTCCGTGCCCGCGACCCAGGCGTCAGCACCGTCGAAGCACTTCGTCCGGCAGTGGCAGAGATCGTACAAAGAGGACTTGTCGATCCCGACCGCGTAGGCCTGATCGGGCACTCCTGGGGCGGGTACGAAGCTGTATTCGTTCCTACCCGGACGAATACGTTCGCGGCCTCCGTCTCCGGCGCAGCACTCACTGACTTCGTGAGTATGATGGGAGCGATTCATTGGAACAGTGGACTGCCCGAAGCGGGACATTGGGAGACCGGCCAGGCCCGCATGGAAGTACCCTTCTGGGAAGATCCCGAGGCCCACCGCCGCAACTCACCCATTCACAAGGTGCACGAGCTCGAGACGCCGATCTTGATGGCGTTCGGCGACCAGGACGGCACGGTGGACTACTACCAGGGAACCGAGTTCTTCAACTTCGCGCGCAGAGCCGGAAAACAGGTCGTGCTGCTCGTGTACGAGGGCGAGAACCACGGATTTCGCCAGCGGAAGAACCAGGCCGACTACCAGCGTCGCATCCTCGAATGGTTCGGTCACTACCTGAAGGGGGACCCGGCACCGCACTGGATTACGGACGGGATCCCCGTGGCCGACCAAGACAACGAGCGGGAGAGAATCGCGAAGAAGGTCGTAGGTGGCGACTAGGCGCCACGGTCCACGTCCGGTGTTCGAGAGACTCTATCGAAGGTTCAAGCGGGCACCACTGCCGTGGCTCGCCCGCTTGCGACGATGGGTGATCGGTGAGCACGCGGCAGCTGTGGTTGTCGACAGCGCCAACGGCCTGCTGCTCACACCCGTCTCGGACTTCTATATCGGGTGGAAGCTCGCTCAGCGCGGAGCCTTCGACACCCGAACGGTCGAGCGCCTGTCAGCACTCGTCAAAGCGGACGCCGACGTTCTGTTCGTGGGCGCCCACATAGGGGCTTTTCTCGTTCCGATCGCTCGCCAATGTCGCTCGGTCGTCGGTGTGGAGGCCAACCCGGCGACCTTCCGACTTCTCGAGCTCAATGTCATCGTCAATCGGCTGTCCAACGTCGAACTCTTCAACCTCGCAGCAGTCGACGGGGAAGCGGCCGTCCGGTTCGTGGCGAACAAGGTGAACACAGGCGGGAGCAAAGTCCTAGCCGAACGCGTGGACCGCCCCGAGTTCTACTTCGACGATCCGGACGTGGTGGAAGTCAGAGGCGCCAGGCTGGACGATGTCCTCGACGGCCGTTCATTCGACCTGATCGTTATCGACGTCGAGGGCAACGAATATCGAGCTCTCTCGGGCATGCCCGAGACGCTGGCCCGGGCGGGACAGGTCGTCATAGAATTCGCGCCCAACCTGATCGACAATGTCGCGGGGATTACGATTGAGCAATTCCTGGCAGCGGTCCCCGAACAGTTCACCTCCGCCACGCTACTGGGAGAGGAGACGTCCTATGACCGACGCGAGCTCTCTGTGTTCTGTAACGAGATCTGGGCGAACTCCTACTACGACACGCCGGATCTGAGATTCATCTCTTCTTGAGGCTCGCGCGGCATCGCGGCCGGGACCCTCACAAGGCACGGATGTCCGGATCCGCTTCGCGGAGCTCTTTGATCGCATCGTGTACGCCCTGCGTAAGATCGCGCTCGTCCTGCAACACTTCGATCAGGCGCTCGGGCCTCCTTGGCCTGGAACGTCAACTTGCCCGAAGTCGCGATCACGTGGTCTACGACGGCCTTTTGGCTCGCGAGTGATTCGAGTCCGACACGGATTTCAATGAGGAGCGCGTCAGCGCGTGAAAGGCCCATCTCGGCCTGTTCGATCTGTCGTTGTCGTTCATCGATGCTGCCGAGCGCCTGCTCCATCGTGTCCGCCTTGGCCCGCACAAGATCCAGCATCTCCCGAGCGCCCTGAACCTCGTCACGCGCCGCGGAGATGGCCTTCACGTCCTCCAAAGTGCTTTCGGACGTGGCGAACAGCATCTGCACGTCGTCCCGGACTTGGTCGAGACTATCCTGCCGAGCAATGAGCGTCCCGATAGAACGGTCGAGCTCCTGCTCCACCTTGTCGAGCTGCGCGAGCTTCTCTTCGAACTGCGTGATCCGCTTTTCAGCGAAGCGCAAACTGCCGGCTCGCGCTTCCAGGCGTTCGGCACGTAACCCGACCTTCTCCGACTGCCCTTCGGCGTTTCGCAGATCCTCCGAGGCGGCCCGAATTTGATCTTTCAGAGTCTGAACAGCTCCGGCGGCTCTCCGAAGGCCGTCCGCAAGTCACCGCCGTCGGAACGCTGCCCGTCGTGACCAGCCTCACAGGGTCGAAAGCATAGAGAGTCGCGTTTGCTACCGCGCCGGTCGCTCCAGAAGCCCGGCGTGCAGATCGTCGTAGAAATCAAACATCTCGCGGTTGTAGTCCTCTTTTCGGGCCTGCTCGAAGGGCTCGATGACCTCGAAAAGCATCCTCAAGCGTTGTGGCATGGTCAGATGTTCTCGGAGATCGTCCGGGTCCAAGAAACCCCGTGCGCACAGCTGTTGCGTCTTGCGGAAGTAGGACTTGATAAGGCGGCGCGCGACTTGCGTTTCGCACGCCTCCCCCGTTCCCAGGAAGAGAGCCGCCGCCCAGTCGGCTCCTTGTACTTCCTTCCAGCGCCTTACGAGCTGTGCCGCTCGATAGTACTCGTCCGACCAGAACTGGTCGTGGAGGTGCGAGATCAACAGGCCTCGCTCCCGCGGGTGTGGTTGCGTCATCTCACGTCTCGGAACCGTCTCGCCACCGGTTATCAGCGGACCACGTCAGGGGAGTGCCTCAAGCGGACGTAGGTTGTAACGTGTCCGTGGGCACCGTATGCCGGCAAGTGCCGTTGTCGCTCGGCGACTCCGATCGATCGAAGGGAGGAAGACCTGAACCATCGCTTTCTAATCGGCTTGCTCTTGCCCCTCGTGACCGTATGTGCGCAGGACCCCCCTGCGCTCGAAATAGGTGACGTCGCGTTCAGTGAAAGTGAGCTCCTGGGCTTGAACGATGTCCGTAGACTTCAGCTCGCCGAGCTTACCGCCTTCGGCCTGGCGACCGCACGCGAGGAGCTCGCCGTCGCACTTGGGCCCATGCTCCAGAGCGCGCGCGATGCCGCGTTGGTGAAGCAAGCCGCCGCCGAGCGACTCTTATCCGATCAGGGTATCGACGACGAGCAACTCAGGGCGCATTACCTGACCAACCCGGGAGTAGAGCTCACCGTTAGGCACGTCCTCTTTTTCTCGGAGCGCTGGCGGCCCGACGCACACCGGAGCGAGGCCCACGACAAGGCTGGGGCCGCGCTCCGGCGCCTTCGATCCGGAGACCCATTCCCCGACGTGGCAGCCGAGCTTTCCGAAGAGCCGGGAGCCGAAGGACGTCAGGGACTCCTCCAGCCGGGCAGGGAGGGCTCATGGGTCCCCGAATTCTGGAACGCCGCCCTCGGGCTACAGGTCGGTGACATCAGTCCAGTCGTCGAGACACAGTATGGATTCCACGTACTGCGCCTCGAGGGTAGGGAGATCGTTCCGTTTGGAGAAGCTCGCCCGCGAGTGGTCCTGGAGGTGGCCAGCCTCGTCGGGTCGATCGAGGACGCTGGCCGGAGCCTGACCCGCGAACAGGCCCGTGCCTCGGGAGCCGTCGTGCCCGAGGCCGTGTCTGCCGCGATCACCCGTGCATGGGAGGATCGCCTCTTCCGTTGGAGCACGGCGCTGGGGTTCACTCCGGGGCTTACAGCCTCCCAGGTGAAGGACGCGGCGAGAGCGGCCTTGGGGTCTACGGCGCAGCTCGCCACCATCGCACGACGCGAGTTACAGGAAGTCGGCCCCCAGCTATGGGCCGCGTACGCCATCTCCCCCGACTCTCTCCACCGGTGAACCATTCCAGAAGTTCCTCCAGGCCGAGCGAAACCAACGGCCTGTCGCGGACGTAGAAGAAGGCATGGTGGCTTCAACGAGACGCAAGCTCAACTTCATAGCCGGGTTCGTCGCCTACTTCGGCGCCCTCTGGTTCCTGTGGGATACGGCCGCGGTCTATCCGCTCAAGGTCTTCGTGGTCCTCCTCCATGAGATCAGCCACGCGATCGTTGCGGTCGCAACAGGCGGGACGATCGAGCGAATCGTTCTCGATCCCAACCAGGGCGGCGCCTGCTACTGCCCGGGAGGTAACGCCTTCCTTACACTGTCGGCGGGGTATCTCGGCAGTCTCGCCTGGGGAGGGCTCCTGATCTCCGCTGGACAGTCCAAGCGCCTCCGCAGTAGCTGGGTTACCGGTGCCGTGGGCCTATTGGTGGTCGGGCTCACGCTGGCCTACGTACGCAGCACATTCGGATTCGGATTCGGGCTGGCCTTCGGGCTGGCGCTCGTCATCGTTGCGGCCAAGCTGTCGGCGGTAGCCAACCAGGGCGTCCTGTTGACGCTCGGACTCACCAGCTGCCTGTACGCGATCTTGGACATCAAGAGCGACATCCTAGACCGCCCCGAGCTTCGGTCGGACGCCGCCATGCTCGGCGAGATCACAGGCATTCATACCGTCGTGTGGGGGAGCCTTTGGATTACCGTCGCGGTCCTCGCGAGCGCCTGGCTCCTCCAGTGGTCGTATCGGCAGGCCTGACGCCCTACCGTATCCGGTGCATCAGTCTCTCTCCGACACCTCCCAGTTCCTTCTCCCGGTTCCTTGATCTCGATCAGAGGGGTCGATAGCTTGCCTCAGACCGATGGTTGGTCTGGGCCGCACCGGATCCCCAGAGAGGGGCGAAGGACGCGGACCGCGGGTCCTCGGGCCCGCCGGCGACAAGCCCACAGTCGACCCGAAATCAGGAGGTGATCAAATTGTCTAGTCCAAGTACACTGTCGAGCCTGGCAAGGGCAAGCGATCGCCGCTTCGGTCTGTAGGAGACGAATCGGCCTCAGCTGTTCGCGCCATTAGCGGCCATCGCGCCGGGTTGCGACAGACAAAACGCGCCGTCGGGGGTAGCTGACCCGACGGCGCGTTCTTTTTCAGTAGGCGGGCTCGTTTCCCGCTTTCCACTTGATGCCACAGCCCACGCTGGGCAACTGATCCGGGGGGATGGGGTCGCCGTCCAGCAGAGCCTCGACCGCAACTCCCAGTTCGGCTCCGGTGACCGAGATGTCGTTCCCCGGCCGGCTGCCGTCGAATCGTCCTCGGTACACGAGACGGCGCTCTCCATCGAAGAGGAAGAAGTCGGGCGTGCAAGCGGCGGTATACGCCTTCGCCACCGACTGGTCTTCGTCGAAAAGGTACGGAAAGGTATACCCCGCCTTTTCGGCTTCGCGGGACATCATCTCTGGACTGTCCGCCGGATACGCCCGCACATCGTTGGTGCTGATTCCCACGACCGCGAGTCCCCTCGCCTGGTACCTCCGAACGAAGGTCGCCAACTCCATCCGAAGATGCTTCACGAATGGGCAGTGGTTGCACAGGAAGACCACCAACAGGCCCGGAGCACCGGCGAAGTCGTCGATGGACACGACGCGTCCTCCAGTGTCCGAAAGTGCGAAATCAGGGGCCGCCATTCCCAAAACAGCCATCGTCGACTCGGTGCGGGCCACGGATCCCTCCCTAGCTGAGCTCGCTTACCCCTTTTCGACCGTCATTTGATCGGGCAAGGTAACCAAATCCACAATCTTGAAGCGCCGCTTCCCTACAGGAAGCTTGATCGTGACCTCTTCCCCTTTGCGGGCGCCCAGCAGGCCTTGCCCGATCGGCGAGGCCATCGACACCTGTCCACCATCGAGATCCATGAAGTCACCAGCGACGACGGTGAAACTGGACATCTCGTCCATCGCGAGATCATGAATCTCCACCTGTGAGCCGAAGCCGACCCGGTCGTGGGGCATCTCCTCCACGTTGATCTTGGAGAGATCCGACATGCGTTTCGACAGGTGCCCCATCCTCAACTGAACGAACTGCTGCCTCTCGATGGCCGACTTGTATTCGGCGTTCTCCTTCAGGTCGCCGAGCTCGACCGCCTTCTCGATCCTGTGAGGCAGGATAACATTGAGCTCGTGCACGAGTTGCCCGATCTCAGCTTCGAGTTTTTCCCGAATCTCTTCCAACATAGGTCGACGACCCCGAGAAGTTCATGGAGCGCAGGGCACTGGATGACCTGGACGAAAGAAGCCGCCCTCCCGGTTCCGGCCTGAGGGGGCAACGTTCGCGACTAATGTAGCGTTGCCGTGCACGCGGACGAAAGAGTCCACGCACTTCTTGGCTCGCCCGACTTTTAGCCCGGACTGCGAGCGAGCGGCCGCCAATCAGACTCGTCGTCCGGGGCCCGAGGTCCAATGGTTCCTTCCACCGAGCGCATCAACTCGATGGGGTCGTAGAGGCGGCCAGCCTTCATCACCCACCTCACGTTTCGCACGTTGCGGATATCCGCGAGCGGGTCGCCCCGCACGATGACGAGATCGGCGATCTTGCCTGCCTCGATCGTGCCGAGAAAATCTCCCACGTGCATCGCCCGAGCCCCGTTGATCGTCGCGATCTTCAAAACTGTCGCCGGCGGAATGCCCGAGCGTACGAGAGACAGCAATTCCCGGTGAGCAGAAAAGGGCGACAAGAACTCACCCCAGCTGGGGTGATCGGTGCCAAGCGTGATCAGATGCTCACCGCCGGCATCATAGAACGCCTTGATCGTCTCTCGCTTCTTCCAGTAAATGGCCTCGAATTGTGCGTTGACCGCCCTCGGCGGACGGCGTTGGAGAAGATCCGCCATATAGGGAGTGAAATACCTGCTCTCCTCGGCGAAGTAGGTGTAGACGTCCGGATCACGCTCGCCGTAGTAGCCGTACGCGGACAGCGTGGCGTCGAGGAAAACGTTGTGGCGGATAAAGAGAGCGGCGATGGAGTCGAATTCTTCTGCTCCAGGATCGAGCTCCACGAGCGATTGATAAGCGGACCGCGTGGGCACCATCGCGTCGCCTCCGAGGAAGTGCTCGACCCGGTCGATTCCCATCAGGATCGCGTCTCTGGGATTCACCGAACCTCGGAATCCAGACCCCAGATGCCCAGTAACCGTCGCTCCGTGCAGGTGCGCACGTTCAATGAGAGCACGGAGGTGCTCGGCCGTGATGCCCTTCGCCTTGAAAGCACGCACCCCCTGCTCCACCCAGTGATCGACCTCCGAGAAGATCTGCTGGGTACTCGTATCCTGATTCCAACCGACACGCCACGACCCGAAGTACGGACCGGAGTTGAAGATCCGAGGTCCGATCGCTTCCCCTCGATCGATACGCATGCGGAGGTCTCGCATCTCCTCGGGGTCAACTTCGCCGCCCGGGAACGTGGACGTCACACCGTTGGCGAGAAAGAGCGTCGGATACCCCTCGCGCTCATCCACCCGTCCCTCACCGAAGAGATCCATGGCGTAGTGCGCATGCAGATCGAACAGGCCGGGAATCACATAGTCGTCATCGGATAACTCGACGATCTCGACCTCTCGGAGGTCCCTGCCCTCGAGGCGAGCGTCCACCTCCAGAAACTTGCCCGACTGGACGACGATGCCGGAGTTGGCAACGGTCCGGTCTCGGACCGCGTCGAATATCTGACCGCCGCGGATCACGATTTGTTGAGCGGCCAGCGGAGGTTGCGCCGAGACCCAAAACAAGACCGACGCGATGAACCCCGCTTGCAAACGCCTGGTCATCATAGACCCGTCCCCCTGCGAGCACCCTCCGTATGAGCGCCCAAAGAAACTCAAGGTGCTATTTCGCCGAGGGTGGCGACAGACCTATGTCTAGGACGCGCTCACACCACCGGGCGGCTGAAAGCAGCTTTTCCTCCCCGAACGATGAGCCCACGAGCTGAACGCCCAAGGGCAGACCGGAGATCGCAACGCCCGAAGGCACCGTGATGGTGGGCAGTCCGCAGGACGTCCACGGCCCCTGAAACATCGAGTTGCCCGTGTTGGTCAGATCAGGCAAGGCCGGGGACGGCGTCGTAGGCGTGAGTAGCACGTCGACCTGTTCGGAGAGGCTCCGCAAGTCGACGCTGAAGCGAACGCGTCGTTCCTGCGCCCGAGCATACGTGACGGCATCGATGCTCAGGCCCTCTCTCAAGGTCTCTCTGAGGAGAGGTCCGTACCGGTCAGCCCCCTCATCGAACGCTTCCTGATGAACCGCCGCACCCTCAGCCGTCGCGATCACTCGCTGGTCTTCGAGCGCCGATCCAAAGCTCTCGGGGAGCGTGAGCTCCTCTACGGTGGCGCCTTGCCGGGCGAAGTTTTTCGCTACTCCTTCGACGTGCTCCCGCGTCTCGCTGTCGGCCGCGTCCATGAAGAACCCTCGTATCAACCCGATTCGCGGCGGCCCACTCGCCTCCAACTCGGATAGGTAGTCGCCTACATGCGAACGTGACGTACCAGGGTCCTCGGCGTCGGCACCCACCATGACTTGAAGCAACAGCGCCGCGTCTTCGACAGACTGCGTCATCCAACCGATGGTGTCCAACGACCAGCTGAAGGGGAGAACGCCGTAGCGGCTCACTCGGCCAAAGGTCGGCTTGAACCCTACGACGCCGTTGTACGATGCCGGGCGAAGCACCGATCCTACCGTCTGCGTGCCCAGAGCCGCCACGCACATGTTCGTGGCAACCGACACCGCAGAACCGCTGCTCGATCCACCCGGTGTATGGTCGGGGTTCCACGGGTTTTTGGTGGGCGAGGGATCCGTCCATGCGAACTCCGTCGTGACCGTCTTGCCGAGCATGATCGCGCCGGCCTTCTTGAGCAGTGCCACCGATGTGGCGTCATAAGACG